>ERZ1673702.61-NODE-61-length-173157-cov-71.254272_pt1 | contig 173157 bp, 167 predicted proteins | sample MGYA00580232_ERZ1673702 | MGnify/ENA primary metagenome ERZ1673702 (study PRJEB41218, sample SAMN15661792) | gut metagenome | host: Homo sapiens | place: Canada: London | collected 2015-08-20/2019-03-30 | study: EMG produced TPA metagenomics assembly of... | reverse complement strand
CACCACCCACCTCATTCCTCCCTCAAAAGGGAGGATGTTTTACCTTGTCATTGCGTACTTGTTGTGAAAGGTGTTAGGATGGATTTTAGCCTCGTAGGGAAAAGCAAATTTTACTAATGTAAAAATATTTGACCGATAAATGAAGTATGGAACGGCATTGTTACAGAGAACTACGTGTGTAGCACCACCCACCTCATTCCTCCCTCAAAAGGGAGGATGTTTTACCTTGTCATTGCGCACTTGTTGCGCAATCTCTTATCAATATTGATAACCCATGAATTAAATTCCTTTCTCAATTTTTCCATGCCGAAAAAAGGCATGGGATAAGGAATTTTTTACAATTCTTAATATGTTTTTAAATCATGTAATCATGCTCATGTCATGGGTTTTCATGGTTTTAAATCTCAAAACCATGTTGTAGCTTGAAATTCAGCATGATTGACATTTGAAAACCGGCTATATTCCTTTAATTTAGGGCTTTGTTACATTTTTTAATAATCACATGGCTCTCTCTTGAAATAATTTCCTGATTTTTTATAATATTAATAGAGAGGTGAAACTCATCTCTGATGGGGCTTTTGGCGGTATGCTCGTCACGGTTACCATGCTTGGGTAAGATATTTTAATTGTGGAGATTTTATAAATTGTTTAGAAGTAGGGATATGGGCAGAGCAGTTGCAGTGAGAAGATGGACACCAACAGCTCTTGAATGTTACAAAAGAGGTTGCAATTGTGAGGGATGTTTTTATAGAGATTTCTTTAGCGGTTCTTCTCAAAAGTGCCAAATGAAGGCCTCTGTGCTTGAATTGGTGCGTGTTATAGGTACTCCTAATGTTGAGTTGCAACAATTCATTATTGAAGATTAGTTTTTAGAAATTTTGATTTTTAGCCCGAAAGAGTATATAAATTCTAAATTGGGGCTTTAAAAATCAAGTTGTATGTGTTATAATATACAAGCAGTATGTTATATGGAGGTTCAACATGCACATTTATGTAAACGGAAGAAACATTGAAATCACTGACGCTATCAAAGCTTATGTGAAAGAAAAAGTAGGCAAAGTTGCTGCTCATTACGACCAAATTCAAGGTATTGATGTAGTGCTTTCAGTTATCAAAAACCCATCAGCTTCCGGCAAACACGTTGCAGAAGTTAGTTGTAAAATGGCTACAGGTGTAGTTCGTTGTGAAGAAGCTGCTGATTCTATGTATGAAAGCATCGACTTATTAGCTGACAAACTAGCAAGACAAGTACAAAAATTTAAAGACAAAAGTGTAGGTTCTGACAAAGCTTCTATCAGAACAGAAGCTAAAGTAGAGGATGCTGAATAACTTTAAATAGATGTATTAAAAAGCATGAAAAGGATACCGATTTGTGGTATCCTTTTTTTATTTGGTTTTTGGTTTATAATTAAAATATGATTAATAATAAAAAAGTAGTTATAATAATGCCTGCATATAATGCAGAAAAAACATTGAAACAAACTTATGATGAGATTTATAAGGATTTTGTAGACGAGGTAATCCTTGTTGACGATAATTCGCAGGATAATACAAAACTTGTATCTAAAGAATTAAATATTACAACAATTGTTCATAAACAAAACAAGGGTTATGGTGGAAATCAAAAATCTTGTTATAAAGCAGCGTTGAAAGCAGGTGCAGACATTGTCGTAATGTTACATCCTGATTATCAATATACGCCGAAACTTATTCCGGCAATAGTTTGTATGATGGCATTCGGACAATATGATGCAGTTTTGGCATCAAGAATGCTCGGAAATTCTGCCTTAAAAGGAGGAATGCCGATGTATAAGTTTATTTCAAACAAATTTTTGACTGCGTTTGAAAATATTTTTACCGGTGAAAAATTAACTGAATATCATACAGGATTTAGAGGCTTTACAAGAGAGGTTTTAGAAAAATTACCTTTGGCGGAATGTGATGACGATTTTATTTTTGATAATGAAATGATTGCATTGTTGTTTTATAATAATTTCAATATTGGCGAAGTTTCTTGTCCGACAAAATATTTTAAAGAAGCATCTTCAATAAACTTTATGCGTTCATGCAAATATGGTTTGGGAGTTCTTGCCGTTAGCTTGAAATACAGATTAGCAAAAATGGGCATAAAAACCAAAATATTTAAACCAAATGCAAAGAAATTGGATTTATCAACAGAGATTGAATATTATTTTAAATAAATATTGATAGTAGTATAAACACACAATAGCCACGCTATTATAGCGTGGCTATTAATGTTAAAATTTAGGTTATAGTTAGCTTTCAATCAATAAGCTTGCCTGATTACTCCAGCGGTGTTTCCTAGCTCTGCCGGAACTACATCTACTGCTGAACCTGCGATTTTCATGTCCCATTTCTGCACGTGTAGGAACAGAGTTTGAATATTTAATCTGCCCTTTAGCATTAACAAGAGCTAACTTAACATTTGTACCACCAACATCAAAATAGAAGTTAATTGATATCCCAATAATATTACTTTTCTTTGCAAGAATGCTTTCCGGTCCAACTCAAATCAGAACAATGCAAATAGTCTATATTTTCATTTATTATAACCCAAGCAGTACAGCCATTACCATTTGCATACTCATTTTTTGCAGCCACACTACATCTTTTAGAAAATGCATATTCCGTATTATCACTTGATGAACCTGCAGGAATAATCCCATATTTTGTTACATAAAACAAAAAGAAGTCTTTTCCGAACGTATTTGGACCCTTGCTACCGTTAATATCAACATGCAAACCTCCACAAATATTTTTTAATTGTTCTGTATCCCCAGCAGTATCCGTTTTATATTTACATTCCTTACTATTCAAAAAAAATGAAACTGCCTCTCCATCACTTAAAACAAATCTTGTATGCCCAGTTCCAATTCTACCAAAGTTTGTTCCTGTCATTCCGGTTAATGACTTATATAAAGTATCTGGGAAACAACCTGCTTTATCGTGGTTACAATCTTGTATAATCTTTAAATATGGCTTCATATTACTCATAAATTCATCTGCGCCATAGCCATCAGAAGTTTTTTCTGTAGCCCAATCCTCGGGTTCTACTCCTTGTGATTTGGCTAAATTAAATGCTTGTGACATCGTTGAATAGAATTTTTTAAGGGTGACAACCGTCTGTTTTTCTTTATAACTCTGAATTAAACTGGGAATTGTCATTGCCGAAACAACACCGATAATTCCTAAAGTAATTAAAACTTCCGCCAAAGTAAATGCAAATTTTTGTACATTGTTAGATAAATTCATATTCATGCTAAAACTCCGATAAATTATATCACTATAGTGGCATGCAAAAACAGTTTTGTCAATAAAAAAAGATATAATAAATCATAACAAGGTGTATCTATATATTGTATATTTATAAATTATGGAAAGTATAAAAATTTTGTTTGGGAAAAGAGTAAAGGAGCTAAGAAAACAACACTCCTACACACAAGAGCGTTTAGCTGAACTTGTCGGAATTGACACAAGAAATCTTATAAAAATTGAAAATGGTCAAACCTTTCCAAGAGCAAACACTTTAGACAAATTAATAGAAGTTTTTTCCATTACTCCTGATGAAATCTTAAAAATGGGGCATCTTGAAAATATTGAAGTTTTAAAACAAAAAATAATTGAAAAATTAAATAATGATGAAAAACTTGTGAAAATGGTATATAAACTGTTATTTTAAGATTAAAAAAGGGAAAATACGCTTGAACTTTCCCTTTTTGCTTTAAATATATTGCATAAATTTTCAATCAAATTTAATAATTTTAGCTTTCTATTAACAAGCTTGCACCGATTACTCCAGCGGTGTTGCCTAGCTCTGCCGGAACTACATCTACTGCTGAACCTGCGATTTTCATAGCTCGTTTTCTTAAAGTTTCTTTTAATGGGTTAATCAAGAAGTCGCCAGCATCTGCAACTCCACCTCCAACTATGATTTTTTCCGGATTAAGCAAATTTACAACACTTGCCATGCCAAAACCGATATATTCACCCATAATTGTGAAAATTCTTTGAGCAACCGGATCGCCTGCATTTGCCGCTTTACAAACAATGTACGGTGTGATAGGTGCGCCATTTGCGATTTCTCTGAATTTTGCAGACTTGCCGCCTTTGATATAATCTTCTGCCATTGCAACAATTGATGGACCTGAAGCAAAAGCTTCTAAACAACCTTCATCTCCGCAACCGCATAAAGGGCCACCGTGCATTTGAAGTTTTATATGCCCGATTTCACCTGCAGCATTTGATGCTCCACGAACAAGTTTCCCGTTGATAATCAAGCCAGAACCAATACCTGTTCCAACTGTTATGCAGATTAAATTTTCGCAACCTTTACCTGCACCATAATTAAGTTCGCCTAATGCGGCACATCTTACGTCATTATCAACACGAGTTGGAATATGAAATTCATCTTCGATTAGCTTTGCAATTGGAACTTCAACCCAACCAGGAATATTTGGAGCATTTCTTACAATGCCCGCTTTATAATCAACTTGTCCCGGAAAACCAAATCCAATACCTTCAATATCTTTTGTATCAAGTTTAGTTTCTTTTAATAAATCATATATAGCTTGTTTGATGTTTTCAACAGTGTATTCATACCCCATTTCTGCACGTGTAGGAACAGAGTTTGAATATTTAATCTGCCCTTTATCATTAACAAGAGCTAACTTAACATTTGTACCACCAACATCAATACCAATTCTATTTTTAACCATACTATTTCTCCCTTTGACTGATAGGTATATTGTAGCATGAAAATTATATTTGATATGCTATTTAAAAGTTTCTAAATTTCTTTTTTCTCGTTTTTATAGTAAACTGTTTGTTGTAAATGGTATTACTTAATATAAGGAAGAAAAATATGGAAAAACTTTCACCGTTACAAATCGAAAGATTAAAGTATCAGCCAAAACTTCCATCTAGCCTTGCTGAAGGTATTAATAGCTTGGAAATGGCTGAAGGTTCTGCTACTCAATCAGTTAGAGATCAAGAACAAATTCAAGAGTTATTCAAAAATACTTACGGAAAACCTGTTGTTACTTTTAAACATTCTACAATGTCTAAAGAAGCAGGTATTAGAAACGTTGGTGTAATCCTTTCAGGTGGTCAAGCTCCTGGCGGTCACAACGTAATTGCCGGTTTATATGACGCTTTGAAACAAGCTAATTCAGCTAACAAGTTATACGGTTTCTTAGGCGGTCCATCAGGTATTATTGATGGTAAATATGTTGAATTTGATGACAAATTTATCGACGCTTACAGAAACACTGGTGGTTTTGATATTATCGGTTCTGGTAGAACAAAACTTGAAACAGAAGAACAATTCGAAAAATCATTGGCTGTTTGTAAAAAATTAAACATTTCTGCCGTTGTAATTATTGGTGGAGATGATTCAAACACTAACGCAGCACTTTTGGCTGAATGGTTTGTTAAACATAATGCAGGAATTCAAGTTATCGGTTGTCCTAAAACAATTGATGGTGATTTGAAAAATGATCAAATTGAAATTTCTTTCGGGTTCGATACTGCAACAAAAACTTATGCAGAACTTATTGGTAATATTGAACGTGATGCAAATTCTGCTAAAAAATATTGGCACTTTGTAAAAATCATGGGTAGAAGTGCTTCTCACGTAGCTCTAGAAGCTGCTTTGCAAACTCAACCAAATATCACTTTGATTTCAGAAGAAGTTGAAGAAAAGAAAATGTCTTTGGAAAGCATTATTAACTATATGTGCGACATTATTGTTAAACGTGCTGATATGGGCAAAAACTTTGGTATTGCAGTAATTCCTGAAGGATTGATTGAATTTATTCCTGAAATGAAATCAATGATTGCAAACCTAAACGATATTATGGCATCATTGGAAAACGATTCAGCATTTGTTAACGCAACTACAATTCGTGACAAATTTGATATCGTTGAAAACAGACTTGAAGCTAATAATGCTAAAGTTTACGCATCACTTCCTGTTTTAATTAAAGGTCAATTGCTTGCTGACCGTGACCCACACGGAAACGTTCAAGTTTCAAAAATTGAAACTGAAAAACTTTTAATTGAAATGATTTCAACAAGATTGGAAGAATTGAAATCTCAAGGTGAATTTATTGGTAAATTCAATGCACAATCTCACTTCTTTGGATATGAAGGAAGATGCGCATTCCCTTCAAACTTTGATGCAGATTATTGCTATTCATTAGGCTTTAACGCATTTGCATTAATCAGCTTTGGTTTGACTGGTTATTTGTCATCAGTAAGAAATTTGACTGCTCCAGCATCTGAATGGGTTGCTGGCGGTATTCCTCTTACAATGATGATGAATATGGAAAAACGTCACGGTGAAATGAAACCGGTTATCCAAAAAGCATTAGTAAAACTTGATGGACCTGTTTTCAAACAACTTGAAGACAACAGAGAAGACTGGGCAATGAATGACAGATATTTATTCCCAGGAGCTATCCAATACTTTGGACCATCTTGCGTATGCGACGTAACAACTTGCACACTTCAATTAGAAAGAGCAAAACAATTAGTTAATGCGTAAGATATGTTGAAATGATAAACTCAAAAGGCGGACTAAATTATTTAGTCTGCCTTTTTTATTGTTGATTATTAAGTAATAAAGTTATATTAATAATATTTACAAAAAGAATAATAGCTGATATAATTAATATGTAGGGCTGGCACACTGCCACTTCGCCACACGCAATTTACGAAGAAATTGGGCGAAAGGAGGGCTAAGAACTATGATTGACAAAATAATAATGCTATTACTCTCATTTGCAATTGCAGTAATAGCATTAAAAATTCAATCGTAGGGTGCGAAGTAGAGTCTTTAAGTCGGTTTACTCTAAAGGCTCTCGCCCTACACCTATATTATTTACGATTTTTCATGTTTTGTCAAGTGTTGTAGGCTAAATTATGAACTTGCCGTTTTCATAAATTAGTTTGTCATCAGCGTAGATTTGACCACCGTTTTTCATGTTTTTAATCATGTCCCAATGTAAACCTGACACATTTTTGCCACCTGTTTCAGGATAAGATGCGCCTACTGCCATGTGTATTGAGCCACCGATTTTTTCGTCAAAAAGTATGTTGCCGGTAACTTCTTGAATTTCTTCATTCGTACCGATTGCAATTTCGCCGATACCTTTAGAACCTTCATCCATATTGAACATTGCTTCTAGGTAATCTTTTCCGGTTGCGGCATCAAATTTAACAATTTTTCCGTTTTCAATCCACAAATGAACTTTTGTCGCAGAATTTCCTCTATAATTTTGAGGAAAATCAAAGTAGATTTCACCATTGATATTATTTTCTACTGGAGATGTGAAAACTTCTCCATCAGGATAATTGTTTACACCTGAACAACTAATCCATTTTCTACCTTCTACTCCGAATGTAATGTCTGTTTTTTCGCCAACTATGCGAACTTTTTTAACGTTGTTTAAGTAATTTGCCCATTTAGTCTGTTTTTCGTCTAGCTCTCTTAGTTTTGCAACAGGATTATCCAAATCAAGATAGCAAGATTTAAACAAAAATTCTGAATATTCATCAAAAGACATTTTCGCTTCTTGCGCAAGAGCATGCGTCGGAACATCTGCAATAACCCAACTTGCTTCTCCTTTTGCGGTTCTGTCCATCAAAGTTTTTGACAAACCTTGAGATGCTTTTGAACGTTTTGCAAGTTTTGATAAATCAGCACGAGCCATATTTTTAGTGTTCATAGGAGCGCCAATTGAGATGAATTTGTTGACTGTTTCATATTCTAGTTTAATTATTGGGTCGATATATTCTAACTGTTCATTGTTTGCGTACTTGATGAAAATATCGGAAAAATCTTCAAAAGATGTGCGCAAAATTGGGTATGCGCCTTTTTGAATAACTCTTTTATAAATAGCTTTAACTAAATCTTTTGCATAAATACTTGTTGCCCTAATTTGTACTAAATCATCTTTTTGCACATTTGTTGAATAATCAACCAAAACTTCTGCATATTTGTCCCAAATTGTTTTTTGCATTTTTTACCTCGATTAATTATATATAAATGGCGGGATAGGTATCCCGCCCTACATTTAGAAATGGTGAATAGTGAGAAGTGAATAGTGAATGGACCTTTACGTGCAGTAGCACAAAAATTATTTTTGAGCGGAGTGAACTAAATGAACCACTCACTGCTCACCATTCACAACTCACTAAAAATTATTCCAACGATTCATGACCGCTTTTGTGAGATTTTAAAAGCACACCACGTTTAGATGTTTGAATAAAATCAATCATTTTTTCAATATATTCATTCATTGGAATTTCTGCTTTAATTTTTTCAATAGCTTGAGTTGTGTTGTATTCTTCCGAAATCAATAATTTGAAAGCTTCATTAGTAGCTGTTCTAACCTCTTGAGAAACTCCACGACGTTTCATTGCAATTACGTTAAGTCCACGTGGAACAGGTGGTCTGCCTTCGCCTTTAGAGTATGGAAGAATGTCTTGGCGAGATGCTGAAAAACCGCTGATGATAGCCATATCACCAATTCTGATGTTTTGGTGGAATACACTCATGCCACCAACAAATGCGCCAAATCCAACATGAACGTGACCGCCTAGAGTTACAAGGTTAGCCAAAATAACTTCGTCAGCCAAAACACAGTTGTGAGCGACGTGAGAACCAACCATTAACAAGCATTTTTTACCAATTCTTGTTGTGAAATCACCGCAAGCGGCACCTCTGTGAATAGTAACGTTTTCTTTAATAATTGTGCCATCACCGATAATTACTTTAGTTTCTTCTCCTTTGTAGCCCAAATCTTGTGGTTCAGAACCGATTGTTGCGAATGGAGAAATTGTACAATCATCGCCAATTTCTGCAAACTCAATGTGAGCGTTTGAAATAACTCTTGTTCTGTGTCCAATTGTTACGTTTTCACCAATAACAACGTAAGGTCCGATGATTGCATCATCAGCGATTTTAGCCGTTGGGTGAATAATTGCGGTTTTATCTATCATTTTTTTATCCTCTTTATTAATCTCTATATCTACTTATAACATGTTTGTCGGGAGTTTTTTTATCCTCTCTCTATATACATAACTATAAATACAATTATAGTACAAATTGCAAGGTATAACAATATTTTTATATTATTTTAATATTAAAATATATTACCGCAGATTTGTTATAAAAGGCAAAAAATCCAGTTTTTATGTTTTTATAGTATTGTAGGTAATGTAAAGGAATATTTATGTCAATTAAAGCGGTAAATAGTTTTTATTTTCCTAATTCTTCTGTTTCAAAAATTAATTTTACTGCACAAAATGCAGATTTATCGAACAATTCATCTCAAGAAAATACTTCTGATACAAAAGGAAATAATAAAACTGCTTTATTAATTACAGGACTATCTATTTTGGCAGCAGCCGGAATTTATATTGCAACAAAAGGACATAGTAAAGCTAAAGCTACCAATAATGTCACAACAACAAGTACAAATTCTACTATAGAAAATAGTGAGAGTTTACTTTGTGATATGAAAAAATTCGCAGAAAAGATAAATTCAAGAGCAAAAAATATCGTTGATTCTTTAGAGTTAATTCAACCAAAATTAAAATCGGAAAAATTATATAATGATTTAAAAGAAGTTCCATTTTCAAAAAATCAAACCACAGATTTTCAAGGCGGTAAACTAGTCGATGATGTTGAAAAAAAGGTTAGAAAGTATATTGTTGGTGATAAAGAAGTCGCTATAATAAATTATTATAAAGGTGAGCCATATAGATTTACGTATATTGAAAATGGGCAATTTGCTGAAGAAATTGGTTCAAATGGAAGCATTAGAATTTTTAATAATTCGGATGGTAAGAAAACTTGTGCAAAATATATTGATGGCAAATTAGAGGAATATGCTATTGAACAAAATGGTTCTACATATTCTGCAACTGTTTCTGGTTCTAAAATAAGGAATGCAAGGTTGGAAACATTTGATTCTAACCATGTACGCAAAAAAGAATATAAAATGGATTTTTATGCTGACGGAAATTTAGAAAGATTATATATGGCAAAATTGAAGCCAATTGAGCCAACAAAAGCTTCTGTATGTGAGCTTACACAGGCTCGTTTTTATAAAGACGAAGTCGCAAATGCAACAAGAACAAAATACAATCCTGTAGATCATTCAGAAATTTCAAAAGAAACATATAGCAAACAAAAAGGCTCTATTTAGAGCCTTTTTTACTTTTTAACTGTAGTATAACCGCTAAATTTTAAAGTTTATTTAAAAGCGAAAGTCATATCTGCTTCTACGCAAACCTTTCCATCTACTTTTCCTACACCGTGAGCCTTGCAGATAGGGCCTTTGATTTTTTGAACTTCTACTTCCATATCAAATCTGTCACCAGGTCTTACGATATTTTTAAATCTTACACCGTCAACTCCAGCATAAAGTGTCAATCTTCCTTTAAATTCAGGCATTGACATTAAAATAGGTGCTGAACATTGAGCCATAGCTTCTAGTTGCAATACACCAGGCATGATAGGGTTGTTAGGAAAGTGACCTTGAAAGAATTGTTCGTTCATTGTCATATTTTTGTAACCCTTAGCATATTTACCAGGAACACATTCTGTAATTCTATCTACAAGTAAGAATGGGTAACGGTGTGGTATCATTTCCATAATTTGCATTGTATCAAACTGCAATACTTGTTGTTCTTCTGTCATTTTGTTCTCCTTTATTTACTTTCAATTAATTTTCCTTTTAACATTTTTGCCACTTTTACGTGAACGGCGTGTCCAGCCTCTTTTACCAAAATCTGGCATTTTAGGTTTAATGGATTTACGCCTGTCAAATACAAATCACCTATAAGGTCAAGAATTTTGTGTTTTACTGGTTCGTTTTCGCTGCGCAAATCTGATGTAAAGCCAACATCCTTCAAACCCAATGTGTTTTCTAAGGTTACACCTTGCGCAAAACCTAACATTTGAAATTTTTTCAAATCTTTATAAAAACCAAAAGTTCTTGCCTCAATGATTTCCTGTTTAGTTTTTGAGTTATAAGCTTCCCAGCGTCTTGTCAAGTCAGGATGATCATAATTTACTGCATAAGAAATGTACAAATCGTCAGCAGGTAAAATTACCAAACTAGTCTTTCCGTTTAAATAATAAACCGGTTCAGATACAGTATATTTTTTCGGTTTTTCAAACAGATGTTTTTCAATTCCGGCTTTTTCAAAAAGTTCAACCCATTGTTTGGAACTTCCATCAAGTGCCGGAACTTCTTCTTCATCCATATAAATATCAATACTGTCTATTCCACAGAAAGCTAACGCAGCAGTTAAATGTTCTGTTAACATCGCTTTTGCTTTTTTGTTGTTTATATCTCCTAAAACAACACAATGATCTGTTGCCAATACATTATCTGCACAAGCTACAAAAGGCTTGTTATCTTTTATGAAATATCTGATTTTCCCTTCTTTAGATGGAACAAATTTTACGGTACAAGGTTTGTTTTTCATTAAGCCATTACCGGTGATTTGTGTTTCGTGTTTTAAAGTGGTCATGATATGTTTGATTTGGTGAGTAGTGAATTGTGAATAGTGAATAGTTCTTATAGGTGCTATCGCACTAAAATAAACTTTCCGAACGTAGTGAGCTAAATGAACCATTCACCACTCACTACTCACTTTATTTTATTCCTTTCCTATATTATCTTCAAATTCTTTCAACAGTGGTTCATATTTTCTGAACTTAGCAAAGATTTCTTGAGCATCTTTCATTGTTTTCAATTGTTTAATAAAATCTTTTCTTGGCATTGCCGGAATACCAATAATAATTGATTTTTCAGGGAATGATTTTGTAACCCCTGCTTTCGCAGTGACAATTGAATCAGAACCGATTTCAATGTGATCTGCAAGTCCTGCTTGACCCGCAATTACTACTCTATCACCGATTACGCAACTGCCGGCGATACCTACTTGAGAAACGATTAAACAACCTTCGCCAACTTTACAGTTGTGACCAATCATTACAAGGTCGTCAATTTTGGTATTATCGCCAATTGTTGTGTTTTCGATTGTTCCTCTGTCAATTGTTGTATTTGCACCGATTTCAACATTGTTTCCGATTACAACAGCGCCGATTGAAGGAATTTTAAAGATTACGTGTTTTGCATTTGTTTCTTTAATTTCACCATCTTTTCTTGCTTGTTCAATGTTATCAGGGTTTTCTGTAACAAAGCTGAACCCATCAGCTCCTAAAGAAACTCCGTGATGTAAGATTACATCGTTGCCAACTTGAACTCTATCACCGATGTTTACGCCTGCGTGGAAGAAGCAGTTTTTGCCGATTTTTACACCTCCACCGATGTATGAATTTGCTGCAATTTTTGTTCCGTCGCCAATTATTGCATCGTGAGAAACAACAACATTTGCACCGATTTCAACGTTTTCACCTAATTTAGCAGTTGGATCAATAACTGCTGATGGGTGAATTCCTTTATATACAACAGGCGCTACGTAGAAAAGGTTTAATAATTTCATCATAGCAAGACGAGGTCTATCAACTTCAATAGTTGTAAAGCCGTCGATTTGTACTCCTAATGGAACTAGAGCAGCTTTAGCTTTTGATTTTGCAAGGTTTGCGATTTCTTCTTCACCCAGCGCAAGAGCTAAAGTATTTTCATCAGACAACAAAGGTGGTGCAATTTGAGAAATTTTTGCATCTTCAACCTTTGTCAACATACCGCCTACGATATGTGTAATTTCTTCTAATGTGAATGTTGGCATTTTATATTCTCCTTTTTTTTATTATATTTAGTGAAAAGTAAAACGTGAGAAGTGAAAAGTCCGTTACAAAAAATATTCTTATTTGTTCTTTAAATACTTTGTTAAACCTAATAACATTCTTTTTACTTCTTCCAATCTGTTAGTTAGTTCATTTGCATCTTTGGTGTATTTAAGTTTTTTTGATATAATCAGCTGAGTTTGTAATTCTGCAATTGAACCTATAGAAATACTTATAAACTTAAGTGTATCGTTGTCCGAAAATCTAGCACAACCTTCTGCAATATTGTATCCTTTTGTAAGTGTCCAGTTTTTGAAACGGTCTTTTCACGTTTCACTTCTCACCATTCACTCTTTTAATAACATTCGTTGTCGATTTCCCTTCTACAAAGCTTATAAATTCTACTCGAGTGCCGTTTTTGCGCATAATATCCGCTTCCGGCAATGTTTCCATTGTGTAATCTGCGCCTTTTGTGTAAACATCAGGCTTTATTTCATCTAAGAGATCACGTGGACTATCTTCATCAAATAATACCACATAATCCACACATCTCAAAGCGCTTAACAATTCAGCTCTATCGTTTTCGTTGTTAATCGGTCTGGTTGGTCCTTTAATGCTTTTTACCGATTTGTCGGAATTTAATAATACTATTGAAAAATCCGCAAATGATTTCGTCTTTTCAAGATATCTTACGTGTCCAATATGAAGAATATCAAAACAACCGTTTGTACAAACAACTGTCTTGCCTGAATTGTGAATGATATTTACTAATGCTTGAATGTCATCTCTTTTTACTAACATATCCCTCTATTTCCTCACCGTAATTCTACCAAAAACAAGGTGGAAAGTGTCTAAAAGTTACCGTTTGTTAAGAATAAAGCTCAAGTTATACTTGAGCTTTTCCTATTATCCGTTTATGTCAAATTTTCTTTCTTTTACAACTAATGCTTTCGGGTTGACAAATTCTTTTAACCATTTTGGCATTTTCCTTAATGCTCTTGCCGGTCTTTCTGCATTATATTGCGATTTTTCATGAGATAATCTCTGAGAAATCATCATTGCTGCATCTTTGGTAGATGGATTTAGTGTAAAGAACGAAGGGCAACCGTTTTCTAACGGGGTAATTGTTAATTTTTGAATTTTCATTTTTTTAGTATAACTCCATTTCTATGACTTTTTGACAAATTCTCACAGTGTTAAGAGCTGCGCCTATTCTTAAATTGTCCGCAACACACCACAGTGAAATTCCATTTTTGAACGCCAAATTTTTTCTAATTCTTCCGACAAAAACAGGATCAACGCCTGATGCGTCACGAGTTGTCGGATATTCCATCTTTTCAGGGTTGTCGATAACTTTTACTCCAAATGAGTTTTTCAAAATTTCTCTAACTTCATCCGGAGTAATTTCATTTTCAAACTCTATATCTACGGCTTCAGAGTGTCCGTTGTAAACAGGAACACGAGCGGCAGTACATGAAATTGGCAAATCTTGAGGAAGGTGAAGGATTTTTTTAGTTTCGTTTACAACCTTCATTTCTTCTTTTGTATAACCGTTTTCACAGAATACATCAATTTGCGGAATTACGTTGAAGGCAATCGGTTTGTTGAATTTTTTGTTTTCAAAATCCTTTCCTTCAAGTCGAGCTTTTGTATTTTCGGTTAATTCGTTAATAGCCGCCAATCCTGCACCGGATACGGCTTGGTATGTAGAAACGATTAAACGTTTAATTGGATTTTTGTCCAATAAAGGTTTTAAAACTAGCATCAATTGTGACGTTGAACAATTTGGGTTTGCAATAATACCTTTGTGTTTGCGCAAATCCTCATCATTAACAAAAGCTATTACCAATGGAACATCTTTTTCCATTCTGAAAGCAGATGAATTGTCGATTAGAACTCCGCCACGTTTAACAATTTCTGGTGCAAATTTTTGTGAAGTTGAACCGCCTGCTGATGCTAAAACGATATTAACACCATCAAAACTTTCCGGCTTTGCTTCTTCAACCACATAGGTTTTGCCTTGAAATTCAAGTTTTGTGCCTGCTGATTTGGTACTTGAAAGAAATTTTATTTCATTAAAATCAATTTTTAATTCGTCAATAATCTTTGTAATTTCTCTACCGACAACACCTGTTGCGCCTAAAATTGCGATATTTGGTTTTCTCATTTCTACCCCTTATCTCTTATGATACAAAAAGAATTATAGCACAAGATGAAATAAAAGTGAAAAAATTCCAATTTTAAATATCCAAGAGGAATTTAAAATTCAATAAATGTGGCTAATATTAGTGAAAAGTGAGAAGTTCTTTTCGAGCTTACATAATGTTATCAAGTCCGTAAACAAAATCATTGTGTTTGAAAATATGTTTTACGGCAAGCAAAACACCTTGCATATAACATTTTCTATCCATGCTATCGTGTCTGATTGTCATAATTTGACCTGATGAACCGAATATAACCTCTTGTGATGCGATATATCCCGGCATTCTTACAGAGTGGATATGGATATTTGAGTATGAATTTCCACCTCTTGCGCCCTCTATGGTTTCGGTTTCAGCACAATTGTTTTTTGTAAAATCGTCTTTTACTTCTGCCATCATTGCAGCAGTCTTAATCGAAGTCCCTGATGGAGCGTCTTTTTTCTGGTTGTGGTGAAGCTCAATGATTTCTGCATTATCAAAGTATTTAGAAGCTTGTTTGGCAAACATCATCATTAAGACTGCACCTGTTGAAAAGTTTGGTGCAATCAAACAACCGGTATTTTTTTCTTTTGAAAGTTGTTTCAATTCTTCAATTTCTTTATCTTTTAATCCTGTTGTTCCAATAACGATTTTAATATTGTTATTTAAACAATATTTTGCATTTTCAAAAATAGATTTAGGTTGCGTAAAATCAACCAATATATCAATATCTTCAACCCTATGAGCATCCGCAATTGAATGATACATTCCATCACTTGCAATATCAATTTTTGCAACAAGTTCTGTTTCAGGACATTCTTCTACGGCAAGACAAACTTCTTTTCCCATTTTGCCCATAGCTCCACATACTGCAACTTTTATCATAATAGTTCTCCTTATTAATCTTTACGGTTGATTTAATTTTAACATGAAAATTTCTGTGGTATGATAAATTGAGTGAGTGTTGAATAATGAGTAGAGTTTATAACTCATTATTCACTTTATTAATAAAAGGAGAGAACAATGGCAGATGCAAAATTATTAGCAGCAATTGAAAGATCAGATACTGAACAATTACAGATTTCAATCAGTGAATACAGAGGGAAAAGCTACTTGAATATGAGAATATTTTACACAACTGATGACGGTCAAACTTGGTTGCCAACTAAAAAGGGCGTAACTTTTACCCCTGAACAAATTGATATGTTGGAAGAAGCTATTCAAGAAGCAAAAAAAGAGTTCATGGAGGAAGAATAGAATTAAGTGAGTAGTGAGTGGTGAATAGCTCTTTACATTTCGCTCTGAATATATTTTGGGACTTTAGTTGTTATATTGGTCTATTCACTACTCGTCAATCACTATTCAATAATTCTCGTGTTAACCCATGCAAACCAGTCTATTTGAGCAACAAACACAACAACAAAAATATGCTTCTGCCCTTGTTAATATTAAGGGGTTGGGGGTAAAAACATTTAGTTATTTAATACCTGACGAAATGAAGGATAAAATTCAAATCGGTCAGGCAATTTTGGTTCCTTTTGGTAGACAAGGACTTATCAATGCTTTTTGTGTTGGGTTTTCGGATTATATTGCCGGAGATTTTAAGGTAAAAAAAATAAGTAAAATTCTTGATGAAACTCCGTTGTTCTCAATAGATTATTTGAAACTTTTAGAATGGGTGGCTAATTACTATTGTTGTGATTTAGTGACTGTTTTGAATGCAGCAATTCCAATGAAATTAATAGAAAAAGCCTCAAAAACTGAAACGTTAATTGAGTTTGAAAAATATGATGGTGCGACTAAACGTCAAGAAGAAATTTTAAAGCTTCTTGAAAAATCAGGTAAAATGCCATTGATTTTGTTTGAAAAATATGCAAAAACAACAAGAAACACAATCAAAAAACTTGAGACATTAGGGTGCGTAAAACTTTATCAAGAAGAATTATATAGAAATCCGTTAGATATTTTGCAAATTACTCAAAGAGAACCGCTATTTGAACTTTCAGGCGATCAAAAAAAAGTGTATGAAGGGATAAAAAGATGCATAGATGCAAAGATGCAAAGATGCGAAGTTGAAATAGCTGATAGTGGCGACGTAGATACTTCGACTCAACCCGAAACGAACTGTGCTTCTGAGCCTTCAAGTCTCTGTGCCTCTATTTCTCATCCTGAAATTCTTTTGCATGGTGTCACGGCATCCGGTAAAACAGAAGTTTATTTTAAATTAATTGATGATACTATAAAATCTGGAAAAAATGTTTTGTTTCTTGCTCCGGAAATAGCTTTAGCATCGCAGTTAACCAAAAGACTTGCCAAAAAATTCGGTACAGAAGATGTTGCAATTTGGCATAGCAGTATTTCTGATGGTGAAAGATATGATGTTTGGCAAAAATTATACAAAGATGAAATTAAAATTCTTGCAGGCGCACGTTCTGCTGTTTTTGCACCATTAAAAAACATCGGGTTGATCATAATAGATGAGGAACATGAGGGAGCTTATAAGCAGACAACTCCAGCTCCTCGTTATGATGCGAGGGTTGTCGCAAGAAAATTGGCAGAGTTCCATAATTGCCCGTTGTTATTGGGTTCTGCAACTCCTGATATTTCAACATATTATAGAGCTATGAATACGGGGAATTTATTTGAACTTAAAAAACGTTATAACGATGCAAAAGTCCCTCCGGTTGTGGTAATCAATATGCAGGAATACGGGCGTGCTGCGTATAGAAGTGTTATTTCAAAACCTATGCAGGTAGAGATTAGGGAAACTCTTGATCAAGGAAAACAAGTTATTTTGTTGATAAATAGACGTGGTTTTTCTACATATACTCAATGCCAGGCATGTGGGCATGTTATAGAATGCCCGAATTGCGCTATTCCAATGATTTGGCATGCAAAGGATCAAATGTTGAAATGTCATTATTGCAATCACGCAGAATATTTTCCTGATGTTTGCCCTGAATGCGGTTCTGATGCGTTTAAAAATAGCGGTACAGGTACTCAAAAAATTGAGCAGTATATCAAGGAGCTTTTCCCCGAAAATAATGTAGAACGAATTGATAGCGATATTTTGGTTAGAAAAGGTGAGCATATAAGGCTTTTAGAAAAATTCCAACGAGGTGATATTGATATCCTTGTCGGAACTCAAATGATTGCAAAAGGCTTGGATAACCCGAATGTTACATTGGTCGGCGTAATTTCTGCTGACGCAAGTTTCAATTTGCCTGATTTTAGGGCATCAGAAAGAGGGTTTCAATTATTGACACAGGTTGCTGGTCGTGCCGGTAGGGGGGAATTTGCTGGGAAAGTGCTTTTCCAAACTTACAACCCTGATTTTTACGCACTAGAAAGCGCAAAATCTCAAAATTATGGTGAATTTTATACTGCAGAAATCGCAGCGAGAGAGGAATTTGATTATCCTCCGTTTAGTCAAATTATAAGATTAATTTTAAGTTCTCAAAACGGTTTTAGAGCAGAAAAATCTGCTCAAGAAATCGCAATGAGATTAAGTTTGATGGTCGAAAAATTCGGAATATCTGAGAGGATAGAGGTTTTAGGTCCAACTCCTTGCGTAATTGAGAGAATAAATAGCCAATATCGTTTTCAGATACTTATAAAAAATAAAATGGGCGAAAAAGGACATCAATTCGTTTCAAGCTTTATGAACAAAATCATAATGCCAAAAGATATTCGCCTCGCAATTGATGTTGATCCGTTGGATATTTTGTAGATTAGAAGAATTTATGATTAAAAACTTTGCAATGCTTTAGATAGAAATTCGCAAGAAATTTTTGAATTTTTGCCTGATTAAAAAATCAGTATAATGTAAATTTTTTTAGAAGTTTTAATTTTTTAGACTTGAAAATTTTTGAAAATGAGTTAAGATGAAAATACAAGCAAGGGTGGCGTTAACACCCTTACTCGCAATCCTAGTGAAGGATTTTGATTGTAAGAACTATTGCAAGTATTAGCAGTAGTTCTTTTTCGCTGATTTCAACTAACATACCCTCTTTATAGTTTATTTATATAGATTTTTCTAATAACCGTGAAAGTCATCCTTTCGTAGTTGAAATTTTTTAATGTACTTTATTTATATATTCTTTTGTTTTTTCACGGATTTGTTTGTCGACTTCGAAAATCTCATCAATTGTTGGATTTTTGATGACTTTGTGTTCGTCACACATTCTTTTCGTAATCTCGTATATGTTGTACAATTTAATTCTTCCGTCTAAAAACGCAAATACTGCTTCTTCATTTGCTGCATTCAAACAAACAGTTGCGGTTCCGCCGATTTTTCCCATTTCATAAGCCAATTTTACTGTCGGGAATTTTTCGTAATCCGGTTTTTCAAAATCTAAATGGGCAATTTCTGCAAAACTGAAACTTTTTGACTTAATTCCTTCAAAGCGATCAGGATATGTAATTGCATACTGAATAGGAATGTGCATGCTAGGTAAACCTAGTTGCGCAATTACACTGCCATCAACATATTCAATCGCAGAATGCACAATACTTTGCGGATGTACTACAACATCAATATCGTCATAATCAAATCCAAAGAGGTGGTGAGCTTCTATGATTTCCAATCCTTTGTTCATCAATGTTGCGCTATCAACAGTAATTTTTTTCCCCATATTCCATCTTGGATGTGCAAGTGCCTGTTCTACGGTTGCATTTTTCATATCTTCAACTGTTTTGTGAAGGAATGGCCCGCCAGATGCAGTAATGATAAGTTTATCAACTTGGTTAATATCTTTTATGCACTGATGAATAGCACAGTGTTCGCTATCTACAGGAACGATTTTTACACCGTACTTTTTAGCTTCTGCCATAACAATGTCGCCTGCCATAACAAGTGTTTCTTTGTTCGCTAAAGCAATATCAATACCGTTTCGGATAGCTGTTAATGTTGGTTTTAACCCGATTTTGCCCGAACACGCAACAAGAATAATGTCATTTTCTTTGTTTGAACAAATTTCTTCAAGTCCTTCTGAACCGTGGAGAACTTCGTAAGAATTGCTTTCGCAATTGCCAGTTTGCGCATTATGACAAATATATTTAGGTTTAAATTTTTCTGCTTGTTTTTTTAATAATTCAACATTGTGTCCACCGGCAAGAGCGATTATTTCAAATTTGTCTTGAAGTTTTTCGATAACTTCTAATGCTTGAGTACCGATTGAACCTGTAGAACCGATTATACTAATTTTCTTCTTCTTATTATTTTCCATTATTTTTCTATCTTTTCATTTATTGTTGGCAGTTATGCCTAATTTACTGTATTTTGAGCTTTTAAACCACTAAGACACTAAGTTGCTAAGTTCATATCAATTTCTGAAATGTCTTAGAGGCTTAGTGTCCTAGTGTCTTATAGCTTTTTTATTTATGTACTTCTGTGTATGGTTTGCTTTCATTTACGTAATTTGTAACTTGTTTCAATGCAGGTTTGTAAGCGTTAACAGTTGAATTTCCGCCTAAACAACCGCCAGTACAAGCCATAACTTCAATTAAGTTACCTAAATCACAAGTTCCGTTTTTAGCATATTTTTTCAAATCTCTTACAGATTGTTTTGTTAAACCGTCAATTACAACAGGTTTAACTTCAACATTTTCTGGTACAAGAACTTGAACAGCTTTTGCAACACCGCCTGTTACACAGTAGTTTCTAGCTTCTGCTGATGATTGAACTTTAAATTCGCTATCAGCGCATTCTGCAACTTTAATTTCTTTCGCAGTCATCCAAGCTCCAACTTCTTCGTAGTTGATAACAAAATCAACATTGTTGTTATTTAATGCTTCACGTTTTTTAGCTACACAAGGGCTGAAGAACACAGTAACCGCATCAGGATTTTCTTTTTTTACGATTTCTGCAGTATAATACATTGGAGTTTTTGTATCAGAGCGGAAAGGTTTCATTTCTGGCAAATGCTTGTCAACAAGTTCGTTGTAACCTGCACAACAAGAAGTTGTCATGAATTTTTCTCCTTTTTCCATTCTTTCAACAAATTCGGTTGCCTCATTTTTACTTGTAATGTCTGCACCTTGTGCAACTTCGTAAACATCAGAGAAACCTAATTCAAGAATAGCTTCTTTCAATTGAGTTGCGGTGCAAGGTAATTGACCTAACATTGCAGGAGCAATCATTGCTATAACTTTTTTGCCTGCTTTAATATTTTTCAAAACATCAATAATTTGACTTTTTTCGTGAACTGCACCGAAAGGACAAGCAGATGCACATTTTCCGCAAGAAATACATTTGTCAAAATCAATTCTTGCGTGGCCATCTTCGTCTTTTGCAATTGCGCCTACAGGACAAGCGTTTTCGCAAGGAACAATAATTCTTTGAATTGCTTGATAAGGACAAACTTGAGCGCACATTCCGCAATTTTTGCATTTTTCAGGGTCAATATGAGATTTCCCGTCATGTACAGAAATTGCTCCAAATCTACAAGTGCTTTCACAAGGTCTTGCAACACAACCTTGACACAAATCAGTTACGTGTATTCTTGAAGGTACACAACCTTTGCAGGCAGTTGTAAGAACAGTTAATGGATGTTCTTCCGGTTTTTCTCTGTTTTCAGCATTTTTTGCAACTTCTGATAACAAAGTGCTATCGTTGGTTTCTTCAATAGATGAACCCAAACCTGCGATAGCTCTATCTCTAAGAATTGCTCTTTCTTTATAAATACAACATCTGTAAGGGACTTCACTTCCTTTTGGTCGCATGTCGTAAGGAATTAATCTTGTATTTTCTTCAAAATTGTCACTCAAATAAGCTTTGATTAATCTGATTAAGATTTCTTTTTTTAAATTAGCTGTTTGTTTTGGAGTATTCATTGCCATAATTTTATTTCACACCTCATTGCTATTACACATATACTAAATTATGGCATAAACATGGAATTTTTCAAATAAAACTCATGTAGATTATTCTGAAATTTTGTCAGATGCGGTTAAGAATTATAATAGATTGCGCAACAAATGCGCAATGACATGTGTTAAAAATATGAACCAAAATAATTTTTCTGATAAGGTCTATTCACTACTCGCCACTCACCATTCATACCTATTTTAATGATAAGGACTTTTCACTTTTCACGCAAAAAACTTATACCAACTCAGCTGCTCTATATGAGCTTCTTACTAAAGGTCCGATTTGGTGGTTTTTAATTCCGATTTTATTAGCTAATTCTTTCAGTTTGTCGTATTCTTCTGGAGTATAATATTTGGCAACTTCAAGATGGTGTTTTGAGGGTTGAATATATTGTCCTATAGTGACAATGTCACATCCGACATTTTTTAAATCAATAAGAGTCTGTTCAATTTGCTCAAAAGTTTCACCTAATCCGATTATTAAACCTGATTTTGTTAAAATATCGCTATTATCTTTAACATATTTCAAAACTTCTAAAGAGCATTCATAATCTCCTTGTGGGCGAACTGATTTGAAAATATCTCGAACTGCCTCAATGTTGTGGTTAAATACATCCGGATGAGCTTTTATAATAGTGTCTAAACAATCCTTATTCCCCTTAAAATCAGGGGTTAAAATCTCAATTTTTGTATCAGGGCAAAGTTTTCTGATTTCATAAATGCAATTGGCAAAATGTTCTGCCCCACCATCAGGTAAATCATCTCGGGTTACAGACGTGATTACTGCATATTTCAAACCCAACGCTTGAACAGCTTCTGCAACATGTTTCGGTTCTTCTAAATCTAAAGGTTCAGGTCTTGCGCAAGAAATGTTGCAATATTTGCAATTTCTTGTACAATCGTTTCCCATAATCAAAAACGTTGCAGTGTTTTTTGTGTAACATTCGTTTTTGTTTGGGCAACGTGCGTTTTCGCAAACCGTATTAAGACATTTTGTTTTCAAAATCTTTCTCACAGTGCGAGTTTTGTCTGTATCAATAATTGGTCTTTTTAAATAATCAGGTAATCTTCTTTGCATATTTTAAATTATATAGCAAAAATATTGATTTTCATGACTTAAAACAGTATAATGTAATTAAAAAGAAATTTATAACTCAAAAAGGAGTACAGATTAATGAAAAAATTAATGACACTTTTATGCTTGTTATGCTTTGCAGGTTGTGCTTATGCAGAAGTTTACGAAATTCCGGGTTCTCGTGTAGAAACAACTTCTGAAGTTCAAGTTCAACAAGATGGCTCAAAACAAGTTACTGAAACAAAAGTAAAAAGAAGAAGACTTTTGCGTCACAGAGATCAAAACCCTACAAATACATATTGGAACTTTGGTAAAGTTCCTTTCTGGACAGGTTCAATTTAAGTTTATAACTTGCGTCAAAGTTCTTGTTACTTGAACAAGCATTCAAAGATGCCTTCTGAATATGTAGGATGGGCAAAACATACTTTTTTCAAATCATCAATCGCTATGTTGTTTTGCATAGCGATTGTTATTTCTTGGATTAGAGAGGCAGCCTCTTTTGAAACAATATGCGCACCAACGATTTTGCCTTCTTGAGAAAGAAGTTTTATAAACCCATCAGAACAGTTGTCGCAATGAGATTTGCCTAAAGCTGAAATTAAAATGTTTGATTTTTTGTAATTCCCTTCTTCCAAATCCTGTTCTCTTTTACCAATCCATGCAATTTCTGGGCAACCGTAAACAACTGATGGAACGAGGTTTTCATTAAATTCAATATTTGCAATTTCTTCGACTGCTTGTTTAATTGCAAAATGCGCTAATTGAATTTTTCCGCACGCATCACCTATGCAAATATCGCAATTTTCAATTGGTTGCGGAGTTCTTCCTGTTGCCAGCAAGACAAGTTCCGGTGTTAATTTTTCTCCTGATTTAAGAGTTACGTTTTGGTTTTCAATTTTTTCAACCCCATTTGATGTATAGAATTTAATCTTTTTAGATTTAAAAATTCTCTCAACTCTTTTGGAAACTTCAATATCCGCTAAAGGTAAAAGATGGTCTGCCATTTCAACGATAGTAACTTCAACATCAAACGCTGATAAAATTCTTGCCCATTCAATTCCGATTGCACCAGAACCAATTATGACAATGCTTTTAGGTAGAGTTTTTAAATTTAAAATATCATCTGATGAAAGAATAAATTTATGATCAAACCTTAAACCATCAAAATCACGAGGTTTTGAGCCGGTTGCAGTAATTATTTTTTTACATTCATAAATTTCTTCATTAGCAAATACTTGATTTTCTCCATTTTTCATTGTGTGAGAAGGAATTTTAGCCTCTGCATTAACAACTACAACTCCTGAATTTTTTAAAGAAAGTTCTAATGATTTTCTCAATTTTTCAACAATTTTGTCTTTTCTTTCAACAACTTTTGAGTAATCAAAAGATAGGTTTTCTGCGGTAATTCCTAATTCTGTCGCTGATTTCATTTCTTCATACAGTTCAGCAGAATGCAATATTGCTTTTGTTGGAATGCAACCACGATTTAGGCATACACCGCCAACTTTGTCTTTTTCAAACAAAACTACAGACAATCCCTTACTTCTAGCTTGAAAAGCCGCAGTATATCCGGCAGGTCCACCACCAATTATTCCTAAATCAAATTGTTGTGTCATGTTTTATTAACCCCTTTTTTAATCTATCTAAATTCTGTTTAGCCGTCTATCTTGTGTACACTCTCGGTAATCTAACTTTTAATCTGCAAGTCAATTCATAGTTGATTGTTCCTAAGATATTTGCCCATTTGTCGATTGAATGTGTTTCGTCTAACAGTGTTATGACATCTCCGAGTTGTGTATCAACACCTGTGATGTCAAACATCATTTGATCCATAGTAATATTACCAATTTGTGGAACTTCTTTCCCGTTCAAAATTCCATTGATTTTGTTTGAAAGTCCTCTTGGAACACCGTCTGCATAACCTAGCGGAACTGTTGCAATTTTTCTTGTTCCATGAGCAGTGAAAGTGTGACCGTAGCTTACTCCTTCGCCATCTTTGGCTTCATGAATATTCACAATTCGAGCCTTTAAAGATAAAACCGGTTTCAATTCGGGTTTATGAACCTCGCCATCAGTAGGTAAATCGGGATAAAGCCCATAAATTCCGATACCAGCACGACGCATATTGGAATTTGGTACGTCATAACACATTGCACCTGCAGTATTTAGAATGTGTAACAACAAGCCATCTGTGTCAATTTGTGAAATCACTTTATTCCATCTGTCGATTTGAATTTGAGTTTTTTCTCGGATTTCTGCGTTCGCAAGATGAGTGAAAACACCTCTAAAATCAAGATAATCAGCGTTTCTAACTTCTTTTATAAATTCAACCGCATTGTCAACAGAAACTCCAATTCTATTCATTCCGGTGTCAAGTTTTACGTGAACTTTTGGCTTAATTCCTGTTCTTTCGTAAGCTTGTTTACATGCTTCTAAATGCTCTTTTGAAAAAATTGCGATTGTGATATCTGATTTTACGGCTGTTTCTACTGCCCAGACCGGAACTGCGCCCAAAACAAGTATTTCGCAATTTATTTTTGCTTGTCTAAGATCAACACCCTCATCAATTGAGGCTACGCCTAACATATCTGCTCCTGATGCCAAAAGTGTCGGGGCTATCATTACAGAGCCATGTCCATAGGCATCCGCTTTTACTACTGCCAAAAGCTTAATACCTTTTGGAGTGTTTTTTCTAATTGCACGCATATTATGTGAAATATTTTCTAAATTAATCTCAACCCAACTATCCCTATGGATATTTATATTTGTTTGTCTAACATTTTTCATAAGTTTAAGTATAATACCAAAACTTAATAGTGGCAAGAAAAATTTTAATATAATTTTTACATCCGACAAAATTTTACGATGTAATATAGAATTATACATTAAAGAATAGAGGAGAAAAAAATGAGCGTATTTGAAGCCGGAATGATGGTTTGCTTTGGAATAAGTTGGCCAGTAGCAGCGTTAAAGACATATAAATGTAAGTGTGTACATGGGAAAAGTATTCATTTTTCAATGTTAATTTTGTTGGGCTATGTTTGTGGCATTGCACACAAAGTATTAGATGACATGGATTGGGTATTCTGGCTATACATAATGAACACATTCTTCCTGCTTGTGGACATGTACCTGTATTATCTGTATCGAAACAATAAAGCTCCAATAGAGCCTGTTGATGATAACTTTGATGATGAAAAAGAACTTGTTCAAAACTAATACAAAGACGCAGAGAGGCATGGATGCGAAGTCTGTATCAGAAATAATAATAGGTTGTAATCTTTTCCACAAAGATTTCTAAAACTTATAATCCGGTTGCATTTTCCATCCGTCATATTGGAATAATGCGCCACAGTAAGTCCCTACTTTATTTTTGTAGCAACTACTACCTGTTCTGTTTAACAAAATATCTCTATCCAAACCGGAGCCGAAGAAATATAATCCTGCTCTTTTTATATTGTGAGCATAATCAGTGTAACTTCCTTTGGTAAATGTCATTACGTAACAATCTGCCCCATATCTATCAGGTTGTTTGTTCCCGTTTGTATCCGCATAGAAGTGCAAATGATTATTATCTTGTTTTATGAAAGCGATATATGAACCGTCTGCCAATTGGACTTTGTAGTATTCTGTACTTTTCATGTCTTCTGCAACAGTATTTCCGCTAACACTATATATTGCATCTTTTGTGTTCCAACAACCTGTTTGTGTCTTGCAATTTTTTATTATTTTTAAATCTTTAAGGAGGTAAGTTTCTACAAAATCATTTAGATTTAAATTCCAATCCCAGTTTTCGATGTCGCCGTTTTCAACTTTTGCTAATTCAACATCCTGTTGCAAAATTGAATAAACCTTTTTTATTCTGGTAATATTTTCTTGTCTTTTGTGATTTTGAATTAATGTAGGCATTGTCAACGCCGCAACTACTCCTATTATCCCAAGTGTTATCAAAACCTCAGCCAAAGTAAATGCCATTTTACAAAACCTGTTATCATTGCTTGCATACTTATTTTCAGTTTCAATAGCAAATTCAAAATCCTTCATATTTCCTCCAATATAATAATTACTATTTACAATATATAAATTGTCTTAAGCAAATAATATATTGTAGAAAACAATTTGTCAACAACATAAAATTTTTCTATGGATAAAAAAGAGATTTTAAAAGAGTTTGGTCGAAATTTAAGGGCAGAACGCAATCGTGCCGGTTTGTCACAAGAACAACTCGCTGAAAAAATAGGTGTATCTTACGGACAAGTTATTGGAACAATTGAAAGAGGTGAAACAAATACCTCACTTTCTGTTATTGTTGCGATTTTGGATGAATTAGACTTGGATTTTGACAAACTTTTTGATAGAAAAAAGTTTAATTCATAATTATTTTTTGTATTATAATCTAGTTATGGATAGAAAAGAATTTATTAATGCTAAACGTATCGTTTTCAAGTTTGGAACTAACATTCTACGTGGTGATGATGGTTTTGTTTCATTACCGAGAGTTTTTTCATTTATTGAAGACCTTTCGCATTTGGCAAGAATGGGAAAAGAAGTTATTGTAGTTACATCCGGTGCTGTTGGTTTGGGCAAAAAACGTTTGGGTATTGAAAGTACCGAAGGTGTTGCTCTGAAACAGGCTTGTGCCGCTATTGGACAGGGAAAATTAATGTCAATTTATGAAAGCGGATTTGATACTTATGGCTTAATCGCCTCACAAATCCTTTTGACAGAAGACGATTTTTCTCTAAGACAAAGGTATTTGAGTTTAAGAACAACTCTTAACAAGCTTTTGGAATTAGGTGTTATCCCTATCATTAACCAAAATGATACGGTTTCTACCGTCGAAGTTCACCCGCATTATGAACACATGCAAGTATGTTTTTCTGATAACGACAAGTTGTCTGCGCTTGTGGCAAGTGAATTAGATGCTGATTTGTTGGTAATTTTATCTGATGTAGAAGGGCTTTATGATAAAAATCCAAAATCTAATCCTGATGCACAAATTATTAGGAAGGTAGATGAGGTTACAGAAAAAATTCTTGCTCTCGGAACTGATGCCTCAGAAGGTGGTAGAGGCGGCATGAGGACAAAACTAAAAGCTGCACAAATGGTAACTCGTTTTGGTGGCAGAGTTTTGATTGCAAACGGAAAAATTCCTTATGTAATTAAAAAAATCTTTACTGGCGAAGAAATTGGAACAATGTTTCTTCCGCAAACAGAAGAATTGTCTGATAAAAAACGATGGATTGGTTATGCAACAAATATTATCGGACAAATCGTAGTTAATGATGGCGCAAAAAAAGCTTTATTAGCTCAAAAAAGTTTACTTCCAATTGGTGTTTGTGAGGTTATAAATGAGTTTAATAAGGGTGATGTAGTTTCAATTCTTGATGAAAACAGAAATGAAATTGCACGTGGAATAGTAAACTATGCCTCTGATTCTTGCCGCCGTGTAATTGGTTGCCATTCTGACAATATTATGGAAATTCTTGGTTTTAAAAACTATGATGCAATTATTACGAGAGATAACATAACGTTATTATGATAAATCTCCATCTCCTATTGAAAAGGATAGATTTGTACTGTTCTCAAAATAGGAATTGTAGAAATTCTAAAAAGGATAAAGGAACAAACAAATGGATTTTATACAAATAGCTAAAAATGCAAAAAATGCTTCATTAAAAATTGCAGATTTATCAACAGAGATTAAAAATAAAGCTTTGTTAAAAATTGCAGAAAAAATTGAAAGTGCAAAAGATGAAATTTTTGAGGCTAACAAAGTTGATCTTGAAGCTGCAAGAGTTCTTGTTGAAGAAGGGAAATTGTCAAAATCTACTTTTAATCGTCTTGCGTTTAACGAAAACAAAATGCGTGATATGATTGCAGGGATTAAAGATGTGGCAAAGCTTGACGATCCGATTAATAAAAAATTGTTAGTTCGGGAGCTTGATAGCGATTTAACTTTGTATAAAGTTTCTTGTCCAATTGGTGTTTTGGGGATAATTTTTGAGGCAAGACCTGATGTTATCGCTCAAATTTCTTCTCTTGCAATAAAATCTGCGAATGCGGTTATTTTGAAGGGAGGCAAAGAAAGTATTAATACCAATAAAAAAATTCTTTCTGTCATAAATTCTGCGTTGAGTGAAGTTGAAGGGTTTCCCGAAAATGTTATTCAGCAAATTTTTACGCACGAAGATGTCGCTGAAATGTTGAAGTGTGATAAGTATATTAATTTGATAATCCCTCGTGGTGGAAATAAACTTGTAAGGTTTATAAAAGATAACACGAGAATACCTGTTTTAGGTCATGCTGACGGAATTTGTCATATTTTTGTCGATAAATCCGCTGATATTGATATGGCGATAAAAGTTGTTACAGATGCAAAAACTCAATACCCGAGTGCTTGTAACGCAGTTGAAACACTTTTAATTCATAAAAATTTTGATAAAAAAGAGAATTTGCTTGCAGCTTTGCAACAGTCTGAAATTCAACTTGTGATGGAGCCTGAAAGTTGGGCGCACGAGTATGGAGATAAAATCTTGGCGGTAAAGGTTGTAAATGATGTTGATGAGGCGATTGAGCATATAAATACATATGGGTCAGGGCATACCGATAGTATTATAACAAAAACTATTGAAAATGCTGAAAAATTTATGAATAAGGTAGATTCTGCAGGAGTTTATTTTAACGCATCAACAAGATTTGCTGATGGCTTTAGATATGGTTTTGGTGCTGAAGTTGGAATTTCTACAAATAAAACCCATGCAAGAGGGCCTGTCGGATTGGAAGGTTTGACTATATATAAATATAAGCTTATTGGAAATGGAAATATTGTTGGAGATTATGTTTCCGGAGAAAGACATTTTCATCATAAGGATTTGACGTAGTAGGTTTTAAAATGAAATAAAAGGAGAGGTGTCCGAGTGGCTTAAGGTGCGGATCTCGAAAGTCTGTGTACAATTTGTACCGTGGGTTCAAATCCCACCCTCTCCGTTTTTTTGATTAGGATATTTAGGAAATCTAAGTGGGCTCCGAACCCGGTTTGCTCCTTCATGTAATTGCGGAGCAAACGGCTTAGCCATTTGGCATACAGAATTGTTGTTGTTCGGATTTCATATCCTCACATACAATTCTTGCAAAATCCCACCCTCTCCGAATTAAAAGTCCGATAGTCTGTTTGATTAGCGGACTTTCAATTGGGAATTGGTTTGTACACATCTTTAATTGGTGTTGTAGGTGTCATTTTACAATGCGATTTAAGAAAAAGTGGCAGATGAAATGAAAATTTTATCATCGATTTAGCAAAAACAAACTAAACAACTGCAAATTCAATACTTTGAGATTCCATATGTATGTCTAAATTATTTAATTTCTATTTTAAATAATTTCATGTTAAAAATTTACCAACATTTTTTCTTCATCTACAAATAAAACGGAATTTAAATCTTCCATAATTTTACTTGCTAGAGCATAAGCCATATTTACAGGAACAGCATTCCCTACCATTTTGTAGCCATTTGCAAGATTTGAATATTTAAATTCAAAATCATCTGGAAATGTTTGAATTCTTGCACATTCTCTTATTGATAATCTTCTATATAGATGTTCTTTCCCTTTAACAAATTCTCTTTTATTTTGTTCAATAAAAGTCATTTTAGGTGCTTGAGGGTGAATAGGTGCATGACGACCTCCTGCTTGTATAGTAAACGAAGGTTCATCCCAAGCTCTAACACGATTTCTCGACATAAATATTGTAGAGAATCCCCCTATCATATATTCATGGTTTGGAATAATGCATTTTGAGCCATTGGTATAATTTTTTTCTTTAGCAGGTAAAACTGTTTCTCTTAAATCCCAAATTGCATCTTTTAAAACTGGCTTATACTTTTGTATTTCTGGAAATTCAAATTTCAAGTTTAAATTACTTCTATATCCAACAAAAAATACACGTTTTCTATCTTGAGGTACATTGTAATTGTTTGCATTTATCAATTTAAAACTTAAATTATATCCTGAGTCTTTAAATAACTTTTTAATATTGGATAGTGCTTCTGAATGTCTTTGAGCTAACATGCCTTCAACATTTTCAGCCAAAAAAAATAAAGGTTTTTTATCTCTTAAAATTCTAATAAATTCATAAAACAATTGACCTCTTGAATCGTTTATTCCTCGCAAAGCCCCTGCTTCGCTCCAACTTTGACAAGGCGGACCACCGATAATTCCTATGCAATCAGGAATGTCATCTGATGGAACATTTCTGATACTTCTTCTATCAAGAACCGCATTAGGGAAATTATGTTCAAAGGTTTCCCAAATGGTTGAGTCATATTCATTAGCCCATATTATGTCAAAACCTGCTTGCTCAAAACCTTTATCTAAACCACCTGCACCAGAAAATAAACTTACAATTTTTTTAGTCATAATAAAACTCCAAAAATTTAATATTTTCCAAAGTCGCAGGATTATTTGGATTTTTAATTTGTAAATCAGTCATAAACAACTTTTGATTATCAATTAAGTTTTCTAAACTTGCTCTATTTTCTCGTGAAAAAGAATTATATTTATTTTCTTTAATTACACAATAAAATGCAAATCTAGAATTTTCTTTTTTCTTTGGAAGATAATTAAAAACTTTTTTAGGGTGGGAAATTGACCACATACCCCTAACTCTTAAATCGGTTATTCCAAGTGGATCTACTTTTTTTATTTTTCCTAGTTCATTTGTCTCTGCTAACTCGATATCTGGAATAGAATGCAAACCAGTTATAATTGTATTCTTAATACGTTCATATATTTCTTTGTCTGCAGCATAACAATCACCATAAACAAACCACAACTCTTTTAAGCTACTATCGTCAGTATTTCCAACAATATAAATTATATCCTTCTCTGTCCATTCTTCACAATTCCTACAATTAGATGTAATCATTGTGCTGTCTGAATATAGTTTTGCCTTGGGGTATGAACTGTTCAAAGCAAGAGCATTGGCATTCCCTTGCACTTTTTTTACTTCAATAGCATCCCCATTTTTTAAGATAATATCTGGAGGATTGTTTTGGTTACCTGTATAAGAAAAAACATTATTGTATGTTTGTAATCTGAAATAGTCATCCTCACAAGATAATGTATTTGCGAATAAGTCTTTAATGTATTTTTCTAAAGCCTCACCAACACCATTCACACGATTCCGTCCTGAATAATGTGAAGTTAATTCAATTACAGGGCTTTCTATTAGATTTTTAATTGCAATTAAAATATTTGAACTCACATTTACTCCTTGTATAACTTAATTATACATAAAAATAATCATTTTCACATATTTGTAAAGTTTATACATTAACCAATTATGTCAAATGTTTTTACTAATACCTCAAAACATTTCCCATCACTCGGAAGTTTTTATCCTTTTTTATCCTTGCTAAAATTTAAATCTTGTCTGGGATTAAGCCGAAATCTTAACGTTATTTTAGAAAAAGGATAATTTTATGGATAAGAAAAAGATAAAAAGGATAATATTTTTTAGACTTAGGGAAGTGGCTTAAATTTAAGCAACAACTGATTTATCCCCATATTCCCTCTTTCAGATTTATCCGTCAAATTATAGTAGGAGCTACATTTATTGGCGCAACAAAGAAAAATTAAGCTTCAATATGGCAAAAAATTTTTTTACGTGTTTTAATATTACGGAACAAATAAACAGGAGATATGTAATGAGAATTAACACGGAGTATAACAACCATAAGAGCAATGTAAATTTTGGTGCAAAAATTCTTGCGACAGATGCTACACTTGAGGCTTTTAAGTATGCTAAAGAATTATTATACAGCAACAATAAAGAAAAATTTTTGGTTGTTGATAAATTTTGTAAGGGTATGGATAAAGCTCTAAATTTTCCATCTAAGGAAAAAGGTTTTGTTAATTATGTTGGAAAAGACTGTATTGGTTTTGGTGTGCCGGCTTGTCCTAAAATTATCTCCACTAACTATAAATTAAATGCACCTTGGCAAAATGCACATGGAGATGTTTCGTTAGGAGAACGAATCATGTTAGAAAAGCCATCAGTACCACAAAGTGTTGGTGGAGATACAATGGCTTTGTATTTAGATAGTTTCAAAGGGCGTACGAACTTCCCTTCAAAGTTAAAAACAACCCCTTTAACTCCGCTTCCGACAAAAGAAGATGCAATACAAAAACTTCAAAATAAATTGCTAGAAATGCTTCCAAATCTTGGCTTCTTCCCAGAAAAATTATTTGCAAGAAAGGAAGGAAATCGTGAATTAAATAAGGATTTGTGTAAACTAACTGAGGCACATGCATGGAATAACATTGCAAAATGGGAGCCACTTCCTGTTGAAGAATTAAATAGAATAGATAACATTGACAGAAAGAATATTAAAGAATTTGCAGAAAAACACGTCGAAGAATCTATTATACAAGATGAAATTAATGAAAAAAGTCAATTTTCTGGTAATGTGAATAAGTTCAAATTTCTCAATAGGTTATTAGAAAACTTTGCTCCTAACTCAAAACATGCAAGAGCAATTGAGGAAGAATTGTATAAAGTTAGAGAAGTAGAACATAAATATTTGCAAAGCTTAAAAGATAGGTTAACTCCGGTTAAATTAACAGATAATCTAGATCCTAAAAATAAATATTCGTATTTTATATCAACATCATACGAAAATTTATACAAAGAAAACGGCATAAGCTAAGTTGTGAAATTGTTATTTATCTTTTTAAAAAATTTTGAAATTATGTTATATAATTTTGTTTTTTGGAGAACTTAAAATTGTAAAAATTTTGTCAATATCTATAAAAAAAATATTTGGTCTGATTTATTATTTAGATATAGATATAAAGGAATTATTGTGTTAACTCAAAAAATTACATTCACCCCTGTTGATAATTATAAATTAACTAATAAAGCAAGATCAAAAAAAGCGAGCCAAGTTAGTGTTTCAACCCCAGAATACTTAAGTATTGATTATTCCAAAATTGCTTTTGGAGCAATGTATGGAGTAAAGCCTAAAAAGATAAATTTAGATGCGGAAAAATCTAAGTTATTACGGCAGATTACTGAGCTTTTGCAAACAGAAGAACAGGATGTTGATGCTGCTGAAATGACAATGAAGGTTATGCGCCGTGTAATGAATTTTTTTAGAGAGTCTTTGAAAAAGTATGAAAAATTTCTTAAAGAAGCTGAATTATTATCAGAAAATAAAGCTTTAAATTCACAACAAAAGCTTGAGGAGATACAAAAATTACAAAAAAGATTATCGCAAGCTTCAAAATTTAAATATAATACTGACGGACCTAAAAATAAAAAACAGGTTGCTGAAAATGTTGATTATTTGTTGTTGAATAGATTGAAGTCTGCAGTAGTTGAGGATGATTTTAACTTACAAAAAGTTTTGACCGATTATTACAGTGGTTTGAAAAATATTTCAAAAATTGAGGATTTAAATAAACAATATCCGAAAATTAAAACTCCAACTTCTCCTAAAGAAGTTATCGCTAAAAAAATTGAAAGTGTTTTAAACCGTGATTTTTATGAGGGGTTGGGCGAGCATATGGGGTCTTTGAAAGAGGCCAGTGAATATTGTCTAAAACCTATTAGCGGATTAGTTTACGATATTGCACAAAAATATAAAGTTGATCCAATCCCATTGTTTAAGGCGGTATTCCCCCATACTACTGCCAAAATATTTGAGAGATATGGGAGTATTGCAACCAGTGGAATGTCTTCAATTCCTGAAGTTCGTAAGATTAAAACTCCGCAGGTAAGTCATTTAGACTTGAAACTTTTGAGTATTGATTTTGATGATTTTGTAACTTCAACGGTTAGAAAACATTATTTTGAAGGTCAAAAGTTGAATGAAGTGATTTATGAGAAAGACGGAGTTTCAATTCCGTTATTAGAATTGAGAAATTCTGATTATAAGTTTGAAAAAATGCCAGAAAAAGTTCGAGCTTTTGTTAAAACGGGTGAAGTTCTTGACTATGCCCAAAAAGATTATGATAATTTTGATGTAAATCAATTTAGAAAAAGATTAGACTTCTTTGCAAATGGTGGAGTTGGCGAAAACGAAGAAATCTTGAGTAAAATTATTGATTTTGACGGATGTGATTTTACTCCTGAAGATACTAAATTTTTAACAAAATTTTTGAGGGAGTTGGATGCAGTAAGAGTTGGTAAAAAATCTATAGCAGAAGCAGTTGAATATATCAATGAACAAGATATAGCTCCTAAGGGAACAAATAAATTAAATGAAATTGCAAGGCAAAAGGCAGAAGAAGATATAAAAATCAGACAAAAAGTTTCTGCAGAATTAAGTTCTGTAAAAAAAGATTTTGATAATGTAATGAATATTCTTTATCAAAATGATTTAGCGGATATTGCGAACTCTTGTGCAGTGTATCGCCCAAAACATATAGAGAATTGCGAAGATGCAAAATATTTGATTTCGTTGATAAATAAAAATATTGATAAAGAAACTAAAAAGCTCAATAGAGATGCTGTTGAACAAAGTATTATGCGTTGGGATACCTACAATTTCTATAAATCTGAGGGTAAGACAAGTGATGAAGTTTTGGCAAAAGCCGAAAGATTTGCAAGGCAGGACGATGGCTCTATTGATATTGATAAAGCTGGTCAATATTTAATAAATTCGGAAATTGTTAAAATGTATCCGGAAAGTCTAAAATACTCAAAATATCCAGATATTTTAGAAAAAATTATGGAAAAAACAGCAAGCTCAAGTGAAGCTATAAAATATATATGCAGATATGAAGATTATATGAACTTAAGTTCAACGGAAAAAGCCCAACTTTCAAACTTTATTGATATGTTTGATCAGAAAAATTATGTTGATAAAGCTATTTTGAAATCGATATTGGAACAAGATTACTTGAACGTAGATACACCTGTCCAAATAAAAACTTCGGGAACAGAAGCTGTTACTGCGACATTTAGTGCTAAAGCTAAAAAAGCAATTGCAGATAAATATAAATATCCAACTTGCATTACTTACCTTAAGGATTTTGAAAATGCTTTAGCTAACTTTGCTGGGGAATGGGGTTCTTCTGGTATAAAGAAAACAGGTAAAAATAATAATGCTTTGAGATATAAAATGGAATTAAAAGTTACAGGAAAAGATGATAGATTATTCTCAAGCAATAATGATTACTACTTTGATGTGTTCTCGGATAAAGGTTTTCACTAGATTCAAATTTGCACAGGTATAAATATAAAACAACAGACCGCTTTTCTTAGCGGTCTGTTTATTAATCCTTTTTGTTTAAAATCTGTGTTTGTAACTTGATTAGAAAGTTGTTGCAGGTTTCTTTTGAGCAGTTGCTCCTGGAATTGATTGCCAGTTTGCTGCCATAATTTTCTTGAATGATTTTAAAGCTGTATCTTCAAGTTCACCTAGTTCTTCAGCTTCCATAATTAATTCTCTTAATGGAAGTAATGCTCTTTGATCTCTAAGTACACCTAAAGCAGCAGCAGCACCAGCTCTAACCAATTCGTTTTCTTCACGGTTTTTCATTACATCAATCAATGCAGGAACTGCTTTTGTATCATTCAATTTCCCTAATGAAGTAACTGCGTAAATTCTTACGTTAACCCATTCGTCATATAACATATTAATAACTTTATCAACAGCTTTTTTGTTTCCGATTTCACCCAAAGCACGAGTTGCATCACATCTTACGTTAACTTTTTCGTGGTCTAATGATGCAATTAAAGCATCTGTTGCAACATCACCAATTTCAATTAAAGCATCTGTCGCAGTGATACAAACTTGAGGGTTTTCATCATTTAGTGCTTCTACAAGAGGTTCAACAACAATTTCGCCACCCAAACGACCCAATGCACGAGCGGCACGAACTCTTACATCAACATTTCTGTCTTCACGTAAAGATTCAATCAAATGAACTGTAGCTTTTGAGTCACCAAGTTCTCCCAAAGCACGAGCTGCATACAATCTTACAGAGCCGTTTTTATCATGTTTTAATACATCAATTAATGGTTCAACTGCTTTTGAATCGCCCATTTCACCAAGAACACGAGCTGCATTATATCTAACTTTTTCAGAGTTACTTGTTTTAAGATCTGTCAATAATTCTTCAAAAGATTTTTTAACTTGTTTTTTCTTGCTGTTCACACTAATTGTCATTAAGTTTTTCCTCCAACACAATATTTTAAACTTTCTACACGTTACTTATTTATAAAAAATTTCGAGATTAAAATATTGCCTTTTTTACCTACTTATATTAATTTTTATTAACATTCTTTTTGTTTTCATAAAAAGTGCAGTCACGAGTTAAAATTTTTCTTTAAGGGTAAAACTCACACTTTATATTTTTAATATAACATATTTTCTATTCTTTGTCTTAATTCTGTGCAAAAAACATGTAAAATTGTCATTTTGTTTTTCTAATAATTAGTGTCTTTCAATTATAATAATACTATTTTTGTAACAAAAATTTATAATTATTACTTCCCATAGATAGTAATAATAAATTCGCTACCCTTACCAACCTCACTATTTACAGTAATTTCCCCCTTATGTCTTTCAATAATCTTTGAACAAATTGCCAAACCAAGCCCTGTTCCAACTCCAACTCCTTTAGTTGTAAAACCTGCTGAAAATATCTTGTTGAGCTGATTTTGGGGGATTCCTTTTCCGGTATCTTTTATCTTAACTATAAGCTTTTTATCTTTATATTCAGTGGTAATTGTAATAGTTCCTTTGCTGTCAATTGCCTGACAGGCGTTAATTAAAATATTTGTGAATACTTGATTTAGCATGTTTGGAAAGCATTTAATAGCGGGGATTTCGCCGTAATTTTTTATAATTTCAATTCTGTTTTTTGTTTCGTGTCGGATTAATTCCAAAGTTAAATCGAGTTCTTTATTAATATTAGCCTCTTGAAGTTCAGCCTCGTCAAGTCGAACGAATTTTTTTAAAGAGGTAACAATATTGCTGATACGGTTAACCGCTTCTTTATCAATTTCATTTATATCGGTCAACATTTCTTTCAAGTCGGTGTCTTCTATTGAGCCAAGCAACTTTGCGACAATTCCATTATTTGATTTTATTGAAGCTACCGGAGTATTAATTTCGTGAGCAACGCCAGCTACAAGTTGACCTAGAGATGCCATTTTTTCGGAATTTATCAATTGAATTTGTGTTTCTTTCAATTCTTTCATTGCGCTTTTGAGTTCTTTAACAGTTTGAATATTTTTCTGATAAAGTTCTGCACGAGTGATTGCGTTGGATAATTGAGAAGAAATTGCATCCAGAATTTCTATTTCTTCTGTCAATTCTCGTTTTTGATAACTGAGTAAAACTATCACGCCCATTAGGTTTTGCATATGATGAACAGGAATAATTATTCGCAAAACAGGTTCTTTGAAAGGTTTTGCACCAACATATTCAATAATAGAATTAGATATTGTAATCTCTTTATTATTAATAGTTTCCATTGTTTTTTCATCAAAACTTATTGGTGTATTTGTTTTGGATTTTTTTTCACCATAAACTTCTTCAATTTCGAATTTATTACCGTTGGTTTTTGCGTAATAAGCTTTGTATGCACTAAACATTATTGCAAGTTCTTTCAATGCAGATTGAAGAATTTGGGATATATCAATACTTTCTCTAATATTGTTTGAAACTTTATTTATGAGTGCAATTCTGATTGCCTGACTTTGTGCTTTTTGTTTAATTTTTTGTAAATCTTCGTTTTCTTCAACCAAATTATTGATTTTTTCGGTTAATTTTTTGTTTTCTTCATAAACATCTTCCAACTTATTTTGCGCACTAACATCCGTAAAGAAAATTATTGTGTAATTTCCTTTTTTAATTGCTTGCAAATCGTAATAATAAATTCTATTTAATTCTGATTGATAGGAAATTCTTGCAAAAAAATCTTCTTTTGAAATTACTGCATGATAGATGGGAGAATAGATTTCGATGTTTTCGGAATTTAGCGGACAGATATTAAAGCTTGAATGATGAGAGAGTTTTTTTATGTTTGTAAAATCTTTAAACCACCTTTTAAAAGTGTGGTTTCGATATACGACTTCACATTTTTTATTCAAAATTATTACAGCATCCCTAAACTGCCTGAAAAAATCAAACTTCTTCATGCTAACTATTATATTTCATTTTAAAAAACTGGGCAATTTGTAAAACATGTTCCAATATGTTGTTGTGGAAAATTTTTAGGAGGCAACATGCTACAATTTATAAAACTGGGAAACATTATAAAAGAAATCCGTCAAAAAAGAGGAATTGATGAAAAAGTAATGGCAAAACAAATAAATGTTTCTGTCAGTCGATATCGAGAGATTGAAAACGGAAATGCAATTTATAATTTTTCTACGCTCATAAAAATTGCCAATATATTAAAAGTGGATTTACCTGAAATCTTTAAAAAATGGTAGTTTTATAAAATCAATTTAAAACTCAAGGTTTCTACGATTGTTTGGATATTAATGTTCAAACGGTTTTCTTGTTTAGCTTTTTCAATGGCTTTCAAATCTGCAATCAGTTTAACTTTTAGCGATAAATTATCAATATTAGCTTTTAAAAGAAATTCAATATAATTTTGCATTTGTGTAAAAACAATTTGCGGTTCAATCATTTTTGCCAAATCCAAAATTTTGTCATTAAAATCTAAAACTTCATTTCTCTCAAGTTCCAAGTATCCATCCATTGCATCTTTTACAAATGAGAAATCTCTGTCTTCGTCTTGCATAGACGGAACGTAAAAACATTGCGCACGAGAAACAACAGTCGTAATCATATCTGACTTGTCTTTTGTTAAAAAGAAAAACGTTGTGTTTGAAGGTGGTTCTTCAAAAGTTTTTAATAAAGCATTCGCAGCATCAGCTTGAAAATTAAGCTGGTTTAAACCTGCAACATTTCCTTCTTTGTCTTTGTCACAGAAGATTAAAACCCTGTGGTAATCAGAAGTTACGAGCAAGTCATTTTTAATCATTCTTGCCTGATCAATAGAAATAACAGTTTTTGAATTATCATCTGATGGTTTGTTGTCAACTTTGGAGATTGTTAAAACCGCAGGATGATTGTTTTCTCTAATCCATTTGCAATTCAAACATTGGCAATCAGGAGTGTGATCTCCTGTACAGTTTAGCATTCTTGCGATTTCCAAAGCCAAATCGTACTGAGCTTGAATATCTGAACCATAAAATAATATACAATGCGCAATATTTTTGCCGGTAGAATTTATGCCGTTATTAAAATATTTCATTAAAAATGGGTATTTTTCGTTAATTTCTGAAAAGTGCATTTTCTACCTCTTTTTCAACATCTAGTGCAAGTCCGGCTTTTATGCGAAATTCTGCCTCTGTCAAGTTTTCCTTTAATTTAACTAAATCTTTTAAATTATTTTTTTTGAGTTTTTGCAATGTTAATTTTACAACATACTCGTGCATTCCTGTCATTCTTGAAAGTTCCATAAGAGAAGAATTTTGCCCTCTTGCCTTCAATATAATCCAACGTCTGAGCATAGTTTGTAATGTTGACAAGATTTCTAACGGATATCTTGTGTCAAGAAGTTTTCTGTATTCCAAAAGAGCTTTGTCTTTTTCGTTTTCCATAAGGAAATCTGAAAAAGCAAACAAATCTTCATTAGAAATGCAGATTTCTTTAACCATATCGGCGGTGACAATATCTTTTGGATAGGCGAAAAGTTTGAGTTTGTCGAGTTCTCCATTGATTTGTCTAAGGTTATTCCCTATTTGTGAAATTATTGCAGTTAGTGCATTTCTATCAAGTTTAATCCCTTTTGATTTGCCTTGTTTAGTAATCCAACTTTCAAGCTCAATAGTTTTGTATGTCGGGATAAGCGGATATTCTTTTGCGTTGTATTTCTTTAAGATTTTAAATAATTTTTTACGAGCATCAATCTTTTTACCTTCGTTTCGTGGAAGTTGTGCAACAAAAGCAATATCAAGGTTTTCGTTATTATTTTCTAAGGCTTCTTCAATTTCTTTAAGTTCTTTTTCATCAAAAGCTTTAGAGAAATAATCAAGACAATTTATGACAATAAGCATTTTCCCAAACATCATGGGTTGAGAACGCAAAATAGAAATTAAGTCTGGAAATTTTGGACAATCATAGGTTTTGAAAGACATTTCAAGAAAGTTTTTATCAAGTCCCTTCTTTAGTTTTTCAACCTCTTGTTCAATGTTGTAATCTTCTTCGCCGTAGAAAAAATATATTGCCATATTATTTATATTCCTAAAACTCTTGAATATATTATGTCTACATTTTTTAGAAAGTCAGATTTGTCAAAGATTGCATCAATTTCTTTTGGAGTTAAAAGTTTTTCTACATCTTTGTCGTTCAAGAGATTAATCCTGAAATCGCCATCATTTTCAAACGCATTAAGAGCGTTTCTTTGGACTAATCTATATGCGTCTTCTCTTGTTAATCCTTTTTCAATAAGTTTCAATAAAACTCTTTGAGAATAAACAATTCCACCGAATTTGTTTGTGTTTTTCAACATATTTTTTTCATGCACAACAAGATTTTTTACAACTCCGTTAAATCTATTCAGCATAAAGTCAACTAAAGTTAAACTGTCTGGAAAAATTATTCTTTCGGCAGAACTATGAGAGATATCTCTTTCATGCCATAATGGAATATTTTCCAATGCAACGATAGAATTTGCTCTTACAACTCTTGACAAACCGCACAAATTTTCGGAGAGTACAGGGTTCTTTTTGTGAGGCATTGCAGATGAACCTTTTTGTTTTTCGCCAAATCCTTCCTCAACTTCCAAAACTTCAGTTCTTTGCAAGTGGCGAATTTCTGTTGCGAATTGTTCTATTACGCTTGCAATTAAGGCTAATGACTGCATAAAGTATGCGTGATAATCTCTTGCAATGATTTGTGTAGACATTCTTGCAGGTTTTAAGTTTAGCTTTTTGCAAGTAACTTCTTCAACTTCTGGAGGAATATTGCTATAAGTCCCGACAGGGCCTGAAATTTGACCAACTCTGATTTCGTCAAGAGCGTGGACAAAGTTATTTCTTTGTCGTTCCAAAATATCTATCCAGTTGCAAATTTTTACGCCAAAAGTCATAATTTCTGCATGAACACCGTGAGAACGCCCGATACAAACAGTTTCTTTATGCTTTTTAGCCAAATCTTTCATTGATTGAATAGTTTCATCCAAATCTTGAAGAATTATTTTTCCGCTATCTTGGATTTGTAATGCAAATGCGGTATCGATTACGTCAGAACTAGTCATTCCGACGTGCATATATTTTGCCAAATCTCCTAAACTTTCGTTTACGCAGGTCAAAAATGCGATGACATCGTGCTTTACTTCTGCTTCGATTTCGTCAATTCTTTCGACATTGAATTTCGCTTTTTTCTTTAATTCTTCAACATCTTGTTTTGGGAAAGTTCCTAAATCCGCATAAGCTTCAGCTACTGCAATTTCCACATTTAGGTAGTATTGGAATTTTGAGTTCAAATCCCAAATATTTTTCATTTCTTCACGTGAATATCTATCAATCATAGGAAAATTATAACATAAATAATTATTGAGAAAAACTTATTCGGCGCAATATTTCTTTACAAAAATAGCAATTATTTAATACGTAAATACTTTATATATACAAGAGAGGATAACTATGAGTGACGTAAAACAGGTTCAAAATACGGTAATGACTGAAAGTGACTTTAATAAAAGTCCGCTTAAAAATGTAATGTCATATCAACAATATTTTACTAATGCTCTTAAAAGTCAATCTGCATTCACATTTGCAAAATTTGATCCTCAAAAAGCTTTTTATGAAATGCGAATGGAGGCTTATGACAAGCATCAAAAACAATCGGAAGCTGCTATTGCAAATTATAAAGAATTAGAGGCTCAATATAAAGCTCTTTTGGGACAACAAACTTCTATTAACAACAGTTTGATGTCAAAATATCAGGTTTCTAACAAAAATGATTTGATTAATACTATGAGTGCAAGTAATTCGCTATTTGATCAGGGTGTTTATAATAAAACCTCAAATTCTGTAAACGAAGCTTATACAAAATTTATTGCAGCTTTACAGAGTGCAAATTATCAGACACATAGGATTGTTTAAAAATCTGTAACATGTTTTTATTTTCATGCTTGCAATTTTTCCTTTAATATATTATCATGCAACTTGTAGAGTGCTTACGCCAATAATCACTCAACAAGAAAAGGAAAATTAAAATGAACTTAAAAAACAAACAAGAAATCGTAAAAACTTACGGTAAGAACGAAAAAGATACTGGATCTACAGCAGTTCAAGTTGCTATGATGAGCCAAAAAATTTCAGAACTTACTGAACACCTAAAATCTAATCAAAAAGATTTCGCAACAAAAAGAGGTCTTTTGATGATGGTAGGTAAAAGAAAAAGATTACTTTCTTATTTGAAATCTCAAAATCTTGATGAATACAGAGAATTAATCAAGAAATTGGGTATCAGAGGTTAATAACTCTCGTGTCTTTCGCTATTTAGGCGGAAGTGAAAATTTCTTTATGAACGTAAGTGAATTTAGAAATTTGAGAGGTAATATCTAGGATTTACAAAAGACTGTCGTTTGGCAGTCTTTTGTGTTTTATGTTGAGGAAAATAATAATGAAATCATTAAAATCAATGCGTTTACATATCGGAGTTTTTGGAAGAACTAATGTAGGCAAATCGTCTTTGCTAAATAAAATTACTAATCAAGAAGTTTCAATAGTTTCTGATATTGCGGGAACTACTACCGATGTTGTCGAAAAATCAATGGAGTTGTTGCCTGTTGGACCTGTGACGTTTCTTGATACTGCGGGATTGGATGATGAAACAGAATTATCAGGGCAACGTATAGAAAAAACGATGAAAGTTGTGAATAGAATTGATGTTGCGGTTGTTGTTTGTGATTTCAATGGAATTGGTAAATTTGAAAATGATTTGATTGAAAAGTTTAAAGAATTAAAAATTCCTTATTTAATAGTTGTAAATAAATGCGATTTAGCTCCAAAAAGTTTTCATATAGACTTAAAATCAGAATTGTCTAATATAATATATACGTCAGTCAAAAAGGATGAAAAAATAGTTTTTAAGTTTAAAGAGGCTTTGGTCAACCTTTTGCCGGAAGATTTTGTAAACTCTCCTAAAATAGTTGGAGATTTAGTGCCAGCAAAAAGTACGGTAATTCTTGTTATTCCGATTGATAAGGAAGCTCCTAAAGGTAGAATTATTCTGCCACAAGTTCAGACATTGAGAGATTTGTTGGACAATAATTGTTTGAGTTATGTAGTTAAGGAAAGCGAATTGAAAGATGCTTTAGATAACTTGAAAACTCCGCCTGCTCTTGTTGTTACGGATAGTCAGGCGTTTAAAAAAGTTTCTGAAATTGTTCCTGAAAATGTTTCTTTGACATCCTTTTCAATTCTTTTTGCACGATTAAAAGGTGATTTGGATGAATTTGTAAATGGTGCGAGAGCAATTGAAAATTTGAAAGACGGGGATATGGTGCTAATTCTTGAAAGTTGCACGCATCATGCGATAGAAGACGATATTGGGAGAGTTAAAATCCCAAATCTTTTGCGAAAAAAAACTGGTAAAAATTTGGTAATACATAACTATGCCGGTCATGATTTCCCTGATATAAAGGACTACAAACTTATAATTCATTGTGGGGCTTGTATGACAAACCGTAGAGAGGTTTTGTCAAGAGTTTTGATTGCGAACCAAAATAATGTTCCAATTACAAATTATGGGGTTGTGATTTCGTATTGTTTAGGGATTTTGCCTAGAGCTATAAAGATTTTTACTGAAAATTAAAGTTTTTTCAAAATCTGCCGTAATATAATCTGTAAGAAGGATAACGTGAGGTATTTTTTACGGTAGGATAAAATTATGTACGATTACGAACCGGAAATTGAAGATAAAGATTTGAAAAAAGTCGGGCTTGAACTTATGTTCATGACCCCAGAAAAAGGAGCGGTTGAAAACTGGGTTACGGCGGTAGAGCTTGCCAAAATGGTTGAATTACCTGTGGATATAGTAAAAAAGAAACTTGCGATTTTGAAAGATGCCGGAATTGTGAGGGTTCAGGGAATAAGTCCTAAGTATTGGAAGTTTGATGATTATAGTTTTCAGCGAATGGATGAAAATGACGAGGTGTACAAGCTTCTTTGCAGTTTTGACGATGTAGATTTTGATAAATATTTTTCTTATTAGCAAAAAGTTTTTTGTTCTGACTTGATATAAATATGAGAGTCAATGGAATAAATAGCTATTTATATACCCCAAATATTTACCCGAACAAGCGATATAATTATGTAAGTCGTGTATCTTTTAGTGGTATTGATAGGTTTGAAAAGACTGCTATTACCGGTTTTTATGATGGTGTAAAGACTTTTTATAACAGACTTGAACAAGATATGGGGATTTTAAAACCTGATGATATCAAACAAATTGCATCAAATGTCGTCAAACGAACAGGTCTTGATGAAAAAAATGTCTATAACGCTATGGGAATGCTGACTGAATATTCAAGTTATAAGAGTTTGTGTAATATTGAAAAAGGCTTGCATAGAAAAGGTTTTTATAATATTGAATCTTTGCCTGTAAAAAAAGATTTATTTATGTGGCGTAATCCTTGTCTTGCGGATGCTTTAGGCTATGTTGGGAAAAGGAATTTTTCTCATTCGCTAAAAACAAATAAGTCTGCTATGGTTGTGGATGTTGAGATGTTAAAATGGCTCGATTTTATCGAAATAAATTCAAAAGAATATTTTAAAGATAAAAATCCTCTTTATATTGAAAATTTTGAAAATGGATATAATTTTTTCAACCAATCTAAGTCGTTGGAAGATTTTACAGTTGAAAAGTTAAAAAAGGCTCAACATTACCAAAATAGAAATGGCAAAAGCATCTTATATAATCTCAACTATGTTTTAAATGGTGATGTTTTAGGAAAATTGCAACGGCGTGGAGTTGATGTGCAGATTTTAAAGGCAGATATTGTAAAAAATCCGACACCTGAACAGATTGCAAAAAATGTAAATCCCATTATGCCTGATTTTAATAAGTTTTATAATTCTATAAAAGATATTCCAAAAAATGGGGATGTACCAATAGAATTGGGTGAAAAATATGTTTTGGATTATTTGAATGCAATGACAGAAATTATTACCCCGCGCAAGTATGGAAAATATTTGAAGGATATTCATGCTAAGATTACAGAATATCTACATAAAACAAATCAGGATACTGCCAATGTTTATCATATAATTCCGAATGTAGAAAAGAGTTTTGCAATTACAAATTATATGTACAGACGTGCAAATAATGTGAACAGTTCTAAAAGTTTATTTGTAAAAACGAATGAAAATTTTGGGACTATGTTACCTGATTTGAATATATTACCATCAAATTCAACACTTGTTGTTATGGATGATTATATGATTTCGGGACTTTCAATGTTGCAAGAACAATTCCCTTATGACGAATTGATTAGAACCGATCATTTTGCGCCAATGGGTAGAGTTTTGCAAAAGAAAAATATGAATGTGATTTTTGCTCCTATAATTTCTTCAAAAGCAGGAAAATTTGAGTTTGAAAATTTTATTAAGCATGTTGGTCGACAAGATAAAGATAAAATTTTGTCTGCAAAAGATATGCCACAATTTGAAGAAAAAGTAATTTATAATCGGGAAAGAAAATATAATCGTTTTCAGACTTCAACAGTCCTTCCATATATGGGACCTGACACAAATGCAGAAGAATTTATTCCAATGTACGAACAGTTTTTGTATAACCCAAATGCGCAAAAACCTGTTTCTGAAAATATTGGTGATGCTTATGAGTTTATGTTGTAATTTTGTAATTTTATTTGCCGATACAAAAATGGTCAAAAATATTGTTTAAAATATCATCTGTAATTACTTCACCTGTAATTTCATCAAGATAAAGAAGCGCAGATTTCAAATCAATTGAGATTAAATCTTGCAATTGATGAATTTTCGCTGCATCAAGTGCTTGGGTTAAGCTTTCTTTGCATTTTAGCAAACAATCTTGTTGTCTGTTGTTTGTTACAAATTCAGTATCTTCAAGTGAAAAATTGTAAGCAGTCTGTTTGATTTTTTCTTTTAATTCATCAAGTCCCTCTTTTGTAACGGTTGAAAGATAGAATGTGTCGTGTTTTCTGTCTTTTACCAAATCTGCTTTATTAGCAATAATGATATGATTTTTGTCTTTAATTAAGCTTAAAATAGCTTTGTCATCATCATTTATTCCTTTTGTAGCATCATATAAAAATAATACAAGATCGGCTTCATCTGCGGATTGTTTAGAATATTCAATCCCGATTTCTTCAACCTTACCAACTTCGTCATTATCTCTAATTCCGGCAGTGTCGACAAGTGTAATTGCAACATCCCAATCAAGAGTTTCGGTCAAAACATCTCTTGTAGTGCCTGCAATATCAGTAACTATTGCACGTTCAACGTTCAAAAGAGTGTTGAAAAGCGAGGATTTTCCGACATTTGGTTTTCCTACAATTGCAATTTTTATTCCTTGACGCATTATGTTTGATGAATTTGCGGAGGCAAGAATTTTATTTATTTTTGTAAGAGCTTTTTCAAACTCTGAAATTATGTAGTCATACTCAGGTTCTGCAACATCTTCAGGAAAATCTATTCCGGCAATAATTTTTGACAAAACATTGAAAATATCAGTCCTAATTTCTTTAATTTTAATTCCCAAAACTCCAGATAAATTTTTTGCAGATTGTTTTGCAAAATCTCTTGTTTTTGCATGAATTAAGTCTGCAACTGCTTCAGCTTGGGACAAATCCATTTTTTTATTCAAGAATGCACGTTTGGTAAATTCTCCACGCTCTGCCATTCTCGCACCATTTTTAAGAACAACTTCAAGAATATTTCTGACAACGTTAATTCCGCCGTGACAGTGAATTTCGATAACATCTTCGCCTGTATAACTGTGTGGATTTTTGAAAGGAAGAAGGATTACTTCGTCAATTTTTTTATCATTATCCATAATCCAACCGTGAGAAATCTTGCCGGCTTCAAGATTGTGTCGAGAATAAATTTTGTCTATGATTTCAAAACTTTTGTCACCTGAAATTCTAATAACTCCAACTCCACCAGTACCGATAGGGGTTGCGATTGCTGCGATTGTGTCAAATTCTTGTATTATGTTCATAACCCTATTATATAATAAAAAGAAAATAAATATAGTTTATTGAAACCTAAGATAATAATTTAAAAATGTTACAATAAATAGATGATGCAAAACATATAAATTTTGTTACTATTAATAATAGGGTAAGCCCTAATCATTAACTTTCGTTTGCGGGACAAACTGTAAATTTGAATAAATCGTAAATGAAGGGAGGTGATATAAAGTGATAATCAGTATTACTGAAAAAGCGTTAGTGCTTATCTTGCTGATAATACTAACGCTAAAAACGCTTTAGAGGGCTTTTAAAGGGGCAAGGTGGAACTTGCTCCGCCCTTTCCTTTATTATAACATATTATTTCAATGTTTTCAAGTGGTGTATTAAATATAATTTTTTGCAATTTGTAATGCTGCTGAGGCTGCAACTCCATAAGGTCCCATTGTACTTAGCACTCCTGACGCAAGGTTTGCATATTTGCCAAAAGTACTGCCGGATGATTGTGAGGCATTATAGCTCTGTGCGTTATAAGAGTTCCCTGATGAACTGTTTGATTGTGAACCTGAGATGTAATTCAAGGCATTTGAGTTAATTTGGTTTTGGATATCTTGTAAAAAACTCAAATACGTGTATCTTTGCGAAAGTTCGTTATTTACAAGTTCATTCCTTTTTGCCAATACATCTTGTGCTAAATCATTGATTGAATTTGCACGGTTTGCTTCAATTGAGTTTAAATTGTCCATAAAAACAGAATTGTCAAGATTGCCAAACCTTGATGCGATGTCGTTTTTTAAATTGCTTAGCATTGGAGTGTATAAGTTATTTATAAGTTTTTGCCCATCAAGTGTGTATGCGTTCAATTGTGATTGTAAGTTCTTTTTAGTTTCGTCATCAAAGACGTTAACTGATGAGAGGGAATTTGCGAATGATTTTTGCGCATAATCGTACGCTTGTTTTTCAGCATCTGACATATTATAGTTCGAATATACATTATTCCCTGTTTTGTATGTAGATGCTTTGGAATTCCCGTTTATACTGATTGTTCCGGCCGAATATTGTGGGTATTTTTTAGAAGATTTTCCCATTGTTTTTATTCCTTTCCGGACAAATTTTGATGATTTTTGTAAGGCGTTGATATAATATTATACCATATCTTTGCAAAATCTGTAAAGTCTTGTATGTTTGAGCTATAATTTTGGTATGGAAAATTTGGAAAAAATAAACGAACTTATTAATAATAAAAAATATGTAGAAGCTAAAGAAGAATTAGCAAAACTTATTCATGGTGACGAAAAAGATGCAGAAGCTTTGAAACTTTTGGGGCTTTGTCATATAAATTTGGGTGAATTTAAAGAAGGGCAGGGCGTTTTTGAAACTGTGGTTAAATATAAAGATGATGCTACAAGCTGGTTTTATCTTGCAAGCTGTTATGACAATCAAGATGATTATTTGCACGCAATTTCAGCATATGAAGAAGTTTTGAGGATGCGTAGTAGTTATGTTGATGCTTATAAAAATCTTGCAATTGTTTATGTAAAAAATAAAGAACCGCAAAAAGCAATTGATACCGCTAAAAAAGCTCTTGAGTATGTTCAAGACGATTATACTGTTTATTATATTGCAGGAACTGCTTGTATGGCATTGAGAAAGTTTGATGAGGCTTTAGAATATTTAGAAAAGGCTTTGGAACTAAATCCTGAACATTCTCAACTTTATAATAACTTAGGTACTTGTTATGTAACCGTTGGAAATCTTGATAAAGCTTACGAAAACTTTATGAAAGCAAGTGAATTTGATCCTAATAATTCCATTACATATTTTAATATTGCTTCAATTTTACAGCTTCAAAATAAGCATAAAGAGGCTTGCGAGTTTTTCAGAAAAGCTTATGAAATTGAACCTCAAGATAATTATTTGGTTGCACTTGCGCTATCTGAGGTTAAATCAAATCAGTTGGAAGAAGCTATTAAACATTACAAGATTTTATCAATTCATCATCCAGAAAAGCATAATTATCAATATAATTTGGCGTGTTGTTATGATGCCGCAGGAGAATATCCAAGTGCGATTACAATTTTGGCGCAACTTGTTTTGCTTAATCCAAAATCAGTTTCTATGTTAAGAAAATTGGCAAGCATTTACGTAAAAATAGGACAGTTCTCTAATGCAAAACTTTTATATGAAAAAATTCTTATTCAGGGAAATGTTTCGCATGAAATTTATTATGAATATGCGCATCTGTGTGTAAAAACAAATGATATGGATAAAGCTGAAAAGATTTTGAAAAAAGTTGTTGAACTTAATCCAGATTTTGCACTTGCGCATAAGGATTTGGGTGTTTTGTATTTGAGTAAAAGATTGTTTGATTATGCAAAAGACGAGTTTGATACTGCGTTAAAACTTGCGCCTGAAAACTTTGATATTGTGTATGAATATGCAAATTATTTACACGCTACAACGGATTTCAAAAAAGCTGATGAATATTATCAAAAAGCAATTGAGCTAGACCCTCATCATACTGATGCTCTTGCGTTTTCAGCATTGAATAAAATTCAGTTGAAAGATTTTGACAAGGCTTATGAGCAAATTCAACACGCTCTTCATCACGAAACAAATAATGATTTTATGTATTTTATAGCAGGCAAAATCCGATATCTTCAAGGTGAAATAGAAGATGCGAAAATGTATTTTGTTAAATCATATGAACTCCAAAAAACTTATGATTGTGAACACATGTTAGGATTATGCTATTTTGAATTAGGAAATTTTGAGCAAGCAAACGGAATTTTCAAACATATGCTTGAAAAAAATCCGTTGAATGTGAACCTGTTGTTGAACAGTGCAAAATGCTATGAAAAATTGGGTGAAAAAGATGAAGCGTTGAGAGTTCTTGATAAAATCACCGATACTTTCCCTGAGTGTGAAGAAGCACAAGAAATGATTAGAGAAATATCATAGGTGCTACGCACGTAAGGAAATTTATATTATAAGCTTTCACCCATCTTTCCTATGACAAATAGGGAAGAATTTGGGCAACTACTTGAAAAATAATAAAAAATTTGTTAAAATAGAGATGTTGACAGAGAATAGAGAGGAATTTTTATGAAAAAGAATTTATTTAAGCTCATCGGGGGGGGGGCAATAGTCTAAAATCCTCTCATAATCATGGTCTACGCCTGTTTTTAAGACGCTTAGCCGCCTTCACACTTGCAGAAGTTCTTATCACTCTTGGCATCATCGGCGTTGTTGCGACTTTGACTATTCCAACTCTTATGGCAAACCACAGAAAACAAGTGGTTGAAACACGATTAGCTAAGTTTTATTCAACAATAAATCAAGCTATAAAAACCGCAGAAGCAGATTATGGGGATGCTAATCAATGGGATAGGCTAGAATATGGGTTTAATGAAGATGAGGATGGAAATCCTACGACATCAAAAGCATTAGCGTGGTTTGAAAAATACTTAAAACCATATCTAAAATACACAAAATACGAAGTAGATAATAACAGTGAAGGGCAAGTAGCAACATATTTCCCTGATGGAAGTTTAATGCTTATTTCTGCAAACAGTATCATTTTTTATCCGAGTGCAAAGGATTATGAATTATTAGATGGTGACACAGTTGTTAGAAGAAAAAGCGTAAGTGGCACAAAATACTTTACATTTCAACTTTCAGTACGTGAAAACTCTTGTTATGGCGGAGGGGGAAAAGGAGTAGAGCCATATAAATGTAGCTGGGATGGATCAAAGGAAATGCTATTAACAAATAATTCAATTGGGTGCAAAAAAGAAGTAAGTAACGAAAGAGCTTATTGTACTGCTCTAATCCAAATGAATGGTTGGAAAATTCCAAAAGATTATCCTTTACGCTTTTAAGTTATAAGGTGTAATTTTTCGGCACAATATTGCTATTATGTGCTTCTTTGGTTTCGTATTCAATCATCTAAAATTACGCAACCCAAAAGTCCAACCCTCGATGACGGTTGGACTTTACGGCAAAAATCCTTTTTTCATTCCCTAATTTGATCCTTTTTTTGTTTGCTATACCAAGCCTAAAACTTTCTTATACCAAGAAAATGTTTCTACTTCGATACCATTGAATGTTGTTTTTAAGCACTGGTTTTTCAAGTAGTTTTCAAATTCGTCATTGAATTTTGACTTTTGTGATTTGCGTTTGATTGTTTCTGAAGCTAACACTGTCATAGACCTACTCCTTTTGTTTCCTAAGTGACCATATATAATTCGTGTATAAATTATAACATATTTTTGTATCTTTTTCTAGTGGGTGTAATTTGAACATTGGCTGAGATTTGCTCCCAGTCTGATTAATTTAATTGTAAATTTTTGTTAAACTTTATAAACCCCTTTGACATATAGATATTAGATAATTGCATGAATTTTTTCAATTGCCGATTTGGGTGATTTTTTTCTTTGCACAAAACAGCTTTTTCTGCTATAATGCTGGTAAGAAATTATTATAGATTAGGAGAGTGGCACTATTAATAAGAAGTTATTATTTTCGGCATTGTTATCACTAGTATTGACAGGTTCGCAGGTTCAAGCTATGGTTCCTGAAGCCAATTCGTTGTATCAACAGGCATGTTCTGCTGAATACAAGGAAGATTACACTACTGCGGTTGAAAAACTTCAACAAGCACTGAACCTAGCAGGTAACGACGTTATGATTTATACAAAACTTGCGGGAGTGTATAGTGAAATGGGCGAATATGACAAAGCTCTTGAAACTTATTCAAAAGTCCTTGAACTAAAACCTTCAGATGGATATATATACTTGAGTATTGGTAGTATTTACGAAAATCAAGGTAAGTATTTAGAAGCCTTGCAAGCCTATAACAAAGTTGCAGAAATGTGTCCTGAATATTTGTATAATTATTTGAATATTGCAAATGTTCAATATCAATTGAGAGATTATAAATCTGCAATCGAAAATTATAATAAATTCTTATCTACGTATTCTCAACATCAGGATGCTAGAGAAAACTTAGCATCTTCTTACGTAAGTAATGGGGATTATGGTAAGGCGGTAGTGGAGTATAATAATCTTTACTCCAAAAATCCGACTGGGTTCAAAAACTTTTCAAATTACGGTTTAGCCTTGTTTCAAACAAAAGATTATGACAAGGCTTGCGAATTTTTAGAAAAAGCAGTTGAGGCAAATCCTGACAACACTTCTGCACATATAAACTTAGCTCTTTCTTACCAAGAGTTGAACAAAAATGATTTGGCATTAGCTCAATATGATGTTGTTTTTAGGCAACAACCAGCTTTGCATTCTATTCGTTTTGATTACGGAAATTTATTAGCTGATATGGGGCAAGACGAGGCAGCAGTTGAAAATTATAAAATTTATATTGCGAACTATCCTGATGATGCAAGGGCTTATCAAAATATCGGTATTGTTTATAAACGTTTGAATCAATTGGATAATACAATTGCAAATTATGAAAAAGCTCTTGAATTACAAAAAGATAGCAGAAATGTAGATTTGGTAGAGGATTTGGCAGAATGCTATCATTTGAAACATGATTATACAAATGCTTTAAAATATTATGATGAAGCTCTTGTAACTAAAAAAGATGATTATAATTTGAGATTTAATAAAGCTTTGGTTCTTCATGCGATGAAGGATTATAGTGGAGCTATTGCTATTTATTCTGAATTGTTAAAGGAAAAATCAAGCGATTCAATCAACAACAATTTAGTTGCTGCTTATGTTTCTTTGGGTGAAGAAAATTTGAAAGCCCAAAATTATACGCTTTCAACAGAATATTTTGAAAAGGCTATTGAAGGTGGAACAAAAGACAGTTTCGCATATTTTGGTTTAGCAAAATCTTACAGAGCTTGTGGTTTAAATGAAAAAGCAACAGAATATTACGAAAAAGCTATTGCGATGTCACCTGACAAAATTCAATATAGCAAAGAGTTTACAGAATTTATTGCAGCTTCTAACAAAAAAACTGACGTAAAATCTACGGATGTTTCGGAAGGTATTAAAGAAATTTCTCTTTCGATGGATTCAATCAAAGCAGGAGAAGCTGCGGATGAAGAACAAAATAAAGGTTTGATTGCAAAAGGTGATGCAAATTACAAAAGTAAAAACTATGATGTTGCGATACACAATTATCAAGATGCGTTAAAAATTAATCCGTCAGATGAAGTTACGCTATTAAAAATTGGTAATATTTATAAACTTAAAAACGATAACAAAAACGCAATAAGTTTTTATAAAAAATCAATTGTTGTAAATCCGAATTATACAGATGGTTGGTTTAATTTAGGACTTGTTTATGCAAATGACAAAAACAATAATAAGGCAAAAGAAGCTTTTCACAGAGTAATTGCGCTTAATCCAAATTACGGATATGCTTATTATGCACTTGGAATTGCATATGAGCAAGACGGAAACATAAAAGAAGCTTTGAATAACTACAAAATTTTCTTAACTCATAGCAAGGATGAGGCGACAACAAAAGCGGTTGAAACTAAAATTAAGACTTTAGAAAAATGAAGAAATTAATTTTATTATTTACAATTTTTCTTGTAATGCTTGTGTTTTGTGGTTGTACGACAGACAAAGCTGCGATTTTGTTTAACAAATATCCGATTACGGAAAAGAATATTTATGATTATTCCAAGTCTTTTCTTGTTGGCAGAAGAATATATTATGTCATTTTGATGCCCAAAAAGGTTGAGAGCAGGTATTTGTATATTCAAATAATAAAGAAAGATAATAGTTATGGGCAATATGGTTATAAACTGCAACAGACGTATAATATAAGGCTAAAAGATGAAGAAATAAATTATTATACGGATTATTTTGTGTTGAATGAAAAAGGTTTTTATATAATGAAAGTGTATTCAAAAGACCGCCCACAAAAAGTTTTGGCTCAAGCAGATTTTTATGTTGCGAAGTAAATTTAGAAAGGTAAAATATGGCTAAAGTAGTTAAAATAATTAAAAATCAAAAATTAAAAACAACAAATAAAAAAATTTCTGAAGTTGAGATGGCGATTAGTTTTTCAGATGATAATAAGTATATTATAATGGAAACATTTGGCAGTATAAATCGCCAAGATAAAGGAAAAGCTTCTCAAATTATTCATTTGGATAAGGATATGGTTAATAAACTTATTGAGATTTTAAAGGAATGGAAATAAAAAAGGTGCGATACTCGCACCTTATTATTTTTAATTAATTAATATTTATTTAGTTATTCTGCTTTATTTCCTTCATCCAACAAACTTGTTTGAGAAACGTTAGCTTGTACTTCTTGAGCATCCATTGCTGCTACGTCTTTCTTTACAGTTTCGTCTTCATCAGGGTTCAAGATTTTGTTTACAGATACAACTGTGTCATTGTCTGTCAAGTTTTGCGCTCTTACACCTGTTGCCGGTCTGCCTTGACGAGAAATTGAACCGGCATTCAATCTTGTTACAACACCGTTTGCAGTTACCATCATAATATCATCTGATTCTTTTACGATAGTCAATGCTACAAGTTTTGAAGATGTTGTTTTAAATTTAGTTGCAATCAAACCAATTCCGCCTCTGTTTTGACTTCTAAATTCTGATAATTTTGTACGTTTTCCAAAGCCGTCAGAAGTTACAACTAATAAGTCTGCGTCGTAATCTCTAGGAACGATGTCGCAACCTACGATTTCGTCACCTGTTCTTAATTTCATTGAAGTTACACCTCTTGCACTTCTTCCCAATGGTCTTAAATCTTCGATTGGGAATCTGATTGCCATACCGCAAGATGTTCCGATAATGATTTCATCTCTAGCTGATGCAAGTTTTACCCAATTAAGTTCATCGCCTTCTTCCAAGCCGATTGCAATAATACCATTTCTTCTAATGTTTGAGAAGTTGTCTAGTTCAATACGTTTAATGTAACCTTTTTTAGTCAACATAATTAAGTTCAAATCGTGTGAGAAGTTGCTTACAGGTACAACTGCCGTAATTCTTTCGTCTTGATCAATTGGTAAAACGTTTACGATTGGCAACCCTTTTGATTGTCTGCCACCTTCTGGGAAGTCATATACGCTCAAGCTATAAACTGTTCCTTTTGATGAGAAGAACAATACTTTGTCGTGCATCATTGCAGTAAAGAAATGTTGAATATCATCATCTTCTTTAGTTTTAATTCCCGATTTGCCACGAGTTGCACGGTTTTGACGTTCAAATGTGTCAAGCGAAATACGTTTCAAATAGCCTTGATGTGTAATAAATACAGCCATTGGAGTATTTGGAGTTAAGTCCTCAATAGTTACTTCACCTTGTTCCGGCAAAATTTGAGTTTTTCTGTCGTCACCATACTTTTCTTTGTCTTCAAGTAATTCTTTTTTGATAATGTCAAGAATTTTTTGACGGCTTGCAAGAATTTCTTCATATTCAGCGATTTTCTTAACAAGTTCATCATATTCAGCTTTAACCTTGTCTTGTTCCAATCCTGTCAATCTTCTCAATTGCATTTCCAAAATTGCATTTGATTGATCAACATCAAGTCCAAATCTGCTCATCAAACCTGTTCTAGCATCATCTGTAGTTTTTGATTTTTTGATAAGTTCAATAACTTCATCAATTGAACCCAAAGCAATAATCAAACCTGCTAAAATATGCGCTCTGATTTTTGCTTTTTTAAGGAAGAAAATTGTACGTCTTGTAACGATTTCAACCCTATGTTCAACAAATTCTGAAAGAACTTCAAACAAATTCATCAATCTCGGTTGTTTGCCGCAAAGAGCAAGCATATTTACCCCGAAAGTTGTTGCCAATTGAGTGAACTTGAATAAATTATTTTTAACGACATCAGGTTTTGCATCTCGTTTAAGTTCAATTACGATACGCATACCTTCTCTGTCGGATTCATCACGAATGTCAGAAATCCCTGTAACTCTTTGATCTTTAACAAGTTCTGCGATTTTTTCAATCAAAGCAGCTTTGTTAACTTGGTAAGGGATTTCAGTTACAACGATTGCGGTACGTGCTTGACGACCGTTTCCACCTGCGATTTCTTCAAAGTTTGCAACAGCTTGCATTTTGATAGAACCACGACCTGTTTCGTAAGCTTGTTTAATATCGTTCAATCCGATAATTGTAGCAGCTGTCGGGAAGTCTGGACCTTTAATATATTCCATTAATTCTGCAACAGTAATATTCGGATTGTCTATTAGGGCGATTGTTCCATCAACAATTTCGCAAAGGTTGTGAGGTGGAACATTTGTTGCCATACCAACTGCGATACCGGAGCATCCATTCAACAATAACATTGGAAGTCTTACAGGCAAAACTGAAGGTTCTTGTAATGAACCGTCGAAGTTTGGTTCAAATTCAACAGTTTCGCAATCAATATCAGCAAGCATAGATTGAGTAATCTTGTGCATTCTTGCCTCTGTGTACCTCATAGCGGCTGCGCCGTCACCATCGACAGAACCAAAGTTTCCGTGACCGTCAACAGTTAAATATCTTGTAGAAAAGTCTTGAGCCATACGAACTAAAGCTTCATAAACCGCAATATCGCCGTGTGGATGGTATTTACCAAGAACTTCACCAACGATACGAGCGCATTTCTTGAACGGTTTATCAGGTGTCATTCCGAGTTCGTTCATTGCATACAAAATACGTCTGTGTACAGGTTTTAAACCATCTCTAACATCCGGTAACGCACGTCCGACGATTACGCTCATTGCATAATCAATATATGAACGTTTCATTTCCTCTCTGATATTAACAGGAACGATTTTCCCATCTGCAAACATATTTTGTTGATTGCTCATTTCAATCCCTTTCTCTTCCAAGTCTAAGCTATTGTAAATATTGTATCACAAATACATTTATTTGAAAATTTTTAAAATAATCTTTACAAAACTAATGCTCAAAATATTGGATTGCTTGCATATTTATTAGTATTCAAGTATAATTTTGGCAGTGAAAATTATATGAGGTGATTAATGAAAGGTATTGTATTAGCAGGGGGAGCAGGAACAAGGTTACATCCAAGCACAATTGCAGTTTCAAAGCAGTTGTTGCCAATTTATGACAAACCGATGATTTATCATCCGATTTCAGTTCTTATGCTTGCAGGAATAAAAGATATTTTAATTATTTCTACTCCAGTTGATTTGCCGAATTTTAAAAGATTGTTAGGTGACGGCTCACAATTTGGTATTAAATTTTCATACAAGGAGCAACCATCTCCTGATGGCTTAGCACAAGCATTTATTTTAGGTGAAGAATTTATAGATGGTGACGATGTTGCACTTGTTTTAGGGGATAATATCTTCTATGGCGGCGGTTTTTCTGGGAAATTGAAATCCGTTGTTAACAATATAAAAGAATTTAATGGAGCAACTGTTTTTGGTTATCCGGTTAAAGATCCGCAAAGGTTTGGAGTTGTTGAATTTGATGAAGCAGGAAAAGTTTTGTCATTAGAAGAAAAACCACAAAATCCAAAATCACATTATGCTGTAACAGGTTTATATTTTTATGATAAAAAAGTCGTTGATTATGCAAAAAATCTAAAACCCTCCGCTAGAGGAGAATTAGAAATTACAGATTTAAACAATATTTATCTTAGAAATGGTAATTTGAATGTAGAATTGTTGGGACGTGGCTTTGCATGGCTCGATACTGGAACTCATCATTCGTTATTGCAGGCAGGGCAGTTTGTAAAAACTGTTGAAGATAATCAAGGCATAAAAATAGCTTGTCTTGAAGAAGTTGCTTACAGGATGGGGTTTGTTACAAAAGAAGAACTTATACAAAACATTGAGAAATACAAAAATAACGAGTATTTTACATATGTAAGAGAAGTTTTGAATAGAGAAAATTAATCTTCTTAACAAATTGTCTTTGCGTTCTTTTTATTTTATAATTAGTGGCAAAGTAATATAGAGGGTTATGGAGGACTGGCATGAATTTGGAACATATTAAAAAGGTTGATACACTTGTTGCCGAGCAGATTGAAAAAGAATTTGAAAGACAACAAAATACTATTGAATTGATTGCGAGCGAAAATATTACATCGCAAGCAGTTATGGAAGCATGCGGAAGTGTTTTGACAAACAAATACGCAGAAGGCAAACCGCACAAACGTTTTTATAATGGTTGCGATTGTGTTGACGTTATTGAAGAAGCGGCTCAAAAAAGAGCATGCGAACTTTTCCATATGGATCATGCCAATGTTCAACCTCACAGTGGCGCACAAGCCAACATGGCAGTATTTATGGCGGTGCTTAAACCCGGTGACAAAGTTTTAGGCATGGATTTGTCAAACGGTGGACACCTTTCTCACGGTTCTCCGGTAAATTTTTCAGGCATGTACTTTGACGTAAAAAGCTATGGCGTAGACGAAAATGGTAATATTGATTATGAAAATGTTCGTAAAATGGCGCATGAACATAAACCAAAATTGATTATTTGTGGTGCAAGCAATTATTCAAAAATTATTGATTTTAAAAAGTTCAGAGAAATTGCTGATGAAGTCGGTGCATATCTTCTTGCAGATATTGCTCATATTGCAGGACTTGTGGCTGCAGGTTTACACCCATCTCCGGCAGGGTATGCCCAATTTGTAACTACTACAACTCATAAATCTTTAAGAGGACCTCGTGGCGGTATTACAATGTGTGATGAAGAATTTGCGCAAATTATTGATAAAGCGATATTTCCTGGAATGCAAGGTGGACCGCTTGAACATATTATTGCAGGTAAAGCGGTTGCTTTGTTAGAGGCATCTAAGCCTGAATTTAAAACTTATGCCGAACAAATTTTGAAAAACGCAAAAGCTTTGGCTCAAGGCTTGATGGATGAAGGAATGGATATTGTAGGCGGAATGACTGAAAACCATCTTATGACACTGGATTTGCGTAAAACTGGTAAAACAGGTAAGGATATGGCTAATGTTTTGGAACGAGTAGGAATTACAGCTAATAAAAATACAGTTCCGAATGACCCTCAAAGTCCTTTTGTTACAAGCGGAATAAGATTAGGAGTTCCGGCAGTTACAACAAGAGGCTTTAAAGAAGATGATATGAGAGAAGTTGCAAGTATTATTGCATCTGCAATATGTTCGTCAGATAATGAACGAGACCTACAAGGTTTAAGAGAACGCTCATTAAAACTTTGTAAGAAATATCCAATATACGAATAGTGAAAAGTGAAATGTGAAACGTGAAAAATCGTTTCGTTCACTTCATTTAAAAAAGGAACAATCATGCTAATAAAATTAACACATGCACATATAATTGGAACAGTAATAGCGTACTTAATCGGAGTGTGCTTAGTTCCGCTTGTTATTAGTTTTTCTAAAAAAGAAGGTTTGGTTGATATGCCGAACGCTAGAAAAATTCACACAAAACCAATATCGAGAATTGGTGGTGTTGCGATTTGGACTAGTACAATGTTGACTTTTTTATGTCTTGTGTTTATGAGCTATTATCCATCAGGAAACTTATTATCAGGTATTTTACTTGGAGGTTCATTGATGTTCTTGTTAGGACTTGTTGATGATATCTACAATCTGGATGCGAAATTCAAATTGTTCTTACAAGTGTCAATTGCTACTTTGGTTTACCTTTTGGGGGTAAAAATTAATAATGTTCCATTCATTGGTGATATCGGAATTTTTTCATACCCAATTACAATGCTATGGATTGTAGGAATTTCAAACGCTTTGAACTTTATTGATGGTGTTGATGGTTTAGCTGGTTCTGTTGTGACAGTAAATGCGGTAACTTTAGCGATTATTGCCGTTGCAATGACCCCGCCTAATCCAATCAGTGCTTTAATTGGATTTATTTTAGCCGGTTCTATGCTTGCATTTTTGACATACAATTTCAATCCTGCAAAAATATTCATGGGCGATAGTGGAGCGTTATTTTCAGGGTTTTTGCTTGCAACAATATCTATTACGGGTGTTATGAAAGCTGCAACATTAGCAATTCTTTTACCTTTTATCGTTTTAGCCGTACCAATTATGGATATTACTTTTTCATCTTTAAGAAGAATTGCCAAAGGTAAGTCCCCGTTCGTAGCTGATGCCGAACATATTCATCATAAACTTTTGCACGCAGGTTTTTCACAAAAGAAAACAGTAATGATTTTAACATCAGTTGCAATTATTGCAGGGGCTATTGCATCACTGTTTATGGGGTCTACTACTATCAAACATTACTTTATCTGCATTGTAGCAGTTGTTTTTGTAATGTTGTTACTAAACTTTATCAAAGTCTTGACAAAAAAATAATTATGGTGTATAATCCCAGTGGATTTAATTACTCAGTTTTGAGCGATGTCGTTTTCACGAGGGAAAGAGTTCAGAATATTTAAGTGTAAATCTACTGAATATCCGAATAGTTGAGTTTCTGAAAACTCAACAGTATTTCATGGATATTATTGTGTAAGTTAAGTAAGGGTTTGTTAGCTATGACAGTAAATGCAGTAGGAAAATCGGACAATTTGTACACTATTATTCAAACAACAGCTGCCGGCAGTGTTGCCGGGTATGCTTCGAAGTACATTCTTCCTGTAACAAAGCAGGAAAACTCAATTTCGAAAAGTTCAATGTTGAACTATTGTCGTAAAATTACGAACAAGGCAAAAATTGCTGATTTAGAAGCTTTGGGTGGCAAAAAAACTTTAGCCCAAGATACTTTTATCAAAATGGCAAATTCTAAAGACAAAAGAGCATTTGCCTTCTCTGAAATTGGTGAGCAAGTAACCAAATTGGGTGGCGAAGACAGTGCCGCAGGTAAAGAATTAAGAGGAATTATAAGAGAAGTTAACTCTGTTTCAACAAATTTGACAAAACAATTTGCTAAAGCTTATCGCTTTATGCTAAAAGATATTAGACCGGCTGCTCCATTTGTATTTGCCGGAGCAGGAATTGGTTTCTTTGCAGGATTTGCGCATAATGTCTTTAAAACAGACATTAACGCATAATTTTTATATTTTTTCACCAAAAATATAAAGTCGGATAATCTATCCGGCTATTTTTTTACGGACAAAGTCCGTTTCCATCTGTGACAATATTTGTTCCTACCTCATACATTGGTGTAATGTTTTCGCACGTAGCCCACTGTGACGACATTTGTTCCTACTTCATACGTTGGTGTAATGTTTTCGCACGTATCCCACTGTGACAACATTTGTTCCTACCTCATATGTTGGTGTAATGTTTTCGCACGTTTCCCTCTGTGACAATATTTGTTCCTACCTTATACGTTGGTGTAATGTTTTCGCACGTTTCCCACTGTGACAACATTTGTTCATACCTCATACGTTGGTGTAATGTTTTCGCACGTAGCCCACTATGACGACATTTGTTCCTACCTCATACGTTGGTGTAATGTTTTCGCACATAGCCCACTGTGACAACATTCATTTATACTGAAAAGTCTGTATCATTATGAATAAGTGGATAGTGAATAGATCTTATTGGGAAATGGGGGTTGGTTTATATCATCAATACTTGTTCTATTTCCCTCTCTCTTTGTGAGTTAAATGCAGTGGAAGGATTTTTATAATGTTATTCAGTTAATGGCTCAAAATCTGCTTTTTTGTGGTTTCCATCTTCAAAGACTTTTTCAAAACTTCTTAAATTATCATTATATTGCAAGGTATATTTTTCTAGTATATTACCATTTTTATCTTTCAATTCAACTTTTATTGTTTCACCATCATTTGTTTCATTGTATATATTTCCATTTGTATATTCCCTTGTTGCAATATTTTTTATTATTGCTGCATCATATTCATTTCCATTAATGTCTGTTTTGACTGTTTCACCAAGATAGTCGTTAATTATAGTTGTTCGATACTGCAAATTATTATCTTTATCGTATGTTTCACTTAGATGTTCAGAATGGCTAGTTCCATCATCATTATATTTGTCAACGTCTTTAAGAGATTTTGTTTTAGAAATAAAATTATTGTCCCTATCATACTTTATTGTAATCGTTTCATCATTTTTAATAATTACTTCTTCTCTACCTTCAAGTTCATCTAATGGGAAATTGGCTATTGTTTCTGTGTTATTCCCATTTTTATCATATTTGTTACTACTTTTCATAAAGAAAAATTCTTTATTATCTTCAATAAGTTTATTGACAAAATTCGCATCTTCTGTACTTAAATTATTATTTTCAAACCCTTGCATTCTAACATAAATATCAGTATTTTTTCCCATAAAGCTATATTTATGTCCATCTTTTTGGTATTTAGGACTTGTTAACAGCCTTTTTTGCTCAATATTTTGTCCAGCATTATTATATTTTTCTTCTTGATAAGAAAAATATTCTTTTGTATTAGGGTTTTTACCTGCAATTTTTAACGTATTAGTTTTGCCGTCATAAAGCACATGTTTTTCAGTTCCCATTGTTCCGGGATATTGTTCAGTTATTATATCTCCCTTAGGATTTCCGCCATTCATTATAGATGTAAAAATCTTTTTCAAATTATCTGTCCATTTTTTTCCATCAAATAATCTATATAATCCATTATTTTCAAGTTTTTCAAATTCTTCATTACTGAAATCATCTTTATCAACGACACCATTCCCATTTTTATCATTAAATACAGATACATTTGTTTCTTCATTATTACTTGTAGAAGGTTTAATGTTATTATTTTGCGGAAGTGCATATTCCGGATTAATTTTCATCGTAATTCTCTCCTAATATATAATATGTATATATAAAAAATCTGAATATGCCAAAATTGACAAAATTGTTAACATTTTTACATTTTGTAAAATATTATATCGATTTTGCTGGAAAGTAATAAGATAAACGAATTTTATTATATTGCACAACAAGTGTGTAATTGTAAATGTTATGACATGAAAGAAAACCGCTACAATGATACGGTCTACTCACTATTCACCACTCGCTTTTCACTAAAGTCAAATCTTATCGCCCTATAGTCCTATCGCCATATCGCCTTTTTAAACACCTATATGCTATATTTATTTCTTCACCATTGATTTTGAACGCAGTTTTCTATGATATGTTATTGCAAACCTATGAGCTTCATCTCTTATTCTTTGGAATAAAAATAATGCGCTTGAATTTCTTGGCAAAATTACTGGTTTTGACTGTTTTGGGAGAAATACTTCTTCGTGTTTTTTGGCTAAACTTACAACATCAATATTTTTTATTCCTAATTCTTCTATAATTTGCATAACACTTGACAATTGTCCCTTACCACCGTCAATTATAATCAAATCGGGTTTTTCCCATTTTGGCTCATCCAAACGAGAAAGTCGTCTTGTTAAAACTTCTTTCATTGATAAAAAGTCATCCGGTTTCCCTTCCGTAGATTTGACTTTGAACCTTCTGTATTCAGAACCTTTTTTTACTCCGTTTTCAAACACAACCATTGATGCAACGGTATTTGTTCCCTGAATATGTGAAATATCATAGCATTCCATTCTGTGCGGAAAATTTTGAAGTTGGAGTTTTTCTGCCAAATATGAACCGATTTCGTTAAAATCTTCATAAATTGATGCCATTTTTTTTATTTTAGCATTATCCAAAAGAACTTTTGCGTTTTTATCCGCAAGCATTTGCAATTCCTTGCCTTGCGCAGATTTTCCATAACTTATTTTAACTTTCTTTTGTGCCAATATTTCTAACCATTCTTCATACAATGCTTTTTCGCCAACAGCTTCAAGTTCATTAGAAACAATTCTATCAGGGTAGCCGAGTTTTAGAGTGCTATAGTACTCTTTGAAAAATGTTGCAAAAAACTCTGTTCTGTCGTTTTCTTCAACATCGTAAACAAAATCTTTTTTGTCGATAAGTCTGCCTTCTCTAATCATCAAGATTATTATTGCAAAAATTCCGTCATCAGCCATTAGAGAAATTACATCTTCATTTAATTTTGTGTTTTCGTAAACTACTTTTTGCTTTTCAAGAGTTTTGGCAAGGTCGTTGTAGCTATCACGAAGTTTTGCAGCTTTTTCAAATTGAAGTGTTTCGGAATATTTTTCCATTTGTTCTTTTAATTGCTTCATTAATTCGGATTGTTTACCGGAAAGGAATAATTCAGCTTGTTTTACAAGGTTTGTGTATTCTTCTGAAGAAACTTTATTTTGGCATGGTGCCATACATCTCCCGATATGATAGTAAAGACAAGGTCTGTCTTTAAATTTTGGAGTTTTGCATTGTTTGAGTGGAAAGATTTTTTTCAGAAAATCTAACGTTGCGTGCATTGCTCTTATATCTGTGTATGGTCCATAATATCTACCTTTGTCGGGGTTAAGATTTTTTTTGCGAACAATCGTAATTCTTGGAAACGCCTCATCTGTAATTAAAAAATACGGATATTTTTTGTCATCTTTTAATAAAACATTGTATTTTGGTTTGTATTTTTTGATTAAATGGCTTTCAAGAATTAGGGCTTCAACTTCGGTATTTGTAATAATATATTCCATCCGTTCAATTTGTGAAACCAAAATGTCAACTTTAATTCTATCGTGTTTTCTGTTGAAATAACTCATTACACGACGTTTTAAAATCTTTGCTTTCCCAACATAAATAACTTCTCCCTCTTTGTTGTAATAGATGTAACAACCTGGAAGTGATGGTAAAAGTTTAAGAGTTTGTTTTAATGTGTCATTCATCAATTTAATTATAGCATCTTTACAAAGAATTGATTAATTTGTTTTATTAGATTATATTATGATTAGGAATTATGAACTTATGAAGTTAAAAAAAGGATTTACTAAAATATCTTTGATATTTGCAATTATTTTTGGGATAGTTTTCCCTGCGGTTGCTGCTGAATCAATTCCTCCGATGTGGATTGATTTTTGCCCGGATGGATTAGAGAATGCTGAGTATAAAGAGATTAAATGGTTTTGGCCCGAAGGTACAAAATCTACTCAAGAAATATACAATTATTGGGCAAATAGGCGTAAAGAATTTCAAACAGCGTTGTTTAAATGTAATTTGATGGACGAAGGCAGTCAAGCAGGATGTTATGCAGGTTTAAAAAGACGACAATTATTTTTTAATGAGCAATACAAACGTGATATTCAGCAGCAACAAATTACACGTCAGGATTGGCGTGACAATCATGAAAAAGGTTCTAGCCCGTTTATGATTAATATTTTCCAAAGATAATCTATTGAATTATTTGCGAAACTTCATCTGTAATATCATCTCCACCAAACAAAACAGTGTTTTTCGGTAAAACTATATTGTAATTCATTGAGCGTGCTTTTTCGACTACTGCGGTTTTAATTTTACTGTCAATTGCTTTAACTTTTGTGTTGTAAGATGTATCCAGTGCAAGTTTTTGGTTATTGATTTCATTTCTGTATTTTTCTTCTAATTGTGCAATTTTTACGGGATCTTGTTCCTTAGAAATTTCTGTTCGAGCTTTGTCGATTGTTGATTGCATGTTTTGCATTTGTTTTTCTTGTTCAGCTTTCAAACTTTTTATTTCTGTCGAATTTGCAACAATTTTTTGAATATCAACTGTTGCAATTTTGTATTCCGGTTGGGCTTTTGAAATAGCAATATTGTTTATTGAATACCCCATTACAAGAGATATTACAACTGCTGAAGATAGTATAATAATTTGTTTTTTCATAAAAAATCCCCTTTCAAAAATCTTTGATTTGTATATAATTTATAAAGAATTTTTTAATTTTTTAATTGGTTAGTTGGATTAATTTCATGTTTTTTGTATGATAGTCTTGCGAATACATAAAAGGATTAAAAATTCGTTTAATCCACAAAGGAGAGAAAATATGAAAAAATCAATTAATGATTTAGGTGATGTAAAAGGTAAACGCGCTCTTGTTAGAGTTGACGTAAACGTACCTCTTGACGAAAACCACAATGTAACAGATGACACAAGAATCCAAGCTATTGTTCCTACAATTAAAGCTTTGAAAGAAAAAGGTGCTAAAATTATTCTTATGGCTCACTTAGGTAGACCAAAAGGAGAATGGAAAACTGAATTTTCTCTTGAACCTGTTGCTAAATATATGTCAAAAGTTTTGGGTGAAGACGTATTGTTCGTAAAATCACCTGTTGGCAAAGGTGCTGATAAAGAATTAGAAGCATTGAAAGACGGTCAAGTTGCTTTGTTGGAAAACATCCGTTTCTATAAAGCTGAAGAAGCAAAAGATGATGATATGACTTTTGCTGAAGAACTTGCTAAATTAGGTGATTTCTATGTAAACGACGCTTTTGGTGCTGCTCACAGAAAACATACTTCAACTGCAAAAGTTGCTCACATCTTGAAACCTGCTGTTGCTGGTTTGTTGATGGAAAAAGAAATCAGATGCTTGTCACAAGCTCTTGATAACCCAACTCGCCCATTTACTGCAGTTGTTGGTGGTGCTAAAGTTTCTTCTAAAATCGGTGTTTTAGAAAACTTAATCGACAAAGTTGACAACCTAATTATCGGTGGTGGTATGGCTTATACATTTGTAAAAGCTAACGGTGGTAAAATTGGTAACTCTATTTGTGAAGATGATCAAATGGATGTTGCAAAAGCTATTGAAAAGAAAGCTGCTGATAAAGGCGTAAAAATTGTTATGGCTACTGATGTTCTTGCTGCTGACGATTTCTCTGGCAACGGAACAAACAAAGTTGTATCTATCAACGAAATTCCTGATGGATTTGAAGGTGTAGATGCTGGTCCAGATAGCCAAAAAGCTTTCGCTGAAGTTATCAAAAATTCAAAAACTATTTTGATGAACGGACCTGTTGGTGCATTCGAAAACCCTAAATTCGCTGAAGGTACAAAAGCGGTATTGCAAGCAATCGTTGATGCAACTAAAGCCGGTGCTGTTTCTGTAATCGGTGGTGGTGATTCGGTTTCTGCTGCTAAGAAATACTTTAAAGCAGAAGATTTTACTCACGTTTCAACTGGTGGCGGTGCTTCTCTTGAATTTATTGAAGGTAAAGTACTTCCAGGTGTTGCAGCATTAGACGAAAAATAATCAGAATTTTTCATACAATACTCTTAAAGACCCGTCAGATGGCGGGTCTTTTCCTTTTGTTTAAAACCTGAAAAATTTCACTTCGTTTTTCTTTTTGTGTTAAGATTATTCCAAGCGAGGTTTTTATGAAAAATATTTTGGTAACCGGAGGTGCCGGTTTTATAGGTTCTCATTTATGCGAAAAATTGTTGGAACAAGGAAATCATATTATTTGTCTTGACAATTTTTTCACTGGTTCAAGAAAAAATGTTGAACACCTTTTTGATAATCGAGAATTTGAACTTATCAGGCATGATATTATTGAACCGATAATTCTTGAGGTTGACCAGATTTATAATCTTGCTTGTCCGGCAAGCCCCGTACATTATCAGTACAATGCAATAAAAACAATAAAAACAAATGTTTTGGGAGTTACGAATATGTTGGATTTAGCGGATTCTGCAAAAGCAAGAATTTTGCAAGCTTCTACCAGCGAAGTTTATGGAGATCCTATTGTTCATCCGCAAAAAGAAAGCTATTGGGGAAATGTTAATCCGATTGGTATAAGAAGTTGTTACGATGAAGGAAAACGTGTAGCAGAAACTTTGATGATGGATTATCACAGGCAACACAAAGTAGATATTAGAATTATCAGGATTTTTAATACTTATGGACCTCGTATGGCACAAAACGATGGTCGAGTTGTTTCAAACTTCATTGTTCAGGCATTGAAAAATGAAGATATAACGATTTATGGAGATGGTTCTCAAACAAGATCTTTTTGTTATGTGGATGATTTAGTTCGTGGAATGATATCTTTGATGAATGCTGAAAATTTTATGGGACCTGTAAATGTTGGAAATGATGGCGAATATACTATTTTGGATTTGGCAAAAATGATAATTGAGCTAACTAACTCAAGTTCAAAGCTTATATTCAAACCGTTACCGTCAGACGATCCTTGCCAAAGAAAACCTGATTTGTCACTAGCGAAAGAAAAATTGGAATATGCACCGACAGTTCATGTAAAAGATGGTTTGCTAAAAACAATTGAATATTTCCAAAATGTACTATGTTTGTAACCCGCAGAGGGCTACGTGCGTAGCAAAACATTACACCAATGACTGAAGTATGAACTAGTGTTGTTGCAGAGGGCTACGTGCGTAGCACAGCTTTTAGGTACCAAGTTTTTGCTCCAGAAATTTTTACGTTTACAAATTGTCCTGTCAAATCTGTGTCGCAAGGAATATGTACTGTTTTGAAATTTCTTGTTTTTCCGGTATTTATCATTTGTCCTTTGTGTTCATAAAAATTCTCTACAAGAACTTCCATTTCTCTGCCAACATATTTCAAATTTGACTTCAAACAATTTTCTTTAACTTTATCATTAAGTCGCTGAAATCTTTCATTTTTAACATCTTCCGGAATAAATTTGTCAACCCATCTTGCGGCAACTGTTTTTTCTCTCGGAGAATATGCTGCGACATTGCAATAATCTAATTCAAATTCGTCAATTGCAGTAAGTGTGTCTTTGAACTGTTCTTCCGTTTCTCCGGGAAAACCTGCGATAAAATCGCTTGTAATAGTTACATCCGGTATCATATCACGAACTTTTTTTACGATTTTTGCGTAAGTTTCTCTATCATAACGTCTGTTCATTGCTTTTAAAACTTCTGAATTTCCTGATTGCATTGGAATGTGAAAATATTCACAAACCTTATCCAATTCTTTCGCAGTTTCAATTAATTCATCTGTAATATCTGTAGGATATGATGTTACAAAACGTATTCTGAATTTACCTTCAATAGAGTTTAATTCTCTCAACAAATCGGCAAGTCTGTAGTTTTTGTCTTTAAAATCTTTGCCATAACTGTCTACGTTTTGTCCCAGTAATGTAATTTCTTTAAAACCTGCGTTTAGTGCATCTTTAACTTCTTTTATAATAGTTTCAGGAAGTCTTGATCGTTCTCTGCCTCTTGTGTATGGAACAATACAGTATGTACAGAAGTTATTACAACCTTCTGTAATGTTTATCCACGCATTAGTTGATTTAACACGATTAATTTCGTAGTTTTCAGGGTTTTGAGATGGAAGATTAGTTTCTTCGCATTCACAAACTCTTTCACCATTGTTAATTCTTTTTATAACATCTGGTAAAGAATAAATCTTGTGTGTTCCAAGAACAAAGTCAACATAAGGCGCACGAGAAAAAACTTGTCTTGCTTTTTGTTGTGCAACGCAGCCACACATTCCGATTTTTAAATCAGGGTTTTTGTCTTGTTTCCATTTGCCCCAAACTCCGAGCTGGCTAAATGCTTTATCTTCACTTAATTGTCTGATTGAACATGTATTAACCATTAGCAAATCAGCTTTTTCAGGATCTTTTGTTTCTTCATAATCAAAATGAGAAAGCATTCCTAGCATTCTTTCTGTATCTGATTTGTTCATTTGGCAACCCATTGTTTCTATATATACGTGTTTCATAATTGTTCCTTTAGCTTGCAAAGATGCTGGAGTTCTTGACGAAGGAATAAATATCCTGTCTTTTAAGTTTGTTTTTTGTAACAGACTGCGCCTCTTTGCTTCTACGCCTCTATATCTCTATGCTTTTAATTTATCACAAAAATACTTAATGTTCTTGACTTTTCTTTGAAAAAATAATATTCTTTATGTATAAATTGGTCTGAAAGGTAGTGTATCTATGGGGTTAAGAGAAAAGAACGTATTGGCATTGTTGCATGAAAGAACGGAAAAATATTCTGACAAAGTTGCTTTGGGGATGAAAACAAAATACGGGTGGAAAGAATTTACATATTCCGGTATTGGACTTTTGTCCCGAAAAATTGCGCATTATTTGATTAGTGAATTGAATGTGCAAAAAGGGGATAGACTTGCGATAATTTCTGAATCCAAGCCTGAATATGGAGCGTGCGTTTTTGCTTCAGTAATTTCCGGAATGATAACAGTTCCTTTGGATGTAAAATTAACAAAATATGAATTGAAATCTATTCTTTCAGATTGCGAACCATCTGTAATTATGGTTTCTGCAGCGCATTATGCGATGGCAAAATTTTTGCAAGAAGAAATCCCATCAGTTAAAGCTGTAATTTTGATGGATGAGCCTTCTTGTGAAATTTATGATAAAAGTGTTTATCAATTGCCTGATAATTATGATTACAAGTGGAAATTGAGAAGTTCAAAAGCAGTTGCATTTATTATTTACACATCGGGAACAACAGGTGCGCCAAAAGGAGTTGAAATAACTTTCCAAAATATGCTTGCGCAATTAGATGATTTAAAATACGCATTAGATAAGATTTTACCATATGAGAATGTTAATATTTTATCTATTTTGCCTATGAACCATCTTTTTGAGATGACGGTTGGTTTTTCTACGTTTTTGAATTTTGGGTTTTCTGTTTATTACACTCCTAGTCTAAAACCAAAAGATATTTTGAGTATAATGCGAGAAAAACAAATCGAATTTATGATTGTAGTTCCGGCATTTTTAAAACTCTTGAAAACTGCAATTGAGGCAGAACTTAAAAATTCTCCAATACATGTTAGGGCTATGTTTAAGTTTATGTTTAAAATTGCAAAGTTTATACCATCATATAGGATTAAAAAATTGATGTTTAATAAAATTCATAAAAAATTTGGCGGACATTTTTCAGGTTGTATTTCTGGAGGTGCGCCATTAGATTTGGCGGTTGGTGAATTTTTTGAACGTATAGGTATAAAGGTTTATCAAGGATATGGTTTGTCAGAGGCAAGCCCTGTTGTATCTGTAAATGTTGACAGGCATGGTGATTTGGCATCAGTTGGTGCGCCTTTACAAAGTCTAGAGGCAAAAATTGATGACGAAACAGGAGAATTGATTTTGAGAGGTCCTTCTGTGATGAGAGGTTATCACAATCAACCTGAAATGACATCTGAAGTTTTGGAAAGTGATGGATGGTTGCATACGGGAGATATTGCAAAAATTCGAAACGGGCATATTTATATTACTGGTAGAATTAAAAATATGATTGTGCTTTCGGGAGGGAAAAAAGTTTTTCCGGAAGAAGTTGAAGTTGTTTTAGAAAAAAGCCCTTATATTGCGGAGGTTTGTGTATTGGGAACTTCTCGCAGTTTTGGAGCGAAAGACGGAACAGAAGAAATTACAGTAGTTGCAGTCCCAACAGAGGATGTTATTAGTAAATACGAGGCTGATACTGTGGAAAAATTGATTAAAGATGAGATAAAGAAATTGTCTTTACGTTTGACTGCTTACAAAAGACCTGTTAATATAGTCGTAAGAATAGAACCTTTACCAAGAACTACAACTAGAAAAGTTAAGCGTAAAGAAGTAAAACAGTTTGTAAATATTTAAGAGGTATTATGAAAAACACACTTTTATTACTATTTTTATTAGGAATTTGTGTAATTCCTGCATTTTCAGAAGAATTGAAATTAATTAATCCACAGGCTGATTTGCCCCCAAAATGGACAGATTTTTGTGAAACCGGTTATGAAAATGCGGTTTATAAAAATAGAGATGATGTGTTTAATGTGTTCAGCTATGTTAAGTCAGAGAGAACAAAAACGAACTATTGGGCAGAGCGCAGAGTTAGTTTTGAAAAGTATTTGAAAAGTTGCAATGCGTTAGATGATAGCGCAAAAGCGGAATGTTATGCAGAGTTGAGAAAATCAGAAAATGAGAAAAATGATTTGTATAAATTGAAACGTACCCAAATGCTATATGAAAATAATATTCAGTTGAATAGACGTTAGGATTATATTTAAGCACTAATAGACCCTGAATTTAATTCGGGGTCTATTAATGTTTATTTTTTTATAAAGAAATATTAATTTTACTAAAAATAGGAATAATTCCTACTTTACAAAAAATATTTTGTATTGTATTATAAAGCATGTAAAAAAAGAGGCTAATTTTTATATAAGAAAGGTGGTAAAAAATGGCTAAATTTGTATGTACAGTATGTGGATGGTCAACAGAAAGTGATAAAGCTCCTGAAAGATGCCCTTTGTGTGGAGCAACAACATTCAAAGAAATTAATACAGCAGAAGGAAAAGTATATGCTTGCGAACACAAAGTAGGCGATGGAAAAGTTGAAGATAAAGAAGTTATGGACGGTTTGAGAGCGCATTTTGCAGGCGAATGTACTGAAGTTGGTATGTACCTTGCAATGGCTAGGGTAGCAGAAAGAGAAGGATATCCTGAAGTTGCTGAAGCTTATAAGAGATACGCTTTTGAAGAAGCAGAACATGCTGCAAAATTTGCCGAATTGTTAGGTGAAGTTGTTACAGATTCAACAAAGAAAAACCTTGAAATGAGAGCAGAAGCTGAACAAGGAGCTTGTGAAGGTAAACTTGCTATTGCAAGACGTGCAAAAGAATTGGGTTATGATGCAATTCATGATACTGTTCACGAAATGGCTAAAGATGAAGCTCGTCACGGAAAAGGTTTTGATGGATTGTTGAAAAGATATTTTTCATAAATTTTGTCATAATTGAAAAACCAAAAAGCGACTTTCTTTACTTGGAGGTCGCTTTTTTATTGTTTAAATGGGGTACTATGTTGCTTCGCTCCTCGTAATGACGATTTGTTGTAATTCTTCACCAATATATGAGGAATAAATGAATGTTGTTCCATGTGACGGATGGAGCGGCACAAAACAATAACATCAAGATATGAAGTATGTATGAATGTTGTTACAGAGGGCTACGTGCAAAAACATTACACCAACGTATGATGTATGAACCAATATTATCACAGGGGGCTACGTGCGTAGCACAAAAAAAGACCTCTTTGAAAAGAGGTCAAGGTTGGTTATTTTGGTTATGTTATAGTTTTTTTGAGAATTTATTTCGGTTTTACATTCTCTATAATTACCCTGAATATTAATATTTGCTTTAAATGTTGTAAATGTTTACAAAACTTTATGTTATTATGTAATCATGTTTGAAGGTTTAAGAAAATTCTTTTTGTCAAAGATTTTGAGGCGCAAATATTATAGAACTGGGAAATGTAAGGCTTGCGGTAAATGTTGTACGCAGATTTATGTCAAACATTATAAACATGTTGTTAATGATGAAAAGGAATTTGAAAAACTTCAATATTTGCATAGATTTTATACTTATTTGAAGGTTATTGGAAAGGATGATATAGGTTTAATTTTTGAGTGTAAAAATTTAGATCCTGAAACGCATAAGTGTAAGATACATAAGAGTAGACCTGGAATTTGTCGAAGGTATCCGCAGGAAGAACTTTTTTCAATGGGGGGTGCGCTTTCTGAGGATTGTGGTTATAAAATGGAGCCGATTGTGCCGTTTTGTGAGGTTTTGGAAAAAGTTACAAAACGAGATAAGCAAAGTTAAGCATTAAGAAATTATACGATATCAAAGTTTTCTAGTTTTTTGTGGGCATGTCATTGCTACCCATAAAAATTTTAACTATTTTGGGCAAATATGAAAAATTGTCAAAAAAATATTTGCTACTTTCCGGCAATGAAAAATTTTGCATTGTCGTTTAAGCTGATTATATGGGATATAATGAAAGGTTGGTATATTATGAAAAAATTTAAAAGTATAAGGAATTTAAAAAAGTTAATAGTTGTTTTTGTTATGGCGTTGTTTTCGTTGCCTGTAATGGCGACTTGCCCAATTGAGGGTGGGGCTTGCACTGCGTTTTCTAATTGGGAGGCGAAACCTTTGCAGCAGAAATATGTTCCTAATCACATTCAAGAAATTCAGAAACCTAATGCGTTTCAGCCGAGCTATGTAGTTCCATATCACAATGAGTTAATAAATACGGAAAGTGGAAGCACTACAAAACCACCTTCTAGTGATTACAATTCTAATTGTCAGTTTGGTGTTTGTCTGCCTGGTGTTGAAGGAGGTGGAAGTGTGTTGGAGTAGTTTATTTGGTGAGAAGTGAGTTGTGAATGGTGAGTGGTTCATTTCATTATTTTGTAAAGGGCTATTCACTAATCACTATTCACTAAAATATTAATTTTTTGTTTATTTTTTTAATATTCTCAAAAAACGATGTTATAACAATAATATAGTTAAAGAGAAAATTAATTGAAAAGGAGATAATAAACTATGGCAAAAACAATTGGTATTGACTTAGGTACAACAAACTCAGTTGTAGCCGTTATGGAAGGTGGTAAACCTACAGTTATAGCAAACGCAGAAGGATCAAGAACAACTCCTTCTATAGTTGGTTTTTCAAAAACAGGTGAAAAATTGGTTGGTCAATTAGCTAAACGTCAAGCAATTCTTAACCCTGATAAAACAATCGCTTCAATCAAAAGACATATGGGCGAAGATTACAAAGTAAACATTGATGGAAAAGATTATACTCCGCAAGAAATTTCAGCTATGATTTTGAGAAAATTGGCTGATGATGCGTCTAACTACTTGGGAGAAAAAGTTACATCTGCAGTAATCACAGTTCCTGCTTATTTTAACGATGCACAAAGACAAGCTACAAAAGATGCCGGTAAAATCGCAGGTTTGGATGTTCTTCGTATCGTAAACGAACCTACTGCAGCAGCTTTGGCTTATGGGCTTGAAAAAGATAAATCTGAAAAAGTTCTTGTATTCGACTTAGGTGGTGGTACATTTGATGTATCTATCTTGGAAATCGGTGACGGTGTTCATGAAGTTCTTTCAACATCTGGTGATACTCATTTAGGTGGTGATGACTTTGACCAAAAAGTTATGGATTGGATTTGCGAAGAATTTAAAAAACAAGAAGGTATTGACCTTAAAGGTGACAAACAAGCAATGCAACGTGTTAAGGAAGCTGCAGAAAAAGCTAAATGCGAATTGTCATCTGTTATGGAAACAAATATCAACTTGCCATTCATTACTGCTGATGCAAACGGCCCTAAACACTTAGACTTGAATTTGACAAGAGCTAAATTTGAAGATTTAAGCCGTGACTTATTGAATAGATGTAAAGTTCCAGTTGAAAACGCATTGAAAGATGCTGGAATTACTAAAAATGATATTAATGAAGTAGTTCTAGTTGGTGGTTCAACTCGTATCCCTGCAGTTCAACAGTTGGTAAAAGAATACACAGGTAAAGAACCTAACCAATCAGTAAACCCTGATGAAGTTGTTGCAGTTGGTGCAGCAATTCAAGCAGGTGTATTGGCTGGAGAAGTTAAAGACATCGTACTTCTTGATGTAACTCCGTTAACATTGGGTATTGAAACATTGGGTGGTGTAATGACTCCGCTTGTTCCAAGAAATACAACAATTCCGGTTTCTAAATCACAAGTGTTCTCAACTGCCGAAAACAATCAAACAGCCGTTGATATCCACGTACTTCAAGGTGAAAGACCAATGTCTAGAGATAACAAATCATTAGGTATGTTTAGGCTTGAAGGTATTGCTCCTGCAATGCGTGGTATTCCTCAAATCGAAGTTACATTCGATATTGATGCTAACGGTATTGTAAATGTTTCAGCTAAAGATAAGGCTACAAACAAAGAACAAAAAATTACAATCACAAATTCTTCTAACCTTTCTGAACAAGATATTGATAAGATGGTAAAAGAAGCAGAAGCTAATGCTCAAGAAGATAAAAAGAAAAAAGAAGAAGCTGAAATTAAAAACAATGCAACAAGTTTAATCGGTTCTGCTGACAGAATTGTAAAAGATTTTGAAGGTAAAATTGATGCCGCTGACAAATCTAAATTAGATGAACAAAAGGCAGCATTGCAAAAAGCATTGGATGAAAACAAACCGACAGATGAATTGAAAAAATTGTCTGACGAATTGCAACAAACAATGTTCAGTATTTCTCAAAAAGCTTACGAAGCAGTTCAAAAAGAAGAACAATCAACTGCAAGCTCTGAAAGCGCATCATCTACAACAGAAGACAAGAAAAACGATGATGATGTAATTGATGCTGAATATACTAAAGAATAATTCTTTAGAAATTAATAATTAAAAGCTATAAAATCCCTTGAACTTTCTTAAGTTTGAGGGATTTTTGTATAGTTGTAATTTGGTTTAGTGTGATAATTCTTTTTATGATAAAATAGAAATCATAAAGGAGAGAATTATGAAAGCAATTGTATTTGATGAAGAATTAAAATTGGTAAATGATTATAAAAAACCCGTTCCGCAAAAAGGAGAAGCTCTAGTGAGAGTTACTTTAGCTGGGATTTGTAATACAGATTTTGAGATAACTAAAGGTTATATGGGATATAAAGGAGTATTAGGTCACGAAGCAGTTGGAGTTGTCGAAGAGATTAATGACAATGACCAATCTCTTTTGGGTAAAAGAGTTGTGGCTGAAATTAGTTATGGTTGTAAAAAACCAGATTGTCCATATTGTGCAGAAAAACTTTATCGTCATTGTCCGGACAGGCACACTTTAGGAATTTGGAGAAAAGATGGTGTATTTGCGGAATATTTTACAATGCCTTTAGAAACACTTTTTGAAGTTCCTGATAATGTAACTGATGAACAGGCAGTTTTTGTAGAACCGCTTGCTGCAGCTTGTGAAATTTCAGAACAATTGCATATCAAGCCGTTCCAAAAAGTTATAGTATTGGGTGATGGAAAATTAGGCTTGATTACTGCACTAGAATTAAATAGTCAAAATGTAGATGTAACTTTAGTTGGTAAACATCAAAACAAGCTTGATATTGCAAAAGCTCAAGGTGTTAAAACAAAATTGTTAAATGATTTAAAAGTTGAAAAAGTATATGATGTAGTTGTTGAGGCAACAGGTTCTATTTCTGGTTTTGAAACAGCTTTGGCCCTTACAAAACCTCGTGGAGTTCTTGTTTTGAAAAGCACAATTGCAGCATCAAAAGAATTTAACCTTGCTCCAATTGTAATTGATGAAATTACTGTTTTGGGGTCAAGATGTGGACAGTTCCCTGCGGCATTAAGACTTTTGCAAGCGGAAAGAATAGATTTTTCTCCGTTGATTTCTGCGAGATACAAGGCAGATGAAGCAATTAAGGCTTTTGAAAAAAACAAAGAAAAAGATGTTCTAAAAGTTTTGATTGAGTTTGATAAATAAAATTATTTCAGGTAACATTAAATTATGGCAGATACAGTTATAAAAGAAGAAAAACCGTTCTCAGGAACGATGACACTATTAGACAAATACATTTTAAGACAAGTTATTGAAATGTTTATCATGGGTGTTTGCGTTTTTACGTCAATTATTTTTGCATCTGATACTTTTATCACTTTAATTAAGCAAATTTCATTATTCGGAATTCCGTTTAATGTTGCTTTGATGATGATTATTTTGAATCTTCCGCAAGTAATTGTTATGACTATTCCGATGGGTGTTTTGCTCGCAACTGTAATGACACTTAACGGGTTGAGTTTGAAGTCTGAAATTACTGTTATGCGGGCTTGCGGAATTGGCTTGAATAGAATCGCAAAACCAATATTTATCTTTGCATTGATAATGTCCGTTTGTTCTTTTATTATTAATGAAAGCGTTGTGCCGGTTATGACTAAACAGTCAAAAGACTTGGCTTTGTGGGCTTTGGGACAAAAGAATATCCCAGAGGGTAAACAGAACTTCGTTTTCAAAGAATTAAATGATGGCGGAAGTATTAAAAGACTTTTTTATGTTGGTTATTGTGAAAACAAGACTTTGCATAACATAACAGTGTTGGATTCTTCAAAAGAAGGAACTATTCAGGTTTTGCAGGCTGATGAGGGAAAAACTTCTCCTGAAGGTTGGCAGTTTGAAAAAGGTGCAGTTTACACTGTTGGGGATGATGGTAATATTTTGAACACAACTTTGTTTGACAAATCGATAGTAAAATTTGGACTTGATATGTCAAAAGAGTTAAATAAAAATGTTGCGAAAGAAATGAATTTTACAAAACTGGTTAATTATATCAAAACAAATACTAATATTGATGAAAAAGAACGTAATTCAATCAGAATTGAGCTATATGACAAATTAGCATTGCCTTTGACTACAATTGCTCTGGTTTTAATCGGAGTTCCTTTGGCGATTACTCCTCCGAGAGTTCGTTATAACAGGGGGTTCTTGTTCAGTATTTTGATTATTTTTGCGTATTATTTGATTAGAGCTTTATCAATATCATTTGGCGAAGCTGGAACTTTGCAACCATTCTTGGCTGCTTGGATGCCGAATATCGTTTTGACAATTATCGGTTCAATTCTTTATTACAAAAAAGTTTACACAATTGAATAACAAAAATTAAAATTTACAGGTTTTTTAAAAAACGTTATGAACAATAATTTATTCCAAAACAATTTCAGAAGATTAAACGATATCGATCAAAATATTTTAAATAATAATTCTTTTAAAGATTTAGACGATAAAACATTGAAGTTGGAATGTTTGATTGCAGAAAAAGAAGAAGCGCTAGATGCCTTAAATAGCAAAATTAAGGGAGCTGAACTTTTGGGAAAATTGTTAGACGTAATGGATTTGAAAATTCAAGCAAAACAGATAGAAAATGAGATTGCTGACTTGCGAGAACAATATTCAAAAAGAGGTTTGGCTGAAAAATTAACAACAGTGATAACTCCTAAAAAACCGAAGGTAAAACTTTCTCCAATTGCAAGATTGGCAAGATTTGTATCAAGAAAAGTTATTGCCAAAATGTCTAAAAAGGTTCAATCTATATTTGATATGAGCGATTCGCTGGAAACATTGACAAGTATAAATGAAAATGTAGATGAATTGATTGCCATGAAAGTTCCGTATGGCGAAACCAAAGCGAATTATGAAAAATTGACAAATTATTTGTATAGAGCAAATAAAATTCGTTCTCAAATTAATAAAAGAATGCAAAAACTGTAATTTTTTGAACAGTTTTAATAATGTTGCATTATCTTTTAAGCTATAATATAATTGTAATGTAGGGCGCACAACCAACTCCGTTACACACAATTTACGTAGAAATTGAACGGAAGGAGGTTATCTATGATTGACAAAATAATAATGCTACTAATAGCATTTGATATACTGTTAGTAGCATTGAATTTACTAAAATCGTAGGGTGCGTAGAGGCTCTTAATAGAACGCTTAACTCATTAAGAGCTTCGCCCTACTTCTATATTATTTACGATTTTTCATGTTTTGTCAAGTCCATGCGCCAAAATCTGGTTATAATGCGTATTTGTTTAAATTGGTATTTCCTTTTAATAATGTTGCATTATATAAATTGATTAGTTATAATAATTTTGTGGGATAAGCTCAAGCTTTCCGCCGACACACACAATTAGTGAAGAAATTGGTCGGAAAGGAGGCACTATGGTTAAGCAAATAATAATGCTATTACTGGCATTTGCGATTGCAGTAATAGCATCAAAATTGTAACCCGTAGGAGTGAAGATGAACCTTTAAGAAGAATTCCACTTATTCTTAGAGGTTCTTCCTACACCTATATTATTTACGATTTTTCATGTTTTGTCAAGTGTTCTTGGGATGGCTTGTTTATTCTTATACTTGCTAAACAGTTATTTTTGTCATAAAATTTTCTCGTAGAAATAGCTAAGGAGAAAATATGAACGAGCTTTTAAAAAAATCAGCAACAGAACAAAGCAAAGCATTAAAGAATAAAGAAATTTCCGCTGTAGAGTTGACTAATGCAGCATTTGAAAGAATTAATAATTTAGAAGACAAGTTGGGAGCATTCAATTCTTTGACAAAAGAAACTGCTCTTGAAACTGCTAAAAAAGTAGATGAAAAAATTGCTAAAGGTGAAGAACTTCCACTATTAGCAGGTATTCCGCTTGCTCTTAAAGATAATATGAATTTGGTTGGCTCAAAAACAACCGCATCTTCAAAAATTTTGGAAAACTTTGTTTCTCCATTCAATGCAACAGTTACAGAAAAACTTTTGGGAAATTTGGTTCCAATCGTTGGGAAGGCAAACCTTGACGAATTTGCCATGGGGTCTTCTAATGAAAACTCTGCATTTAACAAAGTTCACAATCCTTGGGATTTGAAAAAAGTTCCTGGTGGTTCATCAGGCGGTTCTGCGGCTTCTGTTTCTTCTTGCGAAGCAACTTTAGCATTAGGTTCTGATACTGGTGGATCTATCAGATTACCGGCATCATTCTGTGGTATTGTGGGTATGAAGCCAACTTACGGTCGTGTTTCAAGATATGGTTTGATTGCGTTTGCATCATCATTAGACCAAATCGGACCTTTTGCAAGAACAGTTGAGGATGCTGCAAATCTTCTTGAAGTAATTTCTGGTCATGATCCTAAAGATTCTACATCTTTGGATTTGCCTGTTGAACATTATGCTGCTCACTTAAACGATGATATTAAAGGCATGAAAGTCGGTGTAATTAAGGAACTTATGACAGAAGGTTTGTCTGAAGATGTTCAAAAAGCAGTTGAAAAAGCGATTGAAGATTATAAAAAATTAGGTGCTGAAATCGTAGAAATTTCATTGCCTCACTTGAAATATTCAATTGGTATCTACTATATTTTAGCAACTGCTGAATGTTCTTCAAACCTTGCAAGATTTGATGGCGTAAAATACGGTTACAGAACTCCGGATGCAAAAACATTACTTGAAATGTACACAAAAACAAGAGCGGAAGGCTTTGGACCGGAAGTTAAACGTCGTATAATGCTTGGAACTTACGCATTATCATCAGGATACTATGATGCTTATTACAAAAAAGCTCAACAAATGAGGGCATTAGTAACTCAAGATTTTGCAGAAGCATTCAAGAAAGTTGATATCTTGATTTCACCAACTTGTCCAAATACAGCATTTGAACTAGGAGCAAAATCATCTGATCCGTTGCAAATGTATTTGACAGATATTGCAACAATTTCAGCAAACTTGGCAGGTATTCCGGGAATGAGTGTGCCTGCAGGATTTGATCGTGATGGAATGCCAATCGGCTTGCAAATCTTAGCTCCACAATTGCAAGAAAGCAGATTGTTCAATGCTGCTCACAAATTTGAAAGAGCCAATGATTACTATTTACAATTGGCAAATATTTAATAATTCAACCGCAATTTAACCCTCCCTTAATTTGGGAGGGGAAATAGGCGGAATTTAGGGGATAGCTATGCTAAACACAGAATATCTTACAAGATGTATAGAAACTCTTGAAAAATCTTATGCCTGTATAGAAACTGCGCAAGAAGGTTCTATTGATTATGAAATGTATAGAAATTCTCTTGTAAAAAGTTTTGAAATCACGCTTGAACAGAGCGGAAAATTGTTGAGAAAGTGTTTAGCTCCGTATTATGCTAGCAAAAAAATTGTTGATGGTTTCGCATTTAAAGATTTGTTCAGAGAAGCTCATAAACATTCTCTATTGACAGAAGAAGAAGTAAACCGTTGGTTTATGTATCGAAACAATCGAAATAATACTGCGCATGATTATGGTAAAGCTTTTGCTGAAGAAACATTAAAGTTGATGGATAGTTTTTTAAAAGATGTTCATCATTTGAAAGAAGTTATTGAGCATGAGTAGACTTTTTCTGAAACCTGAATATCGTCAAATGTTGACAGATATTTTTGATAAGTATTGCCCAAAAGCAGAAATTTGGGCTTACGGAAGTCGTTTGAATGGGGATGCACACTCTGGTAGTGACCTTGATTTGGTCGTAAGGAATTTTAATTCTGATGGCGTATATTTGTTTGAATTAAAGGAGATTTTGTCAGATAGTGATATTCCATTTATTGTTGATATTAATGAATATCAATACTTGCCAAAATCTTTTCAGGAAGAAATTGAAAAAGATTACGAAATTATTTATCCTATTTTAAAATCTTAGTTCCCATGTAAAATTTTTACTAGGAAATAAAAACATTTTTGCCAGTTCAATAAATATATTATAAATACGATTATAACAACAAGTTTTCCAATGACATTGTTTACGATGTTTTCTTCATCTAGTCCGGCGTAAGATATTGGAATTATTGTTTTGTCGAGTATTTTCACTAATCTTTTTAGTGTTTTTGCATATTGAATGTTTACGTTATATTTTGTGTTGTCATTTAGGTATATTATAAGATCTGTGTTAATAAATTTTTCAGGAGCTAGTGGTGAAAACGGTTTTTTATTATATTCTACAATGTCAATAAGTTTTATGTCCTCAAAATTTATTTTTATTGAATTGTTAAGTTTTAAAATTTCTCCGTCTAAGTCAAGTGAAAGCAAATTGTATTTTCCAAAATTCCACTTTTTAATAATCGTTTTGTTATATAAAATCCAAGAATTAAATAAAATAATTTCAATAATTCCAAATAATTTTGCAAGTGGAAAGAAGTTCAAAAAAGGTTGTAAAGATTGATGTAAAGTGATTATAAGACAGATGTTTGCAACTAATATTAGTTTAATATTAGGGTTATATATAATTGAATTTTTTAGTAAAAGTTTAAAATTTTTAATGCTCATTTATGTATTATAACGATAAATTTATAAACTGGCAAAAACTTTATAATTCAATTCCTTCAAAGAATTTTTCCATTGGGATGTTTAGAATTTTTGCCATCTTAAATAATGCTATTGCAGTTGGAGAAGTCAAGCCTTGTTCTAATTTGCTAACATAGCTCAAACTCATATCTATCAATTCTGCAAATTGTTCTTGCGTAATGTTTTTGCGAATGCGTTCGACTTTAATATTTCTTCCTAATTTATATTTTAATTCATCAGCCATGTCAAAATTATATAATCTTGACAATGTTTTAATAAGTGAATATAATGATAATAGATATCAATATATTGATATTAATGACAACATGTTGATAGGAGCTTATTAAATGAAATTTAAAGCATTTACAAATTGGTGTAAGGGGCTTACGCACGTAGCCAATTGTGACAATTCTCAAAGAGCCGGATTTACTTTAGCTGAAGTTCTAATTACTCTTGGTATTATTGGGGTTGTTGCTGCATTGACTATGCCATCTTTGATTGAAAACCATCGTAAAAAAGAAGTAGTGACAAAATTGAAAGCTTTCAACTCTATTATGGGACAGGCTTTTCAGATGTCAAAAGAAGAAAACGGTGATTGGGATACATGGGATGGTAATAGTTTTGGAAATGGTGGAGAAGGTTTCGATTGGACAAGTGGTGACGGAGAAAAACAATTAGAATGGTTACAAAAATACGTTTTACCATATATGAAAGTAACTGAAACTACTACAAAAGGGAAATATGCAGTAGTTGGTTTGCCTAATGGTACTGGATTTTCAAACTATAATAGTCATTATTTTTTCTGTTTGAAGTATGCTGATTGTAAAAAAATAACTGAAACTTGGAATAGTAGAGATCGTTTTATTTTTCAATTTACCCGAGATAAAGGATTTCACCCTTATACAGATGGAAACGATTTTACTTCAAGAGAAGATATTATGAATAATCCTAGAGGCGCTCATGCTTGCAATAAAACTAAAGGTACTGGTTTATGCGCTAAACTGATTGAATATGATGGATGGGAAATCAGAAAAGATTATCCATGGTAAGAAAGTGGTGGATTAATCCCTAACGGGACAGCACCCATCCCTAGCCCTTCCCTTATGAGGGAAGGAACTTTTTATAGGATTTAAGTTATTTCTAACCTTCTGCAACAACGGTTGTAAGAAGATCGCCATAACTGTTCATAGAACCGTCTGTTTCTTCTACAACATAGTTATAGCCTTCTTTTCCGGCAATTGCTTTTTCTGCTTTTTCTAAAGCTTCATCATAATCTTTTGTTTCAGCTACCAATGTTTTTGAAAATTCTGATTTGTTTTTAATTGTGTAGATATGGTACATAGTTTTGCCTCCTCTTTACTATTCGTTTTTATTCATTTTTTCTTTTAATTCTAACACTTCGTATTTAAGTCTGTTAAGTTCGCATTTTATTGGGTCAGGTATTCTGTTGTGCATCAAAACTCCGTTTTTATCTCTGAATTTTTGATGAACAATTCTTCCAGGAACTCCGACTACTGTTGAATAATCCGGTACATCTTCGACGACAACTGAACCTGCACCTACTCTTACGTAATTGCCTAAATTTATGTTTCCAAGAACTTTTGCACCTGCTCCGACGATTACTCCATTCCCCAATGTTGGGTGGCGTTTACCATGTTCTTTGCCTGTTCCGCCAAGTGTTACTTGTTGATAAATCAACACATCATCCCCAATTTCTGTAGTTGCGCCGATTACAACACCTTCTCCGTGATCTATAAAAAATCTTCTACCTATTTTGGCAGCCGGATGGATTTCAATTCCTGTTATAATCCTTGTTATGTAAGAAATAATTCTAGGAATTAGCGGGATATGCCATTTGTATAATCTGTGTGCAAAGCGATAAGCAATAAGAGCGTGCAATCCCGGATAGCACAATATTACCTCTAAGAGGTTCTCTGCGGCTGGGTCTTTGTCGTAGATAACCTGAATATCTTCTTTGACTTTTGTTATGCCACGTTTTATGATTTTGAACATAATTTCTCCGAGTGAAATGTGAAATGTCCATATCGCTCACTTCGTTTGGAAATAGCTTTGGTGCGATAGCTCCTGTAATGGTCTTCTCACGTCTTACTTTTCACTTAAATTAATTTTGCGAATTTTCTTTTGCCTGCTTGTAATACTACACTGCCTTCAAAGTTAAATGTATAAGCCATATCGGTGATTTTTTCTCCATCAACTTTCACACCGCCACCTTGAATTAGACGTTTTGCTTCTCCTTTACTTGCAGTGAATTTTAGTTCTACAAGTACATCAAGAATACATTTTCCGTTCATTCCTGAAACCTCTTGAATATCATCAGGAATACCTTTGTTTGAAACAACATTGATAAACGCATCTTGACCACGTTTTGCACCGTCTTCTCCGTGATATTCTGCAGTGATTGTGTAAGCCAGTTTTAGTTTAATATCTCGAGGGTTTACAGAACCTTCAGCGATTTGTTTGTCAATTGTTTCAAGTTCTTCTTTTGTTGCATCTGTAAGCAAACTATAATATCTTGAAATCATGTTGTCAGGAATACTCATTAATTTCCCAAACATATCGTTTTCACTATCGGTAAGTGAGATACAGTGTTCAGGATATGTTTTTGACATTTTGACAACGCCGTCTGTTCCTTCAAGTAATGGTAAAAGCATTACTAATTGAGGGTATTTTTTACCGTAAGCGGCTTGAATATCTCTGCCTAGAAGAGTGTTAAATCTTTGATCTGTTCCACCTAATTCAATATCAGAATCAATTGCTACAGAGTCATAAGCCTGCATAAGCGGGTAGAAAAATTCGTGAATAGCAATTGGTCTGCCATCTGCGTAACGTTTTGCGAAATCATCCCTTGTCATCATTTGTGCAACTGTTACGTTTGAAGCAAGTTTCAATAAATCAATAAAACTCATAGAATGTAACCAATCAGCATTATTTACAACTTCTGCTTTTGTAACGTCTAAAACTTTTGACATTTGATCAAAATATGATTGGGCATTTTGGGCAACTTGTTCTTTTGTAAGAGCAGGTCTTGTTTCTGATTTGCCTGATGGGTCGCCAACCATAGCTGTTGCGCCACCTACGATTAAAACAATTTTATGTCCCAAATTTTGAAATTCTCTAAGTTTTCTCATAACAACTGTGTGTCCCAAGTGTAAATCAGGTCTTGTCGGATCCATACCTAATTTTACTCTTAGAGGAGTATTTGTGTCGTGTGCATGTTGAAGTTTTACTGCAAGTTCTTCAATTCCGCCCGGCAGAACTTCTGCGTTACGAGTTAAGTGTTTCGCTTGTTCTATAAATTCACTTCTTATTTCCATTTCAATTCTCCATATTTGATATTTCTCAATAAATTTATTATAACATGCGCAAAAAATTTTTTTACGGGTTTTAAAAATGCTATGGATAAAATTAATAATATAAGTTTTACAGGAATTAAAAATGTTGCAGGATGTCAGTTTCAAAGGAACAAGCAATCTTTTTCTACTGCATTGTCAATGTGTTTGACCGATGATGTTAATGGAAAAGACCTTTCAGAATTTCATTCAATGGTTAAAAAAGTTGCAACAAAACCAAACCAGTTCGAGCATTATAACGGTTCAGATGTTGTCAATATTGAACACTATGCGCAAAATGATGGCACTGCATTGTTTTTGAATGGTGATGAAGTTAAAATTAATGATGAAAATTTGCCGGTTTTATCTTATATAGCTAAAAAGACAAGACAAATATTTCATTTGCCAAAAGAAAAAATGATTGTGAATAATGAGTATAAAACATCTGATGGTGTTGGGCAAAATCTTATGTATGGTATTGTAGCTCATTTTAGAGATCCTGAGCATCCTGAAAGAACAGATTTGTATGATACATTTTTTGACACAAATGTGGTCAAAAGTATCGCAAGGGATATAAATCAATCTATTCAAAAAAAGATGAATATATATTTTGATGTATAAAAAGTAAAAACCGGTTTTTTAAAGACCGGTTTTTGTTAATTTATAGTTGATTTAATTCTTGTCGCAGGCTAAAGATTTGTGTGTTGTAATATTCTAACCATGTTGTTTCTTCGTCTTTTAGTGCAGGTTCGGACAATGCTCTGATTCGTTTTTTGTCTAAATCTTCCAATTTTTCTTTGATTTCCTGTTTTCGAATTTCGTTTTGGATGTTTAGTTGGCGGGTTTGAACTTCGTCTTTTGAAAGTTTGTGCCAAATTCCGTCTTTTTCTTCGTATTCATTTTCTTTTACAGAAATTACATTTCCATTATATAGAATAATAACGTATCCATTGTTTTGTTTATCTAATAGTTCAACCCATTGTTCATCAGAGATTTCAATTGCTCCGTCGAATTTGTTTTCGTAAAACCCGTAATCTTTATTATTTTTTGTTCCGTAATATTTCATATTTTCTCCTTAATAACCTATAACTATCCAGTTCAAATAAACAAATTGTCCACTGCAACCATAATATAAACCGGTTAAAGATTGTGTTGCAGTTCCGGCATCAGCGTAATGTGCTGTTCCGCTATAACCTTGTTTGGCAAAAACCGGACAGGCTACTTTACTATATGCAAGCGGATAGGTTATTTTAGAGGAAGTTCCAAAACCCCATTGTATTAAAATTCCGTTTGGAAGTCTGATATATCCGGGATTATTTTTTGACAAAATTCCTTGTGTAGAATACCATTTGCCCCATTCTTCATTTTCGTATTTTCTTGTAAAGATTTCCGGATTTTCTCCGTTGCAAATCCAAATTTGCGTAATAACAGAATTTTCATCTCCTGTTACGACAAGAGAGCCGGCTTCTCCTTTTGGAATATTAGTCGGTGTGTAAAGGGTTGAAAATATGTAAGTCCCTCTGTTTTTGTAGTCGTTCAAGTTAGTGTCCGCTTCTGTGACGGTGTGTTCGACGTTCAGATCTGTTTTGTCGGCTTTTTCATTTAGTGTTTTGTTAATTGTTTCAATGTCATTTGCTGTAGAATTTTTATTTTGTTCGATAAAATTTGCTAGTGAAATGAAATTGGCATTTACTTCATCTGCTTTGGCTTTTGTACCCGGAACAAATGAGTAAGGAATCATTGAATTAGTCATATTATCCTTTCTGACTAATTTAATGAATTTTGTATTTCGGCGTTTGATACTCTATTATACCATGTGTTTGCAAAATCCGTCAATGTTGTGGTATTATCAAATTATGGCAATAGGCGTTGATATTGAAGATATAAATAGATTTGTAGGAAAATCGGAAGCTTTTCTTAATCGTGTTTTTACTCCTTTAGAGCTTGAATATTGTATGAAGTATGCAAAACCGGAAAGTCATCTTGCTGCTCGTTTTTGTGCTAAAGAAGCAGTTGTAAAGGCTTTGACTGCTTTGAATATTTTAAATGTTTCGTATAATGAAATTGAAGTTTTTCATAATGACAATCAATGTCCACAAATTCGTATCCTAAAAAATCTTGAAAAAGAGGTCGTTTTTCAAGTAAGTTTGTCGCATGATAGAGCAAAAGCTATTGCGTTTGTTACTGCTGAAGTGCAATAGCATTTTGTTTTTTGTAAGAACCTAAAAATCTTAAATGAGTTGTTTGTTCTTTAACTTGCTGAATTGCGTGCATAGTTTTAGGGTTATGAATATGCCCGTCAAAGTTTACGATAAAAATATATTCCCCAAACTTGTGTTTTGAAGGTCTTGATGCGATGTATGAAAGGTTAATGTGATTTTCCATAAATACATTTAAAACATTTAATAATGCACCAGGTTTATTTTCGGTTGAAAATGCCAGAGATGTTCTGTCATTACCTGTTTCTTCCGTTTCAAAATCGCCAATTAAAATAAATCTTGTTTGATTTGTTTTGTCGTCATTTATATTTTCTTTTAAAATGTTTAAATTATAAGTTTCGGCGGTTTTAGCACTACCAATTGCAGCGTATGTAAGATTATAGTTTTGTAAGTTGCGTGCAGCTTCTGCGGTGCTTGGAGCTTCAATAATATTTACATTAAATGGCATTTCGTTATGAATAAAATCTTGGCATTGTGCAAGTGCTTGAGGGTGCGAAATTATTCCGGTGATTGATGAAAATTCTGTCGTTCTCGAGAGTAAGCAGTGGTTAATTGGCATGTAGCATTCAGAAAGAATTTTGATATTTGGATTTTTGGTAATCATAAGATTGTCAAGACTCTCTCTAACAGTACCTTCAATAGAATTTTCTACCGCCAAAACTCCAAGAGAATTTTCATTTTCATCAACGTACTCAACTACCTGCCTAATTGTTTGGAGAGGAGTTGGGTATGCGCTTATGTTAAATCGTTTGCAAAATTTATCTTTTGCCATCTCTGTAAAAGAGGCTTGTGGACCTAGATATGCTATAGTTTTTACTGTTTCTAAATTTAACATTTGCGATTACTCCTTATTTTTTATATGATTATAGCAGATAGATAATATTGAGGCAAGATTAATGAGTGAAATTAAATTTGGAACAGATGGCTGGAGAGCTGTCGTAGGAAAAGACTTTAATGAGGAAAATGTTAGAACTGTTACAAAAGCTATAGGAAAATATGTTTACGACAATTTTGGGTTAGATAAGGAAATTATTGTCGGATATGATCCTCGTAATATGGCTTTGGAATACGCTGAACAATCTGCTGAACAGTTGGCAGAATACGGGTTTAAAGTTTTTATATCAAAAAAAGTTATTCCAACTCCTGTTTTGGCATATAATGCAAAACATTTGAATGCGTGTGCAGTTATGTTTACGGCATCTCACAATCCACCTGAATATTTAGGAATAAAATTTATTCCGGATTATGCAGGACCTGCAACATCTGAAATTACGGATGAGTTGATGTATAACCTTCATGCTAATTTCAAAACATTGGGTAATGGCTCTGTTACTAAATACAATTTTGCACCAGATTATTTTGCCCATATAGAAAAATTGATTGATTTCAAGAAAATCAAAACTTTTGAAAAAAATATAATTTTCGATGGCTTGTATGCTGCTAGTATCGGATATTTTGACAAATTGTTGGATATAAACGAAATTAAATATGATAGTTTACACATGTTCCATGATACAAATTTTGGGGGCGGAATGCCTGAACCAAAGCCAAAATATTTAAAAGAATTGATTGAAAAAGTTAAGTCAACTCCAAATTCTGTTGGATTTGCAAATGATGGTGATAGTGATAGATTTGGTGTGATTAATGAAAATGGAGAGTATGTTTCTCCAAATGAGATTATTTCAATTCTTTTGATGCACTTGAAAAAGCACAAAAACTATTCCGGAACATTAGTGAAAACAGTTGGTGCTAGTCTTTTGTTGAACAAAGTTGCAGAAAAATTGGGTGTAGAAGTTATTGAAACTGCAGTTGGTTTTAAACATGTTGGTGAGGCAATGAGGAGGTTTAATCCAATTATTGGTGGTGAAGAATCTGGCGGTTTGAGTATTCAGGGGCATATTCCTGAAAAAGACGGTATTCTTGCAAACTTACTTGTTTTAGAAGCAATGGCTTATGCGAATAAATCTCTTGTAGAACTTCAAAAAGATTTGTATGACTTTGTGGATTGTAAATTTTATAATGATAGAATTGACAAGCGTCTTGAAAATGTTGAAGAAATTAAACCGGTATTGGAAAAATATAAAAATAAGACAGAAATTGGAGATTTCAAGGTAAAATCAATTGATACAAAAGATGGTGTAAAACTTTATTTTGATGATGATTCAAGTTGGGTTCTTGTCAGACCGAGTGGAACAGAGCCATTATTGAGAATTTATTTTGAAAGTGATAGTGTAGAAAAACTAGAAAAATTAAGAATGGTATTACAAGGTTAGCCTAAAAATTTTTAGATGCCAGAGGCTTTGTGTAAATATGCTCTGTTTGTATCAAAAATTACATTGTCGGATTATTAAATCTGAACTATGTAGGTAATTTTTTGTTATTGGTTTAAATAGAAATTATTATAAAAACAACCGAAATATAAAACGGAGCATTCTCATAGAAATACGGCTAATACGCATTGGAGAAATTTTTTTTATACCATATTCATTAACTATTTCTTCATTTTGAGCATCTCTATAAAATTCTTCTATATCAATGTCACTATTTGGATTGTATTCTACTGGTACGACTTTTTTACGTTTTACAAATTTAGAACGAACAATTTCAAACTCTCCATTATCAAGGAATACTCCTCCACATTTGTAACAAGTATCAATTTGTATTCCGAGCGCTCTTGTTTTTGCCATAGGAGTTCCGCAGGCTGGACAAATTCTTGTTTTGTTTTCATCTACAGGCATGAAGTTTTTATTAGAAAGAGCTTGTTTAATTTCTGAAATATCTGCGTTTTTATCGCTAAATTCTTGAATTTCTTTATTATCAAAAAATATTCCGCCACATCCGTTTGAACAAACATCAATGTTTATGCCTTTATCTGTAATGAATATTTTTTGCATTTCATTGTCACAAGCTGGACATTTTATAATTTCTTCCGTGTCACCCATTATTTAATTCTCCATTGTTCTAATTCTTATAATAATAGTTTCTATTAAATAAAAAACCTCCTTTTAAAGGAGGTTTTTTAGTGTTTATATTAGATTTGCTAATTATTTTGTTTCTGCGCTTTCAGACAAGTTTTTCAAAATTGTATAAGACGCATCCCATCCGTTTAAACCGCCAGTAGCTTTGTATTTAGCAATTTGTTTCGCTCTTTCTTTTTTTAGCTTAGCTTGTTCTTTTTGGAATTTAGCTAACTTAGATTTATTGGCATTTCTTTCAGTAATTGTTGGTTGAATATAAGCCAAGAAATTTTTGTATTCTTTGCAGTTGTAGCCGGCTTTAACTTTAGATGGGTAGTTGTATGATAAATAGTCATAAATATACATTGTGCGTCTAAAGTTATTTGGTTGGCTTCTTAGGATATCCAAAGATGTTCCAGGTTGTTTGCCCAAAACAACAATCATAGCTAATGGGTTATAACCGGCTTGTATCATTAAATCAACACCAGTAATATCAGCGTTCATTTTGTCTTTTTCAGACATACTTTTTAGAGATAATTCGTTTGCAATCAAGGCAGTGTTTTCAAGGCTTGTGTCTGCGAAATTTCCTGCAAGAGCTGATGTTACATTAGATACAAATTTTTTCTTAGATGCGTTAGCGTTGATAATAACACCAATTTGTTGTGCGATTATAGCTGCAACTTCGTTATCGTTACCAGCGTAACCTAAATCTATTTTTGGAATGTAAAGTTCGTTGTTAGAGTTTGATGTGCTATTCGTAACTTCTGTTTCTGTTACAACAAACTTTGTAGTTGATGGCAAGCTATTCTTAGTCAAAACCTGTTTCCCTACTGTAGGAACTCTGTCAACTGCACTCCATGTTGCAGCTAGTGACGGAGTTGCAAGAGATGCTGCCAAAAATAATGACAAAATGATTTTTTTCATTTTTTTACTCCTATCTTAATCCGTAAACCTAAATTTTATTAATGCTATTATAGCATGAATACCATCACGCCATGTTATTTTCTTCCCTTCTGAAAATTCTCTACCATAGTAGGAGACAGGAAGTTCATATAACCTTGCTCCACGTTTCAAGACTTTTGCCGTAATTTCCGGTTCAAAATCAAATCTGTTTGATTTTATTTCAATTCCTTTAATAAAATCAGCTTTAAATGCTTTGTAACAAGTTTCCATATCGGTCAAAGTTGAGCCATATAGGATATTTGTTAACAAAGATAAAAATTTGTTGCCTAACAAGTGATGGAACATAAATGAACGAGACGGTTTCCCTCCTGAAAGTCTTGAACCGTAACAAACATCTGCCCTGCCATCAAGTATTAGTTTTACAAGTGGTTCATAATCAACCGGATCATATTCCAAATCTGCATCTTGAATTACAATGATATCACCCGTAGCTTCTTTAAATCCAGTTCTAAGTGCTGCACCTTTACCTTGATTAAAGTCGTGATACAATACTTTATACGGATATTTTGAATATAAATCTTTTGTCCCGTCGGTTGAATAATCATCAATTAGGATAATTTCTTTTTCAAGTCCGCAAAAATTCGTCTGCTCAACTTTTTCCAAAATTTTATCTAATGTATTGACCTCGTTATATACAGGAATAAGTATTGTAATTTTTTTCATCAAACCACCTATAAAAAATTTGTATTATTCTCAAAAATATTGTACAATAAAAACATAGAGATGTAAAAACTGATATTTATATACACAAGGGTTAAGAAAGAAGATGGAAAACAACGGTACGGAAATTATAAAAAAGGGTTTAGCCTGTTTAGAGGACAAGGATTACGATAACGCAATCACTACTTTTACTTCTGCACGAAAAGACTTTAAAGATAATCCGCAATATTTATCTGTGAGTATGAGCTTTTTGGGAATGGCACTTTATCTTAAAGATAAAAACAATTATACAAATGTTTTGGATATGTTGAATGATGCTCAATATATGGCAGAATTTGCAAAAAATAGCACTGCAAAAATTGCTAATGAGTATGCAAAAGGTACTGTTGATTTTGGTGAAAATTCTAAAGATACTGCATTATTGCATTTTGAAAGTGCCAAAAATCTTTCTATGGTTGCAGGTGACGAATTGTCAATAATAGGTTACGTTTTGACAAGGATTAAACAGTTAAAAAACGGGATGGATTTTTCATTGCCGATAAAAAGTGATCCGTTGGTTTCGTTGGTAAAAATAGGGCGTTCAATCACTGCCGTAACTGATATTGATGTATTGTTAAAGGTTATTGCAGAGGAAACAAAAATTGCTATTCAAGCAGACAGATGTACAGTGTTTATGCTTGATAAAGATAAAAATGAGTTATGGAGTAAAGTCGCTTTAGGTTTGGGTAGTCAAGAAATTAGATTTCCGGCAGATAAAGGTTTGGCAGGATATGTAGTAAAAACCGGTGAACCGTTGAATATTCCTGATGCTTATAATGATCCTCGCTTCAATCCTGATATTGATAAAGAAACCGGTTATAAAACAAAGACAATTCTTTGTATGCCTATCAAAAACAATAATCAGGAAATTATTGGAGCTTTTCAAGTACTTAACAAAAACAATGGAGTGTTTACTAAGGGTGATGAAGATTTGCTTGTTGCAATCGGAGGAAGCGCTTCTATTGCACTAGAAAATGCTCAGTTATTTGAACAACAAAAGGAATTATATAAAGAACAAAAGATTTTGTTTGAAAGCTTTATTGATACGCTTGCAACTTCAATTGATGCCCGTGACAAGATTACGGCAGGTCATTCAAGTCGTGTAAAACTTTATTCAATGTTGCTTGTTAACGCCTTAGATTGTGATGAAAAATATAAAGAAATTGTTGAAAAAGCTGCAATTCTTCACGATATCGGCAAAATTGGTATTAGAGATTCCGTTCTTCAAAAAGAAGGCAAATTGACAGATGAAGAATACAAACATATTCAAGAACACGTAAAAATTACCCATGATATTTTGGAAAAAATTCATACATCAGAAGATTTTAAACAAATTACTGAAATCGCATGTTCTCATCACGAAAAATATGATGGTTCCGGTTATTACAGACATTTGAGTGGTGAAGATATCCCTTATGGTGGAAGAATTTTGGCGGTCGCAGATGTTTTTGATGCGATTACGTCAAAACGTCATTATCGTGATAAAATGCCTATTCAAAATGTTATTGATATCTTGATTTCAGGTAAAAATAAGCATTTTGATGGAAATTTGGTCGATACATTTTTGAAAATTCCTGTAGATAAAATTATTTTGGTATTTTTAACAGAAAATCACCATATCTTTAAAAATGAGGACAAAGAAATTTTGAGCCATTATAATTTATTTGATATTTACAATTTTATCATTAATGAAAATTCTACAGATGAACAAAAACATATTGCAGAATTGTTTAATTTCTACTATTCTGGGAATGTAAAATAAAGAGAGGGTTGTTGTTATTTAATGCACAAATTAGCTAGTACAATTGTTATAACAGTTTGTTTGTCAGCTCCTGTTTTGGGAGAAGGCTTTGATGCAATTCAACCGGCAAATCCATTTGTGCCACAACCAATTCCTGTTAATACTATTGCAATTCCGTTAAAAAAAGCAACTTTAACTCATAATAGTATTCATAACCAATATGTGATTGCGTTTGACAGGTTTATGCAAAGCAATGTAAAGTCTGCATATATGGATTTTAAAGTTCTTATTGAAACTATGGATGAAAACGATTATGCGTATATGAAGATGGCTGAAAATATGTCAGATATTGGTTTTTTTGAACTGGCAGATTTGGCGGCATCAAAGATTGAAGATAAAGCGTTATCAGACTTTTTGATTTGTGATATCAATTTGTATTACGGAACTTCTAAAAGATTAAAACAAGATGATGAAATCTATTTGGGTGAGATTTTTTCAAACATAATTTATAATGATCAAAGTAGAGAAGCTACGTCAGAATTGGTTAAAAATACTGCACTTATGGCAAATTCTGATTACGCAAATTATCTTGCGGCGTTGGGGTATTTAAAATCAAATGATTTTGTTGAAGCTGGAAATTACATTGACACAGCTATAAAAATGAACCCACAAAATTTGAATTATAAAAAGTTGAAAGCTGAAATCTTGTCACAAGGTAAAAAACCGCAAAATGCCTTGAAAATGGTGGATTACATAAAAGCTCAAAATCTTTATACTGCTGATTTTTCGAAGAAAGTTAAATCTCTTGAACAGTATGTTTTGTATAAATCTCAAAAAGATTATTCCGAAAAAATGTATCATCTTGGATACTATTATTACTATGAAAACGAGTATGCAAAAGCTTTAAGAACCTTACAAAGTTCTTTAACGACCAAAAAGAAACATAATAAAGAAGTTTATGCAATATTATCAAGAGTTTATTATGATATGCAAGAATATGAAAAAGCTCAAGATACTGCAATGAAAGCTTACAAACTCGATAGTGGAAATACAACTACACTTCTTGTTTTGGGAGATTTGAGTTTTAGAAATGCGGCTTACAAAGACGCTTTAAAATACTACAAGTCAGCAGCATCAACAGACAAGACATCTTCAATTTGTTCTGTAAAAGTTGCGCAAACTTATGAACAATTAGGTAAAGAAAAAAAAGCTATTGAGATTTATGAAAGAATTTTGAAATCATATTCTGACAGTTTTGTCGCATATTACAAAATTGCGCTAAAAGACAAGTCAAAAGAAATAGCATATTTAAAAAAAGCAGTTGCAATAAATATGAATTACAAAGATGCCTGGATAGATTTGGGGCGTGTAGAAATTGAACGTGGAAACTATTTTGAAGCGAAAAAATATCTTGGCGTTGCAAACTATATTGACGAAAACGATTTTAGATATTATTATTATCAAGGATTGATTGCAAAAAATCAGGGACTTAAACAAGATGCTCAAAGGTATTTTAAAAAATCTTTGCTTTTAAACCCTGATTATATCCCGACAAAAGAGGAATTAAGTATATGAAGAAAAATATTCTGATAGTTGAAGATCATGAACTCACTCGTTTTGGCTTGAAAACGACTTTTGAAAATGTTGATTTTGTAGAAAATTTATATGAGGCAGATTCCGCAGAAACGGCTATTCAGATATTTAACAATAATAATATTGATATAATTATCATGGACTTAGGTTTACCCAATATGAACGGAATTGAGGCTACAAAACAAATTCGTTCCGCAAACAAGGATGTAAAAGTTATTATACTTACCTCTCATAATGACGAAAAAGAGGTTTTGAACAGCTTGAAAGCCGGTGCAAATGCTTATTGTTCTAAAGAAATTAATCCGCAAAGATTAATTGAAGTTGTTCGCTCTGTCGCTGATGGTGCAGCATGGTTTGACCCTAGTATTGCGCATGTCGTGCTAAAAGCAAGTGCAAATTCTCCGTCATTTGAAACAAATGAAACAGATAACAGAAAAAATTATGATTTGACTTCTCGTGAAGCTCAAATTTTAAAACTTATGACTGAAGGTTATAGTAATATGGAAATTGCACAAATTTTGGTTATAAGTATAAATACTACAAAAGCCCACGTTGCAAATATTTTGCAAAAACTTGAAGTTGATGACAGACTTCAAGCAGCTCTAAAAGCCCTTAAAAATAAAATTGTATAAGGATTGATAAAATGCCGGAATTAACGAAGGTTTTACTGGTTGACGACAATTCCAAATATTTAAAAGACGCTCTGCCTTTTTACGGATACGAAGTAACTACGGCACACGATGGTGTTCAGGCATTGAAGGAACTTTTTGATAACAACAAAAATTTTGATATTGTTCTTCTTGATGTTATGATGCCAAATATGAACGGATGGCAAACATTGAAAGAAATTCGTTCAAATGAAAATACAAAACATTTACCCGTAATTATGCTTACGGCAGTTAATGAAGAAGAAAAAATGGTTGCCGGTTTGAAAATCGGAGCAGATGACTATATTGTAAAACCGTTTATATTGCCGAACCTTTTAGCCAGGATGGAAGCCGTTTTAAGACGTTCAAAATGGCAAAGTGTTTCGGTTAAACAATCGCCTAAAAAAGATTTGCCCCCAGATTTGTTAACCTCAAAAGAAAAAGAAGTGTTAGAAATGGTCGCAAATGGGGCAAGTAATAAACAGATTGCAGAAAAATTGTTTGTAAAAGAGGTTACAGTAAAAACACATTTGAATAGTATTTTCAAAAAGCTAAAAGTAACAAATAGAACACAGGCTGTGCTTGTCGCTGGCTATTTGCACGAAAGCAATTAAGTTTTGCTTTCAATCTAATAACAAAATTTATAACACAGTCAGTTGGGCTTTCAGTCCGACATCATAAATTATAAATCATAAATAAAGGAGAAATAAATGATAGATTATACAAAAGAAGAATTAGTTGAATTATTGAGAAAAAATCCGGAAAAATTTAATGAATGGAAAGTTGAACAAGAAGAAGTTGATTTGTCTGAAGTTGATTTTTCAGGTATAAATTTGTCCGAAATAGATTTTACTGATGCGGATTTAAACTCAAGTTCTTTTGCGGATTGTAATTTATCATTTGTAAACTTTACGAATACAGATTTAACATCAGTTGATTTTACAAGGGCAAGAGTTTTGGAATGTGATTTTACAGATGCCTTGTTAACAGGAGCAGATTGCAGTTATGCAGAGATGACTTATTGTAATTTCTCTGATTGTGATATGGCAGGATGTATTTTGTCAGAAACAGATTTGAGTAATTCTGATTTGACTGCATCTCTTAATTTGAATGCTTCTCGTCATGATGAAGATACTGTTTGGCCTGATGATGATATGTTGCCTGATGGTTTTGATGGTTCTGAACACAAAGACCTATCAGCACTTCAAGATGATGAAGAAGAAGTTTCATCAGATTGGTAATGTGTTATTAAGATGACTAGATGCAAAGACTGTATTAAAAGCAGCTAAGTGAAATAAAGTCCTCCCTTGTGAGGAGAGGATTTAGGTGGGTGCTTATTTGAAACTCTATTTTTTCACTATTTTAATAGATTATTTAAAATAGGACTGTTTGTGATGTTTCACTTTTTGTTATATTTGTGAATTTTGTAGAATGGAATTTTCTTGACTGAAATCTTTCAGCACGTAAAATAAAACTTGTATATAACCGAAGGGAGTATAGAAAATGTTGGATCGTATACAAGTAACAAAAGAAGTAGAAGAAATGTGCTGCGTTAAACGTGGCGTTAAAGGCGAGCCTGCTCCTATCCCTCAAGAAGGTGATTGGACAAAAGTTAAAGAAATTAAACAAATTTCTGGCTTGACTCACGGTTGTGGATGTTGTGCGCCACAACAAGGTACTTGCAAATTAACTCTTAATGTTAAAGATGGTATCATTCAAGAAGCACTTGTTGAAACTATTGGTTGTTCAGGTATGACACACTCTGCTGCTATGGCAGGTGAAATCCTTCCTGGAAAAACTATTTTAGAAGCTCTTAACACAGACTTAGTTTGTGATGCTATTAACGTAGCTATGAGAGAATTGTTCTTGCAAATCGTTTACGGTAGAACTCAAACTGCGTTCTCTGATAACGGATTGCCTGTTGGTGCTGGTCTTGAAGACTTAGGTAAAGGTTTGAGATCTCAAGTTGGTACTATTTACTCAACTAAACAAAAAGGACCTAGATACTTAGAATTGGCTGAAGGCTATGTTCTTGAATTAGGTCTTGACAAAAACGACGAAATTATTGGTTACAAGTTCGTTCACATGGGTAAATTTATGGATGCTGTTAAAAAAGGCATGGATCCAAAAGAAGCTCTTGAAAAATTCACAAGCACATACGGCAGATATGCTGAAGCTGTTAAAAAAATCGACCCAAGAGTTGACTAGTTGCTTCCCCAATCTCCTCGCCAATTGAGGGGAGAGCGGATTTGCGTACGGACTGAGTGTAATGTGTCCGGATAGCGAGCAGATTGAGCATGCTGCGACAATGTTGCTTATGCAAAACTCTGGGAGCGTAGAGCAAATTCAAGACAGGAAGTAGTTAATTAAAACGTATTAATTAAAAACAATTAAGAGGAAAATAAAATGACAGTAAAATTTGAAGGACAAGACAGACGTCAAGCTAAATTGAACAAAGTTTTACCTGAATATGGCTTCAAATCTTTAGAAGAAGCTCAAGAACTTTGCAAATCAAACGGTATTGATGTTGAAGCAATTGTTAAAGGAATTCAGCCTATCGCATTTGATAATGCTGTTTGGGCTTATACATTGGGTGCAGCTATTGCACTAAAAAAACAAGCTGCAACTGCTGCTGATGCAGCTAGCTTGATTGGTGAAGGTTTGCAAGCATTCTGCGTACCTGGTTCAGTAGGTGATACAAGAAAAGTTGGTATCGGTCATGGTAACTTGGCTGCTATGCTTTTGAGAGAAGAAACTAAATGTTTCTGTTTCTTAGCTGGTCACGAATCTTTCGCTGCTGCTGAAGGTGCTATCGGTATCGCTAGAAATGCTAACAAAGTTAGAAAAAATCCTTTGAGAGTTATCTTGAACGGTTTAGGAAAAGATGCTGCTTATGTAATTTCTAGAATTAACGGATTTACTTCTGTTGAAACTCAATATGATTACAAAACTGGCGAATTGAAAGTTGTTAAAGAAACTAGATTCTCAGAAGGAGAAAGAGGCGAAATCAGATGTTATGGTGCTGATGACGTTTCTGAAGGTGTTGCTATTATGATTAGCGAAGGTGTTGACGTATCAATCACTGGTAACTCAACTAACCCAACTCGTTTCCAACACCCAGTAGCTGGTACTTACAAAAAATGGTGCTGGGAAAATGATAGAAAATACTTCTCAGTAGCATCAGGTGGTGGTACTGGAAGAACATTGCACCCAGATAACGTAGCTGCAGGTCCTGCATCTTACGGTATGACAGATACAATGGGTAGAATGCACGGTGATGCTCAGTTTGCTGGTTCATCATCAGTTCCTGCTCACGTAGAAATGATGGGTATCATTGGTATGGGTAACAACCCTATGGTTGGTGCAACTGTTGCTGTTGCAGTAGCTGTTGATCAAGCTCTTCGCAAATAGTTAGTTTGCAAATAAATAAAAAAAACACCGAGCTTTAAATTTCAAAGTTTGGTGTTTTTTATATGTGAATATGCCTCAATGAAAATACTGACTTGTAAAATTCTTATAAGGCTAAATAATAAATATACACCTAATGGTGGAGTTGGAAAATTTTGCCAAATATTAAAATATGTTATATAGAATTGTAAATTTATTGAAATTAAATATTGATATTATATCATTATTTAGTGTGTGTAATTTACAAATTTTAATATACTGCTATTTATTTTGCAAAAAAGGGAATATCAGTATTAAGAAGTAAATAAAGGAAATAATATGATTATTTATGGTCCTGATAAAGATGATTTAAAAAATCAATATGAAGAAAACAATGATTTAAAGTCTTTTATTATAAAGTTTTCACCACAATTTAGAAGAGGAAAAGAAAAGGTTGGAGCAAAGTGTGAAACAAGAGCTTTCGGCAAGTCTTGAGTTTGAACAATTTAGGCAACAGATTATAGCTTTTTATGGACAATATAAGTTTATAAATGTTGTCAACATTTATGAAAAGATTTGTGATGAAGAAAGTTTTTTATTTGAAGTTATGTCAAATTTTAAAGTTTGGGATGATGTATTTTTTCGTGTTTATATTTCTTATATAAAACTATTAAAATATGCGCAAGCTCGAAATGTAATGGTGCGATATAGAGGTATTAGGAGATTATTAGTAATTGTCTATACACATGCCGGTAATGGACCAGATTTAGAAGAATATTTAAAGCAAATTAGTGATGCAATACAAACTTTTAAGGTAATCAAATTTTTTAATAATATAGCTTATTCATACTATAAAGAAAAGGATTTTGACAAAGCACTTATTAATTATGAACTGGCATTAAAGTATTCAGCAGAAATAAGTCCAGATGAGAAATTACAATTATTAATAGGAAAAGCTCAAAGTATGTATTATAAGTTTGAAAATTCTAAAAAGAAGAATTTTCAAGAATTTTTTAACTCTATTCAAGAAATAATAAAAGAAGTATTTAATTATGATGGAAATTGTGATATTCTTTTAGCTCTTGCAAAATTGTATTACTTTATTGGAGATTATGATAGTTCATTGAATTATCTTGATTTGGCGTTAAAGCAAAATGAAAAAGAAAAAAGTGATTTATTAGAAATTTATGCTTATGATTGGTTGTCAAGAATTGCTTATAAACAAAAAAGATATTCTATTGCAGTAGGTTTTTATGAAAAATTAATACAACTACTTACTGTTTATTCCTCAAACGAAGAATTCAATATTATTAATCCTTTGCCACATATACATAATATTTTACAATATTTGAATGAAACTAAAGAATTAGTTGCAAAACAGGATATTTCTCATATTAACAAAACAATCTGGGCAGGTATCGCAATAACTGCATTGTTTGGGTTAATTGAGTTTTATAGGGCTGGGATGTCTTTATTTTACATTTTTTTAATATTGTTGGCAACCTTCATAATTGTTTTTGCAATTTTAAAAAATTAACTTAGTAATCTTATATTTTAATATTGTTCATCACGCAGAAGGTTGTCAGAGATTTGCCGGATTGGCGTAATTCTTTTAAAATATATTTGTTTTTTGTTTTTGCGATAAGTTCCTCTGCGTTCTTGTACATTTTTTCTGCATTTTGAAGATATTCAATTTGTTCAGCGGATTTTACAAGACCGAGTTCTTGAAAATATTTGCCGTACAAAATGTATAGTCGTGAAAGCAAGTCGTTCATATTGAATTTTTTCGCAAGTGAGATTGCGTTTTCAAGGTGAATTTTGGCGGTTTCAAAATCGGATGTTGTAATTGCGCATTTTGCAATAACCATTTTCAAAAGCACTGTAAAGAAGTAACTGTCTATTTTAGGATTTTGTGCAACTTCAAGTGCTTGTTCTGCGATTTCCATTGCACTTTGCGCTCCATCTGTAATTAATGTTGCATCAGCGATTAAAAACCATGTCAGAAGCGCACCTACAGCCATTTTTTCTTTTGCAAAATATGCGATTTGGTCATTATAAATTTCAATTGCTTGTTTTACATTATCATTATCTTTAAGCACTTTCCCAAGCAAGGTTTTTAAAATATTTTTCGTAAAATTATCACCATTGTTGTTGGCAAATGTTACGATTTGGAACAAATCTTCTTGAATACCATCGTATTGTTTTTGGAAGAAATTGTTAATTATGTTGATAAAATTCCAACGGATAATTGTTTCATTATCCATTATGTTTTCACGATAAAGTTTCAGAACTTCTTCAAGCATTTGTTCAGAAGCTCTGTAATTGCCTTTTATGGTGTTTGCAAAGGCAAGGGTGATTTTACATTTACAAATAAACAAGTCATCTTTAATTTGATTTCTTTCAATAATATCAAACAGAATTGTTAAAATCTCAAAAGATCTGTCATTACCTTGCATAACAAGAGCATTTGCCAAAACTAAATACGTTTTCAACCAAGTTTCGTACATAAAACCAAGTTTTGCATCTTTGATGTTTAATTTTTTGTCGAAATATTGGTCAATTATTGGCATAATCTCGGTATCAATCATGTTTATAATTTGTCCGCAATTGCCAATGTTTAATAGAGCATTTAATTTAGTTGTTTTTAAAAGAGCTATTTCCAGTTTGTTTTCCGGCTTAACTTTTTTCAAAACGGAATCTACGCATTCAACTTCACCAAAATAATTTCCTGTTTTGCGACAACATGAGGCAAGGTATGCCAATAATTCAACTTCTCGAGGACTATCTCCGATTGCTTGTGCGTTAGAAATTGCATCCGGAAGATATTCTATAGCTTCTGTCGGATTTGAGTTTGCTAGAAGTTTTCCTAATCTTTCTGAGATGTTGTATCTTATTTTTAGAGTTTGAGTTTCATCAAATTCGTTAATTAAAGCTAAAGATTGTTTTTGCGAAATTGCGTATAGGTTCAAATCGCCAACGTAAGATGCAAGTCTGGTGTTTTTAGTCCAAATTTCAAGCGCAAGTTGCGGTTGTTTTAGGTTCTGGGCAATAATTCCTAATATTGCGTGAGAATTGAGCGTAAAACCAGTTAAATGTTTGAAGATTTTTTGGTTTATTGCATTGTAATTTATGTCGTTTTTGGCTGTTTTTAGAATAGTTTCCCATAATAAAAGAGAGCTAAATTCGCAATAAATATCGTTTATTGGCGTAATGTAATCCATCTTTTTTAGATAAATCATTATTTCCAAGAATGTTTTATCATTAACTTCAAAAATTTCTTTTAAGAGGTTCATATTGATTTTATCACCGATAATTGCAGAGCCGAGTAATATATCATAAGCAACCGGGTTAATATGAGCCAAAAGTCCAAGTCTAAATTCTAACAAAGAATTAAATGTTGTCGCAAGTTGAAAATCGTTGCCGGAAAGTTGGCAATCAAAACAAAAATCAAGTGCGTGGTTGATGTATGACGGGTTTCCTTTACTGATAGTATAAATTTCTTGTAGTTCTGCTTGTGAAAGTTCTGGAAAACCTTCAATTTTAGAAGTTTTTTGATTAACCAACATCCCTATTTGTCCAAACTCTAAAGGTGCAATTCCTACATCAAGATAAATTCTTTCATCAGTGTTTTCAGGGAAATAAAAATACCCTTTTGCTGGTTTTGGTTCGTTGTAAAGTATTAAAAATTTAAGATTTGACCAAATATTCTCTTTTTTTATAAATTTGCTCAAAAACTCGTATGAAAACCCATCTATAAAATCGAAATTATCAACAACAATTACAAACTTCCCTGCTGACGTAATTTTATCAAATATTTTATTTAAAAAACCAAATGTATTATTTTTATTTGCAACAATATCTTCAAAAGTGCCGTCTTTACTCGGATATAAAAAATTGATTAGGTCAAAAATTTCTCTGTTATTGAGTTCTGGAAATTCATTTTTGAAAAATCTTGAAGAATCTTTTTTAAACTGCAAATTAGTAAGGCAAAAATTTGGTAAGTTGAAGATATTCAACAAAATGTCCTGAATTAAGCCCCCGGATGTTATTTGCGTGATTGGTGTACATTTGCCGTAAAGCCAAGAATAATTTTTGCAATCATTCATAATTGCTTTTAGTACAACGGTTTTACCAACACCTTTTTCGCCACTTAAAGAAAAGATTTTTTTGTCACGAGAATTAATTCCCTTAACTAAAATCTTTTTAGCACTCTGTTGTGAAACGAGGTTTGCAGGATTTTTAAGCTTTACGTTTTGAGCCTCTACTTTTGGTTTTTCGAACGAGTAACCGCATTTTCTGCATCTTGTTGTATTTGGAAAATTTACACTATTACAATTCGGGCAAAGTTTTAAAATTTCTTTGCCACAATTTTTACATTTAAAATCAAATATTGAATTAACTGTATTACAATTTTTGCAAACCAATCCTGTTCGAGCCTTGCAATAAGGGCATTTTAAAGTATCGTCAGGAATTGATTTTTTACATACTGGACACTTCATTGTATAAAAATCCTAGTTGAATGTCTGTTTAACCTTTTCCATTAACTTGAAAATTCTCTTTGAAACTTCTGATTGCGAGATAGATAATTCTTCTGCAATTTCCTTTTGAGTCATACCTTTTTCATATCTAAGGTCGTAAAGTTTTGCATACTGTTTGGTAGGCTCTTGTTTATCAACTTCAAAAACAGAGTCAACAATGATTTGAAGAATTTCTTTTTTTACGGCAACATCTTCCGGAGTATCTTGAATAGCAACCGGTTCATAAGTTACTTCAATTTTAGAATAATCAGGAAGGCTGGATTGCACAACAGTTTCAAGCGGAACTTCTTTTGTTGACATATAGCCTGTTTTAGTTCTTCTTAATCTACCTTCATTTTTTAGTACATTTAAAATAGAAGTTGTTGCAATCTTTCTCAAATAAGCTTCCAATGTTACATCAGAAGTTACAGTCTTAACAATTAATAAAGATCTTTTGCAGGTTTCATTGAAGAAATCATCATACAAATCTTCATTATTTGCGAATTTTCTATCATTTTTAATTATTTTTTCTATTAAATCTATTTTGTCTTGCGCTAATTCCACGTTAAAGTTTCCTCGTTCTTATCACATTATAGCATAATTAAAAGTATATGATAAGAGCCAAATTGAAATCTGGGGTCTTAACCTCGTCACTAGGCGGTTTTACGACGTTTAAAGTTTCTTTAACAGATTGTAACACAATGTTATCAATTTGTGTTGAACCACTGCTTGAAACAATTCTTGCATCCTGAACAGCACCGTCTTTAGAGAGTTTTAGGCTAACCTTAACTTGATTTGTGTAGGCATATTCATCTGCAAGTAGCAAATCTGCTGAAAGTGACAATTTTATACTTTTGCCGGCAGTTCTTAAATAATTTTGCATTTTTGTGCTATATGATAGGCTATCAGGCACATCCCAAACAAGTTTGCTTACATCCATATAAGATTCTTTCGCACCTTGTTTAGGTTTAACTGCAGTGTTTTTAAGTTCTTGTGGCTGAGTTTTTTGAATATTATTTGCATCTTTTTTAATATCAGGTGTGTTTGCCAAAATATTTTCTGTGTCAGTTGGTGCAGTTGGAACATTGTCTGACGGTGTTTGTGTTGCTGCGATTGGTTCTACAACATCAGTTGCATTGTCGTCTTTAGGTTTTAGTATCATAACTGCTGAAGCTGCTGCTAAAACCGTAACCAATGCTGCTGCAACAATAATTGTATTTTTATTTGTTTTTGGTTTGTTCATTAATGCTGCACCAGGAATAGACTGTGGTTGGGCATCTTCTTCAATGTTATCTAGTTCTGCATCCGTAACAGGATCTGTATCATTAAATAATACTCCGATATTTTTATTATCTTCAATATTTTCAGGTGTATCTTGGGTTTCAGTAGGTTTTTCTTCACTGTCAAATTCTCCACCTAAAAGATCATCAATATCGGCAAACATTGCATCATCAGCGTTGCTTTCTTCTTCTGAATTTTCTTCTGTAATAGTTGGTTCTTCAGTATTAGTTTCGTCTGACGTAACAGGAGTATTTGCCAAATCAGTAATATCAGGTATTTCGTCTAATGACGCATTTGTGTCAGTTGTTTCTGTTTGCGGAACTTCTACTGGAGTGTCAGATGTTGCGGAAGAGTTAAGGATGTCATCAATTTGAGATAACAAATCGTTTGAAGAAATGTCTTCAGCATTTGTTTCAGGTAAATTCTTGTCATCCAATCCTAAATCTTCAATTGAAATATTATCAAGATTTTCAGGTGTAAGGTTTTCTAATAAATTTTTGCCAAAACCTTCTTTGTTTTCTTCTGTTTCGGTGACAGGTTCGGAATTCTCTGTAGAGTTTTCATGCTCAACTGTTTCTGAAACATCAAGCGGCTCAACGTTATTTGTTAATTCCGTTGTTTCATTAAGTCCAGTTTCTTCAAGGTTTAAGTCCATATCATCAAGTGATACAACATCATCCATAAAATCTGATGTGTCAAGTTCTTCGACTTCTGCTTGTGGAACATTATCAAATGATGTTGTTTCTGTTGTGTTAAGGTTTTCGTCTTTAATTTCGCTCTCTTTTTCTTGAACATCATTGAAAGAAATTTTGTTTTCTGTTGCGTTTGTATCTATATTGAGATTTTCTTCCGGAATGTTTGTTGTGTCTATATCTACATTATCAAAAGAAATTGTTTCTTCTTGAAAATCATCTTTAGGATTAAGTGTTTCAACGTCAGAAATATTAACATCATCTAAAGAAATTGTATTTTCGTTGATATCAACTTGGTCATTAAGATTTTCTAAAGGTTCAATGCTTGTTGTATCAACTTCGTTTAGGGAAATTTTTTCTTCGTCAATGTTAAGTGGTTCTGTTGTATTTTCTGTAACATCGGTTTCAACATCATCAAAAGAAATTTTGTTATCAATCTGATTGATAAAATCTTCACCGGCAGTAGGTTCTGGAATTTCTACATTATCTAATGAAATTTGTTCTGTTTCGATGTTCTCTTCTGGAAGAGAAATATTATCAATTGCAGAAGTGTCAACTTCATCAAGTGAAATAGAGTTTGTTGTAACATCTTCTTGCGGTAGCGCTATATCTTCAATATCAGGTGTTTCAACATTTTCAAGTGAAATTTTTTCTTCGCTTTTTTCGCTAATCAGGTCTTTTGCAATATCAAGTCCCTTATCAGTAATATTCATACCGGTTTCTGCGATAGCACCGATTTCTGATGCAGTAGATGCTAAACCAGCAATTTCCCCAGCCGCAATTGCTGCAGTTCCGGCTGCTGCACCCGCAATTGCTCCTGCTGCTGCTCCGGCAATTGCAGTGCCTGCAATATCTGTGGCATTCGATGATTTTTCGTCGATATTTTTCGGAGCTTCGGTTGTGTTTGCAACATCTGTTGTATCAGTGTTAAAATCTTCATCAAGTGCAATGTCTTCAATTGGTGCAATTGGTTCAAGTTCAATATCATCAATTTCAAGGTTTTCTGAAACATCTGTCGGTTCTTCTTCTGTTACGATATCTGAAATTTCAGTAATATTTGTGTCAACCGGAGTAGTTTCAGTGATATCTTTGATTTCAGGTTTTTTGATTTCAGAGTCTGTCATCGCTTTGTATGAAAGTGTTTCAAAGTTTTCATACTCAATAAATTTATCTCTTAATTCTGCACTTTTTGTAAGCTGATTGATTAAATATTTTTTGTCATCTTCTGAAATATCATTGTCAGACATTGCAACGATAATTCTTTCAGAATTTGAATAATCTTCTTCTGAAAGGGTTTCGTTTGTTGTGCTTTGGTGTGTTTCAATATATTTTTTCAAGTCTTTTGCAGAACTTAATTTTTCTTTTTCAATAAAATAATATTTGTCGTTTGCGTTATTTTTATTAATTAATTTAGGATCGAAAAAGCCTAAGAATTTTACATGTGATAAATCTTTGGCAAGATAGAAAACAAGGTAAATATCAGGAACAAGGTTATATTCAAAATGAGATTTTGGAACGAAAATAACGTTTTCATCAAAAACTACTCTTACATCAATATGAATATTTGGTAGCATAATATCTGAAATATCCATTTCTTCAAGAATTTTCTTTATAGAATGAATATTATAAATATTAGAAACATCTATATCTTCTGATGCAAGATATTTTAGAGCCAATTCTGCACCGAGTGTGTTAATATATGCTCTATTTTTAACATCTTTGTGTGCAAATGCGTTTGCAGCAACGCTCGCATCCAATTTGTCCTGATCTTCAATATAAATAAGTGTTTCTTGTTCTGTTCCCATGCTTTTTCTCCTTTTCAATACATAAGATGACACCAGATAAAAAAATATTCCAAAATTTTTGTAAACATTTGTAACAAATATTGAAAAAGAAAATATTTTTAGTCAAAATATATTTGTCAGTCGTTTTAAATAGATATAACAAAGTGTGTTAAAAGGAGGTTTTTCATGATAAATTCTGTATCTGGCGTAAATTTTAGAGGCGATGTCGCTCCGGCTCAAAATTCACAAGATTTAATTAATGCTCCAGGTCAATTTGCAACTCCGGTTGCTGATGTTCCGGCAGATTCGTTTGAAAAAGAAGGTGCAGAAAAGAAAAAAAGTAAAGCTCCTGCTATTATTGGAACAATTGTCGGCTTAGCAGCTTTAGCTTATGCAGGCTTAGGTTTGGCAGTTGGGAAAGGTAAATTAAACAAAGTTGTTGCTCAAGAAGGTAAAGAATTGAAATTGACAGACAAAGCTATAAATGTGTTGCACGACATTGGTGAAAATGCTAAAGGTGTTTGGGATTCAATTGCTTCAAAATTTGGTAAAAAAGGAGCTGCAGCAGAAACAAAAGCCGCAGATGGTGCAGAAAAAGCTGCTCCAGAAGCATAGAAAATTTTATATAAAAACAAAAAAGTCCGCTTCTGGCGGGCTTTTTTTATTGCAAATGTTTTAAAGTTTAATTTAAAAATTCTGCTAAAATAATATTACTAATTAAAATTCCACTGTCAGTTAGTGCAAAACCTACATTAGTTTCTTTTAGATACTTATAAGATAGGTACTTATCTATTGTTGTAGTGTACTTTTTACGGAAATCTATATTAAATTTCTTATTTATGTTTTCAACATTTATTCCGCTCATTTTCCTAAATCCGAGAAAGATTTCTTCCTCTAATTGCTCTTGTTTAGAGAGTTTGTGGCTTGATTTATGAATTGTCGGATTATTTATGTATTCACCTAATGTTGTTGGGTTAAAATATCTTGCTCCGTTTTCATATCCGTGAGCAGATACGCCAAAGCCATAATAAGTATTGTTATCCCAGTAATTCAGGTTATGTCTGGATTGAAAACTATCTTTTGCAAAATTACTTATTTCATAATGCAAAAAGTCATTATTGGTCATAGTTTCAATGGCTTTTATATACATATCGGCTTGAGTATCTTCGTCAGGAAGATTTTGTGGTGGATTTTTGTAAAAATAACAATTTTCATCAATTTTTAATCCATATAATGAAATATGCTGAATATTTAGAGAAATTGCGGTTTTCAAATCATTTTCAAAACCGTCAATTGTTTGTTGTGGAAGTCCATAAATAAAATCAAGACTGATGTTTTCAAAATCTGTATTTTGAGCTAATTTAACTACACTTTTAACATCATTTGATGAATGTCGTCTGCCAATAAGTTTTAAAATTTTATCATCAAAAGTTTGACAACCAAAACTCAAGCGGTTTATTCCACATTTTTTCAAACCTTTTAAATATTCAGATGTAATAGTTTCTGGGTTAAGTTCAGATGTAATTTCTGTACTTTTATTTATATTGAAAAGGTTTATAATTTTTGAAAACTCATCTATTGTCAATATAGATGGAGTTCCACCTCCAAAATATAATGTATTTAACAATTCTCCATTATATTTCGTTTGGATTTCTTTAATGAGTGCATTAATGTATTGTTCTTTTAATTCAATTTTCGGATATGAAATGAATGAACAATATTTACATTTTGATTTGCAAAATGGTATGTGAATATAAACATTTTTTACCATAAAAGGATTGTATAACAAGTAAGGTTGATAAGTAAACAGTTTTATGGAGGAAAAGGCGATAAGACTATAAGGCGATGGGGCGATAGGTTCATTAATACAATTTTTTGCTTTTTTCAAAATATCCATTAAATGATTGATGTGAAGTAAGTAGAATTATTCTATTGTATTTGTGGGGAAAGCTCATCATTATTATACAGACTAAGGGATAAGTATGGTAAACCAAGTTATAAATTCAATAGATTATAAAGAGTTGTACACACAGTACAACTGGTTTGCGAACAATTATCCGCAAGTTGTTCAAGCATCAAGTGATGAATTTTTCCTTAAAGGTTTACAATTTATTTTGATAGGGATTAGTAAAAATATAAATACATTGATGGATAAAGAAGCTTATTTTGTTACGAAAGTTCGTATTGATAAACTTCATGATATGTTTTTTAGAACGTCTGAAAAGGCAGTTGGAATTATTCTTGATAGAGCTTTAGGTAAACCAAATTCCCGTTTTAATTTGAACAAATTAACTGATTTAGAGGCAAAAATTATTACATCATTTAATGATTATATGTTTAATTCTATGGTAAAATTTTTGTCACCAGCCCCACCAGAATTGAAACGTTCAAATTTTGATGTTGTTCATTTAACTTTTTTAGTAAAAGATATTACGACAAATGAAGTTGCAAAGTTTATTATAACTTTGCCTGATGAGCTTTTGAAACCTGATGTTGTAACATCCCAAAAAGATAAGTTTGACTATGGAGATTTTTCGACAAGTATTATTGATGTTGCAATAAAAGTTGGTTCAACAAGGTTTAAACTTATCGATATAAAAAATATTGATGTTGATGATATTGTTGTTTTTGATAACAGTAATACAAAACGTATGGTTTTGAAATTTAAGGATTATGAAAAAGATATTAACTTAAACCCGAATTTGGGTTTGGTAATTCCTGTTGATAACGATGGAGGAAGTGAAGAAATGACAGATAATACAAATCTTTGGGACAGTATTGAAGTTGAGATGGATGCTCAGTTTGATACCGTAAAAATTACCCTTGGAGAATTGAAAAATATTGAGGAAGGTCTTGTTGTTGACTTGACTTCTATTTACGACAATAAAGTTACTTTAAGCGTGGAAAATAAACCGATTGCTCGAGGTGAACTTGTTATTGTAAACGACAGATATGGAGTAAAAATTGATGAAGTTATTGCAAAAACTCCTAAAAAAGATTCTCCTGCAGAAGATGCTTTGCCTGTAGCAGGTCAAGAAACACAAGATGATTTTTCTGATGAAAATATGGATATAGATGAAACTCAAATTCCACAAGAAAATGCAGAAGGTGGAGAAAATTCTGACGAGGATGAATTTGATTATAGCGATTTTGAGCTGGAAGATGAGGATATATAAGGCAATAAAGCTTTAATATTATAAGTAAGTTGGGCTTTTCAAACCAACAATAAGAGGAGGAACACAAATGGGATATATGATAAATTTTATAGTTTATACCGCAGCAATGATAGGAATAATTTTTCTGGCTGTCTTTGTTTATAAAAAATTCTCTTTTACAACCGGTTCAAAGTCAAAGTTTTTGAATGTAGAAGATTGTATCAGTGTTGGTCCTCGTAAAGAAATTTTTGTTGTAAGAGCAGGTAACGAAAGGTTTTTGGTTGCTTCTGATGTTGGAAGAACAAGTTTGATTTCAAAGTTAGAAGGTAATTCTTCATACGTTCCGGAAGTTCAAAATTTAGCAGAAAGTCAAGGAAATGAAAAAACAATTTTGCGTTCAAAAACACAACAAACAAATTCAAGTATTGATGACTTGCCGGAAATAGTTACTTTCCCTAAAAGGGAGTTAAAACGTCAACCTAAAAAAGTTTTTAAAAACATAATCAATAATATATAGAGGAATAAAATGGAAACAATTATAAAAGATATGAACCCAGTATTGCAAATGATGATATTAATGACTGTATTTTCATTAATACCATTGATTTTTTGCTGTATGACAAGTTTTTTGAGATTTGTTATCGTATTTTCAATGCTGAAAACTGCAATGGGTACTCAACAAGTTCCGCCATCAATCGTAATTATCGGTTTGGCAATGATTTTGACATTCTACACAATGGGGGGAACTTTCCAAAAAATGTATGATATGGGATCAGTTCCTTACCAGAAAAATCAGAATATTGTCGAGGCAATAAATGAGGGGTCAAAACCGTTAAAAGAATTTATGATGAAACAGACAAGAGAAAGTGATTTAGCATTCTTTGTTGAAGCATCAAAAGGTGCGCCACCAAAATCTCCTGATGAAATAACAGTTTGGCAAGTAGCTCCGGCTTTCATTATAAGTGAATTAAAAACATCTTTTGAAATCGGATTTATTATATTTGTACCATTTATTGTACTAGACCTTGTTGTCGCAAACATTTTATTGGCTCTAGGTATGTTTATGTTGTCACCGACAATTATTTCTCTTCCGTTTAAACTGCTGATATTTATTGCGGTAGATGGTTGGGCGTTGATAGTTCAGGGACTGGTGACAAGTTATAACTAGAAGATAAGATACCTGGATGTAAAGAGGCAAAGTCTGTTACAGGATAGTTAGGCACGAAGAAACAAAGTAGGGCGGTTCCCCCGCCATCAATAAAAGCAAAAAGAGGACAAACACATGGAAGTTTTAGTTGAATATTTAGCAAAAGGCTTTTTGATAATGCTCGCAATATCTATGCCGTGCGTACTTGTTGCTGCAGGTATCGGGCTTGTTGTTGGTATTTTGCAAGCGGTTACTCAGGTTCAGGAACAGACAATTGCAGCTGCTCCAAAGATTTTGGGTGTTTTCCTTGTTATTGTTATTGGTGGAATTGGGTTTATCAATATGTTGAAGGGCTTTGTTATGGACGGAATGTCTATGGCGTTTAATCTTGTTTCCAAAAATGATTCTTACGTTTTGCCGGCAGACTATTATAAATATACTTCCCCATTTGAAAGAGAGATGAGTGATAAGTTTAAAAACCAGTCTGATATTGATTATATTATGAAACATCCTGGTAAAGTTCCATTTATTGATCAGCAACAAAAGACAAAGTATTTTGCAAGTCCGCAAACTCCTATGCCTAAGCCTAATTTTGTAGAAACAAATAAAATTCTTGGAAGGTAGATTAAGTGGAACAAATTATATCAGAATTAATGAAAATGTTTCCAATGTTGAATGCCTACCTTGCAGCAGGAATTTTTATTTTTGCAAGATTGTTGGGCTTTTTTAGACTTGCTCCGGTTTTTAACAGAAAAGAAATTCCCGGCATGGTTAAAATTGCTTTGGCTTTGTTGATGACAATAATTTTGACAAGTACAGTAAAACCTGATGTACACATAATTCAGGGATCTTTTGCGCTTTCAATTTTGTTGAATTTTGTTGTTGGTGCGATGATTGGATATATTGCTCAATTAATTTTGCTTGCGGTAGATGCGGGCGGAGATATGGTTAATATGCAGATGGGGCTATCTTCTGCAATGGTTTTAGATCCGACAACGTCATCTCAAGTTTCAATTGTTGGGAAGTGTTTTCAACTCTTGGGATTGGTAATTTTCATACAATTAGGTGGAGTTTATTGGTTAATTACTGCTTTAATTCATAGTATAGATATTTTCCCACTCGGGGCGACAAGTATTCCTTTGCATCAAATTGTTAATATGGATTATATGGTAAAATTGTCATCAAACGTTTTGTTTATGGGGTTGCAAATTGCTTCTCCGATACTTCTTGCGACATTGGGACAAGACATTATATTGGGTGTAATTTCAAAAACTGCACCGCAGGTAAACGTTTTCCAACTTAGTTTCTTATTCAAACCGGTTTTGGGAGCAGCAATTATGGTTTGGATTTTGCCAATGTTGGTAAATATAATATCTGATTACTTTTTGTCATTCTCGCAGATTATATAAGTATTAGAGGCAAAGATGCAGAGAAGCAAAGTCTAAATAGTCATTACGAGGGGTGAAACGACATAGTAATCCCATTCATATTGAAAATAATGAGATTAGTGTTACGTACGTAGCCCTCTGTAACAACATATTTCAGTTTATCTTCTAAAATAATCGCAAATCAACGTTTTCTTGCGTGGAACAAGGTTGATTACTCTTTGCATAAATGTATTTTTTTGAGAATTTTCTAACTCTTTTTTTAGGATGGCTTTTTCTAAAACGACTTTGTTATACAAATCTGAGCATACTGAACTCTTATCAACATGCTCTCTCAATTTAGCGAGTTGAATTTCTTTTTCTCTTATAGATTGAATTAGTTCTTTTTTCACTTTGTAAAGACCTCTCGAACTGTACTTTATTAGAATAAAACTAATTCGAAATTTTTAAATCAGCTTTTTAGTTGATTTAAGCTTTTATTGCTAATAAATCATACTCATAGCCGATTTTTAAAGCTTCAATGTTTAATGGTAACAAATTCTTTCTGTGAGGAGGAATTACGTTATCCAAAGCCTGAGTTAGAGTTTCCAATGTTGTTAATTTGCTTACTTTAGAAACAATTCCTAATGCAAGTATATTAGCCATTCTAACATTGCCAATTTTCTCATCAGCAAGTTTTGTAATTGGAACAAAAACATAGTTGATATCTGCTCTTGGTTTGTCTTCTTTTACAAGAGTAGAGTTTGCAATCATCCAACCACCTTTTTTAATTTTTGGTAAAAATCTATCAAAAGAAGCCTGATTAAGTGCAACAATAAAATCCGCATCCGGTTTGTTAACTTCGCTAACATCTTCATCACTTGTTACGATTTCACAGTTAACTGTACCACCACGCATCTCTGCGCCATAAGATGGGTACCATGTTACATTCTTGTTGTCTAACATAAATGCGTTCGCAAGTACTTCACCTGCCAATAACACACCTTGTCCACCAAATCCTGCAATTATAAAATTATGTTCCATTTTTATTTCCTTTTTATGTTGAACTTTTCACTTATTCTTCAGTTACATCCTTATAGATACCCGGTTTAAAGATAGGCATCATTTCGTTTCTTACTCTTTCATGAGCCTTGTCAGGTGACATTTTCCAGTTTGTAGGGCAAGTTGAAAGAATTTCTACAAATCCAAATCCCAAACCTTTCAATTGTACTTCAAAAGCTTTTTTTATAGCCTGTTTTGCTTTTCTGATGTTTGCAACTGTATCAAGAGAAACTCTTGCAGAAAAAGCTGTTCCATCGCAAAGTGCAATATGTTCTGCAATTTTTATCGGATAACCGTAGTATTCAAGGTTTCTTCCTGTCGGAGAAGTTGTAGTTTTTTGCCCAACAAGGGTTGTAGGGCCTAATTGACCGCCTGTCATTCCGTATGTTGTATTATTTATACAGAATGCCGTAATTTTTTCTCCCCTTAAGGCTGCGTGCATACTTTCTGCCAAACCGATTGATGCAAAGTCGCCATCACCTTGATATGTGAATACAACTTTGTCAGGTCTTGCTCTTTTAATTCCTGTAGCTTCTGCAATTGCTCTACCATGAGGAGCTTCCAAAGCATCTACATTGATAAAATCGTAGATAGTAACAGAACATCCGATTGATGCTGCAAGAATAGTATCTTTTTTGATACCTAATTCGTCAAGAACTTCTGCGACAAGTCTTACGGCAACGCCGTGATCACAACCAGGACAGAATGAATATTTTACGTCGCCTTTTAGCGATTCCGGTAATTTAAAAACTTGTGTTGCCATTATATTAATTCCTCGATTCTTTTTACAATTTCGTCTGCTGAAGGTGGCGCACCAACACCTTTGTTTACTAAATCAACAGGGCATGCACCATTAACTGCAAGTCTAACATCATTAACCATTTGTCCCATATTAACTTCAACCGTGACAAATCTTTTGGTTGTTTTTGAAAGCTCTGCCAATCTCTTAGAAGGGAATGGGAACAAGGTTATAGGCCTTAAGATACCGGCTTTAATACCTTTTTCTCTTAATTTTTTCATCGCAGTTTTAACGTTTCTTGAAGTGCTACCAAATGAAACAAGAATGATATCAGCATCTTCCGTGTTGATTTCTTCCCATTGAGTTTCATTTTTTTCAATAGTTTTATATTTTTTATAAAGTCTATCCAAAAATTCACATTGTCTGTCAGCAAGTGGGGCATAAGAGCGAATAATTCTTCCATCTCTACCGTTAGCACCTGACAATGCCCATTCAGAAGTTTCAACTTCAGGATATGGATAGTCGTAATATTCTACGGGTTCCATCATTTGTCCCAAAAGTCCGTCTGCAAGTAGAACTGTCGGGTTTCTATATTTCTGAGCTAAGTAAAATGCTTTGTATGTTAAATCTACACATTCCTGAACTGTTGACGGAGCAAGAACGATAAGCTTGTAATCTCCATTTCCGCCACCTTTTGTAGCTTGGAAATAATCCCCTTGTGATGGGTAGATATTACCTAAACCTGGACCGCCTCTCATGACGCTAACCAATACAACCGGTAATTCATCAGCTGTTGCATAAGACAAGCCTTCTTGCATCAATGCCACTGCGCAAGAAGAAGATGATGTCATTGCTTTAACACCTGTTGAAACTGCACCGATAACCATATTAATTGCGGCAAGTTCACTTTCGGCAGAAACGTATGCTCTTTTTAATTCTTGCATTTTTCCGCTCATAAATTCTCCAATTTCACTTTGAGGAGTGATAGGGTAACCGAAATAACATTGGCATCCGGCAAGAACCGCAGCATTTGCTATTGCGTAATTCCCTTTTGTTAATACTTTTTTATTTGTTAAACATTCTGTTGTCATATATTTTTTCTTTCTGAGCAATTGCTCCGATTTTAATTAACCTTTATAAACTTCTGTAATTGCCAAATCAGGGCATCTTAGCGCACACATTGCACACCCCAAACATTCATGGTTCGGGTCATCAAACTCTACAACGTGAACTCCGAGTTTGTTTGTCGCTTCACTAATTTTAAGTAGTTTCTTAGGGCATTCGTTGATGCACAAATAACATGCTTTACATTTGTCTTTATTAATCACTATTCGGCTCATTTTTACCTCTTATTTTCTTGTCTACCCCATATTATAGCACTGAAATTTTAAAAGGGTTAATTTTATCTTTACAATTGTAATAATAAACGTTAAGAGTTTGCCCAGTTTGGTATTCTTCTGTTACTATAATAAAGTATAGTGGGATATTTTTAAGAAAGTGAAAACAAATGGCACTAACTGTAGATGAAATCGCTGAAATTCTCAACTCAATGCGTGTTGAAAACGAAAATAATGTCGAAAATTTTGAAAAAGTATTAACTGATATAAGCGCAAAATTGGAACTTATGGCTGGAGATAGCGAAGATGCTGATTTGATAAAAGTTTATTTAACTGAATTGAAAAAGTTGGTTGAAGATAAATCTGTTGATACAAATACAAGATTTGCAGATATTGAAAAAATTCTGCATAATGTGCTTTTGTGCCAAGATGATGTTGCAAAGACTTCAGAACTTAAAGATTTATTCCATGTATTTAGTGCTGCATTTGATAATTTTACGAGTAATTTTGTAAATCAAAAAGATTTTTTGGAAGATTTAAGTTTGAAACTTGAAAATGTTGAAAATAAAGTTTTTGATAAAGATGAACTCGCATCATTGATTGCTGGTTTAAACCAAGATTTGGTAGCAGTAAATAATGATATTGAAAAATCTTTTGTATCTATTGATGAAAAATTTGCGGAAGTTATTAAAAAACTTGATAGTTTTGATATTACAGAACAAGTTAATTCTATAAATTCAAAAATTTTAAATATTTCTGAAGAGATAAACTTAATTCCGTCAAAAATTTCGTTTGCAAGTTTAGAAGATAAAATTTCTTATTCTCAATCAGTACTAAATTCTTTGAGAGAATTGATTACAGAAACTTCTGAACAAGAAAATGCAATTATTTCAGAGAGATTTGAAAAATTAGAAAAATCTTTTGAAAGTATTGTTACGGATTCTGATTTTACCGGTTTTAGAACAAATTTAGCTGATTTTGTTCAAAAAATTATTGATAATTCTACAGTTTTAAATACAAAACTTTCTTACACAACAGAGAGAATTGAACATATTTTAACAACAATAGAAAATCTTGATAACAGCGAAGATTTTGATAAAGTTTTGAATACTGTAAATCAAAATGCCGGTCAAAATCTGGATAAGATTTTAGCTGATATTGAAAATCTGAAAACAAGAATATCAGAAGAAATTGGCTCTAATTCAAAAACTTATTTTGATGATTTGAGTATAAAAATTGCAAATATTATAAGTGAAATCAGTGATGTAAAATCAAATTTGGAAGAAAAATGTGAAAACGTTTCTGAAGATATTTCGCAAAATGTTTCAACAGCGTTTGCAAGTACAAAAATTTCTATGGAAAACGTGATTGTTGCAATGAATAATTTGAATGACATGTTGAAAGAACAATCAGAAAAAAATGCTGAAACTATTCTTGCAAACATTGATGAGTTAAATGGAAAAGTTGATGAGTTTTCGACAGATATTGTTGATGAACTAAGATCCTCTTTCTCTGATATAAAAACCGGTTTTTCATCTGATATTGCATCAAATATTTCTGACTTGAAATTACATTTAGGTGATGTTGTAGAAAGTTTGAGAAATTATGTTTCTGAATTGAATGATAATTCTGAAACTTCTAAAAAAGTTGTAGATGAAAAGATTTCAAAAAAACTATTGGCAATGGAAACTGTAATTGAAAATTGTTCAGATGTTTATGAAGATAAAATGGCGACACTTCAAGTTAAGTTGGCTGAATTTGCTCAAAATGTTCAAAACACTTCATCTGATGTTAATGAAAAGATTTCGTCTTCTATTGAAGAACTTGGAGATATCAAGCAGGAAATTATTTCTGTTCAAGAGGCTTTAGGGGAAGTTAAATCTTCTGCAGATGAAAAAACAGAGAAATTTTTAATGTTGTTAGATGAAAATGTCAAAGAAATATTGACTGCTATTGAAAATCTTGAAAAATCGACACTGAAAGATATAAATTCCTCAATAAATGAAAATATTGATTTGATAGAAAATAAATTTTCTACGGTTTTGGATGTGTTGGAAAAGTTTAATAGTGAAACCGGTTTAGCAGGAAGTATAGAAGAAAAATTCTCTGCATTAAAACAAGAAATAGGACTTGTAAATACCGACATTACAGGTACAATTCAAAGTAGCAGAGATGAAATTTTGCAGAATTTTGAAGATATAAAGAAAAGTTTTGATGATTTTTCAGATTATGATTTTAATAAATTGATGGCAGATTTGAAAATTTTGCTTGAAACTTCGTTTATGAATTTTAGTGTTGATGTAAATGGAGAACTTGCATCAAGTTCTGAAGCTATAATGAGATTGGAGCAGGCTTATAAAGATATTTTCAATAAAATTACATTGATTGAAGATTGTGTTTCTGAAAAACTACAAAATGATATTGAATTATTAAATATTACAATTGAAACAAATTCTAAAAATTTGCAATGCTTGTTTGAAGAAAAATTGGATGAATATATTGGTGATATGAAATCTCAAATTGCTAATATGTTTGAAGATACGAGAGTTGTTGACGCAATTTCTAATACAAAAGAAGAAATAAATGTAAAACTTGACGTTGTTTTGAACAAACAAGACAATATTGAAAAAAATATTACAGAAACTATTTCAAATAATGCAGAAGATGTTTCAAATAAGATTTATGGCAATATCTTTTCACTTGGAGAGGAGTTAAAAAACCATATTAAATCAACTTGTGATGAGGTTGTTGAAAAAACTGTTGATCAGACAGTTAAGCAAACAGTTGAACAAACTGTAGAAAAATGTGACACTTCAAAATGTGAAGAAAATATTGATATTTTGAATCAAAAAGTTGATGCTCTTGTATTATCGACAGATAAGGATGAAATCTTAAATTCAATAGATGAATTGGGTGAAAGCGCAGAGCAAGCAAATAATGTTTTGAATGAAAAAATTGATATTCTTGTTTCTTCGACAGATAAAGATGAAATCTTAAATTCAATAGATGAATTGGGCGCAAAAACTGAACAAGTAAATGATGTTTTAAATCAAAAAATAGATGCTTTAGTCATATCTACTGATAATGAAGAAATTTTACATTCGTTAGAAGAAATTGAAGCTAAAGCAGATAAAACAGGTTCTGATTTGACAGAAACACTTGAATCTTTGATTGCTCGAGTTGATATTATTGCAAGTGATGATTCTTTGAAATCGGATTTGGAAAATATTACTGAAAAATTAGATGATTTCGAAGAAAATACAGAGTATTTTAAAAATGCTCTTGATACTTTATCAAATAAGGTAGACATTATTGCAGCTGATAATTCATTAGATATTTTGTATGACAAATTTGATGAGTTTTCAGAAACTGAAGATAAGGTTGCAGAAATGCTTACGGCTTTACATCAAAAAGTTGATGTAATAGCGATGGATGACAATGATTTTAATATTGAAGAAGAAATTGATGATATCAAAGAACTCATTTTTGAGCAAAGAAAATATTTTGAAGTCGCTTCTGATGAAAAGGCTAATGCAATTGACAAGTATTTGAAAGATGTACTTTTAAAACTTGACAATGTTGACTTGGAGAAAAATTCTGAAGACATAAAAGAAACAATAATGAATGCGTTAGTTTCTCTTGTTGATCAAATTTCTTTTGTTGAAGAAACAGAAGAAATTAAGGATTTTGTAGAGGAAAAAACTGATGCAATTAAACAAGGTTTGATAGAGGTTCAAAATCAGTTACGTCAACTGGCTAGTCCTGATGATGATTTTGGATATTCTTACACATTACAAGATGTGGAATCTGATATTGCAAAATTGAGAGTTGCAATAACTCATCTTTCCGGTAACGATTTTGAAAACTTGTCAGGAGATATTAAAAAAATCGTTAATTCTGTTGAAGGCTTAGAAACTACTCTTACGCAGGAACAAATTATCGGTTTGAAAGGTAATATTGAAAAGTTAAATGAAGACATTTTAAGTATAAGTTCAAGAACAAATAAAATTCTTTTGACATCTGACGAATCTAACAAAGCATTGAATGATGGATTGAATAACTTTGGCAGTCTTGTTGAAAAATTGGAAGATAGATTAGAATATTTGGATAATACTGAAGCAACAGAAAGGCTTGAACGTAAGATTGAAAGTATTCAATCAATGGCGGTTGAATCTGCAAATGCTGATAAAGTTTTTCATCAAGTGATGATGTATTTGGGTGAGTGGATAGATACTACGACCGAAAATATTTCAAGTATTACAGAAAAAACATCAGAAATTAATTTAATAAAAGAAAATGTTAATGACGTTATTGAAAAGGTTTCTGATATTCAAGATATAAAAGATAATATTGAGGAATTGCGTTCTGCAGTTCCAGAGAAGTCTGAATTGCTTTCTGAATTAGAAAATAAATTTGAACAACAAGAGGCAAGAATTGACAGATTGGAAATGAAGTTAGAAAAAATATTATCAACACTTGAAGAAAAAGATGATATGGTGTTAAATAGAAAAGTAGATAAGATTGAAAAAATGTTATCAAGACTTGGTACTAATATAGAAAAGCTTACATCTTATGTTGATGAAGACTAACAAATTGATAAAAGATTTAAAAAATTCTCTCTCGTCGGCTAATGTGTTGGACACATTGGAAGAACGCTATGCTTATGCGCAAGATGCGTCAAATTTAAGAGATATTAAAAATAATATTCCTGATGTCGTGGTTTTTGTTGAAAACACCGAGCAGGTTCAGCAGGTTGTAAGAATTGCTAATAAATATAAAGTTCCGATAATATGTCGTGGTGCAGGCACAAATGTTGTTGGTGCTTGTGTTACAGAACATGGTGGAATAATTTTAAATTTTTCAAAAATGAATAAGATTTTTGAAATAAATAAAGAAAATATGACCGCTCGTGTAGAACCAGGTGTTGTGTTGGGCGATTTTCAAAGAGAGGTTGAGAAGTTAGGGCTTTTTTATCCGCCTGATCCTTCCAATTTGGCGGTTTCTACAATTGGAGGTAGTATAGCACAGGCATCAGGTGGGGCAAAGTCTTTTAAATACGGAACGACAAAGGATTATGTAATTGATTTAAAAGTTGTTACGGCTAGTGGCGAAGTTTTGCAGACCGGAGCAAATACTATTAAAAACGCTACGGGATATAATTTGAATACTTTGTTTGTCGGATCAGAAGGTACTTTGGGGATTGTTGTAGAAGCAACTTTAAAATTAATCCCTAAACCTGAAAGCAAAAAAGTTTTGATGGCATATTTTGATACGGTAAAAGAAGCGGTGAGTGCTGTAAATGCTATAATTGAACAGAGAATTTTTCCGACAACTATTGATTTTATGGACAAAAATGCAATTCAAACCGTTGAAAAGTTTTATCCTGCAAATCTTTTGACCGAAAAAGAAGCTGCACTTGTTATAGAAATTGATGGGTTTGAATGTTCTATGAAGTATCAGGAAGATATTATTGTAAATATCTTGAAAAATTGTGGTGCATCTGCAATTCAAGCTTCTCATAATGATAAAGAATATAATAAAATTTGGACTGCTCGAAGATCTTCTATGGGAGCTTGTGCAAAATTAAAACCGAATGTAACAACTGATGATGTTATTGTCCCGAGAGAAAATTTAGAGGCTTTGGTTTTGGGGATTAGGGAAATTTGTGAAAAATATAATTTAGATGTCTGTATGGTTGGACATGTAGGTGATGGGAGTGTTCATCCGCAAATTCCGATTGATTATTCTGATGAAGATGAATATAAACGTTACAAATTTGCAAAGAATGAAATCTATGATTTGACTGCAAATTTAGGTGGAATTTTGTCAGGTGAGCATGGTGTTGGAATGTTGAAACGCTCTCATATCAATAAAGTTGTATCTAATGTCGCAATTGATTATATGCGGCAGATTAAGAAAACATTTGACCCAAATAATATTTTAAACCCTTACAAAATTTTTTAAGTAACCATAATTCTTGACAATTATATTCGCTTATTTTAACCTATTAGCATAGAGGAAATGAAGTGAGTATCTTCAACTGCTGGCGCAGCCGTAATAGTCGGAATGCTCAAAATGGATTCGTTTACGCACAGATTGAACGAACTCCTTTTGTGGCCTCTTGAAAAAGAGGACTTTTTTATGTCTTTAATAGCTGTACAATCCAATAATTCCAATAAAATTGGAACGTGTCCGCATGGTTTGCCGCAAGGTGCATGCCCGATTTGTAGTGGAATGGGCGGAGGTATGAAAAAGGCTGATTTTTCAGCAAAACCCGGTGAAATGAGCTGGAATGAATGCGCAGCTATCGGTGCGTTTTTAAAAGCTCAAAAAATGGCTAAACTTCAACGAGAACAAGATGCGCAAAATTTTGCAAATAATGTTAGAACATTCCAAAATGCAATGATGAATGCAAGTCAAAAACTTGCAAATATTGGTGGATTTTTTTCTCAAAATACGCCATCAATTATTGCAAAACCGGTAAATTTTGTATTAAATACTGTTTTAGGCGGTATTGCAAGAGGAATTGCAAATATTCCAACAACTATCTCAAATATAATTCAAACTGTTAAACAAAAATTAGCGGATATTTCAGATAAATTGACCGCAATAATTGGAGAATTAAAAACTTCTATTGCAAAAAAGATTTCTGAAACATTTAACAGTTTGAAAAAGAAAGTGAAGTCATTGTTCTCTATATTTAAACCGCTAAATTCTGATAACGATGATAAGCAAGTCGATGAAACCAAAAAGGCTTTTAAATTGAAAACTTTTATTCATGATTTGTATAAAAAAATAATTGAAAAGGAAATAAATGACGATTAGTACAACTCCGCTTCATGATGCAGAAACTATCAGGCAGCAACGTAATTTGACAAAATCGCAAAAAAGAACAAATACCGAAACCAGAGAAGGGGTTCTTGTTAATAATTTTATAAAAGATTGTCCGGATTGCAAAGTTAATTTGGATGATACATGTGATACTCTCGTAATTTCAAATTATTCAAAAATGCCGTCAAGGTTGTATGAAAAAGATATTACGCCTGAAAAAAGTATTTTACCAATAAGTGCTTTGTCTGTAGGAGTTATGGGAACAATTGCGCTTTTGGCTGCGTTTGTAAAACATAATACTAAAATTAATTTGAAAATTGTTGACGAAAAACGTCTTCCTCCAACCACACGGAACGTTGCGATAAATGAAGAAACTCATCAGGCTCTTTATCAAATGATACAAAGTCCGACGCTTAAAACGATTAGAGCAGGTGTTGGGGTTTTAACTCTTACAGCGATGGGTTTTATTGGAAAAACTTTCTTTGATGGGTTTAAAGATGTTTGGGTTAAAAAACGTGAAGCGGATATTCAAAAAAATATGCAAGAAAAACTTATTGATATTGAAACTCAATCTTTTGCCGGAAAAATTCAGATTACCCGTAATATGTTGTCTGAAAAAGCAAATGAGTTGAATGATTATCTTTCTGGTGGAAAAAGAAAAATTTTAGCAAATTTTGGCAAAAAAATTCCGTTTACTGCAAATAAAAAACAAGAAGAAAAATCGAGTAACATAAATTACTTTTTATTAGGTGTAACAACACTTGCATCAATTGTCGGATTGGGTTTTTTAGCGTTGAAAAATTTGAGTAAGAGCAACAAATTGTTGAGTGAATTTGTTGAAAAGAAAGAAAGTTTGATTAAAGATGTAATCAAAAATTCTAATAATTCAACAAAAGAAAAAGATAAAAATTTGTTGGATGCTTATTTTCAATCAATTGATGCGAATGAAAATACTATCAAAGAGTATTTGAAGGATTTGAAATGGGATAAAGCAGAAGTTGAAGATTTTATACAAAAGATGGTCAAAAAATCAAAAACTTCAACAACGGCAGTTAATGCGACAATTGGTGGTGACGGGACTCCAAAACCGGCTTTTTATTCTCATGTAAATGATTATAGAGCATTTTTTTATAACTGGCTTTTAGATCCTAATAATAAACAGTTTAAACAATTGTTTTTTGGAATTACCGGACTTACGGCTATTGGGTATGGCGGGAAATTGGCAGGTGATGCAATAAAAGAGGTTCAGGTGAAAAAAATGAATGCTCAGACAGAAGTTGATTTACAAAATAGGCTTGTTTCAACTGAGTTAAGGAACTTCAAGTCTAAAAAAGATGCAGCAATTCAGCCACTTGTCGATGAGTTTTATAAACAGGTTCAAAATGGCAAGCCAAAAGAAGAATTGAAAGTTATGGCAGATAATATTTTGTTAGAAATCAAAAATGGTCCGCCGTTTGTATATTCATAAAGGAGATTAGATGAATAATATTGCAATAAATAATGCTTATAGAGTGCATTCTGCACCAAAAGTTTTTCAAGATAAATTTCAACATTTACAAAAACCTTGTCCGATTGTTGATGAGGGCGACAAGTTTGAATATACGCATTGCAAACTTCCGACAAATGACAGAAACTATACTTATGTTGACCCAAACAAAGTTAAATACTTTGTTGCGCAAAAAGAAAATGCACTTCCGTATATAAACGATGTTCTTCAACATTCAAATAATGAGGAGCAGGTAACTGAAACGTTATATATTCTTGATAGAATGATTGATAATGGCACAAAGGGTGTTGACAAAATGTATCCGACTTTGAGTAGGTTTAATAATACTAAATCGCCTAATATTCAAACATTTTTAGCAGGAATTTATAGAAAAACTCAAGTCCCTGATGCTTTTGGACCTTTAGTAAAAATGTTGATTCAAAATTCAATAAATCCACAACCTGCTCCATTTGACCCTAATGAAGAAATTGGCGGAGCTATATTAGAATATATTAAATGTTGGGGAAATAGATGCTGATAAAGTGATTAGGGCGATAAGACTATATGGCAACAAGCTTGTATTGCTTATTTGATGGAAACAATTAACTTTTTTAAATGTTACAGTTTTGTAACATGATTTTCAACATGTTTAAAGTTTTTCCCAGCATGTGTCGATAAACATGGTGTAAGTACAAAGTTAACGAAAGGAAGATCGACAGTAAAATGGGAATGTCAGCATCACAAGCTAGATTTTTAGGTCTGACTGCCAGAAAGACAAATGTTGAATTTGAAGGTCAACAGATCAACCAACAAAGAACAACATTGTCTAACCAATCTGCAAATTACTACAACGATTTGCTTGGTATGGCTGTTCCAGTACCGCCGTCTGTCGATGATTACACTAAGGCAGTGTACACTTTCGAAGACGGAGCATTAACAAACCAAATTACAGCAATGATTGCGCAAAATAACGGAACTTATACTGTTAGCTATTTGAGAACTTGGAAAGATGACTTTTCAATGGTAAGCGCAGCTACAAGTATTGTTACACGTACAACTGACGGCGCAAATAATAATTACAAAGTAGGCTCAAATACTTTGAGAAAACTTGGAGAATTTGGTGATGATGCAATTAAAACTACTGAAAAAACTCAAACAGTTGGAAATAAAATTGTAATTGACGGAATTTCTTATGCCGTAACTAAAAAAGATGACGGATATTATATTGATGAAAAAACTGGAGATACAACAGAAGTCCCTTTGACTGCTGAAGAACAAAAAAATATCGGTTATTATTCTTACGATGCTAAAAAAGATTTGTTGGTTCAATATCAAAAAAATGGTAATGGAACTTATTCTCCTATTAATGAAAACGGAATAGTAGATACTACAACAACAGTAACCGAAGATAAAGTTCTTCCGGCTATTTATGATGAAAAGAATGATAAAGTTTCTTGGGTTTCTCAAAAAGATGATGGAACTCTTGTGAAAAAAGATTACAAAACTCAAGAAAGACAATTAACTCAAGCAGAAATTGCTTCTATCACTACTCAAAAAGGAGGAGATGTAACAATTGATGGTGATGCAATTAATGATGAATACTTGAAATCATTGTCAGAAGATCAACTTAAACAACTTTTGAAAGAAGAAGAACAATATTTGTCACTTCTTAAACAAAAATATGGTGACGGCGACTATATGGTTAGATACGTGCAAAACACAACAACAGGCGAATATGAACCATATTTTTACAAGTTAGATAATTTACAAAATGCAAATTATGATGCTAACGGCAACTCTCAATCAAATATCAATTGCTACAAAATAGGAACAGAAACTAAAACAGAAGAAGTTAAAGCAGTTGAAGGTTGTGAAATTGAAAAAGATAGCTCTGGCCGTTACATCAACATAACAATTAAAGATGCGTCAGGTAATAAAATTACTTATGCTTTGACGACTACAACAGCAACAGATCAAGCTGCTTATGATGACGCTATGAACCAATATGAGTATGAAAAATACGAATATGATCAAGCAATTCAAGATATCAACTCAAAAATTGAAATTATTCAATCAGAAGATAAAAATCTTGAATTAAGACTAAAACAACTTGATACTGAACAAGATGCAATTTCTACAGAAATTGATGCAGTTCAAAAAGTAATTGAAAAGAACGTTGAAAGTTCTTTCAAAACATTCGGTTAGTCGAGTGACAAAACATTAACAGATAACAAATAGTGCAAAAGCACTAAAACATAAACTAAATTTTCCTTTCCCTTTTTCCTATTGATTTTCCAACGACAAGCAACAGTTTGTCGTTTTCTTTTGCGTAAATGAGGTATTAATTCCCCGAGTGTATAATTTGTGATATTTTTTATTGACACGGAATTTCATTAATAATACAATTGTTGTAAAAACAACATACTCATAAAATCAGATAGGGAGAGTGTATGAAGAAAAATATCATAATATTCTTGTCGGTAGTTATTGCCGCAATTTTAATAAGATTTGGATTTTCAATGTTCGGAAACATTATGCAAGGTAAGGCTATGAAAAATAGACCAGCTCCTTCTGTTACCGTGCAGGAAGTTGAAACTAAAAGTGTAATCAGAAGTTTTGAAGCGCCTGGTAGAGTTGTTTCAAAATATCGAGTTGATGTAATGGCTCGTATTTCCGGATATCTTTTGAAAAGTTACTTCAAAGAAGGGGATTATGTAAAAGCCGGTCAGGTTTTATTCCAAATAGAACCGACAGAATACTCTAACGCATCTAATGTAGCTGCTGCGAATGTTAAAAATTTGAAAGCTCAACTTGTTTATGCAGAAAAACAACTTGCTCGTGCATCAGAACTTGTAAAAAAAGATTACATTGCAAAAGCTCAGTATGATCAATTATTATCACAAAGGGATGCTCTTCGTGCACAATTAGCATCAGCTCAAGCATCTTTGAATGATGCAAACAGAAATTTAAGTTATACAAATGTAAAATCTCCGGTTAATGGGAAAGTCGGTATTATTAACGTAACTGTCGGAAATTATGTTTCTCCAACATCAGGAGCTTTAACTACAATTAATAGCACAAATCCGATTTATGTAACATTTCCTATTGATTCAAATGATTTTCAGGCTCTCGCAAATGCTGACAAATCAAACAGTATAAATAGAAAAGTTGAATTAGTAATGAGTAATGGTACAAAGTATTTCAAAAATGGGGTTCAAGATTTTCAAGACAACAAAGTTGACCAAACAACAGGTACTGTAACAATGAGAGCAACTTTTGACAACCCTAATAATGAACTTATTCATGGTGAATTTGTAACAGTTAAACTTTATTCAAATAATCCGGTAGAAGTTCCGGTTGTTCCAGTTACTGCAGTTTTAGAAAACCAAGCCGGTAAATATGTCTATAAATTAGACGAAAATAATCTGCCACAATTGGTTTATGTAAAAACAGGTGAACAAAATGGAGATAATTGGATTATTAAAGAAGGGGTTCAAAAAGGTGATAGGATTGTAACGGAAGGACTTCAAAAAGTTACACCTGGAAAACCTGTAAAAATTGTTACAGAAGAAGAAATGAAAAAAATTAGAACGAAACAAGTTACGGGTGAAAAACAAAAATAGAAAAGTTTTTACAGTTACGTATCAATTAATGAGCGAAATGTAATAAATGAACTTTTCTCTTTTCAGATTTTACCTCTCATTCAATAAAAAGGAACAATAATGTCAAACGATAAACACGAACAACAAGGAAATTTATTTATAAAGCGCCCGAAGCTTGCAATTGTTATTTCACTTGCGATTATGCTTGCCGGCATGTTAATGATTACGACATTGCCTTTGGAAGAATATCCTTCAATTACTCCTCCGCAGGTTGTTGTTACGGCAACTTATGCGGGTGCAAGTTCGGATGTTGTTGAAGATACTATTGCGGCTCCGGTTGAAGCGCAACTTAACGGCGTAGAAGATATGATTTATATGTCATCAACTTCTCAAAATGGACAGTATCAATTGACTTTATATTTTAATATCGGTTCTGATCCCGATATGGCGGTAGTTAACGTTCAAAACCAACTTCAACTTGTTACTCCGAGATTGCCGGAAGAAGTTCGTCGTTACGGTTTGTCAGTTAAAAAATCTACCGGTGGACCTGGTTTGATGATGATTTCAGTTAATTCTCCTACTCATACTTACGATTCTTTGTATATCGCAAACTACGCATCTATTTATATCAAAGATGAATTGGCACGTATTAAGGGTGTGGGTAAGGTTTCGGTATTTGGATCTTCAGATTATTCAATGAGGATTTGGCTAGATGCTGCTAAAATGGCTAATTTGGGCGTTTCTATTTCAGAAGTCAGTGCGGCTATTCAATCCCAGAACACACAAGTTCCGGCAGGTGATTTGGGTGTTGAACCAATGAAAAACAAACAGATGATTAAGCTTACTATGCGAACTAAAGGGCGTTTGAAGGATGTATCTGAGTTTGAAAATATTATTGTTCGTTCAAAAGCAGACGGCTCTCAAATTAAATTGAAAGATATTGCTAGGGTTGAATTGGGCGCCGAAAGCTATTCATATTTCTCACGTATTGGAGGAAAAGATTCTGCGATTATTTCAATCAGTCAGTTGCCGGAAGCTAACGCAATTGATTTATCTAATAAAATTACAAAAAAAATGGAAGAATTGAGCAAAGGTTTTCCACAAGGTATTGAATATAAAATTCAACGTGATGAAACGGAATTTGTTCGTGAATCTATTAAGGAAGTTATTAGTGCAATCGGACTTGCTATCGTACTTGTAGGTATTGTAACTTATATGTTCTTGGGTAGCGGTAGAGCTGCGTTAATTCCTTTCTGCGCAATTCCGGTTTCCTTGATTGGGGTATTTATTTTTATGAATATTCTTGGTTTTTCAATAAACCTTTTGATTTTATTCGGATTAGTTTTGGCAGTTGGGTTGGTTGTAGACGATGCGATTGTAGTTTTGGAAAACACGCAACGACATATTCAGGAGGGAAAATCTCCGACAGATGCAACAGAAGTAACCATGAAAGAAGTATTTGGTGCGGTTTTGGCGACATCTTTAGTTTTGATGGCGGTATTTGTTCCGGTATCTTTTATGTCAGGTATTACGGGACAAATGTTCAGACAATTTGCCTTGTGTATCGCATCTTCTATCGGTTTGTCAACTTTGGTAGCCTTAACTCTTGCACCTGCTTTATGTGCAATGATTTTGAAATCAGGAGAAGAAAAAGCTGATTTTGAATTTATTCAAAAATTTGATGACTGGTTTGATGGTATAAGAGGTAAATATTTGGATGGTGTAAATTTATTTATTAATTCGCCAAAGCTTACTATGTCTGTGTTTGCGGGAATTGTTTTGTTTACATCAATTATGTTTTGGCTAATACCGAAAGGTTTCTTGCCTACAGAAGATAAGGGAGCAGTATTTACTCAAATTCAGTTGCCTGACGGATCTTCCGCATCAAGAACAAATATTGTTGCAAATGAAGTTGAAGATAGAATTTTGAAAATTCCAGGTGTTGAAAATACTATTACTCTGGTAGGTTTTTCGGGTGAAAATACGGCTTTGATTGTAGCAGAACTTTCAAACTGGTCAAAACGTAAGTCTAAAGATCTTTCTATGCAGAGTATTTTAGGTAAAATAAAAGCAGAGTTTGCAAATTATCCATCAGCGACAATTGCATCTTTTTCACCTCCATCTATTTCCGGATTGGGTATGTTTGGAGGTTTTGAGTACCAATTGTTGGATAAAGGTGATAGAACTCCACAAGAACTTTACGATGAGGCACAAAAACTTATTGAGGCAGGAAATAAAAATTCTGCTTTTCAAATGGTTTATACTTCATTTACGGCAAACCTTCCTCAATTGTTGATTAAGGTTGATGAAAATAAAGCTCTTGCTCAAGGTGTAAATATTTCAGAAATTTATAGTGCTTTGTCAGGATATTTCGGAAAATCTTATGTAAACGACTTTAACAAATATGGTCGTGTTTATCGTGTATATTTGCAGGCAGATTCTGAATTTAGAGAAAAACCTGGTGATATAGACAAGATTTATGTAAAAAATAATTCAGGTACAATGGTTCCGTTGTCAGCAGTTGTAAATGTTTCTAATATTGTTGGGCCGTATAGTTTGACAAGGTTCAATATGTATCCGGCAATTACAATTAACGGTCAAGCTCGTAATGGCGTAAGTTCAGGGCAAGCGATGACGGCTATGGAACAAATTTCGGATGAAGTTCTTCCGAAAGATATGGGTTATGCGTGGTCTGGTAGTTCGTTGCAAGAAAAAGAATCTTCCGGTCAAATCGGACCAATTCTTGCGATGTCATTAGTTTTCATATATTTGTTCTTAGTTGGTTTGTATGAAAGTTGGATGTTGCCGATTGCCGTACTTTTGATTTCTCCTGTAGCACTTGTTGGAGCTTTGTTCTTTCAATACGTTTCGGGATATTCATTAGACTTGTATTCTCAAATCGGGCTTGTAATGTTGATTGGCTTGTCTACAAAACAGGCTATTTTGATTATTGAGTTTGCAAAAGATGCTCACCAAAACGGAATGAGTATAAAAGATGCTGCAATGCAAGCGGCAAAACTTAGATTTAGGGCAGTAATGATGACAAATATTGCATTTATTTTAGGTTTGTTACCGCTGGTATTTGCAAAAGGAGCAGGTGCAGCAAGCCGTAACTCTGTTGGTATGACCGTGTTTGGAGGAATGATGGCAGTTGCATTTATTGGGACATTCTTGGTTCCGGCGTTTTTCACTTTGGTAGAAAATTTGAAGGTTTATACTGCTCACAAGGCTCGTGAATTACATTTAAAAAAGGATAATAACAAATAATGTTAAAAAGAATATTATTACTAAGTTTAATAATTGGTATGACTTCGACAGTCGCAATTGGCGCAGATATCGGGAACAAAGTTAACGAAAAAGAATACCCGTCAGCGGATAAGGTTTTGCCTGCAAATCCCCCTAAAGCAGACTTTGTAATAGAGGGTTCTGTGGAAAAAAATATTGATATGACGCTTGATAAATGTATTGAATTGGCATTAGGAAACAATCCTCAAATTAATGCTGCATTTCATGATATTTTAGCTTCAGATGCAAGAATTAAGCAGGTTTGGGCAAATTATTTCCCGCAATTGAGTTGGCAAACAGGTTATACCAAAATTAAACAACTTCAATTGTCAGATGCGTTGGGGCGAAATTTGACTTTTAATTATTATATTTTGGGGCAAGTAACACTTCAACAAATGCTTTATGACTTTGGAGTTACTCAAAATCAAGCGACGATTAAACGTTTAGATTATGAGGCTTACAAAACAACTCTTAGTGCAACAATAAACGATGTTATTTACCAAACAAAAGATGCGTATTTCAATCTTCTTTTTGCCTTTGAAAACAGACGTGTTGCGGAAGATACGGTTAAAAAGTTTGAAATGTTTTATAATCAAGCGAAAGCTTTTTATGAAATCGGGATGAACCCAAAAGTTGATGTAACAATTGCAGAAGTTAATTTGAGTAATGCAAAATTACAACTCATTCAGGCTGATAATGCTGTAAATCTTGCGGTTGCAAAGCTGAATAATGTTATGGGGGTGCCGTTTATTGACAAGTACAATGTTCAAGAACGTTTGAAATATCAACCGGTGGATGTTACATTCAACAAATCTGTTGAAATCGCTCGTGATGCAAGACCGGAATTGAAATTGGCAGAATTAAAGGTCGAAAGTGCAAACCAAACAATGAAATTAGTTAAAAAATCTTATTTCCCAACCTTGTCAGTTGAAGGGCAATACCAGCGAGGTGGTAAGAGTTGGAATTCTAACTATGGTTATAATATCGGTGGATATTTGAATTTCCCGACTATAAATGGAATGCTTATAAAAAATGAGATTAAAGAAGCAAGATACTTGTATGATAAAGAAATTGCAAATGCTAAAAATACTCAAAATTCGATTTATTTGGAAATTCAAAACGCATATTTGACATTGGAAGAAAAGAAAAACCAAATGCCGGTTGCAATTTTGGGGGTTAAACAAGCTAAAGAAAACTATGAATTGTCATATGGAAGATATCGAGTGGGTGAGGCAAGTCCGACAGAATTGAAAGATGCGCAGATAAATTATCAGCAAGCGCAACTGACATATTATAACGCATTGTATCAATACAATTCCTCAAAAGCAGCATTAGAAAAAGCGATAGGTAAAAATCTTACCGCAGAAACATCAGATGTCGTAGAACTTGGCAAATAGTTTTTAATTCTTTTTACATTTCCTCCCTTGTGAGGGAGGATTAAGGTGGGTGCTGATTGTTTCATCCTCGTCCCTACGGGATAGCACCCATTTTTACCTTCCATTACAAGGGAAGGAGTAATTACTCCCCTGTCAATTACGAGGAGCGAAACGATGTAGTAATCCCATTAAATTGAAAAATTTATCACTCAAAATCAATTAATTTATTTAATGGAATTTCTAATGTATCAGCTATTAAAAACAATTTTCTAAGACTTATAAACTCTTTTCCGGTTTCTATGCAGGCAAGATGTTCTCTTGAAAAATTAACCATCTCAGCAAACTCGTTTTGAGATAAGTTTTTCAATTTTCTATAATGTTTAATATTTTGACCCAGTTTTATAAGCCTTGACATAAACTTATTTTGCAACAATAATATTTATAAATATGTAAGATAGTACCTTACAAAACTTTCTATTGAATAATAATTAAATATAGTATATAATGAGAAGTATTACATCACAAGAAAGGATTATAATGAACAATTTTCGTAAAAAAGCTTTTACATTGGCAGAGGTTCTCATCACTCTCGGAATTATTGGTGTTGTAGCAGCATTGACTATGCCCAGTTTGATTGCGCATCATAGAAAAGTTGCGACTGCATCTAAATTGAAAAAATTCTATTCAACTATGGAACAGGCAATAAGGTTTGGTGAGGCTGAATATGGTGATTCTAATGAATGGGTTAAGGCTGGCCAACAAACTGATAAAAATGGTGCTGTTGATTATGATGCTGATAGTAATAATACAAAAGAATTTTTTATGACATATTTAGCTCCATATTTCAAATATACTGAAATCGCAGAAGGGAAACAAATTGTTGATGAAAACGGTGATACTACATATGTACCAACAACTGTTTATCTTGCCGACGGAACATCATTTGCGCTTTGGAACGGGGCTTGTATGGATTTTAGGTTTGACACAAATGGCGACAAGTTACCTAATGAATTTGGCAGAGATAAATTTGCTTTCTTTATGTGTTTTACACAAGAACGCAGAAATCGTGAATGTGGTGGTTCAACAAAAGCTTTTTGCCCTCCAAGGTATTCCGACAAAACCAGAGATGAGTTTATAAAAAGGTGTAAAAGTAATGGTTATTATTGCTCTGCTTTATTAGAATATGACAACTGGGAATTTAGGTCTGATTATCCGTATAGGTTGTAGATTTAAAATTCATATGTAACGAAAAGTTAACAAAGCTGTTTTCAAAAAAGCAATTTTTTTAGAGTTCTATACTTTATATATATGTAAGAGATATAAAGAGAGAGAAAAGAAGATGTTACAAACTAAAGCTAATAACAAATTTGGAACTTTAACTAAAAGAACTAAAAAGGTTGAAGATAAAGAATTTAATATAGAGGATTATAACTACCTCGCACAAAAAGATAAAAGAATGCGTTTCAATACTTCAAAAGACCCGATTTATTATGTATTTGATGTTATTGAAAACAGACCAATCTCAACATTGGCAAAAGAATTTGTAAAAGATTCATTCTTTGAAGCAGTAAATTTTGTATCACAAGTCGTTAGATAATTAATAGGAATTAAGGAAAAGGATAGGAAATAAAAAGATGGCAATGAGCCATCTTTTTTTATTATGAATTATTTGTTTATTACCATAAACGATTTCAAGCTTCTGCCTGCTCCATCTCCAATAGATGTTACGTTGTATTTGTTGAGGTAGTTCATAGAGGTAGAACTTCCGCCGTCAAATGCCATTGCTCTGTCCCAACCCAGTGATTTTACGTAATCTCTTACTTCATACAAATCCATCGGGTGCTTGTCTGTAATAATCAAAATGTGTGCAACGCCGTCTTTCAAGCCGATAATTGTTCTTGATGTTTTGTGCAAAACAGAACAACTTTCTCTAATGACAACTCCGTCTTTTTTTACAACAAAAAACTCTTCTTCAAGTCTGAGTTGTGGGTAAATCAATGGACCGCCTTGTGCAGATGTTATTATGTTGCAGCCAAAATCTACAGAACTTTTGTGTGGAACGATTTCGTAATGATATTTGCCGTCAGAGCATTCAATTACTCGAAACTCGGTTCTATCAATGATTTTGCTTAAATTTCTTCTTAATACGGGATTTGATAACAAACTGTCATTAAGAAGTGGATCTTCAACAGTGTTACGATCGCTTACAATATAAGAAATTGATTTCCCGTTATTCGGGTCAAAGTAACCTGTGTTTATTGTAAATTCAGATTTTGCACGTTGGTGCGCTTCTTTATTTGTGATTAAACTGTCAGAACTGATGAATTTTATATGTTTTTTTATCTTTTCGCCTTTTAAAACGATATGATAAATCCCATCATTATAGTTAATATCTATCGGATATGCGTTTGCACAACCAATTGTAAACATCATTGTAAATAGTATAAATAACAGTTTTTTCATATTATAAATCCTTAGATTTGTAGAATGCTATGATTGCACAAAGAAATGCAAATGGTGGGAAAATTGCGGTTATGAACGGATGTAAAACACCTTTTTCTGCCAATAAGTCAAAAAATGGCAATGTTATATAATACAAGAATATACTGCCGATTGCAATCGTAAATCCGACCAATCTTTGTTCTCTAGGTTTGCTAAATCCTAGTAATGCGCCCATAATAGCCAACAACACGCATACAAATGGATGGAAAAATCTTTGTAAGTACTTGTTCAGCATATATCTGTATTCTTCGTCTAAACCTTCTTTTTTCAAAAGTTTTATGTAATTGTGCAAATCTCTGTTGTTGATTTCACGTTCTTTTTTTACGGAATATGTCATTAATGTGAAAGCATTTTGAGCAGCTTCGCCTTGTAAAATATCCATTGTCTTGAATTTGTTTATGTCGATGAAAATTCCGTCATTAGAAATTTGGTATTGTGTAATATCTGACAATAGCCACTTGTCTGGCAAGCTTTTTCCGGTTTTTGCATAAAAAATGTTTTGAAGTTGGTGAACATCGTCATATTGTTTTTTTGAAAAATCCAAAACGATAACATTATACATAGTGTCTTTTGCAAATTTTGATACAACAACAGCCATTGTCGGAACGCCGTCTTTGTCTTTTTGTGTATAAATATATTGAGTTGAAATATAGCCGCCATGTAAAGCATTGGATTTGTTTACAGAATATGGGATTAGTTTGTCGCAAGTTACAAAACACATCCAAGTTACGATTAAGCTTAAAGCCAATACAGGAGCGATAATTCTATGGAAAGACAACCCAACAGCCCTAAAAATAGTCAATTCCGAATCTTTACTTAATTTGTCGAAAGTAAATAAGCTTCCTAACAATAGCCCTACCGGAAAAGCTTTCCCTAAGATTTTCGGCAATTCGTAAAAAATTACTAAAATTGCGGTTTTAACTCCAAATTCTCCTGCAAGTGTTCTTTTGATTGTGTTCAATAGCATTTCCGGTGCAATCCAAACTACTGTAAAAAGAAGGATTGCAACGAAGGTTGCCATCATGACTTGCATAAAAATATATCTGTCATAAATTGATATTTTAGGAAATAATTTCATTATAGTGCGAAATCCTTTCCTAGATAAAATTCTTTAGCAACAGGGTCGTTTGCAACATCAACACTTTTACCTTGAATTTTGATTTTTCCGTCGAAAATTACGTATGCTCTGTCTGTAATAGAAAGTGTCGCTTTCGGGTTGTGGTCTGTAATTAGAACACCTAAGCCCTTTTCTTTTGAGATTTTTTTGATGTTGTCTTTAATATCGCCGATTGCAATAGGGTCAATACCGGCAAAAGGTTCGTCTAACAACATAAAATCAGGACTTGCGGCTAAAGCTCTTGCGATTTCTACCCTTCTTCTTTCTCCACCGGATAGTGAAACTGCTGCGTAAGAACGAAGCCTTAAAATCCCAAATTCGGAAAGAAGTTCTTCAAGTTTACGTTTCTTTTCGTTAACGGTTAATTTGTCGTTCATTTCAAGTACGAGCTTGATATTGTCTTCAACAGAAAGTTTTCTGAAAATAGATGCTTCCTGTGGTAAGTATCCGATACCTGCTTTGGCACGCTCATTCATCGGCCAACAAGAAATATCTTCCCCGTCTAAGAAAATGTGTCCTTTGTTTGGTTTAACAAGTCCTACAACCATATAAAACGTAGTTGTTTTTCCGGCTCCATTTGGTCCTAAAAGACAAACGACTTCGCCTTTGTTTATATCAAAAGAAACATCGTTTACAACGCTTCTATCTCCATATATTTTTATCAGGTTTTTAGCTTCAATCCTCATTCCATACCCCTTTTTGTTTATAAGAACATTTTACTTTAAAAAAATCTCTATTGCAATTGTTTCAAAATAAAAACGATACAAAATTATTAACAATTGTAAATATATAAAGTATATATGTTAAGGATATCATAATAGGTGGAATACATGAAGTATAACCATTTTCTTTTTCTTTATTTTCTCCTACACACACTAACCTTTTACCAAATATGAGATTGGCCGTTTATAACGGCTATTTTTATGACAATTTTATATATTTGACCCGCTAAACTATTCAGTCATAGTTGCGGATTACAGGCAGGCTTGATTACTCCGTTTATTTATTAGGCCTGCCTGATGTTTTGGTGCTATGCACGTAGCTGTTGATTATTTTGTTTTTTTATGGTATAATTTTGTGCCAAGAAAAATTTATTCTAAAAATATTATTACAGATTTAAACATTTTGGCAGGAAAGGAGTTTATATGGAAGAATTGCAAGAAGAAGTGCCTAATTATGATGAAACAGAAAGTATTTGGAAAATTGATGGCCCAATTGGTAGAATGAGTTATTTTTGGATAACATTGGGGATTCTGTTAATTCTTGTTGCCCCTGCACTATTAATAAGGTTGTTAATGCCTTTCCTTGTGCCAATTGCATTAATTTTGGTTTTAATTGGGATTTATTTGTCTTTTGTTGCAACTGCAAAGCGATTTTATGATATTACAGGAGATTCAAAAAAGGGTACAATTATTGCTATTGTTTTAATACTTTTGCAGTGGGTATTCAGTCCTGTTGGGTTTGTCATATTAGCACTTTGTTTGTTTGTGCCTGGCAAGTTTATAAAATAAAATTTTATAAAAATTTCTATGTAAAAAAATAAGACGGATTGATATCACGTCTTATTTTTTATGTTTTTATTATTTTTGTACGTCAAAATTATTTTACAAAATATGTCGCATTTACGTTTGCAAACACTTTAATAACTCCGCCTTCAATAGTTGTTGATGCACCAGCTGATTCTGCATCCATTGTCATTGCTTTATTTGACATTAACATTCTGTATTGCGGGCGAGATGAATTGCTTGTGGTACAACTTATGTCTATTGTTCTTATGCCTGCAAGTGTTGTCGGTACAGTCTTGGCAACTGCATTTGCACGAGTGTAGGCTTTTTTAGCAGCAATTGTTAATAAATCGTTGCATTGAGTTTCGTAGTTTGAAACAGAGAAATTTAAGCTATTAACGTCTGTTGCGCCCAAAGAGATTGCTTTATCAATCATTGTACCGATTTTGTCAATAGATTTTGTGTGAACAATAATTGAATTTGATACTTGATATTTGTCAAAGTTCCTTTTGTTGCCTGAATATGAGTAAATTGGAGTAGCGCTGAAATCTGCAGTTTTTATGTAATCCCCTTTAGTAGTGTCAATAATTGATTTTAGAGTTGAGATTACTTGTTCTGAAATTTCTTTGTTTTGCAAAGTTGCTTTTTGCATTGATTTTGTGTCATAAGTTTTTACTGCGATAGAAATTTCGGCAACATCAGGAGCAAGCTCTGTGTTTGCACTTGTATTAACTGAAATATAGCCTCTTTCAATAGATTCAGAGATTGCTTGGACAGAGGCATAACCAAAAGTCAAAGCAATTACTGTCGCAGAGATTAAAAACTTTTTCATACATTTTCCTTTTCTATTTCTATTTTGTCTTCTTCTTTTTTGTTTTCTTTTTTACATTCTGTTTTTTCAACAGGCGTAATTTTTTCGATAGGTTTAAGTTCTGATGATTTCAACAACATTGAATTTAAAACTTTTGCTTGTGATTGGAATTTTACTCGTTCCATAAGTTTTTCCATATCTTTTTCGCTCAATTGTTGAATTGGTGCTTGAAATTCTACAATAAATTTCTTTTTATCATTGATTATAAAACCTGAAATTGCAACGATTGCCCATAACATAAGTCCTTGAAAAATGTTAATCAAAGGCAGCGGGGCGAAATTTGCTGCATAATTCCATAGTTTCATTGCACAAATCGCAGGGAAAGCAATAAATCCGGCAGCCAGACAAGTGCCGATAAATGCCATCATTAATATTCCTCTTAGTCCTGAAACTTGTATAACTCTTGCTCTTTTTTTCATATATTTTGCACTTCCTTTTTACTTTATCATGTTCAGAAAATCATCTTCTGTCAATATTATAACACCTAATTTTTCAGCTTTGTCTAATTTTGAACCGGCTTTTTCTCCGGCGATTACAAAAGAAGTGTTTTTTGATACTGATGATGAGGTTTTTCCGCCCATTTGTTTAATAATTTCTGATGCTTCATCTCTCGTCATATTTTGTAATGTTCCGGTTAAAACAAATGTCTGTCCTTTGAATTTGTCTGAAACATTTTGAGCGGGTGGAGCGGGTTCAATTCCTAATTCTTTTAGTTCTGCAAGCATTTGAATTGTTTCAGATTTTCTAAAGAAATTGTAAATATCTTGTGCGATAATTTCTCCAACCCCTTCTACTTTGGACAATTCTTCAACTGAGGCGTTTTGCAGATTTTCAAGGGTTTCAAATTCGTTAGCTAAAACACCTGCAGTTTCTTTGCCGACATTTCTTATTGTAAAGGCGGTTAATAACCTTGCAAGGGGTCTATTTTTGCTTTCTTGAATTGCAGTGTGCATGTTAAATGCAGACTTTTCTTTTACCATATCAAGTTGCATAAAATCTTGCATTGTTAATTTGTACAAATCGACAGGTGTTTTTGCAAAACCTTTCGTATAAAGTTGTTCAATTATTGATGGCCCGATTTTGTCAATATCCATCGCATCTTTTGACACCCAGTATTCTATTTTGGCACAACGTTTTGCGTGGCAATCAGGGTTGTCACAGTATAAATTTACCTCGTCTTCGTGAGTAGTTAATTTTGAATGACAAGATGGACAAAATTCCGGTGGAGTGTATTCCGGTAAGTTGTAGTGCGTTTCATCTTCAATAACTTTTACGACTTTCGGAATAATTTCTGCTGCTTTTTTGATATAAACTCTGTCGCCAATTCTTACATCCAGTCTGCCGACTTCGTCAAAGTTGTGTAAACTCGCTCTTGCGACAGTGCTTCCGCCCAATTGAACAGGTTCAAGTATTGCAACAGGAGTGATTGCACCTGTTTTACCAACACTTTCTTCAATTGCAAGAAGTTTTGTTGTAACTTCTTCCGGTGGAAATTTGAATGCTGTTGCCCATTTGGGCGCACGAGAAGTAAAGCCCATTTCTTGCTGAACAAGAGTGTCATTTACTTTTATCACAACTCCGTCGGTTGCATAATCAAGGCTGAAACGCTTTTCATCCCATTCTTTGCAGTATTCTATTGCTTCTTTGGCATTTTTGCAAAGTCTGATGTTTGGATTTACTTTAAATCCGAGTTTTTTTAGATACTTAAGACTTTCAAAGTGCGTTTTGGGTACATCTTTAACTCCGCCCGTAAAAATTGCAGTATAACAAAACATCGACAAATCTCTTTGTGCGGTGATTTTGCTATCAAGTTGTCTTATAGAGCCTGCTGCGGCGTTACGAGGGTTTGCGAATAGTTTTTCGCCTTTAGCTAAATTTTCTTTGTTTAATTTTTCAAAAGCTTCTTTGGGCATATATACTTCACCACGAACTTCTACGCTTACAGGTTCAAAAAGCTTTAAAGGAATGGCTTTTACGGTTTTTAGATTGTTTGTAATATCTTCTCCTGTAATTCCGTCACCTCTCGTTACTCCACGTACGAAAATTCCGTTTTCGTACGTCAAAGCCATTGCCAGACCGTCGATTTTAAGCTCACATACGAGTTCTTGTTCTCCATATTCTTTTACGATTTTTTTGTACCAATCGAGTTCCAAATCCTCGTAATCGTATGTGTTGTCGAGGCTATATAAACGGTACTTGTGCTTATATGGAAAGAATTTTTCGCTAATAGAACCAACTCTTTGAGTTGGGCTATCCGGAGTTACGAAAAGCGGGTTTTCGCTTTCCAGTTTTTTTAATTCTGCAAACATTTTGTCGTATTCATAATCGCTGATGGATGGATTATCTTCTACATAGTATTTGTAATTTGCTTTGTTTATTTCGTCTTTTAAAAAATTTATTCTATCAATTACCATAATTCTTTCTTCTTTTGTAACATTTCCGTTGGCGTGGTAGGTTTGCGCCCTACTTGAAGTACTACTCACTTTTCACTTCAATTACTACATTACCATCAACAATTCTCGGATAACTTTTGTTGCTACAGCGGTTGAAACTCCTGATGTGTCATAATCCGGTGCTAATTCTACAACATCAGCTCCGACAATATCAAAGTTTTTGAGATATTCAAACCACCCCATCAATTCATTGAACTGCATTCCGCCACTTTCAGGTGTTCCTGTTCCTGACATTACGGAAGGATCTAATACATCTAAATCTACTGTTACAAATACTTTTTTACTCTTTAATTCGTCAAGTTCTGAATATTCGTGTATTAGGGTATTATGTTTTTTCATAAATTCCCATTCTTCTTTCATTCCTGAACGAATTCCGATTTGTTTAATGTTTTCTGCTCCGACGATTTTTGAAGCGTGACGAATTACGGCAGAATGTGACATTTCTTCACCTAAATATTTTTCTCTCAAGTCTGTATGAGCATCAAAATGAACAATCGCCAAGTCTTTATAAAACTTTGCAACAGCTTTAATTTCAGGCAAAGTTACAAGGTGTTCTCCGCCAATTCCGAAAACTCTTTTCCCGTCTTTATAAATCTGCTCAACATTTTCTTCAATCAAATCAAGAGATTTGTATGTGTTGCCAAGTGGAAATTCCAAATCTCCAACATCGTGAAAATTTACGTCTTCCAAATGTTTGTCAAAACGTGGTGAATAGTCTTCTAATCCCCAGCTTGCAAGCCTGATTTGTTCCGGTGCAAATCTTGAGCCTGAACGGTAAGAAACTGTCCCGTCAAACGGCATTCCGAGCATTACTATATCTGATGAGGCGTAATCTTCGTTTTGCCCCATCCAATTTCTATCCAAAAATGGTCCTTTTAGCATAATTTTCTCCTATATTTATTATTCGATTTTATAATAAATAAAAGAATTTTTCAAAAAATTATGTTATAATCAATTCAGAGGAATTTTTATGAAAAAATCAGAATTGGACTTATCAAATTTAAAAAACAGTTTTTCAACTTTAAAAGAATGTTATTACGATTACACTCTACAAAAAGATGAAAAAATGAAAACATATATCAAAGACTCTTGTATAAAGAGGTTTGAATATACTTATGAAACTGCAAAAAAAATAATGAATAAATTCTTGAAAAAAGAATATGATAAGACCGAAAAAGAATTATCCATAAACAATATTTTTAGAGAAATGTACGGTTTGGGGTTGATAAATAATTTTGAAAATTGGGTTGATTATAGAGAAAATCGTAATACATCTGCTCATGAATACGATATAACAAAGACTTATCCGATTATTAATTTAGTACCTAATTTTATCTCTGATGTTGATTTTTTTATTACTCATTTGGAACAGGTTTTAACTGATGATTAAAGGTGTGACAGAAAAAGAAGAAAATATTATAAAGGATATTTTAAGCAAATATCCTTATGATTTTTATTATTATGGCTCTCGAGTTAAAGGAGATTTTACAATAGCTTCTGATTTGGATATTTTAACAGACAAAATTTCTTATTCGGAGTTAGAGGAGATTGAAACGAAATTTAATGAGAGTAGAATTCCTTATGTCGTAAATATTTCTCAAAAATGTAATATGGATGAAAAATTTTATAATTTAATCAAAAATGATTTGATAAAAGTTGAAATTTAAACCTTGATTTTTTAAATAAAATAATTAAAATAAATATATGAAGAAATTTTTATTAATACTGACTTTTTTAGCATTTAGTATTCAAGTGGTATTTGCTGATACTGATTATGAACAAATTTACAGAGATTTGGAGCCGGCGGATTTTTCGTATGTTCACGATATCGATCCTGGCGAAATGTATGATGTACAATACACTTCGTGGTCGCCGTATCCGCTTTTTAGATTGACTTCTCCTTTATTTTTCAAAAACACTACGATTGAACCGGGATATTATCTTTTGACCCCTAGAGAGCATAACGGGAATTGGTATATTCTTTTCAAAGAACATGGAAAAGTTAAGTATATAATTCCGGCTTATAACAAAGAAATTGTACCTATGGGATTTTATGATGCGAATTTGCCGAAAGCAAAACTAACTCCGTCGCAAAAATTTCAGGTTAAGTTATATGATTTTGTCGGGAAGTACGTGAGAAGTTCTCAACGAAAACCTGCGCCTGAAACATTTTTAGAAACTACAGATTTGCCAAACAATTTTATTTCAATAGTAATTTATTGGGGCGATTATAGATATTATATGGTTCTCAGAACTATTAAATTGTAATAAAAAATCACTCATTGATAATTCAATGAGTGATTTTTCTAATTTATAATTATTCAATTAAGCTTCTGTTTCTTCGTCATCAGTATCTTCGTCTTTGTTGAATGAATCAAGAACCATTGTTGCCATTTCTTTTGCAATAATATGTTGGGTTGCCGCAGGACAGTTTTGTAACATATTCATTGCGGTTCTAAGTGTGCTGTCAATATCGTACCAACGACCTTTGCGGTTGTCGTCTAAACCTGACCCAACTGCATTAATAATATCTTCAACTGCTTCAAATTTTTCATCTTCAATATTGTGTTCAATGATAATTTTAATTAAATTCAAAGCAATTCTGATTTGAGTTTCATCGTCTGATTTTTCAAGAGTTTGTACCGCTTGAGATAAAACAGGATCTTTATCGTACCAACGTCTGTGTTGATTTGTGTATTCTTCTTTCATATCTTCTCTCCTATTATACTGATATGGCTTTATTATGATTGTTTTTGCAAGATATGTCAAGATGTTTACGCAAAGTTTGAAAAATTTGTTAGCCTTGTTTGAAAGTTACGCCTTTATTACCTTTCGGATATTCCCAATCTAGTGAACAATCCTCGCAAGCAATTCTGCAAGCTCCGCATTCAAGACAGTTTTCGTAATTTACAATCAATTTTTGTGCTTCTTCATCCCATTCGTAAACTCCTGCCGGACAAATTATCGTGCAAATTTTTGATTCGCATTCTTTGCAATGTTCTTGATTTGGTTTTAGGTGAGAAACCGTGTCAGAATTGTATTTTACTGTATATAATTTATCTTCTAAATTGCTCATTTTAAAATCCCCCACAATAATTTTATTGCAGTCCAAGCATCTTTAAATAATTCAGAAATTTTTCTGTCTGTAAAAATACTTTTTATAAATTTGTGATATTTTTCTTTTTTTGGAATGCTATCGACTGCTTCAAACATTTCAAAAAACTCATTTATTTTTTTAGGATAATAGCCTAAAAAATGTTCAGCACGCATACTTATGCCACTCATCAAGTCTTTGTATGTGTTTAAATCTTTCATTATAAAACTATTTTCAAGATGTTCTTGATAATATGCGAGTGCGTGTTCAGAATAATCTCGCTTCCCAAGTGCTATTATTGCGGTTTCCCCCGCAAGTTTCCCTGAAATCATTGCTAGGTTTGTACCTTCCCAGTGTAAATTGTTTACAAACATTGCAGCATCTCCGCAAACCATTACGCCTGCGCCGAACAATAGCGGAATTTTTTTATATCCGCCTTCAGGAATAAGGTGTGCTGAATATTCAGACAATTCGCCATCTTTTATTAATGGAGCGATTTCCGGATGTACTTTTAATTTGTCTAACAATTCATAAGGACGTAAACCTTTTTCAATAAGCTCGCTTAACGTAACTCCAAGTCCAATAGTTACAGATTCTTTATTTGTGTACATAAAGCCTAATCCTAGCATTCCTAGCATTGGACCGCCAAAGATTTCGTAAATACATCCTTCATCATCATTCACATGAAATCTGTCATTTATTTTCTCTTTCGGAAGTTTTATAACCTCTTTTACACTCAAAGCAACATCTTCCGGCTTTAAATCTCCTCTTAATCCGATTTGTTTGGCTAGTAGAGAGTTTACACCGTCTGCGAGAACAACTATATCAGCATAATAATCTTCTAATTCCGTTTTTACGCCTTTTACATAGCCGTCTTTTACGATTAATTCTTTAACAACTGTTTCTTCGACAATTGTAACCCCTTCTTTTTTTGCTTCTTCTGCCATCCAACGGTCAAATTTACCTCTAATGACAGTGTAACTGACAATATCTTTTAAATTTTTCTTATGAGAAATTACAGTTGCATCATTTTCGCCAAGAAGTGCGTATTTGTGTTCAATATTGCGTCTTTCAATAGGCGCTTCTGTTTCAAAATTTGGAAAAATTTCTCTTGTTGGTTGTGCGTAAATTGCACCTCCAAATACGTTTTTACTACCTGCAAATTGGCCCCGTTCAATTAGTACAACCTGTTTCCCTGCTCTTGCAATGGTTATAGCACAGGAAATTCCGGCAGGACCTCCGCCAACAACTATAACTTCTGTTTTATTATTATTTGTTTCTTCGTTCTCCATAACAAACCACCCAATGATATATATTTACAACAAAAACTATACATCAAATTTTATTCATTGTAAAATAGTAAATATGATAATTACTGCAGGTAAATTTAAGGGGCAAAAAGTACAAGCTCCTGACGAAAATATAACAAGACCAACGCTTTCAAAGGTTAGAATGAGTATTTTTAATACTTTGCAAGCAATGATTGATTTTGATAGTAATTCTTTTCTTGATATGTATGCCGGTTCTGGGATAATGGGTTTGGAAGCGTTATCAAGAGGTTTTTCAAAAGTTGTTGCGATTGAAAAACATCCGAAGGTTTCGCAGATTATAAAAACGAATTTTAAAAAGTTTACTCCTTCTCCAAAATTGTTGTTTGGTGATAGCTTGAGGGTTGCAGTAAAATTAAATGAAAAATTTGATGTAATTTATATTGATCCGCCGTATTTTTCAGGAATTTACGAAAAAAGTTTGAATGCTATTAAAAATATTGTTGGTGGAATTATTATATTAGAACATGTGACAGATGTTGATTTGACTGGATATGAGGTTATAAAACAAAAAAAGTATGGAGATAAATTTATCACTTTTTTGAGAAAAGTTGAATAGTTTAATTTAAAATTTTGTTCAAAAAAAGAGCCGATAAATCCCTTATCGACTCTTTTTTTTATCCTTAATAAAAACTATTTTACAAGTTCTTTGAATTTTTTACCAGCTGAGAAAGCAGGAACTGTTTTAGCAGCGATTTTCAAAGGTGCGCCAGTTTGAGGGTTTCTACCTGTTCTAGCAGCTCTTTTGCGTGGTTCGAAAGTACCGAAACCTACTAGAGTTACTTTTTTACCTTTTGAAACTGTTTTTTCAATTGTTTCTAAAGTAGCTGCAATGATGTCAGCAGTAGCTTTTTGAGAAACTTTAGCTTTTTTTGATACTTCTTTTACCAATTCTTCTTTGTTCATTATGAACCTCCTTTTTCCTTTTGCATACAGTAATAGAAACCATTCTCTCTCCCGCATGCTTTTATCTCGACAAGATTTATTATAGCATTTTATTTCAATTTGGCAAGTGTTTTTCAAAAAATTTTTCAATCTAACTATATTATAGAGCGACTTTTAAGGGGTTGCACTGCTGAAAATCCAATAATATTGCCATTTTTAAGCTAGTTATATGATTTTGGGTCAACTTTGGCAAATTTAACATCTTTGTAAAAATATTGCAAAATTTGATATGCGTTATAGCCTTGTTTTGCCAAATTGTTAGCTCCGTGTTGTGACATGCCGACACCATGACCGTTTTTTTTGATATTGTCATCAAAAGACGGAACAGAACGAAGGTATGGCAAATTACTCCCCCAACTGTTAGTATTTGTCATTCCACCAGCTGATGCAGAATAATATGCACTGATTACTTTCATGTTGTAAGTTAAAACTATACCTTTTGTTTGATCCACTGCGTAATTTGTATCGGCGGTTTCTGCTGAAGCTCCTCTATATGCTTGATCTTCCGGTGTATCTTTTAGGTCATATCCATATCTAGCACGTTTACCTAAATTTGCAAGAGCGTAACTTCTTGCTGCAATGGCTTGGGCTTTGTGTGCTTCTGTAGCCCAACTTGATGGCATTTCTGACGGAACAACTCCTTTTATATAATCTTCTAACGGAATATTATTAATTACGGTTAATTTCCCGTTTTTGTTTTGTATCATTATAATTCCACGATACCATCTGCCTTTTGCACTTACAAATCCTGTTCCTACGGGTTTTATAACAATATTGTCGGAGTTAACTTTGTAAAATTTCCCTTTATACTGAATTGCCATTAAGTTATGATATGGCTTGATTTCATAACCTTTCATTGCCTCTAAATCACAAATGCTATGGTTGGTATTGGCATCAATGATAATCCCTTTTACAGACGTTCCAATTCCTGTTGAGTCAGTTCCGGTTTGAAGTCCTATTTTTATTGCATAACAAGGTGACGCAAAAATTTGCGACATAATTAGTATTGAAAATATTATTATAATCTTTTTCACAACTTCATTATAACACATTGAGGTAAAAAGTGTTTAAGTCATACGGTTGATTTTTTGCGGAGTTTTTTCTTCAATACCCAAATTGGCTTTAACTCTTTTGGAAATATGTTCTCCCATTTCTTGCCCTACTGAATATGAAGTCATAGAACCGGCTACAAAAGTTAAACCTTTGATAATAGCTTCAGCTTTTCCTTTTAATTTATGCTTTTCTAGATATTCAAAAATAGGTTTGAACATTTTATTTTCGGATAATTGTTTAATTCCATTTTGAACACTGGAAGAAGATACGGTCTTGTCGTAATATTTTTTAATCATTCCTTCTCCCGCAAACATTGCTGAGAGAGCTGCAATTTCTGTAATTCCTGTTTTAACCTTATCATCAGACATTGCGGTTTTTACAACTCCAGAAGCACAGATAAGTGGGTTTACATTGTTTACGGCAAATTGAGTGGCTTTGCCGGCATATTCAAAAGCTTTATTCTGTTTTGCAAGATCAGAAAATACACTTAGCGCACTACGAGCAGTATTTGCTGCCAAACCATCGTATTTGGCAACTTCTTGTACCAATCCTGCGGTTTGCCCTAACACAACTGCACTTCTGCCGATTTCTCCGTTTTGAGTTTTGTCGGCATTACGGTATGCAAATATTCCTGATGCTACTGCACTGAACATTACAATATTACCTATTAAACTACACTACATTTATATAAAGTATTTCTTTAAGCAAAAATTGCGTGAGTGTGAAGAAGTTGTTACAGTTTTTTAGTAGGGCAATAAGGAGATAAGACAATAAGGCTTTTAACTCGCTTCGCTCAAAAACAATTTAAAAACAATAATATCTGAAATGAACTTATCGCCCTATAGCCTTATCGCCTTATTGCCTTTATAAAAAAATGAACAATTTAAAAAAAATTTCGTTCTATTGATATTAGAAGAAAAACTGTTATAATATAAACTATGAAAAAATTACTGTTAATTCTCGTGTTACTTTTAATATCATCAATTGCGCAAGCGGAAGATTTGCCTAATATTCAGTTGCCTTTGAGGGATTATCACGGAATAATTATTCCTGCAGGAACTTTTATTCCTGTTATGAATGCGCAAGAAATTTCTACACAAAATTGTCAAGAAGGTTATAAAGTTAAATTTATTTCTACAAATGACTTATTTCTTCATGATACTAATATAATTCCAAAAGATACGACATTTTATGGCTATATAGAAAAAATTAATGATCCTGTTGTTGGGACAAATGCATCTATGAAGATTAGGATTTCTAAAATGACTTATGCAGATGGGTATGAAATGCCGGTTAGAGGTTATTTGTACACATCTAATAATAATTTGTTTGGTGGCGGAATTTCTGAACCTGTAAAATATAAACCAATGGCACAAAGGCAGGTGAGAGTTCGAAGAACCACAATTCAAATGGTTCCGTCGTACGAAAGAAAAATGGGTACACATACCACAATAAAAGCGGGGTCTAATGAGATTATTATATTAACTTCGCCAACTTGGATAACTCATACCTTAACAAATTGACTTATTATAAATTGTAAAATACAATGTATTAGATAAGAGAGGAATATTATGAAAAAAATCGGATTTGTATTAACAGCTATGATTTTGACAACAGGAATGGCTTATGCCGCACAGAATTTTGATGTTCAGCAAAATTCAGAAGTTCCTTTATATCAAGAAAAATACTATCCTTCGCAAACAGTTAAAGGAAACCAAACTTTAAAAGGTAGTGTTGTAACAGTTCCGGCCGGACAAAATATGCCGGTTGTTGTTACTACTCCTATTAGCTCTGAAACTATGACTACAGGACAAAATGTAACAGTAGCTTTAGGTTCGGATTTTTATTATAACGGTAATTTGATAGCACCTGCAGGTAGCACGGTTACTGGAACTGCCATTGAAGTTTCTAAGGCAAAACATGGTAGCATGAATGGAAAACTTTTGTTGAGATTTACTCAAATTGTTACTCCATACGGTGTTCAAATTCCAATTTCCGCAGTTGTAAAAACTAATGATAACACAGGCGTTTTGGTTGGCGGAACTAAAATGGATGTTACTAAAAATTACGGCAAAGATATTGCAGTTGGCGCAGGTGCAGGTGCTTTGGCAGGTGTAATAATTTCACCTTTAGCAGGCGGTAGTGTTGGAAAAGGTGCTGCTTTAGCTACGGCAGTTGGTGCTGGTGGTGGTGTAGTTAAATCAATTTGGGATAAAGGAAATGATGTTGTAATTCCTGCAAATTCATCAATTCAATTGACTCTTACCCAACCGATTACTGTAAATCCTGCAATTTTTAATAACAATTATTAGAAAATCGGGTAATAATTTTATTTTTGTTTTAAAATAAAATAAAAACACGAAGTCAGATATTGGGGAAAATAAATGTCCTTATTAGGAAAATACACAGACAATTTAATAGAAGATGATGAGTTGGAGCAAAGTTCAAGCTATATTACTCCTGCGGTGTTGAAAAACGATGAAGATATAAGTTTAAAAAAATCAATACTTATTTCAGCATTGCTTCACCCAACGGTTATCGGTGTTTGGGCTTTAACACTACTCATTCTTGCAATGATGGGTATTACCCTCACAATTTTTGAGAAACCGAAACCTAAAACAAACGATATTGAATTTGTACTTGTTGATAAGGAAGAAACTCCTATAAACAAAAAAACTCCATATCGTGCGGATATAAATTCTCGTGCCGGTGGACATCATGATCCAACAAGAAAGGTTTCTATGCCTTCTCCGTCACCAGGAACTCCAAAGCAACAAGCTGCTCAGTCACCAAAACCGGTGGCTAAACCTGCTGCTCAAAATCCGTTACAAAAAATAGTGAAACAAGTTACACAACAAAACCAACATACATCAGCACCGGTTAAAAAACCGGCACCTGCTGCAGCTGGTCCTAAAAAAGCTGAGCATGCAAAACCAGCTCCACCTACTGCAAGACCTTCGTTGAAGCCTCCTACAACTCCAAGACCGGTAGCAAGGCCTTCATCTCCATTTGCAGTTCCTGTACCAAAAGGAGGAACTGGAACAGGTAGATATACAACAGGTCCAATCAGTGGTTCTGGATCTTCTGCTAGAGGTGGTGGTGGCGGTGGAACTGCATCATCAGGCAAAGGTTCGCATGTCGCTGGGCCTTCTCTAGCACCAACTGGTGGCTCTGGTAATAAAATTGCTAGAGGCGGCGGCGGTGGAACAGGAGGTTACGGAAATCCTGGACCTGGAAATCCAAAGGGCAGACCTGGTATTGATGCCGTAAGAGAACCTGACTTTGGGCCATATATGCGTGAATTACAAAGACGTATTAAAATGAACTGGGATCCACCAAAAGGAAACGAAAGTAAGCGTGTAGTATTGCAATTCAAAATCGCCAAAGACGGTAGGTTATTGTCTTGTAGCGTACTTAAATCTTCCGGACTCCCGGGAGCTGATAAAGCCGCAATTAGTGCAGTACAGGCAACCGCTCCTTTCAGACCGTTACCGGCTGAATTTAAAGGACAAAGTGTAGATATTCAATTTACGTTCGATTACAACGTATTTGGAGCATCAGGATATCACTAAAAATTATTTGAGTGAAGTTAGTGTAACGATCCTTTCACTTCTTTCGTTTCACTTTTCACTCAATTTAAAACAAGGATAATTACAAAAGAAAGAGGATAAAACTATGGAACTATTATGGAACTCAATTGCAATGGACTGGCCTGTATTAACACCAATCTTGATTTGTTCAATTTTGGTTGTGGGCGTTGTAATTAACAGATTTTCTTTTTATAAAAAGAACAAAAGAGATGTTGTTCTTTTTATACCTAGATTGCAAAAGGAATTAGTAAAAAACAACCTTGATGGCGCACAAAATTTAGCTATTCAATGTGGCGGCGTAATCGGTGAAGTTACAGAAGAAGCGGTTAGAATATTTTCTGAACAAAAGAGTGGTTTTTCTCGTTCATTTGATATTGCAGCATCTTTGGCATCAAGAAAATTGGAAAGTCACTTAACAATTTTAGGTACAATTGGTGGTGTTGCTCCGTTCTTAGGTTTGTTCGGTACAGTTGTAAGAATTTTGTTTACATTCCAAGATTTAGCTGCTCAAGGTAATCAATCTGCTGCGGTTGCATCAGGTATTGCATCTGCATTGATTGCTACGGCATTTGGTTTGGGAGTTGCGATTGTTGCGGTAATTTTCTATAACTCATTCCAATCAATTGTAAAACGTTATGAGGATGACTTCCAATTAATCAAATTGTTATTCTTAAGCTTTGTAGATTCTAATGATGAATCAACAACTCCAAGTAATGCAAATATTTCTTTGTAAGAAGTGGCTAGGCAGCTAAGCAGATTAGATGCAAAGAAGTATAGAGGCAAAGTCCGTTACAAATGTGACTCTCGTTATTGCGAACAACTTAGGAAAGAAAAGTAGGCTTGGGCTTTCTAGCTCAACACCATAAATAACTAAACTGAAACGGTCTTTTCACTTTTCACGTTTCACTTCTCACAAAAAATCAGGTAACACCTGACAACACACACTCAACACGAGGAAAAATTAATGTCAATGAAAAACAACAAGGGAAAAGAGGCCCTGTTTACAGAAATAAATATCACACCGTTAACAGATATCTTTTTGGTACTGCTGATTATCATGATGGTTGTTGCTCCAACTTTTCAGTCGAATGATAGTTCCATAAATGTTCCAGAAATAAATAGCGGAGTATCAATTGAGCAGAAAAATGCGACAGTGTCTGTTACAAAAGATGGTAATATGTTCTTAAACGGTACACCTGTTACAGAACAGAGTTTGACAAATGAACTTGTTACTCTAAAACCTCAGTTAGAAAAGGCTGAACTTGTTGTAAAAGCTGACGAAAAGGTAAAAAGTGCAAAGATAATGGAAATTATGAATGCAGCTCAAGATGCGGAATACAAAAAACTTATCGTAGCCGGAGAACCTTTGAGTAAAAAAGAACAAAAAGAATTGGAGAAAGACGCAAGCAAGCAGTTAGGCGGCTAGAAATTGGCTAGGCGGATTAGCGTAGGTCGGATTTACTAATCCGACATTAGACCTCTCACTAAAAAATAAGGAAATATAAAATGTCCAGAAATAGAGATACATTTAACGAAATAAATATCACACCATTAACAGATATCTTTTTGGTATTGTTGATTATTATGATGGTAATTGCGCCAATGTTGGATCAACAAGGGTTGAACTTGACCGTACCTGAAAATGTTGCACAAGAACAGGTTCAAAAAGAAACCAAAATAATGACCGTAATGGTTGATGCAGGCGATAAATATTATCTTGACGGCATTGAAATTCCTGCAGAAGAATTGGAAAGCACAATTAAATCTCAGGCAAAAAATTATCCAGATGGACTTTTGATTAAAACAGATGCGGATTCAACTCATGGTGCTATGGTAAAAGTTATGGATAGCGCAAGAAATTCCGGTATAACAAGTATTTCTGTTGACGAAATTTAGTGTCAAATTCTATTTAGACATTCCATTCAGGGTTTTTACCGTCAGCAATTTCAAAAAATTTGTTCATACGTTCAGCAACCGACAGTTTTTCATCATTTTTTTGAAAAATTGTATTTGGTTTTGTCATGTCAACTTGACTTGCCATCGTATCAAGTTTGTTGATTTTTTCTTTAATCGTATTGAAATTTACTATCATTTTTTTCTCTCTCTCATATATAAGAAAAATTTTTGAGAGGAGTAATTTCAAAGAAATGAAATTTATTTACAAAAGTTTATGTGAGTAAAAGGCGATAGGGCAATAAGGCTATAAGGCGATAGGGCGATAGGGCGATAGGGCAATAAGGCAATAAAGCGATAAGGCGATAAGTTCGTTACATCTCTAACCTGTTTACAAGTTCACAAAATTTCATTTTTGAGTTATAATATAAAAAGTTAGATAGTTATAAAGAGGGCGGTGTTCTAATGAATAAAAGTCAATCAGCAGGAATGTATATTGTACTTGCAATAGTGGTTATTCTATTTGTTTCATCAGTGTTTGTTTCAGGACCTACTACAAAGGTTTCTGAGATTTCTTATTCAAACTTTTTGGAAAGATTAGATAAAGGTGAATTTAAAAAGATTGAAAAATCTGATGATTTTTTGGTTGCAATTCCAAAAGTTCAACCGGAAGCTACAACAAAAAAAACAGTTGCTCCAACTATGAACAATCCGTTTGGAATTCCTGAAACTGCTAAAGCTCCAACTTTAAAATATAAAGTTTTAACACCGACTTATGATCCTGAATTGATGAAAAGACTTGATGCGTCTGACGCTGATATTCAAGTTACAAGAGCATCTGAATCTTCCAAAACTATTGGTAATTTGTTGAGTTATTTGTTGTTGCCGATTTTGTTTTTGGTATTTCTTGCGGTTATGGCAAAAAGTATTCAGGCAGGTGGCTCTCAAGCAATGTCTTTTGGGAAAAGTAAAGCCAAAATGCTTTTGGATAGCAAGGTTAAAACAACTTTTAAAGATGTTGCCGGAATTGATGAAGAAAAGAAAGAATTGGAAGAAATTGTTGATTTCTTGAAAAACGGTGATAAATATATTAAATTAGGCGCAAGAATTCCAAAAGGCGTTCTTCTTGTTGGACCTCCAGGTACTGGTAAAACTTTGATGGCAAAAGCTGTTGCCGGAGAAGCTGGAGTTCCGTTCTTTTCTATCAGTGGTTCTGACTTTGTAGAAATGTTCGTTGGTGTTGGTGCAAGTCGTGTTAGAGATTTGTTTGAACAAGCTAAAAAACATCAACCTTGTATTATATTTATTGATGAAATTGATGCGGTTGGTCGCCAAAGAGGTGCCGGAATGGGCGGTGGTCATGACGAAAGAGAACAAACTCTTAACCAATTGCTTGTTGAAATGGATGGTTTTGACGAAAATACAAATATTATTGTAATTGCGGCAACAAATAGACCTGATATTTTGGATAATGCTTTATTAAGACCTGGTAGATTTGATAGGCAAATTTATATCAATGCACCTGATGTTCGTGGTAGAGAACAGATTTTGAAAGTTCATGCTAAAAATAAGCAACTTGAACCTGAAGTTGATTTAAAAACTTTAGCAAAACGTACACCTGGTTTTACCGGTGCAGATTTGCAAAACTTGTTGAATGAAGCTGCTCTTTTGGCTGCAAGAAAAAATAAAGAAAAAATTTCAATGGGTGATATTGACAATTCAATTGACAGAGTAATTGCAGGTATTGAGAAGAAAAGTAAGGTTTTGACAGATGAAGATAAAGAATTGACTTCTTATCACGAAGTTGGTCACGCATTGTTGGCAAAACTTTTGAAAGATGCGGATGAACTTCATAAAGTTTCGATTATTCCTAGAGGTTATGCTTTGGGGGTTACTTGGACAAAACCAAAAGACGAAAAAGTTCATACTAATAAGGCAAAACTTCTTGCTCAAATCACTGTTTCATTAGGTGGTCGTGCTGCAGAAGAAATTGTTTATGGCAAAGACAGAGTTAGTACAGGTGCATCTCAAGATCTTATTAACGTAACAAATATCGCTCGTAAAATGGTTACTGCTTGGGGAATGTCAGATAGATTAGGTAATATGGCATATGGCAAAAACCAAGAAAATGTATTTATGGGTAGAGATTTCGGACATCAAAGAGATTATTCTGAACAAGTTGCGTTTGAAATTGATGAAGAAATGAAACGAATTGTTGATGCAAAATATGAAGAAGCAAAAGAATTGTTGAGTTCAAACCGTGATATGTTGGAGGCAATTGCAAAAGAACTTCTTGATAAAGAAACTATTGATGCGGAAGAATTTCAAGATATTATGAACAGGGTTGAGCACGAAAGAAGTTGTTAAGATATAAAGATTAAAAATATAAAAAACGTCATGCAATATTTGTATGGCGTTTTTGTTTGACGGTATTACTGTATCGCTTCGCTCCTTATAATGACATATAAAGTTCCTCTTTGCTGAACGTCATTTTTTTTTGCCAAATTAATCCTAAAATTTTAACAAATCGTATAAAATTTTTTCATATTTTGTGTTATAGTAAATTCATTAGAGGTGTTTATTATATGAATATGAAAGGAGAAATATCATGACTGGAAAACGTGTATGGTTATTCAAAGAAGGTAATGCCGATATGCGAAACCTTTTGGGTGGCAAAGGTGCAAACCTTGCGGAGATGACAAATTTGGGTCTGCCTGTTCCTCCGGGTTTGACTATTACTACTGAAACTTGTATGGATTACATCAATCACGGTAACAAAATGCCTGCAGGACTGATGGATGAAGTTAGAAACGCACTTGCAATTGTTGAAACACAAGCAGGTAAAAAATTTGGAGATGCTGAAAATCCGTTGTTAGTTTCTGTTCGCTCAGGTGCAAGACTTTCTATGCCAGGTATGATGGAAACTATTCTTAACTTAGGTTTGAATGATAAAACTGTTGAAGGCATGATTAAATTAACTAAAAATCCTAGATTTTGCTATGATTCTTACAGAAGATTTTTGACAATGTTCGGTTCTGTTGCTTGGGAAATTGATAGACAAAAATTTGAGGACTATCTGGATAAAATAAAAGAAGAAAAAGGGTACAAATCTGATACTGAATTAACTGCAGATGATTGGAAATCGTTGATTGCGCCTTATAAAGAATTGATTAAAAAAGAAACAGGAAAAGAATTTCCGCAAGATCCATATGTGCAATTGGAAGAATCTATTGAAGCTGTTTTCCGTTCTTGGAATATTCCTCGTGCTGTCGCATATAGAGAACACTACAAAATTGACCACAATTACGGAACTGCCGTAAATGTTCAAACAATGGTATTTGGAAATATGGGTGATGATTGCGCAACAGGCGTATCTTTTACAAGAAATCCTTCTACCGGTGAAAACAAGTTCTATGGAGAGTATTTGACAAATGCTCAAGGTGAAGATGTTGTTGCCGGTATCAGAACTCCAAAACCTATTGCTGAACTTGAACACGAAATGCCTGAACTGTACAAACAATATGTTGATATTGCCAAAAAACTTGAAAAAGGCTACAAAGATGTTCAAGATATGGAATTTACAATTGAAAGAGGTAAATTGTGGATTTTGCAAACTCGTAACGGTAAAAGAACTGCAAAAGCATCTGTAAGAATTGCAGTTGAAATGTGTGAAGAAGGTATTATTGATAAAGAAAGAGCGGTTGAACTTGTCGATGCAAACCAACTTTATCAAGTGCTTTTACCTGACTTTGATCCAAAAGCCAAAAAAGAAGCTCACAAAATTGCTCAAGGGCTTGCAGCATCTCCAGGTGCAGCAGTTGGTAAAATCGTTTTTGACACAGAAGAAGCTGCAGAACGAGGCAAGGCTGGTGAAAAAATTATTTTGGTTAGAATTGAAACTTGTCCGGATGATATTCACGGTATGATTGAATCTCAAGGTGTTTTGACACTTCGTGGCGGTATGACATCTCATGCTGCAGTTGTGGCTAAAGGTATGGGAAAACCTTGTGTTGCAGGTTGTGAAGATTTATCAATTGACCTTAAAAATGAAACATTGACAGCTGGTGACGGTACTGTTTATCACAAAAATGATATCATTTCACTGGATGGTGGTACAGGGGAAGTAATGGATGGCTCAATACATCTTGTACCTCCGACGATGGATGATAACTTTAAAAAATTGTTTGAATGGGTTGACGATATCAAATTGTTAGGAGTTCGTGCAAATGCTGATACTCCGGCAGATGTAGCAAAGGCTTTGGAACTTGGCGCAGAAGGTGTCGGACTTTGCAGAACAGAACACATGTTTATGGATCCTGAAAGACTTCCTTGGGTACAAAAAATGATTATTGCAGGTACTCCTGAAGCTAGGAAAGAAGCTTTGGAACACTTATTGCCAATGCAATACAGTGATTTTTATGCAATGTTTAAAGCATTGGGTGAAAAATCTATGACAATCAGGCTTCTTGATCCGCCTCTACATGAATTTTTGCCTGACAAAGAAGAATTAATTGCAAAAGTTGCAACTAAAAAAGCAAAAGGTGAAGATTATGCAGAAGATGAAAAATTGTTGAACATCGTTGAAGCAATGTCAGAATCTAACCCTATGATGGGGTTAAGGGGTTGCCGTTTAGGTTTGACATATCCTGAAATTAATGAAATGCAAGTTCGAGCAATTTTCTATGCAGCTTGTGATTTGAAAAAAGAAGGTTTAGATGTTAAGCCTGAAATTATGATTCCGCTTGTTGGTCATGTAAATGAACTTAAAACGGTGAAGGGAGTTCTTGAACGTGTAGCAAACGAAGTTATGGATGAAAAAAATGTCCGAGTTGATTATATGTTTGGAACAATGATTGAAATTCCTCGTGCTGCTCTAACTGCTGATCAGATCGCAGAACATGCAGAATTTTTCTCATTTGGAACAAACGATTTAACTCAAATGACATTTGGTTACTCAAGAGATGATGCAGAAGGTAAATTCTTGCAAAACTATGTAGAACAAAAAATTCTTCCTGCAAATCCATTCTCAACACTTGATCAAGAAGGTGTTGGACAATTGATGAAAATTGCATTAGAAAAAGCTCTAAAAGTTAGACCTCACCTAAAACGAGGTATTTGTGGAGAACACGGTGGAGATCCGGCATCAGTTAAATTCTGTCACAGAATTGGCTTAAACTATGTTTCTTGCTCTCCATTTAGAGTTCCGCAAGCAAGACTTGCTGCAGCTCAAGCAGTAATTGAGTTCAAACAATCAAAAGATATTTCGTTACCTTTGGGTTGTAAGTAAGCAATAAATAAATTAAAACAAGCAGACGAGAAAATTTTTCTCGTCTGTTTTGTTTATTGCGCTAATTATAAAAAAATGCTATAATCTTTTTATGGATACTAGTTATTTAAGAGAAAAAGCTAACTGTCTTCGTAATGAAATGAACCATATTTGGGGTGCAATATTCATTATGGGTGGTGGTGCTATAGGTTTTAGTATTATTGCTGAAAAAACTCTATTGATATATTTTTACATTATTGCTGGTTTTTTCTGGACAATAGTATTTTTTAATGCTTACTTTACCAAACGTACAGAATTAACAAAAATTTTAGATAAATTAAAAAAAGGAGAAATATAATGGATTGGTCACAATATTTGGCTATAGTTTTTGCTATTTTCGCTCCAGCCTATTTTTTATATAGAATAAACAAGCAAGATAAAGAATTTGCAAAGCACGAAAAAAATTAAATTTAACTGTTGTGGGCTAAATACACAATATTCTTAAATCGTTTAGTTATGGTAATCTTTTCCGCCAACTATTCTCAAATGTCTGTTTGTACCTTCTCCTATTGACTTGCTAGACATGTTGTGTTGTTCTACAAGTTCATGTTGAAGTTTTCTAATATGTTGGTTTTGTGGTTGTAATTCTACGTGTTCGGCTCCGGCAAGAATTTTATTTATTGCTGCTTTCGCCTCATCTAATGCTCTTTCAGCATCATCATAATATCCGCATAGGGTTTCAGAAGCTTCTGTTATTTGTAATGCTTCTTTCAAAACCTTTTGAATTTGAGCCATAGAATTTGTTTTTACATAAAATATTTGTAATCTGTAATCGTTTGCGGTACTCAAAACTTTGGCACCACCTTTTATAAAGTTTTTGTGCGCAATGACGATATCCGCCTCATCAAGATTGCGAGTGATTTCTGCGTTCAAATTCAAGCGTTCGATAACTTTTTCAACAATCGTTCTTGAAACCGCATAAAGATATATCTTTTTAAACCCTTTTACTTCTTCGACATATTTCTGTCTAGAGAATGAAAATTTTAAACTGTCTGTATTGTGTTCCGGTTGAATTTTTTGTTCAAGTTTGTTTATCTCTTTGGGAATATCCGTAATTGTCGGTTCTGTTTTAGTTGGTGTTTGAGGAGGAAATTCTCCTTCGTAGGATTTGTCTACCTTTCTAATTTCAGGTCTGATAGGCCAACCTCTTAATATATAATCAACCGCCTCCGCCGTATCTTTATAGACTGCTAAAGTGTTTCTGTCTAAGATTTCAATAACAACATCAAATGTTGGTTGTTTTTCTCTTTCTAAAACTGTTTTTTGAGATGCTCTACGTTTTGCCTCATCATCACCTAATGTTACGGACTGAATACCACCGACCAGATCTGATAGTGTCGGGTTTTTGATAAGGTTTTCTAAACTATTACCGTGAGCGGTTGCAATCAACATAACTCCACGTTCAGCAATGGTACGTGCAGCTTGTGCTTCTGCTTCTGTACCGATTTCATCAACAACGATAACTTCTGGAGTGTGATTTTCAACCGCCTCAATCATAATATCTTTTTGAAATTCTGGTTGTGTAACCTGCATACGGCGTGCATGTCCGATTGCAGGGTGAGGAGTATCGCCATCACCGGCGATTTCGTTAGAAGTATCTACAATTACAACACGTTTACCAAGTTCGTCAGCAACAAGTCGAGAAATTTCTCTCAATTTTGTTGTCTTACCAACTCCAGGTCGACCTAAGAACAAAATGCTTTTGTTCATCATACAAATATCTTTGATACAAGCAATAGTTCCTGTTACAACACGACCGATACGGCAAGTTAGACCAATAACTTTACCTTGTCTGTTGCGTATTGCACTAATTCTGTGAAGTGTTCCGGGAATACCTGATCTATTGTCGGATGTAAACTCTTGTATTCTGCTTGTAATATAATTAATGTCATCTTCTGTGACAAATTCTTCGCCCAAGTACTCAATTTTTCCGCCGGCGTGACGAATTTCCGGAGTTCTGCCGATATCTAAAACTATCTCAATGACATCTTCCATTTTTTCATAAGAGATGTGCTTTTTCACCTTTTGGGGTAAAACTTCTGTTAATCGGTCTAAATCGTTTTGAAATTGTAAGTTGCTCATTTTCTTTTCTGCCTTTCTGATATTTTGTATATATAACAAAATAATTGTCGGCTGATTACAATTCCGCACGCGCAGCGAAACTAATATTCAATTTTCTTAAATTCAATTCACCTTTCTATATATATTATACCACTTTTTAAAAAAAACTCATCAATCTAAAGTATTACAAAAGTAGCAAATTTACATTTTTTAATAGAGGCTTTCTTACACTTGTTTTTGAGAAGAAAAATTTTATATTTTATGTTAACAAATGTTACAAAGGATAATTACTTTTTAAAGTTTTTGAATAAATATGCCGTAATACTACATGAATGTTACTAAGAAAGGAAAATCATCAATGGGATTAGCGGCAGGACAAGCTAGATTATTGACGATAACAGGCAGGAAATCTGACTGTGAATATGAGTCTATGCGTCTTTCTCATCAGAAGTTGGCTCTATCACGTCAACTTACTGACCTTTCTAATGAATATCAAAACTCTCTTGACCAAACAAAATTGATTTATGATTATTATGGAACTGGCGATCAATCAAATCCATTGTCTTATGGTATTTTGATGACACCATCTACATTAAATAATTATATGCCTGTACTTGTTACAGATCCAAAAGGTAGGGCTACATTGAATTCTAAATATGCGGTAGCAGCAGAAGCTGCAGGTATTCCGCAAGAAGGTTTAGGATCATTGCCATCAGAAAATACACGTAACAAGTTTATTGAAGCTTTGGGCGGGCAAGGTATTATTTCTGATAAATTGATGAATACAATTTTAGGACTTCCGTATAACCAAGCTGCCGGTATTGGTGGTGGAACTACTGTTGCGCAAATTACTCAAAGTGGTAATTTGAATGATTTGACTACTTATTTGAAAGATAACGCAGCGAATATCAACATTACATTTGATAATAGTTTATACGATGGTAACGCAGGCAGAACAGACATCAATATAATATCAAAAGATGGAACTGAGAGAATTCCGAATGATGGCTCTTTAAATAAAACATATAATTTGGGAAATCTATTATCAGGCGATGAATCTTTGGTAATTGACCTTGTAGAACATAAACAAGGTAAATATGGTAATAAGAATATTACATCAAGAGTAATGGGTGTTATTGATGATGTATTAAATCAAGTTGATGACTATTTTACAAGTTTATTTGATCTTGGTGATACTGTCTCAAAAAGTGCTTTAGATTATGCAAGAACTTCAATTCAAGAAATGTATGCACCGTTAAATTCAGATGGTATGAGTTATGATACAAGCAATACTGACAAATATTTTACTTGGATTGGTAAAGATAAAAAAGATGGTGCTAATTACATTGGTTGGTCAGGTGGTGGACAAAACCATACTGTATTTAGAGAAAGCCGTGCTACGCATCAAGTAGATTTAGGTAATATGGTAAAAGCTTACATGACTTTCTTGCAAGATTATATCAATGGTGTTTCTAAAACAGATACAAATGGTAACGATTTATATACTGTTAAAAAAGGTCATTTGACAGAAAGCAGATTAATTACAAATTCAGAAAGCTATCAATACACATGGAAAACAGGTGCAACTGTTTCCAGTGATGATTGCGCTCAAGCAACATTCTATGATGCGTTGTTTAACCAAATTTGTCAAAACGGTTGGACAAAAAATGACAAAATTGACGATAATGAATATATGCAAGAAATGTTGAAAAGTGGTATGTTGTACATTTCTAAGGTAAATGATGATGGATATTATTATCAAGGAAATTATGCAACAGATTCTTATATCAAAGAGGTTTCAGATGATACAAAAATTGCTCAAGCTGAAGCTAAGTACAATACTGAAAAATCAAAACTTAATTCTAAAGAAGAAACTTTAGACTTAAAGATGAAAAACCTTGATACAGAGATTTCTTCACTAACAACAGAGTATGATACCGTTAAAAATACGATAGCAAAGAATATTGAAAAATCATTCAAGCGGTATAATGCGTAAAAATAACATTGAGTTAAACCCCAGAAACAGGAGGCAAATCAATACTTTTTAAGCGTTGTTCAATACGTCTGTACCATTTTAAGTGTTGTTTAAAAAGTATTTTGTATTTTGTAATATCACCTTGTGATATTTCTTTAAATTGGCTATCGCAAGTTTCTGTCAAAGCTTTTTCTAAATAATGAGTTAATTCTTTTCTGCTCATATTATCAAATTCATTACCTTGACGAAGTTCAATTCTTTTTCCAAATTCAACAATAACTTCAGGTCTGTTATCTCTAAAGAACGCATAATCCACTGCCATAGGGATAAGATTAACTTTTCCATATTTTTTAAGAGCATTTTCTGCAATATATGCCAAACCTGTCTGAAATTCAATTGGTCTAAAATGTGGTGGTCTAATTATGCCTTGAGGGAATATACATAACATATTTCTCAAATCTCCCACAACATCAACAGAGTATTTTAAAGCTTTCATTGCCGATTGTGGGGATTTTTTGTTAACCGAATAAGCACCACCACGTCTTAAAAGAGGGAAACGGTTAAGTTCTTCAACCATCAATCGGATTTCTTTGTGAAAAATTCTGTGAGTAGTATTATAAAGTACAATTCCATCCCACCAGTTACAATGTGGTGCAAATAAAATTGTTGGGACATCTTTTTCTGCCTCAAAATATGTTTCTTCTCCTCTATATCTGAAAGCAAAGAAACGATTTTGGAGCATGTTAAAGAAAAACATGCTTGCCACCCATAGCCAAAATTTGCTTGTTTTAGCCGGTTTAAATTTCTCCTCTTTGTTCCTCAGCTTTGTAGGCGGGATGTCAGAATATAATTGTTCTTCTACTACCATATATCAATTGTACTCCGATAAAAAAAATAAGGCAAATAGACGAGTGGATAATTTTAAGAAAGGTTAAGGTCATTAATTTTTAATGTATAATTTTTATTATGAAAGCCGAAGAATTAATCAGATATTTTAAATCATTGGGTTTGACTGTTCATACCGGAACAAAAGCTAGAGGACATCAGGGTTTTTTCTTGAATAATCGTATAGATATTTCAAAAAATATCTCTGAAAATCGACTTATTCCAACTCTTTTACATGAATTTGCACACTATATACATTCAAAACTCGAACCGAATATGAATAAAACCGGTGGAAGTTTGGAAATTCTTTTCAAGTCGGATAACCCTATTTATAAAGAGGAATTGATAAAAGTTACAAATTTTGTTGATAATAATTCGCTTTGTGTAAGACTATATGAGCATAAGGACAGAGTTAAACAGAAGATTAAGGAGTATGAGGAGATAGTAAAAAAATATTACCCGAAGTTCCAGCGTTCTAAAAAGTTTAAAGAATTTGATAAATACATTAAGCGTTCAAATGCCAAATATCTTTTGAAATATGATAGAGTAAGATTAGTTGAGGGTGGATTTTTTAAAAAAACTACAAAGCTTTTTTCTATAGATAATATAGAAAAAGATTTTGTGGACATGCCACCTGCATTTGCTGCATATATAAGATTACATTCGTTTCAGAAAAAGCAATCAAGGATTTCGGCACGAATAAATAAATATAAAAAGTATTATGAAAAACCTTGTGAATTATTTGCCAGATTAGTTGAAGGCATATACCTTGATAGAGAATGGGTTGAGGCAATTGCTCCGAATTTGATAAAACAATTTTATAATTTGTTGAAAGACGGATATTATATGGAGTTGGAAGTGGTTTTGTGTACCTTTTTACATAAAAAGTTACCGTTGTCAGCGCAAAGCATATAACCAATCCTTCCGCCGCAAGGAAAGTTATGTTGCAATGATTAATCTGTTTATGATTGTAAAGAAATGTAAAAACAAGTTTAAAATGCCCTCAAACCCTGTCATAATGCCTCTATGCTATGCTATGCTATGCTATGTGGCGCACTGTGTCAATTGTTTTGGTGTTTATGTTTTTATAAAAGAGTAAGGAAAATCGATTTTCAAAAAAGGTTAAGAAAGAAATTATAGGAGAAAAATTATTATGGCAAATATTGGAAAAATCGCAACAAAAGTGACTCCAGAACTATTTAGGGTAGCACCCGCTAAAACACTAGAACAATTTAGTGCAGCGTTAAAAAACGAAATAAAAATGAAAGAACCTCCTAAATTAGATGAATTTAAAAAATTAGTAAATATTGAAGAGGCTAAAGTGTCATTAAAAAAAATAGCTCCAAAACTAGCCAAAGAACCTCCATTATGGAAGAAAGTTATTGGAAAAATCTTTGGTTAATCAAAATTTAAAAAAAATAATGTGTGGATAACTAATATCCGCACATTATTTTTTTATCTACTTACGCTCTGCCATACATGTCTTCATATCGGATGATGTCTTCTTCAATTAGGGGATCGCCTTTTTGAACTTCTATAATTTCAATATCTTTATCAAACGGGTTTTGTAAAGAATGTATTGCTTTTAGTGGAATATCTATACTGTGTCCCGGAGAAAGAATAAGTTCTTTCCCTTCAAGAACAACTTTTGCAGTTCCCGAAAGAATAACCCAATGTTCGCTTCTAAAATTGTGCGATTGAACAGACAATTTTTGTCCGGGATTTACGTGGATAATTTTTGTTAAGAAACCTTCTCCTTGTGCAATAACCGTGTAAAATCCCCAAGGGCGATAAACTGTTTTATGTACAAGGTGAGTGTTGTCGTTTTGTTTTTTTAGTGTTTCGTAAATCTGTTTTACTTCTTGTGTTTTGTCTTTTTTGCAAGCTAAAATTGCATCTTCTGTTTCAACAATAACTGTATCTTCAAGTCCGATTGTTGTAACAAGTTTTGATGAAGCGTAAACAAAAGAGTTTTTGGAATTTTGGTCTAGAACATGACCGACAAAAACATTTCCATTTTCATCTTTTTTGCTAACATTATATATTGCTTGCCATGAACCTATGTCATACCAATCACTTTCAAGTTTTACGAGTGCAATATTGTCAGATTTTTCCATGACTGCATAATCTATTGAAATGTTTGGCATTTTGTCAAAATTAATGAATGGGATTTGGTTGCTTTCTGAAAAATTAAATTCTTCTGAAACTTTTGCTATTTCAGTGGCATGCTTGACTGTTTCGTTTAAAATTGTAGAAGCTTTAAACATGAAAATTCCGCTATTCCAATAGAAAGTGTTCTGTTTCAAATATTCTTTTGCTGTTTCGAAATTTGGTTTTTCTACGAATTTTTTGACCTTAAATCCATCCCCGATTTTTTCTGCAGTGTCAATGTAGCCGTAGCCTGTTTCCGGATAATCAGGTTTTATACCGAAAGTTACGATATAACCTTTTTGAGCTAATTTTTCACCTTTTTTAATTGTAGATACAAATTTTTCATTATCTTTAATTAAAAGGTCTGAAGGTACTGCAAGAATTATTGGATCTGATGCAGATTTTTGTATAATATACTTTGTTGCTAAAACTATTGCGGGAGCGGTATTTTTGGCAACAGGTTCTCCCAAAATAATTGGGTTTTCGGTTAATTCTGAAAGTTGCATCCTTACGTTGGCAACATGTTTTGTGTTTGTTGTACTAATTATATTTTCTTTGGGCATGCAATAATTTAGTCTTTCAAATGTCGTTTGTAACAAACTTTCATTAGAAACTAAGTTTAATAATTGTTTTGGATAAAGTTCTCTCGAAAGTGGCCATAATCTGCTTCCTGAACCACCTGCCAATATAATTCCGTACATTCAACCTCCTGATTTAACCAATAATATTATACTATAAAATACTATGTGTATTAAATCTTTCAAGGCTAATGTAACTTTTCTTTATAAAATTGATAAAAATTAAGAGGTGTAAAATTGCTTGTTTTAAAATTAGTTTTCTGATACTATATTAATATAATGTTTGATTGGGATAAGAAAAAGAGAGTAGTAGCCGGTTCTATAGCGGTATCAGTAATCGTTTTAGGTTCAATTTTAGGCGCAGTTTATCAGCCACAATCTAAGACTGATGAAATTTATTCTGCAGCGTTGGAAGATTTTTCTAAAGGGAATTATCAAAACGCTTATTATTTGTTTTCTAAAGTTACTCTATTTTCCAATCTAAAACCAGTTGCGATTTATCATAGAGCAGAATGTGCAAGGATGTTGGGGGATGACAAATCTGAGATTAAGCAATATCAGTTACTTTTTAATAATTATCCAAAACATAAATTGAGTATTCGCTCAAGATATCTTGCGGGGCAAAAAATTATTGAAACAAAGCCAAAGCAAGCAAAAAAATATTTTGAATATGTTATTCATAATGCGCCTGATACTGATTATGCGATTGCAGCGGAATATTATTTGGGTGTGATTTTGGAAAATAAATATAAGGATACGAAAATTATTCCTACGTCTGTAAAAGATGATGTCCAAAACTATTTCAGGCACTATTTAACAAAAGCTCCGTCAGGTAGACTTGCTCTTAATGCGGTTAATCATTGGTTAGAATTTGCTGATGATATAAATAAAGATGATTATTTGCTGATGGCAAATTCGTGCTATTTGTTTGGGGATTACCAAAAAGCTCGAGAACTTTTGCAAAAAGCAGATATGAATGAAAGTTGGACTTTGGATGTAAAAAATTCTTATGCGTTGAAAAATTATCCGAGAGCAAAATTTTTGACAGAAAATGGCTTACAAAAACGTTCGCAATATGTGGCAGATGATGGGATTTATGATGCTATAGATATATATTTAAAACTTGCTAATACTAAATCACAAGGTGTTGACAGGTTGTTAGGGCTTGCCGGTGGTAAAGGACGAGATTACTTGCAAAGCTTGAAGTGCCAAAATGTTTCGCAAAATGACAAAGCGGCATGCTATAGTAAATTGTATTTGAAGTACCCAAGTGGAGATTTTTCTGCTGACGCTTTATCAAATATCTTCTTTGCAAAAATTAAATCAGGAGATTTGGTTAGTGCAAGAAAAATAGGCATGGATCATTTGAAAAAATTTCCAGACACAAATTCTTCTCCAATGGTGATGTTTTGGTTAGGAAAAATCGCTGAGAAATCAAATAATTACAGCGAATATACAAGTTATTACAAATCAGTCATAGACAAATATCCAGATTCTTATTACGCATATCGGGCTTATCTAAAATTGAACCATTTGCGTGGACCATTGATTACAAATTATATGACTCCAAAGCCGGTTGTTTATCCATATAAATATACTCATAATAATATTATCGTAAAGCTTGTAGATTTAAAGGATTATGATGTCGTAAATGAATTAACTAATGACGACTTTGTTCGCAGCTGGGTGCTTTATAAAAAAGGTGATTATTCCCACTCTATGCTAGTTGCAAGAGATGCAATGGAAAAGATTAAAAACAAACCAGACAAATATGATTTGAGATGGCGATTAATTTATCCTGTAATTTTTTACGATGACGTAAAGCAATATTCTGCGCAAACTGGTAATAATATGCCATTGATGCTTTCTCTAATTCGAGAAGAAAGTTATTTTGATCCTTTAGCGCAAAGTGCAGTAGGTGCAAGTGGATTAACGCAAATTATGCCTGTTACTGCACGAGAAGTTAGTTTAAAAATGGGATTAGGCATGAATATTTCAGAAGCTTTGTTTAACCCAAACATGAATATCAAATTAGGAAATTATTATTACTTGTTTTTAAAAAGAAATCTTGAGGGATATGATATTTCATCGGTTGCAGCTTATAATGGAGGAATTGGTTCTATCCAAAGATGGAAAACTTCCTTGCATTACAATGATACAGATGAATTTGTAGAACAAATACCATATTCTGAAACTAAAAATTATGTTAAAAAAGTTTTCAGAACATATTGGAATTATATAAGAATTTATAACGGAAATAATTAATAAAGTTTAACAAAGAGCAATTTTTGAATTTAATATGTTTTATATATAAATAATAGGAGTAGGTATGATTTCAAAATTATCGTTAGCAAAAAATGTAATGGCATATGCGGGCAAACTTGGTTCTCAAATTAAGCCATCAAGTTCTATTGCTCAACATTCACCAAGCTTAAAAACTTTGCAAAAAGATACATTTTGTCATCAATATTGGCAGCAAATAAAGTCAGAAGGCTTGCTTAAAAATTCAAATCAAACATCTGTAAAATTGCATGGTTATTTGAATGGGATAAATCATCATTTGGTTACAGGCGCAAGTCCTAAGAATATGGATAAAGAATTTATGTCATTGGGGCTTACTCCGAGAGATATGATTACTTTAACCGATATTGAATTTAAAAGTTTAAAACCAACAACAGAAACAATCCATGCTTTCCGTTCAATAGGAGAAAAACCGGACTTCTTTTCTGAATACAAGTTGTATAAAAAACGACTTGACATAAAAAAGGGTGAAACTATTGATATGAAAGAGTATGCGTATGCAACATCGGATATTGATTATGCAAGAGGATACCTCACAAATAACAAAGGAATTTTATATGATATAGAAATTCCAAAAGGTTCAAAAGTTTCTGTAACAGGTGCTAATACTGCAACAAATGAAGTTGTTTTTCCAAGAAGTTCAAAATTTGAGTGTGTTGGAAAAGAGCATGTAAAAAATGCTAATAATGATTATGTAAAAGTAAATTTGAAATATATTGTGCCACAAGATATTTAATTGTAGATGTTTTCAATGAAATAAATAAAAGCCTCGTCAATTTGACGAGGCTAAAAATTTGCTTATTCGGGTAAGCATGCTTTTTATAACATGTTTTTTCTGATATTTTCTTTTTGTTTATCAATTTTTTTAATTCTGCGTTCAAGTGTTTTTACTTGTTTGTTAAGCGCTTTTCTTTCTGCTTTAACTGCAGTGTATTGCGCATCTACATCAGAATATTTTGTTTTATAATTTAACAATTCGTTTCTAACATCAACTTGTGCATTATCAAGTTGGATGATTGCATTTTGCATTTTAGCGTTACCTACAGGTTCTTCTGATGAAGTTGTTGTAGAAGTTTTGGCAACTGTATTTGCAGGCTTTGCACTAGTTGTTGTTGCAGTTGTTCTGATTGTTGATGAGTTTGTGTAAGCATCTTCAAAGTTTAGTGGAGTGAATGCGTTTCCATCTGCATAAGCTGCGCATGAGCATGCTATTAAAACTGATAAAGATAATACAAGTTTTTTTACGTTTTTGTTCATGTTTTTTCTCCTTATAAAAAATACTATTACTCTATTTTTATATAAGTATATATTATGGAGCATGAAAATAACTCATACAAAAAAATGAGAAATTAGGGAACATAAAAAGCATGCTTTCGCCATGATATAGTGCGGTTTTTGAGATTATTAACTTTTGTAAACTGTCTAAAACCTTGCAAATAAAAGGTTTTTCAAAAAAGTCAAAAATCATGAAAAAAACATGGGTTCATGGGCTTGATTTTAAATTTTCTTTTGCATAGAATTAGAAATGTGCCTAGCGCACAGTGAACTTTCAAAAAATCAATCAGAGTTAAGAGATTTTAAATAAATTTTAAAAAAGTACTTGACAAAGAAAATTGATGATATAAGATAATAAATGCAGATGACACTAGCAATTAAGAATTAAAAATAATTTATTGCATCTGACTTATATATAAAAGGAAGTAAACCCCAATCATAAAGATTGTGCCTGCGTTGCAGGGCTTATTAAGCGGTCGAAGATTTGAAAAAGAAATCGCACCTTGACAACAGAATAGCTGAAAGAACAAAATACTTTGTTAATTCTAAAAAACGAAATGATAAGGACAAAAAGTAATGAGCTAGACAACCTAAAAAGGTTGAAAAAATAACTTTCTGACAATGGAGAGTTTGATCCTGGCTCAGGACGAACGCTGGCGGCGTGCTTCATACATGCAAGTCGAACGAGAAGCTCACTTCGGTGAGTGGAAAGTGGCGGACGGGTGAGTAATGTGTAGAGAATCTGCCCTTGAGTGGGGGACAACAGCTGGAAACGGTTGCTAATACCCCATATGAGATATTTTGCAATAAATATCTTGAAAACTCCGGTGCTCAAGGATGAGTCTGCATCTGATTAGCTAGTTGGGGGTGTAATGGACCACCAAGGCGACGATCAGTAGCTGGTTTGAGAGGATGATCAGCCACAATGGGACTGAGACACGGCCCATACTCCTACGGGAGGCAGCAGTAGGGAATTTTGCGCAATGGGCGAAAGCCTGACGCAGCAACGCCGCGTGATTGATAAAGCCCTTCGGGGTGTAAAGATCTGTCAGTGGGGACGAACAATGACGGTACCCACAGAGGAAGCACCGGCTAACTCCGTGCCAGCAGCCGCGGTAATACGGAGGGTGCGAGCGTTGTCCGGAATCATTGGGCGTAAAGAGTTCGTAGGTGGCCTGTTAAGTCTGGTGTTAAATGCAGATGCTCAACATCTGTTCGGCACTGGATACTGGCAAGCTTGAATGCGGTAGAGGTAAAGGGAATTCCTGGTGTAGCGGTGAAATGCGTAGATATCAGGAGGAACATCGGTGGCGTAAGCGCTTTACTGGGCCGTAATTGACACTGAGGAACGAAAGCCAGGGTAGCAAATGGGATTAGATACCCCAGTAGTCCTGGCCGTAAACGATGGATACTAGGTGTTGCGGGTATCGACCCCTGCAGTGCCGAAGCAAACGCGATAAGTATCCCGCCTGGGGAGTACGCACGCAAGTGTGAAACTCAAAGGAATTGACGGGGACCCG
>ERZ1673702.42-NODE-42-length-190645-cov-62.743486_pt1 | contig 190645 bp, 84 predicted proteins | sample MGYA00580232_ERZ1673702 | MGnify/ENA primary metagenome ERZ1673702 (study PRJEB41218, sample SAMN15661792) | gut metagenome | host: Homo sapiens | place: Canada: London | collected 2015-08-20/2019-03-30 | study: EMG produced TPA metagenomics assembly of... | reverse complement strand
TGAAAATAATGTATATTAATGTTTTGATGAGGCTAGTGAGTATAACCCCCGGTCATGTTAAACTTGATTGACTACCCCCGTCAAGTTCTAGGAGAAAGTAAAGTTCTCACTCTCATTATCAACATTAAATACATTGAGATTATTCATCTCATTACATTACTAACTATTAATACCAATCATTATGAAAACAAACAAACCATTGTTATTAGTTGCAATCATACTGATGATACCAGCTATCATACTAGCATTGAAAGTAGAGCCAACTAGTGATGAACAAATTACTGCTGTTGTATTTGGAATACTATCGGCTATTGTTAGTTATCTTAGTAGAGATTAATCTCTACTAGATGATGTTGCTCATTATCAACATTAAATACTTTGCAGTTGAAACGAAAACAACTGTCAGTAATGCTACTGATTAGCGTAATTAAATACTTAATAGTCATGCCAGACGTTAAAGATTTAGCGCAAGCTGCACAAGGTGCTGCTGCTTCCGAGAATGTTAATGTAGTTGAACCAACTACTAGTGTTAACCAACCTGTTCAACCTACTGTTGATACAGATAACCAAAGTTCTGCGCAAGTGGAAACCATTGATGATGTTGTTAAACGCATCTGTACTGATGGTCATAGTTATGTAATGACTACTGTCATTACTAATATTGATTGTCAAGAACGTACAGGTCGTAATGGCAAATCTTATCTCAATGCGTTTGTTACTATTGCTAGTCCTGTTAAAGGTGCTCAAAGTATGCCTGATGGTACACATCGAATGGGTATGCTTGGTGCTGTTCAGATGCCATTCAATCAGATACTGCTTGTAATGCGCAAAGACAAGTTCTACGGTAGATTTGTCAACTATGTTGGTGAAGCTGCTGAAGCTGGCTTTGCTAGTATGTATCTGACTGGTGTTGCTGTCAAAGTTCTTTGCCAGTTTGTACCTGCTGGTGTACAAGACCGTAATCCATTTACTCGTAAAGACAATCTTTACAATGTTGTGGATTATGACCGATATGTATATCATATTGTAGGTATCGAACAGCCTGCTGACCCTGTTCTTGTTGGTGCATATAATGTACTTATCAAGCAGATTATGGAGGACGCTCGTGCTGCCATTGCTGCCAAGCGTGAGGCTAAAGCTAAAGCGACTAGTTTTGTTGCTACTGCAATGAGTGATGACGATATGCCATTCTAATGAACATGACGCTACTGACCTTCGGGTTGGTAGCGTTTGTGTTATCAACAATAGTTTTGCTGATGCTGTTGCTAGTGTTCAACCTCGAAATGCTCATTATCAACATTAAATATATTGCAGCAAACGAACTTAACAGTCTGATAAGACTTGTCAATCATGAACTAACTGCAAGTTCTGATAAGTCTTATCCTAATATTAAACATCATGAAAGTACATCGTATTATTACTACTATTGAAGTTGAGAATGATAATTCTATTACTTCTGTTGAACTTACTAAACTTTATCCTGATAATGCTGATATTCCTCTTGCTATTACTAATATTACTACTAATGGTAATGCTGATGATATAACAAAAGTATATGATATTGTTAATAAGAGCAGACTTGGTATTGCTGGTAAATTAAAAAGTATCGCTCATATTATTGATAATATTCTTGATAGCCATGATTATAATGTAGTTGCTGATGATAATTTTATTAATGAAACTAATGATGATTTACTCCTATAACATTTTGTTATACTGATATTGGTCATGGAGATTTACTCTCATAACAAAAAGTTATAGAGGTGAAATTAGAGGTGACGAGAGGTATTGAATGTGGAGAAAGAGGATATGGAGATGAAAGTGGACATTGTAGAGTTTGTGGAGAATGAAATGGTGGAGTTGGATGTGGTTCAAATAGGGTTAAATTGAGGTTGAATGTGGAGATGAGAATGATTGTGGTAGTGGTAAATGTGGAGATAAGTGTGGAGATGGTGATGCTGAAGGAATTAGTCCTGCTGCCATTCCTCTTCTTCCTCTTCATCCTCTTCATCACACTTCTAATAATCAATCTAAACCTATTGCTCCAACTCTTTCTCCTATCTCATTATAACTTTTCGTTATAACCTTTATAACCTCTAGTTATATCTCCCACAACTTCTTGTTATACCACTATCAGTTTCAGTCATAGCATCATCTTCTCAATCTCATTCATTATAACCTTTAGTTATACCAATGTTATCATCAGTTCTATCGTCATTATCATCTCATTGACGTTCGTCATGACGATTAGTCATGCAATCGTTATTAAGACTAGCTCTAACAGAACTATCAAGTCTAATAAGACTTCTAGTCATAATGACCAATAGCATTAGTTCTAGCTAATAATAGCACTATTAATACTATCAGTATTATAATTACTATTAATACTAGTCATGCTAATATTGCTGGTGGTATTATTAATGATATTCTTAATATTCTTGATATTACTGATTCTCTTTATACTAATGATATTCTTGATACTATTGATATTTATTATACTCGTGGTAAGTTAATTCCTATTGCTATAATGATTTTAGTTATTTTAATATAGCTATTGATTATTAGTTAGAATTATAGTATAAATAAATTATAATATATTTGGAGTATTATATTTAATTATTATATTTGTCATGTTGTTCAGTAGAGTAATATTGCTACTGATAATAATATTAATCTTAAACTTATAAGTGTTATGGTAAATTTTGATAATGTTACTAGTAATGTTCAATCTAAGTCTAGAAAGAAAACTATGGCTGAAAGTTTAGAAGAAGCTAAACAAGAAGGTAAACTTGTTGTTCCTGAAGAAGATACACAAGTTAATGCTGTTGTTAGTAGTGAAACTATTCAGCCTAAGAATAAAGCTAGGAAGAAGAAACAAAGTAAAGTTCGTAAACAGGAAGAACAAACTACTGTTGTTAGTCAAGCTAATGAAGATAATGATTTTAAAGATGCTAAGACTGATAAACGTGGTGTTCCTGTTGGAATTAATGTTCCTCAACATATTCTTGATGTAGTTTGTATTGTTAAATTCAATGCTGCATTTAGACGCCATACTTCTCTCAATATTCTTCACACTCTTGAAGATGATGGAAGAATATATAATGCTAAAGGTGCTTATGTTGACTTCTTATGGAATAAGTTTAGAGTTACCGCTGATGGCGGTCTTCGTAGAGAATATAGATATACAGATGATTTATTCATTGATGCTTTAGTTAAAGCTCATGCTGATGTTGCTAGTGATAGTCAGCGAGTTATTGGTATTATGATTGATACTGAAACTGAACTTCATAAAAAGAATAAAGATTCTGAAGCTAGCTAAGTTTGTAGTATAGACTCCCCGTAGAGGATGGATAGTGCTGTTGAGCTTGTTAAAGCTAATTCTCATTTGTCTGTCATTTTTATCCATTTTGTTTATAAGGTTGGTTATAGTTAACATGATGATAATCATCCTCTACTCGGAGTTTATTTTATATATAAAGATATGGAAAGAACTGATATTTATTTTGTTGAAGATGATACATATTTCAATAATAATGTTGAAGGTGTTGAAATTCATGCAGAATGTCTAAGTCAAGATTTTGACGATATTGCTTGGGAACCAATAGTTGATGATAGTCCTATTGTTGACCCTGAAAATGATGTTTTTGGTTATTATGATTAAATAAATAAAATTATGGAAAATATTAATATTAAAGTTATTTCTAATACTACTGTCTATGAAGATAGTAGTATTATTTCACTTGCTGATGATGGAGGAATTGAACTCCGAAACTATGATATTGCTATTATCCGTTTTAATTTCTAATTGTAACTTTTGTAATAGTACGGTCTGTGAAGATAGTGCTATTAATATTTATCATAGTCCAAGTGTTATATGTCATATTTTATTTGGTGTTAATTATTCTATTATTATTGATTGTGAAATTAGTAATAATGATGTCTGTGTCAGACATTTCGTTTTATATGATTTCGTATTTGTAGTTTTGCCTAGCATTGTCTGTGAAGATAGTGCTAGGCTTTTTAGTATGTATATTATTAACTTTAAATATATAATTAAAATGGATAATTATGATTCTTTTATTTTTGATGGTCTATTAGATAGATACATTGAAGAACAAGCTAAGTTTAAAAAAGGACAAGTAGTTTATATGGAATATACTTATCAATATCATAATCAAACTAAGCTTGGTATTTGTGTTGGCATTGTAACCGAAGTTGGAATTACTAAAATCGAACGTACAGTAGGTAATAATAAATATATTAATTATCCTATTGTATATACTGTAACTCATGCTAAAGGTGTTAGTCGTTGTGTTAGTGAATGTAAACTTGGTTCTGTATCTGAACATATTCTTAAAGAACGTCTTAAACGTGATGGTAAGAATAATGAACAAAATGCAGAGCCTGCTAGTAATGACTAACTATTTATGTTCATAATACATTCGTAGATATGATTCTTTTGCTCTATGTTGAATTTTCATATATAATCTGATTAATCTATCACGATTAATATTGGGTTCAATACAAGGCAAAAGAACTAGCTAATAAATGTTAAACTAAAAATTTAATACAGTTTTATTATGAATTATATTGCTTATAAGAATATTGATGGTACTATTACATCTGGATTTAAAGTTAAACTTTATGATATTGTTACTTTGAATGCTGGTTATTGGAAAGATAAACTTGCTATTGTTCTATATATTAATGAAGATAAAAAACAAATTAAAGTTCGTATTATTGAATGTGGTATGAACTTAACTCTTAAAGTTAAAGATATTCAATTTGTTAATCATAATAATAGAACTGCTGCTCGTTCTTATATTGATTTATGTAATAAACTATCTAAAGCCTTTCGTGATAAATACACTGATAAATATTATATAAAAGATAATTGGTTTACTGATAAGTTTATTATTAATGATATAACTGCTGATACTATTGCTAAAGGTATTGGTCAATATATTACTAATACTGATAGTGATAGATATTCTGTTAGTGCTATTATGTGGCTTAGTGATATTAAAGATTATATAGATGCTTTGCTTAAATATGGTGATTTTGATTTTGTTGCTAAGGCATTTAAAATCTATAATATTACTGATACTAGATTTGAACTCATTCGTAAACTTTATCATTATTTCTATGATTGAAAATGTTTCTCATTTTATACTTGGTATGATATTTGGTTTATCTGTATATCTTTTTATAAGAATTACCATTGTTAGTAAAAAACTAGATAGACTTATTAGAGATATTAATGATACTCAAAATTGGATTAGAAAGATTCAAATTGATATTTGCGATATTAATAGACAATGGGAAGTTAAAAGAGATAGAGATAGAAATAGACTAAGTATCATTGAAGATAGGATTGGTAAACTTGCTAGTTATTTTAATGATATTATTAGAAAGAAAGTTTAATGACTAGCTTGCTTCCATCCTCTACGGGGGGTCGCCACGGAGCGTAGCGTAGTGGCTCTACTAATCTAACTATTATTGAACTTATTATAGTTTTAACTATTAAATATAATTGTTTTATTAATCTTTAAAAATGTAAAGTACTTATGAAAAAGTATGATGAAGTTTCTGTTGTTTGTCAACTTAATAATGTTGACGCTGTTATTGGAATCAATCCTGCTAGTAAAGTTATTAAAGTAGCTAAAAATAGTGCTATTGGTAATGGAACTAGTGGTAAGATTGATTTTCTTTCTCATTATTGTGGTTATCATGTTGAGATTGTTGATGTTATTCAACAACAAAAAGAACGTGATGAAGAGATTGCTGCTAAGAAAGCTGCTAAAAAGGCTGCTCGTAAAGCTAAATTTGCAGAGGATAATACTTTTAAAGGTATTACTCGTGCTGTTGATAAACGTATGCGTACTATTAAAAGAAAGTAGTATGTTATGGTTAGCTTTAAATTCTCATTTGGAGTTGTAGGTAAATCCAAAGAGAAAGGAATAGTCAATAAATATGTTATTATAGTTGCTAAATGTGAAGGTATTATTAGATATATTGATGGTACTTATAAAGTAGAATACAATGACAAACTATATAGCATTACAGGTGAAAGTTACAGAACTAAAGGAAAGAAAGTTGTTTATGCTCGTCGATTAGATGAATATAATCATAGAATTAAAATTATAAGAGATAGTGAAAATAGAAAAACTGTTGATATTAGATTTTATATTCCTTTTGCTGCTGGACTTATAGCTAAAGGTAAAATTGTTAAAATGCCTTTTGCTAAGGAATTGTTTCATATTACTACGTGCTATAATCGTGGTGATAGTGAATCTACTATTTTAGCTTTTCAAGAATGGAAAGAATATGAAGATAAAATTAAAAATAATCTTATTGATGTAAATAACGAATTGTAATGATTGGTAATCTTAATATTGCTAATAGTAATAGAAAAGATACTAACATTAAGTTTACTAAAGACCAAGAAATAGCTGTGCATGAACTTATTGAGTTTCTTGCACAGCCTTGGGATGATAAGAAATATATTAATGCTCTTTGTGGTGCTGGAGGTACAGGTAAGACATTTGTTATTAAATATGTTATTAATAATTGCAAATGGTCTGGTGGTGTTATAGGCTGTGCTGCTCCTACACATAAAGCTTGTAGAGTTCTTAGTAATTCTATTGGTGGAAAAGAAGTTAATACTATTCAATCATTGTTTGGTTTTAGACTTGATGTTAATATTGAAAATTTTGACCCTGAAAATCCTGCCTTTAATCCTGTTGGAAAAGATAAACTAGATGGTCTTAAAGTTTTAATTATTGATGAAGCTTCTATGCTTAATGCTAAACTTGTTAAGTATATTAGTAATAAATGTAAGAAACTTCAAATTAAAGTTATAATGCTTGGTGACTCTAGTCAGCTTCCACCTGTTAATGAGAAAACTAGTCAAGCTTTTCTTATTGCTAGTAATACTTATTATCTTAAAGAAGTTGTACGACAAGGAGATAATAACCCTATTAGTAAACTTCTTAAACTTCTTCGAGAAGATATAGATAATAAGAATGGATGGAGATTTCTTGATTATATATCTAAAAATAGACAAGATTATAATGAAGAAACTAAAGGATTTTATGTTTGTGGTCAAACTGAATTTTCTGATTTAATTGATACTTGTTTTAATGATGAAGAATATACTAAAAATATTGATTTGTATCGTATTATAGCTTATACTAATAGTCGTGTTGCACAATGGAATAACCATGTAAGACATATGATTATTCAAGATGCTGATAAAAGTCTTATTACTCGTAATGATTTAATAATGAGTTATACTACTGTTGTTAATGTTTTTAATGATATTATTATAAACAATAGTGAAGAATATATTGTTAAAGATATTGTTGATACAGTTGATAATGATTATGAGTTTAAAGGATTTCTTATTAAGTTTCAAGCTATTCATGGTGGTGTTATAACTCAACCTTTATTTGTTATTGACCATTATGATAACTATACATTTCAGATGTATTATAAGAAGTTGACTAGTCTTATTGATGATGCTAAAAAAGCTAGTAGTTCTGAACGTGGAAGTAAATGGAAACAATATTTTGATTTTAAACGTAAATATCTTATCGCTTCTAATATTACGAATAGTAATGGTAAGATTTTATTTAGTAGAGATTTAGATTATGGTTTTGCAATTACTTCTCATAGAGCACAAGGTTCTACTTATAAAAATGTATTTGTAGATATTAACGATATGATTTATGATAAATATGGTCATCCTTATACTAATAGAGATGAAATGCTTCGTAGATTATATGTTGCTTGTTCTCGTGCTAGTAATCAATTAGTATTATCTTATGGCAAGTAAAACTGTTGATGAATATCCTGATTGTGAAAGATGTCCAAATCGTATATTTAATACAGGTAAATATATACAAGGTGGTAGAGGAAGTATTCATGGAGATATTGTTTTCCTATTTCCTAGAGGTGATAGAAATTATTGTGAAGATTATCAATTATTTACTGATATTGGTAATCTTTATGATGAATATTCTGGACGTAATAATACTGAAGATGTGTATATGACTTATAGTATTAAATGTGCTTGTTCTAATAATTATAATACATATCTTACTGCTATTGATAAATGTCGTAATATTCTATGGAAAGAATTAGCTAGAATTAATTATAAGTATCTATTTATATTTGGTGATGCTTATCTTAGTATTAGTAATAATCATATTCCTAGATTTATGGCTACTGGTGGTAAGTATATATTTAATAATTATTCTCCTCTTATTAAATTTAAAGATGATAATCTTTATCATATATTTAAACAGCGTTTTGCTGATGATGTTAATTGGGTTACTAAAAATAGAAATAATTATGGTATAGTATAAATGATTAATTGTATAGCTTATGATGTTGAAGTTTTAAGAAATTTCTTTTCTATTACTTTTGTTAGTATTAATAGTTATCTTAAAGTTTTTAAAGATTGTGTTAATACTGATAATAAAGCTATTCCTTTAGTTCAAAAACTATCTGTTGAAGAAATTAAAGCTCGTCTTAAAACTGTTGAAAAACATAGTTTTTATATAACAGATACAGATGATAGTCAATTACTTTCTATGATAGGTTATATTAATAAAACTAAATGTTATAAGAATTCTAATGGAAATATTATTCGTACTGACTTGTATGGATTTAATAATTTCAATTATGATAATCTTATGATTGCTGCTTTACTTAGTTTTTATATGCGTACGAATAGTACGAAAGAACTTATTAATAAGTTATATGAAACTAGTAAAACTATTATTTCTAGTCAAGATGATAAAGATAAATTTAAAACTGATTTTTATCTTAATAGTCTTAGGAAATATAAACTACCATTTACAGGTGTTGATGTAATGCGTATATTTGCTCTTAATAAAGCAAGTGTAGTTGTAGATAGTAAAACAGGTGAACGTAAACCTGTTCCTAAAGGTTTAAAACAAACTTCAATTAATCTTCAATGGTATGAACTTCTAGAATATGAACTTCCTGATATTAATGAAAAAGAAGCTGAATTATATAATGAAATTCCTAGTCTTAAAGGAATGAATGTTAAACAGCTTAATAAGCTAGTAGATAAATGGGATAGATTTATTCTTGATGAATATATTGAACCTATGATGTATTATAATCTTAATGATGTTTTCATTGTAGCTGAAATAGTTCGTCTTTATCCAGAAGAAATTAAATCTCGTTATGCTATTAGTAAAGCATATGATGTTGATGTTCTTAATTCTAGTCGTAGTAAAACTGCTGATATTCTTTTTGAGAAATTTTATAGTAAGTTTAGTGGTCTTGCTCCCGAACAATGGAAAGGTAAGAAAACTGAAAGAACTGCTATGAGTTTTAAGAAAGTTATTTTTCCTTTTATTAAGTTTAAAACTAAAGAACTTCAAGATTTACTTGATAAACTATATAAAACTACTATTTATAGAGTTAATAAAGATGCTTTTAGTGAGAACGTTAAAATTGGAGATATAACTTATACTCTTGCAACTGGAGGTTTACATAGTCAAGATGTTCCTATGGAGTTATATTCAACTACTCCTTATGGTGATTACTTAACTCCATCCTCCACGGGGGGTAAACCTTTTACCATTTATCATTTTGATGTTGCTAGTTTTTATCCTAGTATAATAGGTGTTCATAAAGTTGCTCCTTCTCATATTGATACAAATGCTTTTTGTAATTTAATTAGTTGGATGAAACAAAAACGTGTTGATGTGAAACATAGTGAAGAAGAATACATAGATGGTATTGCTAAAGATATTCTTGCTTTAGTTTTAAAGATTGTCATAAATAGTATTTATGGTAAACTTGGATTTGAAAAAGGAGATTTATATGACCGTCTTGCTGTTCTTAAAGTTACTGTTAATGGACAACTTATGCTTCTTATGTTATGCGAGGCTCTTGAACTAGATAATATTCATATTATTAGTGCAAATACTGATGGTATTATGGTTAAAGTTTATATTGACCAAGAAGATAAATTTAAAGAAATTACTACTTGGTGGCAAGATATTACTGGTATGCAAGCTGATAGCGATGTTGTTCATAGTCTTATAGCTCGTGATGTTAATAATTATATTACTCAATTTAGGTCTAAAGGTAAGCTTAAAATTGAATCTAAAGGTGCTCTTAATCCTATGATGTATTCTTTAGATTTAACTAAAGGTTATTCTATGCCTATTGTTGCTCAAGCTATTGAAAACTATTTTCTTAAGAATAAACCTGTAATGGATACTCTTCAAGAAGCTACTAATATTCTTGATTTTTGTCTTACTCAAAATGTAGGTAAACAATTTCATGTAGAAGAAACTAAGATTGAAAATGGACAAGTTACTCATGTTGTTTGCCAAAGATATGTTCGATTTTATGTTTCTAATAGAGGTTATATTATTGAGAAAGTTCATAATGAAAATGGTTCTCGTAGTAGAATGGCAGCTGGTTCTGTTGTAACAGTTATTAATAGTCTTGATGATAAAGATATTTCTCTTAGAGATATTAATTTTAAATTTTATTATCAAGAAGCTATGAAGATTATTAATCCTATCAAACTTAAAATTTCTCCTAAAGGTAAAGGTAAAAGTAAAATTAAAAAATATAGTGGTATGTATAATCCTATTTTTAATGAAGATGATTTTGGATGAAAAATATAGTTGAAGAATCATATAGTAAACTTATTAATAAATGGGGTTCTAAAGATTATAAAGGTATTGGAACTATCCATTGTGTTCAACCTCTTGATTATTCTGAAATTATAAGTAGAGTTATTACTCTGATGAGGAATAAAAATCCTAATCTTAAAATACTTATTGTTACAGATAATTGGAAAAGAAGAACAGAAATTGTTGATGGTCTTAAAAATCATAATATAAATATAGATACTATTAATATTCTTACTCATACTTATGTTAATAGTAGATATAATTATAGTTATGATATTTCTATTGTTGTTGGAGTTAATGAATGGAATTTTTCTTGTAATACAGTTTTTAATCATGCTAGATTTAAACTTATGATTATAACTAAAGATACTATTGATACTGCCAAGCTAAAAGAAATTTATACTAATATTCCACCTATTAATGATAATATAAGTTCTAGTGGTATTAATGCTATGCGGGCTTTACTCCCCGTAGAGGAATACAGAGAGCAGATTTTATTTACTAGTCAAGAAGATATTACTAATTACGATAAATATACTGAATTTATTACTCAAACTATTCAAGTATTTGGTAATCTTGATAATATTAAATGTGCTCGAAATGGTACTCAAGATGGACGTAGTGCTATTCAATATATTACAGAAATAGCTGAATATAATGGATGGAGTGCTGATATGGATATGACTAATCCTTTTAGTAAACAAATTGATGAATGTTATAATCCTCTTGTTCTTGCTGAACGAGTTAAGACTTTTTATAATATTGTTCGTGAACGTATGCTTATATGTTCTGATAATGTTTGTAAGCTAGAAAGAATAGTTGAAATTATTAAAGATAATCCTGATAAACGATTTCTTATTATTAGTAAGAGAGGTGAATATGCTGCTACTGTAACTAAATATATTAATGATAAATTAGGTGAAATTTGTGGTGATTATCACGATAAAATTGAGGATAAAGTTCTAGTTGATAGTAATGGTATTCCTGTTTTGTACAAGTCTGGAAGCAAGAAAGGACAGCCAAGAATAATCAAATCTAAAGCTATTTCCACGCTGAATTTGAAGTCTTTTAATGATGGCTTATTAAGAGTATTATCTATAAAAAATAATTCAACTGACAGCCTAGAAACAAGCATAGACGAATGGATTTTAACCTCACCTTTATGTGATACAATAGATGAACTTATTTATCGTTATAATAATGTTAATTGTAGTCAATCAAAACTTAAAGTACATAAACTTTATATAGCTGGTACTATCGAAGAAGCAAGTCTTAAAAAGGAAAAGTTATCAGTTAACCATGAAGTTATACAGAATGTTAATTCTGATATTAGTGCTCAAAATTTTGATGATATTATTTTCTAGTATAAATATAATAGTTACATTTGTTGTGTAATCAAAATCGCTCTTTGATAGAATGGACGAAGATAAAGAAGTTAAAGTTAATGATGCTGCTGTTGCTGTTAGTAATAGTGGTATTGAAAAACAACATGGTGTTCAACATTCTGTTGCTCCATATCAGCTTAATTATATGAGTGAAGCTGAAATTGCAAGTCTTGAAGTATTTATCAAACGTGTTATGCGTAGTGATAAATGTGGTATTAAGTCTGTTGAAGATGGTCTTGCTATTGCAATGAGAGCTAAAGACCTTAGACTTCCATTTTCTACTTGCATTGAACATATTCATGTAGTTCAAGGTAAAACAGGTGTTGATGTTCACATTATTAAGGCATTACTTGTCAAAGGCAGCGTGAGTTGGGAAAAAGTAGATAATTATCGCGCTCTGTACGAATATACAGATGGCTTTAATGCTTATGATGAAGATAAACTTCCATCTGACTGTATTAAGTGTCTTACTCCCAAAGAGGCACAAACTAAAAATGCAGAAGATAAAGACCATGAACATATATATGTTTATCCTGTTAAATATTATAAAGATTATAATGGTAATGTATATAAAGAATATCAACTTAATGGTAAGTTTGAAATAGCTACTAATACTGCTGAAGCTAAACAAATTGCTTCTACTGGTAAAGTTCCTGTTTATAGAATACCTGCTGTTCCTATTGATTATATTACTAGTTATCGTTTTTATCGTAAAATTGGAGAACGTAATATGGTTGCTACTGGTGAGTTTACTTATAAAGATGCTATTGTTGCTGGATGTTTTGAAAAAGATACTTATAAGAAATATCCTAAAATAATGATAAGTCATAGAGCATTTGTTTATGGTGCTCGTGAAATTGCTAATGATTTAATTATGGGCTGTTTAAGCACAGAAGAATTAAAGACTATGCAAGGTATTGATTTAAGTAATGAAGATATTATTGATATTACTGAAATTCAATAACATAAACAAACTAGAGAAATTATTATTAAACAAAACAGTCGTATGACTGATATTATTCACTTTTTAAATAATTATAATTATGAAAGATTTTAAGAAAGGTTTGAGTTTTGGTATGGGTATTGTTAATGCTGGTCAAAGAGCAATTAGTGAAGAACCTGAATTGGTAGTTGTTTCTACTCCCGGTAGTTTCCGTATGACTGCCCAAGTTTCTAAAGCTCTCGGCATTGCTCATGGTGAATATGTAATGTTCATTAATAACTGTGCAAATATTGATAATGCTATTATCAATAAAGTACCCGAAGTTGTTGCTTTCTGTGAAGAACAAGGTTTGGATATTGAATCTCCCGAAGCTGCTATGGCTGTTCATGCTGAATTTGATATTTGGGCTTTGGCTAAAGGTATTGCTGAATTAGACAAGAATGGTAATCCTTGCACTACTCGTGTTCGTATGACTAAGAATGATAAGATTAAGTATGTTAATACTTATTTCCAAGAAACTCTTGAAGGTGCTTTATCTTCTTCTAATGAAGAACTTAAAGCTGCTCTTGGTCGTGAAGGTATTACCGAAGATGAACAGAAAGAACTTTTGGTTAGCTGTATTCAAGGTGATGAAGTTGCTAAGATTAAAGGTTCTAAATGTGCTAATACTGCTGCTTTGTCTGGTATTGGTGTAACTCTTAACTTTACTGATTCTAATGTTTGGAAACAGTTGAAAGCTGATATGACTGATGAAGAAGCTACTTCTAAGAATCGTGTTTATACAGTAGATATTGATAACTTGCAAGAAGCTGTTGTTAATAACGGTCATAAAGATATTGTTGTTAAGATTGCAATGCTTACCGAATATAAAGATGAAGAACCTGTTCGTATCGGTAAGAAAGCTGAAAAAGAAGAAACTGCTGAATAATCAAATCTTCGTCCTAGAAATATAGTATCTTGAACATAGAGCTGCATTGTTAGTATTGCTAATAGTGCAGCTCTTATTTTATCTAATAATTCTTTTAATTACTTTAATTATGTCGACAGAAAAAGAAATTAAGAATGAAGCTACTGTTGTAGCAAGTGCTGAACAAACTGCTAATGCAGAAGTACAAACTCCTAAAAAACGTAGAGGTAGAGGTATTAATAATGATTTACGTGATGTAACTCGTAAAAAGTTTGATGAACGTACTGATTGTAATAAAGCTAATGGCTTGTTTATTGGTCATCTTGAAGATGTTAAAGTTGATTGGGCTACATTGAAAGATGATGTTCAAGGTATGCCTTCATTTGCTGGTATGAGTATTCCTTATCTTACATTTACTTTTGCTAGTAATCATGAAAATATCAATGAACGTCGTTATGTAACTCAACGTCTTCTTCCTGCTGAAAGTAATGTTGAAACTATTCCCGGTGGTAAAGGTGCTTGGAAAGTTGATAACATTTTCCGCTTTATGAAACATATATATAATGTATTTGTTCTTAAAGGTCGTGATTTAACAGAAGAGGAAATTGATGCTCTTACTTTGCCTTTTGAAGATTTTGATGAAAATATGCAGTATGTACCTGTTGAGGCTGAAGAAGTTATAGCTGGTTATAAGACTGTATTTGAAAATTATGTTAAGTTACTTAACAATAATGGTAAACCTGTTTATAATGATGCTAAAGGTAAACCTATTACTATTTGGATGAAGCTTCTTCGTTTCGTTAAGAATGATGGTAAATGGCGTGCTGTTGTTGGAAGTAAATCTTCATTTGGTGATTTAGGATTTCCTACATTTATCAATGATGGAGTTATTGAACTTTATAAAGAACAATCTGCTCCTAGTTTGCATATTGACCCTTATAAAGAAAGTATTGTTTATCAAAAATCTGCCGAACAAGCTAAACAGCCAAATGTTGCTATGCCTGGTGTAGGTGTAATGCCCGGTGTTCAAACTGCTGCTCCTATGAATCCTGTTAGTGGATTTAATGGCGGTGGAGATTTTAGTCCATTTGGTGGTGGTAATGATGCTGCTGGTGCTTTTGTTAATCCAACAGAAGATTTGCCATTTTAAAAAATTAAAGTTAGTTAAATAGTTGTATGTAAGAGGATTGGGTACTATTTTAGTACCTAGTCCTCTTTTTTTATATGTTCACGATAAAGGTCAAATTAGAAATATTATGAAAAGAAATATTAGTAATACTATTTTAACTAAAGATTATATTTTCTCTAAAGTTAGTCAAATTACTATTTTTAGCGCTTATACTGGAATTAGTGTTGAAGATATACAACATTGTATAGATACAGGAGAATTTATATCTAGTCCTTTTCGTGAAGATACTCATCCTAGTTTTGGTTTTAGATATGATAATAGGAATAAACTTAAAGGAAGAGATTTTGCTGGATATTGGTGGGGAGATTGTATAGATGCTGCTGCAACTGTACTCTCTGAAATTGTTCATAAGCAAATTGATATTTCTATTAAAAGTCAATTTCTATTTGTTCTTAAACATATTGCTTATACTTTTAGAAATATTATTTATGGACAAGATAAAGATGAAAACAACGATTATAATATTACTAGGGCTATTAGTAATGTACGTAATCATAAACCTATTATTGAACTTGTTACTCGTCCGTGGAATAATTTAGATGCTAAGTATTGGGGACAATTTGGTGTTAATCTTAATTTTCTTAATACTCATTTTGTTTATCCTGTTGACCAATTTTATATTAATCGTTCAACTAATCCTATTCCTAAATATTTTTACGATAAAGATAAAACAGATTTATGTTATGGTTACGTTCTTGGACAAGATAAAAGAGGAATAGTTAATGTTAAACTGTATTTTCCAAATAGGAATAAGAAAACTGAAGTTAAGTTTATAACTAATAGTAATACTATTGAAGGAGTTATTAATCTTGAATTAGATAATTATGACGTTATTATTATAACTAAATCTACTAAAGATAGATTAAGTCTTGAATGTTATCTAAAGAGTATTAATCATTCCATCCTCTACGGGGGGTCTACCCTTGAATCTAAGGCTATTGGTATTGTTAATATTCCACATGAAACTTATAAACTTCGTCAAATTGAATATGATTGGCTTCGTAGTAAACTTAATCGGAATGGTTTTCTTATTAGCCTTATGGATAATGATAGAACTGGTCTTATGGAAGCTGTGATTCTTAAGAATGATTATGATATTATACCTATTATTATTCCTAAAGAACTTGGCGTTAAAGATTTTGCAGAATTGAGAAGTAGTTATTCTACAAATGTTATTAATGAATTAACTCAACAAGTTGTTAAATATATAGAAGATAATTATGGAGAAGAAACTGAATTTACTTGGGATACGGAAGAAAGTAATACTTTGCCATACTAAAAGTTTAGCTGGTGTTACATATACGGTTATGCGTCCAATTACTGAAGAGGATGAACAAAATCTTGATAAATTTGAATATCTTGATATAGATAATAAACGTATTGATAAAAAAGATATTTATTGTTATGGAGAAATTAATCTATCTTCTAATGATGACGTTGAATATATCAAAAAGTTTAGCTTACTTGATACTGATAACGGTGGAACTGTTCATAGTAATTTTAATTATCAAGAAGGTTATGCTCTTGTTGAAGGAATAGCTAAAACTTATCCTACATTTGATATTGTTGAATGGTTTAAATATAATCATTGTCTTATAGGTAAACCAACTCGTATTATTATTTATAAATGTAAGAAAGAAAATCTATGATAATAAAAGGATATGAAGAAAAGCTAGACGATAGAGATATTAGATATATTAATTATGTTATTGATAAATCTACAATGGCTGATGCAATTGAATCTTATATTAAAGATTTAGATTGTACTACTATTTATCCTGATGGTTCTCGTCCTAGACAAACTATTAATTATGGTTATCGTATTACTCTTTCTAGTATTGAATATATTCTTGATAAAGCTTATCTTATTCTAGAACATCATCCAGAAAAAGCTCAAAGTTATATTGATTATCGTAATACTATTATTAAAAGAATTATTGATATACATGAAAAAAATCTTGATTTCGAGAGAAGAAACCCAGTACGATATTATAGTAAAGAACCAAGGAAACGCACTAGAAGTTCTAGCAGAGTTAATCAATCAAAAGATGTCTTTACAGGTAAACCCATTGATGTTAGCACTGGTATTGCAAAGGCTATTAAGCCTAAAAAGGAAACGATTGCTCAGCGTAAAGCTAAACTTCTAGGTGGTAAAGCTGTTAGTTTTGCATTTAATGGTTTAAAAATAAGTGAACATAATGAATAAACTTTATCGTAGAAATAACAATGGTGCGCCTACTGTTTGGTGGGCTGAACTTGACAGTGGTACTAATAGTATCACTGTTTTTTATGGTCTTGTTCGAGGTAATATTCGTAAAGAAGTTTATGCTGTGACTCAAAAAGATGGTCAAAAAGAACTTGAAAGTAGATATAATGATAAGATTAAACAAGGATATACATATCTTAATGAACTTTGTGATATGCAGGGTTTACCCCCCGTGGAGGATGAAGATAATGATACTCTATTTAATTTTCTAAATACTTATCTACCTAAAGACCTTAGTAATGGAAACAGTAATCTTTTACTTCCAATGCTTGCTAAAACGTATAATGGTAATGTTTGGAAAAAAGTCAGTTGTATGTATAGTCAGTATAAGATTAATGGTCTACGTTGTATTATTACTGCTTATACTCAAAATGATATGTTTAAACCTGTTAGGCTTCGTTTCCAAAGTCGTGAAGGTCTTACTTGGCATACTCTTGACTATCTTGAAGATTATTTGCTTGCTACTATTAATACAAATATTATCGACGATATGATTAATGGATTTGCAGCACTTGATGGTGAAGTTTATCTTCCGGGTTATACTGTTAATCAAATTAATCATTTTGTTAAAGATGCTAATTGTGTTGAAAATAAACTTCTTCAATTTTGGTGTTATGATATTATGATGGAGGGTAACCAAGCTCATAGAAATACATATCGTTATCATATTAAAATGCCTACTTGCTTTAATAATATTAAAGAACATTATAATAATAAAGAACGATTGATTATTCTTCCTAGCGGATATATTACTAATGATAATGAAGCTATTGACGCTAGAAATCATTTTATTAATCTAGGTTTTGAAGGTCTTATACTTCGTAATACCGAAACTGATTATCAATATGGTAGGCGTAGAGCTAATTATATGGAGAAGTTTAAAGATGCTGCTGAGGGAGATTTTATAATTCTTGATATTTATAAAGAAAAGAAACGTGATTTACCTATTCTTCTTTGTAAAAATGATATTAATAATGAAAAGTTTGAAACTCGTTTAAGCACTAGTCATATTGTTCAGCAAGAAGTTTTATTCGATTCTCAATCTTATATTGGTAGAACTGTTCATATAGAATATGGTGAACGAAGTGGCGTTGCTAGAGTTCCATTTCATATTAAAACTGTTGTTATAAATGGAGATACTAGATTATAATGTAATTAAGAATAATAATTTTGATAGAACTAAATCTTATTTTAGTTGTTATTATAAATCTATTATTCTATTTACTGATTATGATGCTAAAAGTTATAATTTTGCTGTTAGATATAATGACATAACTAAAAGTAATGAACTTTATGTGATTTTATATAATGATGATAAAGTTAATAATAGTATTCCTGTTGTTCGAGATGCTAATACTGGATTTAAATTATATATTCCTAATAGAGTTATTAGACTTCTTGATACAAGACTACGTAATACTTTTGTTATGTCTAAAGATGATTTTAATATTAATGTTAAATTTGTAGAAGAACGTAATGGTTTTTGTATTATTTATCATATAGATATTGAATAAGGTGAAGCCTAGTACATAATATAGTGTGCTAGGCTTTTCTATTTGTTAGAGGTCTAAAACTATACAGAACACGCTCGTATATATGATTCTTTTTGCCTATATTCAATTTTATATATCAGAATGATTAATCTATCACGATAAGATTTGCGTGTCATGTTGAGCCTTAAAATGCGTCATTCTCACTATGATATTTAACATTAAATTCAGCATCATTATTACTAGTAAATTCCTATTATATTTTTATATTTGTCTTGATAAACAAAAACAAATTATTATGAGTATTAATAAAGTTACTATTGTTGGTATTAAAGGATTTAAAGGAAGTGGTAAAGATACAGTTGCTTCTATGATTAGTTATATTCTTCATGATGGTATTATGAAAGCTAGTTATGATACTTGGCTTCTTTATCATAAAAATGATTTTATCGAAAATGATGAAATAATTATTCATTTTGCTGATAAACTTAAAGATGATATTGCTGCATTTTGTGGTATTGACCGTAAGCTTCTAGATAGGCAAGATATTAAAGAAGAAAATTATTATAATTTTAAAACTGGTATTGTTTCTACTAATATCAAAGATACAGATAGAGTTATTAATAATATAGGGGACTTTAATTATGATAATTTATCTTCACTTCTTTCTTTAAATAATAATATTTCTATTAAAATTAGAGTTCTTCTCCAATATTATGGTACTAATGTTATTAGAAATCATTTTTGGCATAATGCTTTTGTTCATTATACTATTAATAAAGCATTTGATATTAGAAATAAACTAGGTCAATGTATTATTGCTGATGCTAGATTTGATAATGAATGTAATGTTATTAAAGTATGTGGTGGAAAAATAATAAGAGTAGATAGAAGAGTTAATAATGATAATCATGAAAGTGAACAAATAAAAATTTGTGATGATGATTATGTTATTGATAATACTGGTACTCTTGTTGGTCTTTTCTATAAAGTTCTTAAATTTGTAACTGATTATATGGTATGAAATTACATCCTATTTTTGGTATAAATGCTCTTGCTAGAGTTTGTATATGTTGTGGTAAAGTTATTGGTTATACTCCACTTGGAAATTCTGTTGAAGAAGATGCTAGTAAGAGTAAACAAATAGCTGAGGCTATTGTATGTAAAGAATGTATAGATAAGCTTGATAGTGAAACTTGTTTTATAGCTTGTGACATGGATAAAGATAATTATATAACTGCTACTTATGATACTTTATGGATTAGAAATAAAGGTCTTAAAGAGTTTTTTAAAGAGCTTGATTCCATACAACCTATTAATGTTATACCTAAAGAACATTTTTATAGTATATTTGGAAATGTAGTTAAAGATTTTTATAATAATCAAGAAGATGAAAATAATTGAACCTAAAGTTGAACTTTGGCAACAAGGAAATAATGCTAAAGCTCATGTTGCTAGATGCGCAAGAGTTTGTTATGGTAGAGAAACAGGTAATGATGAAGCTACTATTAAACGACTTATTAATGATAAACATTGGAGTATGTTTCGTCATGAAACTTATTATATAATAGCTAATGATAGTGATAAAACTTTAGAAACTATTGTTATTAATTATGCTAATACTATTGGTTTTAGTTATCATTATGAAAAACATATTTATTATATAACTGTCAATGGTAATTGGGTTTTAGACCATAAAACACAATTTGGTTATCTATCTAAATATATTGTTACTATTGAAGATTTTTGTAATACTGAAATAGGATTTCATATGATGAGATATACTTTTTGTGTTGATACACAAATTAGTACTTCTCGTGAATTAAACCGCGTTAGTCCTAATAGTATTGCTGAAAAATCAACTAGATATGTTTATGAAGATGGAAGTATTTGTAGACCTCATTGGATAAGCAAAGAAGAAGCTGAATTATTTAATAATGATAATAATATTATTTTAAATGAAGCTATAAATGCTGATTTAAATGAAGCTATAAATGTTTATCTTAATGGATGTAAAAGAGATTTTGAAGAATATAAAATTCTTGTAGATAAATATAAAATCCGTCGTCAAGATGCTCGTGGTAAACTTCCTCTTGATACTGCTACTAGATGTATTTATACATATTCCGTAAGAGAATGGCGTCATATTATTGATTTACGTTATTATGGTACTACAGGTACTCCTCATCCTAATTGTATTATTATAGCTGGTATGATTAGAAATAATTTAATGGAACTTGGATATGACTTCAGAGATTGATAAACTTAAACATTTTCATATTAAAGATTATAGTGGTATTTATTTTACTGATGAGTTAAATGCCGGTGAAGAATTTCTTTATACTACAATTGGAATTAAAGATGATAAAGAAGTAACATTTCTATGTAAATATATTAAAAATAAACATATTGAGGCTTGTCCTAATTGTGCATTTAATAACTATTTTTGTCATGGTATTTTATGTAATATTGTTGTTCTTAAAGTAGTTAAAGATGAAGAAATGAGAAATAATAAATAAATTATTAACTATTTAAATATTAAAGTTATGAGAAGAAGATTTTATGGTTTTAATAACCGTTTTAGAACTACTAAAAAATACAGAAGCTATTGTATTTGAAAATGGTGGATTTGTTGGTAATCTTGGTTTAGTAAAAAAAACTATGGAAGAAATATACTGAAGCTATTTATAAATATAGAACTAATACAGGTAAAATGACTGCTAGTGATTATACTCATTTATTTGGTTATTTAAATCCTTATTATCGTTCTGCTTATAATATACCTAAACGTAGAAAATAATGGCAAATATTTATAATATTACTGCTGAACTTGAGGATATATTTCTTGAGTTAGAAGAAAATGGAGGTGAATTAACTCCTGAACTTGAAGAACGCCTTGCTATTACACAAGATAATCTTAAATCTAAACTTGATGGTTATCGTAAAGCATACACTGTACTTAATCTTGAAGCTGAATCTTGTAAAAAGGAAGAGCAACGATTAGCTGTTCTTCGTAAAACTAAAGAAAACAATGCTGAAAGACTTAAAGGAGTTATGCTTGATGCTGTTATTGCTTATGGAGATTTAGGTAAGTCTGGTAACAAAGTTATTAATTTAGTTGATAGTAAACTCTATACTAAGAATAGTAAATGTGTTGAGATTGATGAAAATCTTAATCAAATATTTATTGATTTAGTTCTTGAACATTTACAATCTCTTTGGGATAATGATATGATTGATAGTAATTTCTCATTTAGTAGAGATGTGCTTCTTGAACAAATTAATGATAAATTTACTGAAAGATATCCTGAACAATCTGCTAGACTTAGAGAAGAAACTGGGGGTTATTTTACTCTTGATGATTTAGATTGTATTAAAGTTAAATTTGAAATTGAAAAACCTATTGGTGATTTAGCTAATAAAATTAATTTTGATTTACTTAATACTTTCTTTAATCATCAACATGAAATGACTAGAAGTAGCAGTGTTAATAAAACTACTATGAAGAATATTCTTAATGATGGTAGAGATATTAGTATAGCTAAACTTGTTGAAAATACTAGTCTTATTATTAAATAATTTGGTTATACTCCCCCGTAGAGGACAGAATTAAGTTCATCCTCCACGGGGAGTCAACACTACTAATCTTGCTAATTATGGAACTGGAAGAAAAAGTAAAAGAATTAATAAAATGGTATATGGATACTTACGGTGTTAATAAAGACCAAGCTGTTAGAGATATTGAAAGTGTTATATTACGTATAAGTCATAAATAATATGTATAAAGTAAAAGGTAAACCTTGGGCTTATTCTGGTGCTATTGATGTATCAGATTGTGCTACTGCTAAAGAAATTATGCTTAAAGCTGGACTTAATTTTAATGTAGCTAAATGTGAACTAGTTGGTAAAATGCCTATTAAACTTACTGGAACTGATGAAGAACTTGACCGAATTATTAAAGAACAAAAAGAAGGCGCTCATGTTTTTGGTACTGACATTTATCGTAAGTGTGATAACGCCTTTGCTACCTATCGTACTGATTACAATATTCCTTTAGGTGTTGTTAAAAGTAAATATACTATTGTACAAAATAATGATGCTTTTAATTTCTTTGATGACGCTATTGGTAAAAATTCTGCTATTTGGCAAACTGCTGGATTTTGGGGAAATGGTGAAAAAATATTTGTAAGTGCTAAACTTCCTAATAATATTCTTGTTAAAGGTGACCCTGTTGAAAATTATCTAGTATTTACTAATACTCATGATGGTAGTGGTGGAGTTAAGATTTTATTTACTCCTATTAGAGTTATTTGTCAAAATACTCTTAATGCTGCTATTCGTACTAGTAGTAATTATGTTAGTTTTCGACATACAACTAGTGTTCATAATAAGATTTCTGTTGCACAAGAAATACTTGGAATTAGTAAAATTAAATCTGAAGAATTTGGTCAATATTGTAATTTACTTGCTAATATTAAAGTTACTGATGAAGATGTAATTCAATTTATTGGAGAAAATCTTCTTACTAGTGATGAAGTTCAACGTCTAAAAGATACAGGACATACTATTAAAGATATTGCTTATCGTAGTGGTTTAGCTTTAACTGATAGTAAAATAAGTAGTAGAAAAATGAATGTTATTTCTGATACTTATAGTTATTATTTTGATGGTCCCGGTCAAAGAGATATTCTTGGTACAGCTTGGGGTGCAGTTAATGCTATTAGTGGATATTATTCTAATATAGATAATATTGAAGGTACTAAGCGATTTGATAGTATTTGCTATGGTGATAAATCAAGAAAAATAGAAAATGCTTTTGCACTTGCAGAAGCTCTTTAATTTAATAATTTAATTGTATATGGAAGTAAAAGTATTTAAACTGAAAGAGATTAAACTTCTTAGTGGAGATGTTGTAAATGTAGAACAGTATTGTAATGTTCAACCTATTCTGCCTGCTTATGGTAAAGAAGGTGATGCTTGTATGGATGTTTATCCTATTCATTGTGAATATGATAAAGATAAAGATAGATTTATCTATCATACAGGTTTAGCATTTAATATTGGAGATGATGCTAATGGTGAACCTAATGAAATGTCTTTACGTCCTAGAAGTAATCTTACTAAATCTGACTTTTATATGCCTAATGCTCCTGGTACTCTTGATTGGGGTTATCGTGGAGAACTTCTTATTATTTTTAAGAATCGTACTTCTAGAGATTTAGTTCATGCTGTATCTACTCTTGTTAAAGTAGTTGATAAACTTAGAGAACATATGCATTTACCGGATAGTATGGTTGGCAATTCTAGACTTAAACTTAATAATGTTAGAACTACAATGACTAACATACTTGCTAAAGTTTCTACTCCACCATATAATTGTGATGGTAAAGATAGATGTTGTCAATTAATTATTAATAGTGCTGAAAGAATTAATTGGAAAGAAGTTGAATCTATTGAAGAATTAGGAGAAAGTGAACGTGGAAACAAAGGATTTGGAGAAGGAACCGGTGGAGCAGCTAAAGCTTAAAGTTGGTGCTCGTTATATTCATAATAAAACGTCTAATGAATATATAATTATTAGTATTACTAAAATGAAACATCCAGATACAGGTGAATGGATTCCTGCTGTTATTTATAAAGTTGATGGACTTGAACCTTTATGGTGTAGAAGTGTTGAAAGTTTTAAAAGTCATTTTAGTGATGCTAAAGTTGAAAGTAATGAAGTTTATCTATGAAAAAGTTAATCTTGTTCTATTTACCTGATTGCAATGTTAGTAAACTTTTTGAAGAAAGGCTTCATAAAGCTCTTGCTCTTCCTGAGTTTGCCGGTAGGTTTAATCTTATTAGGCATAATCTATATACTGATATTGGTAGACAAGAAGCACGCAGTATTGGTATTAGTGATGCTCCTACTGCTTATTGTAATGGTGATATTCTACATGGTGTGCAAAGCGATTACACTATTAGGAAATATCTTCGCAAGCTGCTAGGACAGTCATAGATATGATTCTTTTGCCCTACATTGAATTTTAATTGTTATTGTGATTAATCTATCATAATATGAATATCATTCAATGTAGGGCTTTAAAATAGCTAATTTTATAAATTCTCATTATATTATACGAATACTATGGTTAAAATTGAATTTTATTATAAAAGTGCTGATAAAGATAAAACAGAAGCTATGAGAGAAGCTATTGATATAGCTTTATTTGGTACTAATGTTCAATGTAATTTTAAAAATCTTCCTGACCATCTTATTCTTGAAGATATGATACTTGAAAAGGCTGTTGCTGGTAAGAATATTACTGAATATCCTACTTGTATTATATATCGAGATGATACAGAATATAAACGATATAGTAATTCTGTTACTTGGGAAGAACTTCGTAATGATATTAATTATCTTACTGGAGATGAACCTACAAGACAAACAAATAATATATTTGTTGAAGCGTTTATTGATGAACATGATTGTATAACTCGTGCTAAGTGTGCCGACGCTATTGCTTGGATGTGGAAATATCAAAATACTAAAGTAGAATATATTCAAACTAATGTTGATAATACGAATAAGTTTGCTGTTGTAATTAAAGATAGTTGGAGAACATATGCTACTTATGTATATTCTGATAGTCTTACTACTGAAATGATTAAGAATACTCTTCTTATAGTTCCTAATACTATTAAAGAAGCTGTTAAAAATAATGCTATTGTGTTATGATACGTATTGATTGTTTTACTAGAAATGGATGTGATGCTTGTAAAATTGCAATTAAGAATATAACTGAAGCTATTAATGAAGCTAATTGCGATATTACTTTAAATATTAGAAATACAAGTCTTGATGATATTTTAAGAAAAGAAATTAATAAATTTCCTACTACTGTTATAATTAAAGTTGATAATGATTATAATAGAAAAGAGTTAGCTAGACTTGAAGGAAGTTTTCCTAGTGATTATATTAAAGATATTATTAACAAACTTGAAAAAGAATAAACTATGACAGTTAAAGAACTTATTGATAAACTTCAACAATTTGATGAAGATAAAATTTGGGAAGGTCTTGGGTTTGTTCTTCAATGGGCTAAGTATGGACTAAAGAAGTAAATAGTATTAATGCTAATGGTTTATATGTTATACGTAAAGCTGGCTCTATTAGAGCTGGCTTTATTAAATTTGATGATTAGCTTGGAACCGCTACGAGTGCTACGCACTCTTCGCTATACTCCCCGTAGAGGATGGAATGGTAATTATGCTAGTAATATTAGTATAGTTATTAATGATAATAATTATATTGATTGAATGAATACTAGTCTATTCCATCCTCTACGGGGAGTTGAGCGTAGCGAAGCGGAGCGTTCTACTAATCCTTAAACTTATAGTCGTTGGCATGACTGAACCTCGGTAGCTAAGCTAGTCTTACTACTGAGGTTTATTTTTATCTTATTGTTAAACTTAAATATATTATAATTATGGTTGCATTTATTGTTCTTCTTGGAATTATATTTGGTGGTGTTAAACTATTGGCTATTGCTAATAATATTAGTGATAATGAAGCTATGGATAAGTATAGTGGAAAACTATTTGTTGTTGGTATTATAGTTTTTATTATTCTTATGTGTGTTATTGGTAATAATGATGATGGTTTTAATTAAGATAAAAGAAAAGGGGCTTGTCTAGGTAGTGATACCATAGGCAAGCCCTTATTTTTTACTAGATTCAAGTCCAGCTTATTCAAATATATCTTTAGCTATATCTTTATAAGGTATAATACTAAGTATATTTTCATCAAGTTTATAATAACTATTATTATTAGGTAAATCAAGAACTCGATTAATACTACGAACAACAGGTATATTACGAACAGCCATAACTTCAAACTTATTCATACCTTTATATCTACCAGTAGTATATTCCTCAGTAAAATCTTCTTCAATAAGGAATCTAGCAGCCATAGCAGTAGTACCAATTAAGTCATTAATAGTTTGTCCAATAGCAACAGGACTAGACCATAACTTTTTACCTTCAGCATAAGCACCAAATGGAGTAAATGAAGCAGCTTCAGAAGCAAGACGGTCAGCGTGATAAAGCATAAGATTATAAATAATACCTTCATCATCATCACCTCCCATACCAGTTATAGCAATTGCTCCAATAATAGCAGCACCTACATAAAGTAAATCACCCAAATTACGTCTAATATTTGCTTTTTCATGTTCAGGAAGAAGTTCATAATTAAGTTTGAAATTAACAGCAAATGAAAGTAAATTCTTACCATAAATTTGAAATGCTTTAAGAGCATCACTTACATTATTAATTTCTCCTATGTTAGTTTCTTTAAATGGAATAGTCAAATAATCATAAAGACTAGTATAACTACCTTTTTCAACAGTACCTAGAGTTTCATTATAATAACCATTCCAACGATAACGTTTCTTAAAACCAGGATAAAGATGTTTATGATATTGCATAACCATACCACCCCACCAATGTTGTTCAATATTAGCAGAACCAAGTTTATCATAAACACCATGAACTTTTTTATTTACTTCACGAACTTTATCAATAAATTTAGCATATTCTTTAAGAGTAAGTTTGCTATCAGGTTTTATTTGAGCAATTCCATCTTTAAGTTCAAATTGATTATAAATATCTGGAAGTTCAGCAAACTCTTTATCAATATTCTTAATAAGTTCTTTACGTTTAGCTATATATTCTCTTTGTTGTTCTTCATTAAGATAAGTCTTAACAAAATCGAATATAGAATTAGCTTTAAATAGATTATATTTAGCTCGTTTTTTATTATCAGCTTTAGCATCATCCATGAACTTATTGAATTGTTCAAGAAGAGTTTGGCTCTCCCATCCACGAGGAGTATTTATTACAGACATAAGAGCATCTTGTTCAGCTTTACGATGATACATTTCTTTACTCATTATATCATAACCACCTCTACCATTATCAACAAGTCTATGAGATTTAAGCATAGCAAATAGCATAACATTTTGCATATAATGTTCACCAACAGATTGAGGACTAAATAGTAATCCACGAACTCTACGAATATTTTCTTTAAGACCTTCAGCAGTGCTAACTTCAGTTACTCTATCAAAATCAACTACATGACTAAGTTTAATAATAGCATCTTGAAGTGTACTACTATTTTCACTATACATATTAGCCATATAACTAACAGTTCCTTTAATCCATTCAGATTTACCAGCTTCCCAATCCTTAAGATTAATATATTCACCAGCAGCTCGTTCCATAAATATATTACTAGAACCAGTAAGAACGTTAGCAATACCACCAGTAATATTCATCATCATATATTTACTACCAGCAATATTTTGAGCAAGAGAACCTAGTTTAACTAGATTAGGAGTTTTATTATCCTTATATTGTTCAAATACAAGACGACGTATAAAACTTCTAAGATGTGCACTAGTTCTAGTTTGTTTTTCTTGTTTATATTCAATTTCACCACCAGCACTAGCTTCTCTATTCTCAGTTATACTACCTTTATAATTTATATCATAAGCAGTATTACTAGTAATAATTTGGTCAGCAGTATAAAGAAGATTTTTAACTGTTTTAATAGCATTATATCTATTACTTTCAATTAAGAAACTATTAAATACTTCTTCCCAATTACAATTAAGAATATCATTATGAATTTTATTATTCTTTTCAATAATTTCATCTCTAGCTTTAATAGAAGCAGCTTTACGTTTACTAAATTCTTCATCACTTTCATCAGGTTCTTTAAATTTAGGTATAGTAGGCAACTGTTGAGTATCTTTATTAACTAATTGAATTAATCTAGGATTAGGAATATCATAATCTTTATCAAAAGTTAAATCTTCATTATTTCTCCAATTAGTATTATTAGGAACATTGGCTGTCCAACCAAGAAAACTAAGAGCTTGCTCAAAGTAATCTTTAACAGTCATATCTTTAGACTTAGGTAAAGCTGGAAGATAACCCATATCAACATATCTCTTATTACTATTAGTAAAACAATACTTTTTCATAAGTTCATTTATTTTATTCATAAGTTCAAGTTGATATTCATTAAGATTAGTATAATTAGTATTATCATATCCTGTTCCTACTTTGTACTTATTAACAAAACTACTATATTCTGGATTAACAAGTTCTTCTTTAGGAGTAATATGCATTTGATTAATACGTGGTTCATAATTACCAACAACAGCTGAACCATCATCTTTAATCATTTGCATAGTAGTCCAAATACGAATAGGTTTAATAGTACGAGTATATGGGTCAAAATAATGATTATCTCTATACCATTGTTTATATTCAACACTATCAATACCATATTTGTCAAGAACTTCTCTTTCTTTCATATAATAATATTGAGTAGTAGTTTCTCTAGTTCTTTTTTGAAGAATATTAATTGCAGCAGTTCTATCAATATCAGTCCATTTATCTAAATCTTTAGGTTTAATAATACCATAAATAGTTCGATTAGGTCTTTCTGCAATAGTTCCATTTTCTTCAACTTGTTCACTAAATACTTCTAACCACTTATCATAATACTTTTTACCTTTAGCAAAAGCTCTATTTTTATCAAGTTCATATTGTTTCCAATTATAAGTAACATCACATTCACTTTCAATAAATTCAGCAACACGTTTTGCTTTAGCTTTATCAGTACTCTTTTCACCTCTAGTAATTTCATTAAATACTTCAAAACCAGTCTTGAGTTGTTCTAAATCTTCTTGACTAATATCAGCAGTATTAAGAGTTCTAGTAGCATTATCAAAATATTTTTCAAGTATTTTATTAATAGCTTCTCCTACATTAATTTCTTCTTCGCTCTTAGATTTATTACCTGTAAGATAATTATAGAAATCAGCACGATAAATTCTAAGTTCATCTTCAGTAGAACGAATAATACCAACATAAGGCATACCATTACCTTTAGTATATTTATATTTTCTAACTGTTTCAGCTTTTATGAGAGCGGCACGTTCTTCAGGTATTTTACGTCCATCAACTACGTTAAATTCATCTTTAGCTTGAAATTCTTTAATAGCAAGATTAAGAACACTATTACCTTTATTAGCATCTTTAAGTTCTTCAAACGCCCAATTTAAATCTTCTATATCTTTAATATCAAGAATATATCTAGTATTCTTACGAATCCATTCTTTAGCTTCACGATATTCAGGAACTTTCATAAGTTCTTCCATACTAATAAGAAGATTACCATTAGCATCACGTTGACTTTCATATTTACTAATAATAGAAAGTTGTTCTTTAAGTTTAGAATCAAATCCTTCTTTAGCTTGCTTATCATAGAACATTTCTTTAATTTTACGAATATTAGTTTGATAAGCACGAAGTCTTTCAGCTACATTTAAATCATGACCAATTTTTTTATTACCATCTTCATCATAAAGACTAGTAAGGCTATCCATTTGAGCATAGATACGTCCAAGTTCTTCATCTTGACTTTGCGTAGTAACATTATCAGTCGCTTGACTTAAAATATCTCGTATTCTGCCATTAAGTCTTTTATATTCAGCAAATTCTTTAGGAATACCATCATCTCCTTTTTTAAGTCCTAATAAACTTCTTTCAAGATTTATAATATAAGTAGAATATTCAATAGTAACATTATTACCATCTTCATCTTGAACTGTAATTGGTTTAAGCTGATGAATAGTAGTCATATCAATAAATTTAGCTTTATTAGATAAAGCAATAAGATGTTCAACACTATTTATACCAAATTTTTGTTCAGCTTCAATAGCAGCATCTCTATATTTCTTCATCTTTTCTTCCCAAACAGGATTATTAGGTTGAATTAATCTACCATCATCATCAATAATACTATCAAGACTAACAGATTTACCATCTTTAGCAGCTCTAGATTTAAGTTCTTTAAGATAATTTCTAAAGTCATTAGATTCTTTAATACCATTAAGACGACCTTCTTCAACAGTACCCATTACATCTTTAAGTATATTCTGCAATACAAAGTTACGATTAGCACGAATATCTTGTATCCAATAATCCATAAATCCAGTATCACCATAAGCATCAAATTCTTTCATAAGACCACTTAGATAATTAGGATTAGTAGTACGTAATTGAATCCATCTTTCAAACCAATCTTTTCTAGCAGAATGTACAGTAGTATTAGAATCAACTTGATTAACTAATTTTTGAATCTTTCTAATATTCTCTTTAGTTTTATCATCAAGATTTGTACTATCAATATCAATTTCGCTAATAAGTTTGTATTTATTCTTAAACGTATTAGCACTAAGAATAACATTTAAGAAACGATTTTGAAGTTGTTCATCTTTAAGAACTTTACCAATAACATCTTTATCGTTAATAGGTTTATCAATACCGTCAATTTTAATAAAACGATTAATATCATTAAGAATATTATTAGCTTCAACATCTATATAATTAGCTATAACCGATAATGAAAATTCAGAATTATCAGAAAGACTACTACTATCTAGATAATTAATTTCAGCATTATTAAGAGCGTTTAATACATTTTGAGCAGTAGGCTGACCATGACGAACTGCACGTGAAATAACTAAACTAGCATTTTTAGCAAATCTACCAATAGGAGTTTGGTCATCAACACTACTATATCTATCATTATCATTTATAACTCTATCTATTTCATTTTGATTAATTTCAATAAATAAACCAAGTTTACTATCTTCAATATTAGGATACTTAGCTTTATATTGTTTTAAATCATTATTCATATTAACAGCAGTAGTACCATTAATATTAAGATAAAGTTTATTATTAATAGTATATATAGTATTATTTTCAAAAGGAGTATTCATAAAAGGTTGAAAATACTCATTAGATATATATTTACTATATAGTTCAGGAGCTTCTTTATATTCTTTATTTACAGCTTCATTAATATTATCTTTAATACTATCAATAAAATTATCTCTTTTTTCTTGTTGAGTAAGACCATCATAAAGGAGAACAGCTAATGGTTTATGAATATTATTATTAGCTATAATACTAGGCTCAATACTATTATAAGTTTCAAATGATTCAAGTCTATCAATAGGATAATAAGCTAAAGTTTCATCATAAGTTCCTTTAATATATAAATTTCTATTAATTCTAATAACATTAACAGCATCTCCATTTCTTATTATTCCTACATTATCAAGATTTTCTTGACCATTAAAAGTAATAATACCACTTCTTTTTAGACTATAATTAATTTTATTATTAGTAAGTCTTTTAAATGTATAACTAGGACAATTGAAACTATTATAATTCTTACGAATAAAACCAATTATATCTTCAACATTATCTTTATCAATAAAACCATAGTTATTAATGCTTTTCATAGCTATATCTCCAATAGCTATTCCGCCCTCACTCAACCCTCTAAGGGGAGTATTACTTATAAGTCTACTAATATTTCTAGTTCTAAATTTATGACCTTCAACAATAAAAGCATATTTAACTAAATCAAGAGCTGTAAGTTTAATGAAAGGATTAGGATGATTCCAAGCTCTATCAAATAATCTATGAGCTTCATCATTAGTAATATCACCTTGTATGTAATTAATATATTGAATATTTACATTACGGCGATTACTTCTTTCGTCATTAGCAACTATTTCAATATGTTCAAATATACTACCATCTTGACTAAAATTACGTTTAATCCAATCAACTTTCTGAGCAGGAGTAAGTTTAGCAAATACATCAATTTCAGTTTGTGTAGGCTCAAATATATTTTTAACTACAACATCATCAGTTTTAATATTAACTAATGTACCACTTACTCGTCCAACTTCTAAAGCTCTAGATTGACCAGTACCATATTCTTTAATATATTTAGGATGAACAAAATCACCATTAACAACAGTAATAGGTAAATTAAGATAAGAACTACCATTATTACCTACTTCTAGTTTATTAATAAGATAATCTTTATAGTCATTATATAACTTTTCAATCATTATTCCACCTTTAGTCCATTCTGCTATTCTATATACATAATCAATAAATACAGGATTAGCAGTTTCAAATACTTGTTGAGTAGCTTTAACACTAAGAGCAGTACTCATTTGTAAAAATGCAGCTAAACTAGGATAACTACTTTTAGATATATCTGATTTAATAAACGCATCTATACCACCACTAATATCAGGAAATACACTCTCTAATAGCAAGGTTTGACCCCCCGTAGAGGATGGAGCATAAATATTACTATTTTCAATAACAGTTCTAGCATCTCTAAATACTTTATCACTAGCATAAAAACTTTGTTTAGCACCATATTTATCAGCACTAAGAATATTAAGATTATTACTTATATCCTGTCCGATTGAGTTTAACCGATTGAATTGTGCTAGAACATAAAGGTCAAATAAAGCCTGCTGAACGCCATTCATTTCCCCTCTAAGACGAGATTTATATGCGTCTGATGAAAATATAAGGTCAGGTGATGAAAATGCGTCAGAAACGCTTAAATTGAATATTTTCTTGAAAGTTTCACCATAACTTTTATCAATAGTTTCAATTAGCTTTTTACGTCCAGCAAAATTAACTTTTTCACCAAAACCAAGACTATGAGCAACTTCTCTAATAGCTTCAGTAAGCGGATTTTTAGTGCCTTCCGCAAGAACACTATTAGTTTCTTTCCATTTACGAACTAGTATGTCAATAGCAGGTTGCCACATAAATCCAATAGCAGTATCATAATTACTTCCAAAATCAACAATAGTTTTAAAAGCATTAAACGTATAAGTATTTTCATTATGTATAGCTCCCTCTTTCATAACATCGAGAATATGAGCAGTAGTCTGAGAACTATAAGGATTAATCAAATAACCATCAACATTCTTATCATCTCCAGACCAACCAAAATTTTTATGAGTAATACGAATATGTTTATTACCAATAGTTTCAACATTTTCTTTACCATATCTATTAACAGCTTCTTGCTCACTAATCACATCAGTAGTGTACATAACTTTAATACCTTCACTATGATTAGCTTTAGTAACATTACCAATACTCATAAAAGTATCTCGATTAACACTGATACCTTTAAGTTTAATACCAGAAGTAGCAGCATCAAACCAATCAAGTTGAGTAAAGAAATCACTAGGAGCAACAGTTGTTTTATTAGCACCAACTATTTCTGCATAAGTTTCATTAACTTCTTTGACATTTTCAAAATTAGAAGTAGTAGTATTTTCTTCAAATGCAGCAGGATTATTAAGTATATCAATAAATGATTGAATAATAGCATTAGTTCTAGCAGCTTGACTACTTGTATCCTCCACGGGGAGTTTCAAGTATGATTCGTAAGACTTAAGCCCACCATCATTAGCAATTTTTTCAACAACTTTAAGATTTCCATTATAACCTTCAAGAGTAGCATTAATAGCATCTTCGCTATTTTTTAAAGAAGCTCTAATATTACCTTGTTTATTATAAGTCTTACCAAGAATTTTACGACTAGCTTTATCTACATTATCTTTAACATAATTAATATATCCTACTTCATCTTTAGTATATCTAGCATGAGTAATTTCAGTTGGAATACCTTTAACAAGATTAAATGTTTTAGACATACCATAAACACTATCAACGTCAAAGTCAGAACCAGTTTGAGTAACCCATTCATCAGGAACAACAACAGTACTACCATAAGCATCTGGAAGAAACTCTTTAACATACATAATACATATAGATTGCTTACCTTCAGTAGGAATACGATAACCAATCATAGTACGTAAGCTATCAGGAACTTGTTCAATATTTAATCCTTTAAGTTTACTACTCCATCTAGGAAGTTTAATTTCAGTATAATAAACAGGAGTGCCATCAATCTCTCCAATCTTTTTATATTGAAGTTTACTATCTGTTTGAGTTTGTTTATCAACTTTAAAACCAAAATCAGATAACTGAGCAGCATGCCAACCACTAATAAGTTGTCTAGTAATATTAGTATTAAAATAACTATTAGCAATACTTTCAAGTTTACTATTAATATTAGATAAGAATAAAGGAAGATTATTAAATCCAGCACTATCTAAATCAAAAAATTCAAGAAGAGCTTTTTCAACTCCTTGTTGTTGAGCATTTTCTTTAAATCTATCAAAAAATACAAAACGATTAAGATTTTTAATAGTACCATTAGAATTTAAATCAATATGACCATTATCATCTAATCCAATACCAAGTTCAGCACAAGTTTTTTCAAAACTATTTCTAATATTAGCTACATAATTATTAAATACTTTATCTTTAAGTTCATTAAGTTCAGTTCGATTAGGAAGATTATCAAGCATTTTCTTCATAATCTGAATAGCAGCTTTATTACTAGCATCAACCATATGTTGAGGAACTTCTTGCTGGCGATAAAGATAATTATAACTAAATAATTCAGAATTATAAAATATATTATTATCAAATTCTTTAAGTGCTTCATCAGTTAAAACACCATCGTTATTCCAAAGTGTCATTCTATTATGTTGTGCAACTTTAACAGTTTCAACAGTATTAATTTGATGAATACCTCTATTAGTCATTATATTATAAACTTTTTCAAGTTCTGTTCCTTTAATAAGTTTAGGAATAAGAACAAACTCAGCGTTCTTTACTTGTCTAGGAACTTCAATACCAACAGTAGTATCATAATATAAATCATAATAGAAATTCTTTTGAATTTGAACTTTATTAGCAAATTTAGTCCAATCAATTTTATCTATTGGACTATCATCTGTAAGACTTTGAATAAATCCAGCATATTTATCTAATTCACCAGCAGCAGTAATACGACGAATCCATTCCTCAAGAGTAATATAAGATTGAGCATCATTAGCATTAACACCGCCTTTAAATGGTTCTAATATTCGTTCTCTATCTTTTTTATCAAGTCCAGCTTTTTTAAGTTGATTATCAAGTCTATCAATAACAACTTTATCAGAAGCTTTAAAAGTATTATAAATAGTAACACCTCTAAATTTATCTTGAAGAACTACTTTTTTACGTTTAGTAACTCCATTAACAGTATAAGGAACAGTAACAGCATTACCTTTAATAGTTACATCATATAAATCAGTAGCTATATCTAAATCATTTTTAGTAAAATCAGTATTACCAAAAGGATTACCACTAGCTTGTACTTCTTTAATACGTTTTAGAATAGCTTGACCATTCTTATAAAAACTTTGGTCACCACCATACATATCGTACATACTATCTCTAACAAGATAATCATTAACTAGAAATTCAGCTAAAGATTCATTATTAATCCTATCATCAATAAATGTACCATATTTATTTTTAAGTTCTTTATAACCATTAGTTATATATTCATTTAGCCAATCAGCAACAGTATCTTCAAGAGCAATACGTTGTTCTCCATTAAGAACTACTTGATTATTAACATAGCTAAGTCCGCGTGTAGACCCCCCGTAGAGGATGTCAATAGTCTTACCATATCCAATTAGTTCATTAAACGCTCCATTATTATTAGGAGTAATTTTACTAACTAAACGTTTAAAACTAAATACTCTACCAGCTAAAACTTTGTGTCCATCTTTAGTAGTAAATACATTACCTTTTCCATCTTTATGGTATTGATTATAAAAATGTTCAGGTTTATTATTATAAGTATCACTAAATTCAAAATCTCCATTAGTTAAAATAGGATTACCATTAGCATTAGTTTTAAACATTACATTAACAGCTTGAGCCATATTAGTAAGTTCTTGAATAACTATATTATAATACTGTTTAAATAATGGATGTTCTCTATTTATAATTTTAGTTCCATCTTCTAGTTGACTACGTAATCCAGCAAGACTATATCTAGGAGCAGTAATAGTAAAGTTTTTAGGAGCATCACTAGGTATAGGAAGTAAATAATTAGCAGTAGGAGTTTCAGAATTATTAATATCAGTCATAAATAATCCCATAGCAGTAATTAAATAATCACCATCACTCATACTACGATATAAGTCATTATTGTTATTATCTAATTCGCTAATACCATTAAGAAGAGAAGTTTTAAACATACTACGAGCATATTCGGTAAGTTTAGGAGTTCCATTTCCAACTCTTCTAAATAATCCATAATTAATTATATTACCATTACTATCCCTATGTTCAAGAAGTAAATTACTATAATCATATTGATGACTAGCAAACTTTTGTTTAGCATAAGCTTCAGCCATAGCATTTTGTTCTTCAACAGTAGATTTATCATCATTGATTATTTTAGCAATATTAGTAATAAAACTTCTATTAATAACATCAGAACTTAAATTACCTTCAGGATTACGAGAATTAAGTTCAACAGGAATATAAATAATATCTTTAAAAACATCAGCCATTTGATATATAATAGAAGTATCACCTCTATTAATAAAACTATCAGGCATTTTAGTTCCTTTATCTCTTTTAAGTGCTTCTACATATTTATTATAATTATCGACTGTACGATTAATAACATTAGCAAAATTGATAAGATTATTAGCCATAGCAACACGACCAATCTTAGCAATAGCTAAATTAAAACTAGCTTGATTAATATCTGGAAATATTTCTTTAAAAGCATCATATAAATAAAGATTAGCATGAGGAGTATTTTTATATCTATCATATATACGAAACTTTTCACGAGCAGCAGGAACACGATTAGTAATAATATTATTCTTAACATTATTATAAAAAGTATTCTGTAAAATAGTACGGGAATCAGTATTAGGATTAGTTACACGAGCACGAACATAACTATTACCAGCAGAATCAGTTTGAATATAAGTTTCAATTTTAGATATAATAGGTTTATTAAAAACCATCATATATTTATTAGCAAATACTTTATTTTTGCTAAGTAAATCATGTAATTGAATTAAACATTCGCAATTTGGAATAGTTTCAGATATACGTTTAAGACTAGCTATAAAATTATCTACATTACTAGTATCAGCACTAGCATATAATATTTTAGATAAATAATTAGCATCGGCAAAAGTAACAACACCTAATTCATTATTAGTATCAAAAGGATAATTTCCATTATCAAGTTGAGAAGCAGCAGTAAGTTTAGGTAAACTTGCAAGATGATACTTAATAATTTCTTCTACATGCTTATTAAAATCTTTAACTTCGCCAATACTTAAATTCCAAAGTTGGGTCATTAAATCAATACCATCATCTATACTATTTTCATCACCTTCAGTAGAAGTTTCATCAAGATATCCGCCTAATTCTTCATAATCAGTAGTTTGATATAATTCATCTCTTTTAATAAGTTTAGCAACATTCTTATTATTAAAAAGAGCTTCATTAAATTCAGTATTAGTTAGAGAACGCAGTAATGCCCCATAATTAAAATCTTGAGCATTACCGTATTTACGAAGAAATGCACCAAGACCGTTAATTTTAATAGCAGGATTTGGATTATTAATAAAACTATTAAGTTCATTATTTCTAGTTTCATCACTTCCAGCTAATTTCTTAGCACGTTTAAGTCCAGCATTAATAACAGTTTCATTGGTACGTTTTTTAATTTCATTAAAATTTAATGGAGCACCATTATATAGAAAATTAAAACTAAGTTTATTCATAATATCAGCCATATAAGTAATAGCTGTATCTCTAGCTTTAATTGTACTAAACAAACCACGTTCTTCTTTTTCAGCAACAGAAGCTATATCGTCCATATTACGAAGTTTAATAGCTCTAGCTTCAAGAAGAGCATTATAAGCTTGTCTTCCAGAAGTTTTAACATTAATACCTCTATCAGCTATAATCTTCTTAAAGATTGGGTCTTCAACCATAGCTATAAGACTATAATAATCTGCATTATTAGAACCATGTTCTTTAATAATAACATTATTAAGATTATTATATCCTACAAGTTTAATATTTCCACAACTCATAAGTTTATATTTAAGTTTAAATTCATTAATAGTAATACCTCTATGACTAATGTAAAGTAAAATTTAATTACATCGTCATAGAGGTGATTTCCTTTCGTTTTAAGCGACTTTTATCTTTGCTCGATTAATTCTACATACAGCTAAAACTGATGCGCCCTGTGTCAAGCAAAGTAGCAAATTCGGATTGTTGGTCTATTGGTAAACGGCTAGTTAATTCAGCCATATTTGACACCACATCATCATCAACACTACTAAACATATCAAGTCCATCATTAAGATTATCATTATCATAATTATAATCTTGACTATTATCTTCATTAGGATTTTCAGTTTGTTCTGTATTAATAGTTTCTTCTTCAAATTGAAAAGTTCCTTGAATAGCTTCTTGATTACTTTCTTTAGGCATTTTTTTAATAGCTTTATAAGCATCTCTAGCAGCGGCTAATAAACTATCTTCATTAATCTTAATACCTAACATATCAGCAATAACTTCAAGAAGTCTACTAAATAAAGTCTTACGTTTATTAACTTTTCTATTATCATATTTAATTTCATTAAGTGCAGTCATAAGAGCATTACTAGTAATACTTTCAACTAGAAATTCTTCAAGAGCTTCACTTGTATTAAAGTTCTCAAATAAATAAGGTTTAAGTTTTTCTTTAGTAGCATCATCTTGAGTATCAAACCAAGCTTTAAATTTATCATATATAGGTTTAACTAAAGCAAGAGCTTGTTCAGCATTATATTTAGTATAAAGTTGTCTATGTAAACTTTCATGAAGTATAATATTAACAACTCGATAAACTCTTTGACCTGCAATAGCAGAACTATTAAGTTCAATTGTATCAGTATCACGATGATAAACAGCATTAACTTTATTACCGTTATTATCAGTAATGCTATCTACAACTTGAATATTCTTAGGCAATATACCAATCTTTTGAAGAGCATTAATATAATCAATAGCAGTTTGGTCATTAGCAAAATACTTTTTAAGTCCACGAGTTAAATTCTTAGCAGTTATAGCAGATTCAAAAGCATTAAAATTAATAGCATTAAGAGTATCATCTAACATGAACTCTGATAGCTGTTCAGGTATAGCTCCATCCTCCACGGGGGGTCTACCCTCAAGCTCGTATGCAATATCAAGTTTAGAATGAATATCTATTTGCCAATTACCAGCAGTTTCGTCAGTATTCGTATTAGCTAGTTTAGTTCGAACTAAACCATTACTAATAATAAAATCTTGATAACTATTATAACTATAAGTTTTATCATCAATATTTATAATAGTTTTACCATTTTCACGATAAATATATTTATTGGTTTTATTATCAGTTTTTGTACTATCATTAATAAAATCTTTACTAATAGCAAATTGAGCATAGTTAAACATTTCATCAATAACAGGACGAAGAGCATTATCTAGTTCATCAATAGTACCAGCATTAATTCCATAGCTTTTACCTATTTTAAAAGCACTATTAACAACATAAGGAGAATTAATAATAATATTACGTTTATAATTACCAGCATCAGAATTAATAGTAAAAGCATAATCTTTACCATTAAAATGTGCACCTTTAACATAGAAACCTATATTAGTAGGATTAATACTAATTTGAAGTCCAGTATTTCTATCACCATTAATAAGTTTATTATTTCCAAATATATCTCCAAGACTTTGTTTAAGTTCACCAAAACTTATTCTCCCACTAATATAATCTCTACAAAGATTATTAACTTCATTCTTAATAGAATTAGTAATACGTCGAGCATCACCTTTAAGTAGATTACTATTTAATGGAACTTGTTTACAAAAAGCATATAGAGAAGTACCGTCACTACTTGGAATACTAATAACAGGCATACCATTAGTAGTAAGATTTTCAATAATAGTAGGTTTACTTTCTCCATTAAGATATACTTGACCTTGTACAACTACACCAAGTTTGTTAATATCTTCGTTATAATTAACTACTGTTTCTTGTATATCATTCCATTCACCATTAGTATCATCAATAGTATTAAGAACTCCATATTTAACATTAACAGCTTTAATCTTACCTTTAAAATCACCTTTTACTATTGTAATAGCTTGGTCATAACTATTAAGAAGATTATTAAACCAACGATTAATACTAGCTTCATGACTATTCTCATAAGGTTGATTAAATATATATTTAGTAAGATTAACAAGATGCCCAGCTAAATCAAAACTTGCAACAGGAGTAGTAAAATCTCTAACTATATCAGGATATTTAGTTTCAAATTCTTTAAATAGATTAACAAGTTCTTCTTGTGTAACTTCTTCTTTAACAGCAAGTTCATATAAATGACCAATAAATTCTTCGTCAAATCTATCACCATCAAGAATACTAATTAAAGCATCTTTAAACGGAGAAATAACTTGACCATTTTCAGCATGAATATTATATTTCCAACCTTGATTAACCATATCATAATTACCAAATTTATCAATATTTGGAACTCCTATATAACCAATAATTGTATCATTAGCAAATATATCAATACGTTTAAGTTTAACATTATATATGGCTTCTAAATAATCACCTTGCTTAATACTAGTAAATGCTTTAACATTTTCATTCTCTACTATATACTTAAGATTAACATTATTAGTATGTTCAACTTGAAGTCTTTCAAGACGTTCTTTAGCAATACCGTCAACGTATTGAACAAATTGTCTAGCATTAAGTTTTTTAATAGTTGATTCATCAGTAGCACGATATTTACCTTGATTATTAGTGCTGGCATAAAGATAGTTTTTTATTTGATTAAACAAGTAATTTTTAATAATTTTATTACCCGTAACACTATCTATATATTCAACTAATTGACCAATACTAAGATAGACTTTGCCATTAACAATTTTACCTCTAGTATTACCTTCACTATCAACACTATTAGCAAAATCATCCATAATAGCTTCTATATTACGTTCATTACCTGTAACAGTAGCATAAGTAGCATTAAGTAATAAACGTCTAGTACTATCATCTTGAACAGAACTATATAAACTACCTCCTGTAAGACCATCAATAATATTATTAACTATATCACTAGCTTCTGTTTGTTCAAATCCAGCTTGACTAAGTTTATCAATAATAGATTGTCTAGCATTAAATAAATCACTACTAGTAGACTCATGTCCTAAAGAATCTTCTAAATCAGCTATACTTTCATAAACCAAATCAGTACCTATTTGACCACGTTCGAAATCATCATCTGGAAGAGTATTATTAACTTCAGATTTAGGAGTACTAATAGGTTCTTGAGAAATTGGTTGTTCAGTTTGAGATTGAGGTTGTTCAGTATTAGTAGGCTCACTAGGAACCGCTTCGCTTCGCTCCGCTATACTCCCCGTGGAGGATGGAGATGAGTTAGTATCATCTACATCAGTTTCATTAACTTCATTAACATCAGGATTAACAGGAGCAACTTCTTCCTCTTTAGGAGTATTATTAACATCGTTTTCAATTTCTGCAATTTCAGCTAATTGTTCTAATGTAGTTTTAAGATGTTCATTACCTTTAGAGCTTAAATCAAGTGCAGCATAAGCATCTCGAATAATTTTATCTATATTAGGTTTATTACCATTATTAGCATCTTTAATAACAGAATTGACATATTCTTTACCATATTGTTTATAAGCATTACGTAAATCGTCCATAGCTTTATTAACAATCTTTTTACGACTATTATCAAAGAAGTTATTAAGATAAGTTATACGAGATTTAATATTATCATCAGATAGATTAAGTTGATTTTTATTAACCTCAACATTAATCTCAGCATTAACAACTTCTGCTAAATCTTTAAATACTTCATTATATTGTTTTTGAAGTTGAATAGCTGATTGAATATCATTTTTATTTTCAATATCAATAGGGATATAAAGTTTATTAATAGCATCTAGACGTTCATTTAATTGAGCAATACGTTCTTGTTTAACTGAATCATTAATTGCAGCATTATCTTGAATAGTTTTAATATCTCTTTGAATGCTATTAAGAATATGTTGATAAATACCATTCTTAGCAGAATTAATATCAACATCTTCAATATGATTATTTGTAATATCTCGATTTAAAACATCGTTAGCCCAATTAAGAAGATTATTATAATTTTCTTGACGATTACGAGCATGAACCATTTGAGTAGCTATAATACGTCCAACTTCAAATCCACCATCAAGTCTATTAACTTTATTTAAAGTAGTGTTATATTCATTTTTAAGATTATTAATTTCAGTTTTAAATCTATTAATAAGTTCTCCACTTTCTTGTTGTTGAATACCAAGTTTATTAACAATACTATCATTAAATTCTTTACTATTAATAGAACTTTCTAGAAGTTCTAAATTACCAGCATTCATAGAATTAATAATAATATTATCCATATATTCTTTTTCAGCTATACTACGAAGTTCTTCTTCAGTACCAACAACAATATCTGGATTTACTTGATTACCATTTTCATCAATTGTAGTTATAAAAGGATTTTTACCATTAGCAATAGAATTAAGTCTTTCTTGATATGCTTGAAATGTAGCAGTACGACCAAGAATTTCGTTTTCTCTTTGTTTTTCAGCAGAAGTCCAATCTTTATCAAGACGTTTATTAATAAACTCTCCAGCTTTATTCATAACACTACTAAAAGTAACACCACCAAGAGCACCCCAAAATGCTTGCTCCCATAACATTGGGTCTTGAAGATAATCTTTAATAGTTTGTTGAGGAATATCTTTATCAAATACTTTTTTACCATTATATAAACCATCTTGACTAGCTATATAATTAATAGCTTCTTCAGCCCCTTCAGTCCATTCTGCTCTTACACCATGAAGAATATCATTACCCACATCTTTTAATGTACTAGTAATAGCTTGTTTAGTAGTTTTATTACTTAAAGCATTAGTAATTGCAGCGGCATCATCAATATTACTATTAAATGCAGTATTTAAATTTCTAAGTCTAGAACTAGTTGTATTACCACTTAAAGCATTTTTCCATAAGTTCTTTAAACTATAAACTTGCCATACGTCAAAAAGAACATTAGCCCAATCTTCAGCAAAAGTAATATCAGCACTATTTTTAGCAATATCTTTAACTACTTCTTCATCAGACATATCTTTATATTTAGGATTATTATTATAAAACTCTTCTCTTTGTTTATCATTCATATTAGCAAGTTGAGTTTTAGAATAATCTTCAATATCATTATAAGTTTGTCTAGCTTCTTGATAATTTTCAAGATAACGAGAAGGAACTCCAATAGCAGTAGCCTCTGCTATTCTACCAGTAATGGCTCTACTCTTTTGAGTCATATTAATAGCATTAGCCATTTTATTAGCTAATTTATTAAACTTTATACCTTTACCTAATAAAGAAACACCTTTAGCAAGACCAGTACTAGGAACCATAAGAGTTAAAGAACTAGCTATACTAGGAGCATTGCTAGCCCACCAAGCAAAATCTCCAATATCAAAAGCAGCATTAGGATTTTCTCTATATATAGCTAAACGCTCATTAATAGATTCTTTTAAAGATTCAAGTTCAGAACTTATTTCAGATTGATAATCATTAGGACTATTACTAACCATATTATAGAAAGCATCAGCTAAATCTGCAAAACCAATAGCTGTACCAACAGTAATCTCATTACCAATTTGCCCAATCATTCTTAATCCTTGTTCCCAATTACTTTGATTAACAGCACGTTCTTTATCAAGTTTTTCTGGGTCATCAACAGGATTAACATAAACATCATAAGGAGCATATTTATCTATATCATATTGATTAAGATTATATGATTGCCCAGCAATACGACTAAATAAATGACCACGACCCCGGTCACTAATAGAAGTGCCGGGGTTATAATCAACTAAAGTAGGAGGCTGTATAGCCCCCTTTTTAGTTTTAGGATTATATTCAGGATTAGGTGTTTTGTTACCACCTTGTAGAAACTTTAATACATCCATATTAATATAGATTATTAGTTAATTCATCATAGTAATATTGAATAACATAAGGGTCTGAACTACCACTAAGTTGAGCAAGTTTAGTAGCAACATTTTGTTGAATAGCTTTAACAGCATTTTCATCTACTGTCATACCAGCTTTAACAGCAGTTACAGTTTGTTCCCATTGAGATAAATTATCTACAATATCAACAGCATTTTCTTTACTTACTAAACCAATAGTTTGATTATTAGTAGAATTAATTAAATTAAAACCTTCACCATTAGGTACTAATTTAAATTTATCAATTCCAGTAAATGCAGCATTATTAGTAAGAGAAATAGGTCTATTAGCATTATAATAATTTTCTACTTTACCAGCAGCTCTCCAACTAGTATCTTGATTCCAAGATTGAATAATAGAACTATCAATAGCACCACTACCTACAAGTAAAGTAATAGGTTCTCTTTTAAGTTTACCTTCTGTATCATAATAACCAGCAATATTAATTTGAATTCCAACATCACCAGTTTTTGGGTCACGAACAATAGTAGGAGTAATTTCATTTTCTTTAGCACTTCTAAGATAAGCTGTATAAGCTTTTCTATCTTCAGAAGTCATAGGTTCAAATATTCCATTTTCACTAGTAATATAAGATTCTCCTTGAGTTAAATCAATACCAGCTTTAATAGCAGACATAGCTTGTTCTTCTAATTGTTTCTTTTGAGCAGAATATTTACTAGCAGCTTCTGGATTAGAACTCATAACAAAATTAAGTTCAGCAAGTTCAGGAGTTATTGCAGATATACCAATAGTAGAAGAAGTTATTTGACCACCATCAAGAACAGCATCATTTTTAGATTTAAGAGAATCAACATAATCAATTAAACCAATATAAGGTTCTTTATTGCCTGTTGGTAATCCAGCATGATGTTCTTCACCATTAGAATTAACTCGAACAAATTTATCACCATAACCAAAAAATCTAGTCTTAGCAGAATTAAGAAAAGCATTTAAAGGATTCCTAGTATCTTCAGCTTCTTTAACAGCTTTACCAAAACTATAAATAGATTTATGATAATCTTTAGGTAATTCCGCATATCTATAACCATTACCATCAGAACCAAATCTTATTCCAAGACTAGCAGCTTTTTTCTCTCCACCAATAGCATTAATAAATGAATTATATACATCATCGTTATTAAAGTATTGTCTAATAGCAGAACTATCTCCAAATATCTGATTAACATATTTACTATATCTATCTGAATATTTATTACTAGGTAAATCACTTAAACTAATAATAGAATTATATGTATCAAATCCATCAATACTATCTTGAGATTTACCAACTTTAAGATTATTAATATATTCTTGATTATCAATAATATCATTAAGATAACTTAAAGCATAGGCTCTATCAGATGGATTAGTAATATTAGTCATAATACTAGTTCTAATATCATCTGGATTAGCAGTGCTTAAATTAATATTAATATCAGGATTATATTTACTAAGCAATCCAGCTATTGATTGTCTATTGCTAGTAATTTCAGCTTGAGCTTGAGCAGGCATAAAATTATCAATACGAACAGGAGTACCTTTATAGGTTAAATTATCAATAGCTTGTTTTCTTTGAGCACTACTTCCAGAACCAGCTTGTTTAGATAAAGCTAATTGAGCTTTCCATGCTTCACCATAAGTAGTATTACTATCTTGATTATAAAAAGTTGCAGCATTATAGAAAGGGTCAATACGTTTAGCAAGATATTGTTCAGGAGTAAGTAAAATACCATTTTTATCTGTTATATCAGGATTACTTCCATTTTGGTCATATTTCCATTTAGCAATCTTATAATCTTGCTCAAGACTAGCTTTAGCACCTGGAGTATTTTCAATAACAGCTTTAACGGCTTCAGCAAGTTTAGCTTTACTTAATCTTTGCCAATCACCTTTAGTATGAGAATAAATCTCTCCTGTAACAGATTTAGTAATATCATCAGTAACTTTTCCATTAGCATCAAGCCATCTTGTTTGACTACCGCCGCCTTGTTCTTTAGCAGCCCATTGAAGTGCTTGATTAAGTATCTGATTCATAGGAATTTCAGAAACTTCTTTATCAATAGGAGTCCATTTACTTCCACCGATAACATTACCATTCTTATCAGTTATATCTTGATAATTATATTTATTAATAGCACGATAATAATTCTTATAATCTTCAGATAAATCAGTACGTTTATCAAGATTATCCATATAAGCTTTATAATCTTGTTGAGCGCGTAAACGACCAATCATTCCAGGACTTGAAGTTATATCTCCATAAGTTCCAACTATATCGTCAAGACTAGAATAAGCATTACCATATTGCATATTTTCGGTAAGAGCATTACGAACTTTATTAAGTTGTTCTTGGCGCCAAGCATCTTCAGCTTCATTTAAATCTAATTGAGCAAGTTGAGCATCAATTTGAGATTTAGTTTGAATAGCTTGTTGATGACCTTGTTCAAGAGTATTATAAGTTCTAGCTAAGACATTTAAGTCAATAGGATTAACTTGTTGTCTAAAAGTAGGAGTATAAAAGTTTATCGGCATGATTGTTTTCCTCCAAGTTTTCTACGTTTACGAATAATAAATTCATCATAATCAACTCCAGCATCTCGCATAATTCTATCATCTACATTAGGAGCAGATGCTCTCATAGCACCAATAGTATTATTTAAAGCTTTACGATTTTCATATCTACTAATCATATCTTGAATACCAGCATTAATTCCACTAAATAAATTATTAATATTAGTTACTTTAGCTTCTCTAATACCATTATCAAATGCTGCTTTTCTATCTATATATTGATTGTATTGTTGAGCATTAAATTGACGAACGCTTTGTTGATTACGTCTATCTTGATTAATAAGATTAGTTTCTATATTTTCTTTATTACCATAAAGTTCATTAGCAGCTTGACCAGCAGCATTACGAACCCGTTGTTTACGAGCTAAACTTACACGACTACTAGCAGTATTAGAGTCAATATCACGATAAGCTTCAAATTTATTTTCTCTAATTCTATCAAGTTGAGGATTAATATTATATTTAGTTTTAAGTTTATTAGCACTAATAAGAGTAGGACGACCTGGACCTCTCATTTTATTAATAGCTCTTTTACTAGCAAAATAACTAGCTAAACCTCCAGCAACATTACTACCTAAACTAATCCAATCAGCAGTAGTAAGATTTTTAAATTTACCTTGTCCTTTACCATTAGAAGATGTAGTTCCTTGAGCAGGTATACTAGTAGAAACAGGTAAAGTAGTTGGAATACTAGCTTCTACTTTAGGTAGATTACGATTATAAACAGCAGTAGGAGGTGTTTTAGTAGGAACAGATTGAGTTGATTGACTTGACTTACTACGTCCTCCACGGGGGGTCTTCCCGTTAGATTTAGTTTCAGATAAACTTGGAATATTAGTATTATTTGTACTAATACCTCTATTATTTCCATGACTCCAACCAGCTCTAACTAAACCACTAGTAATACCAGCACCATCTTCAAATAAAGGAAGTCTACGTTCTGCATAATATTGAGGACGACGATTTCCATTATCAATATTAGACTTATTAGTATTAGTATTTACATTATTATTTGTAGTATTATTTTTAGACCATCTTCCATTTCTAAAAGTATAATCACTGCCAACAATAGTTTCACCTCTAGCAGATTTATTAATAGGATAAGCAGAAGTTCTATTAATAGTTCTATTAGTTATAGGAACATAAGCTCCAATTTGTTCATCATATTCCCAAGTTCTTCCATGACGATTAATTCGAGTTCCACCAACAGCAAATTTATCGCGTAGACCCCCCGTAGAGGATGGAGAATGAATTAATCCATTTTTAACATTACCACTAATACTTACAATCATATTTTTTCCTCCAAGTTTTCTAGATTTACGACTATAACCTTTGGTATATTTACCAAAATGGTCACGAGTATAAGGTATTCCTTTAAATTTATCTGAATTAACATCTACTATATCAATAACTTCAAGACCTTGTTTTCCAACATCACCTGTAAAAATAAAATGTTGATAAGGATTTCCTTCATTTCGACTACTTTTAACTAGTTTTTCACTAGTTATAACATTATATTTTTTATGTTCTGGATGAATACCTTTAGATTCAATATATTCTTTTAATTCATCATCAGTAATTCCATTTTTTGCAATTTCTTTATTAATTGCTTTACGATATTGTTTATTAAATTGCTTTTCAACATATTTTCTATAATTTTTAGAAAGCAATTTACCAAGTTTATTATTAACATTATTATAATAAAGAGCTTTAACTTCATCCTCAGGTATTTTATCTATGGTTTGATAATCAGTAAAATTATCATCTATATAATCAAGTATTTTATAATCTTTATCATCATAACGTATAGAATAAGTAGGACTATTAATTCCTCTTTTTTGAGCTATATCATAAGCATATCGTAGTGCTAAATAATCATTAGGACTATAAGAATCTGTATTACTAATTTCACGAGCTATAGTATTATTAATATAGTCTTGTTTAATATCACCAGTTATTTGATAACTAGGTTTATATTTTATATTAGGGTCATTAATAATTTTTTTGATTTTATTTGCAATATAATTGCTATAAACTGATTTATTTATTTTATTAACTTTAGAAACAATATCTTTATATGGAATTGTTTTATTTTTACTTAATTCAGTTCTAGCACTCTTACCATATCGAAGTAAATACGGAAGTTCATAATCTGCATAAAGTCTACTTCTTTTAGAATTATCAAAACCAAAATCAGCATTTTTAACCCAATTTTCTCTATTACCTTCAAATTTAATAGGACGTCTAACAGATACTACAAATCCATCTTTTTCATTACGATGCTTAGTTTTTGCATATCCAATACCTGTATTTAAACTATTAGAAGAATAAATACTACCTTCTCCATTATATGAAGAATTAAATCCAGCTCTACCAGCTCCTGTATCTGGGGCATAAGTTGAAGCATAATATTTAGCTCTATTTTCAGGAGTAGGTTCAACACCATTTCTTCTAAGTATATTATTTATATTTTCTTCATTACCTGTTTCATGTACACCTCTAATGAAAGTATTATGTTCTAATAGTCTATCTTTAATAAGTTTATCTGCTTGTTTAGGATTCTTTGCAGCAGATAAAGGAATGGGGTCATAACCATAACGAGCATTCCATTTATTAAAAGTCTTAAGAAAAGCTTTTGTATCATCAATATTAGTTTGAAGAACATCAGGTATATCAATAACTTTTCCGTTACTATCTAATATATTAACAAAATCTTTATATTTACCAATATTAGAAGTTAATTGTTTTTTAGGAGCTTCAAGAAGTTTAGTAGGTTTAACACCAAGAGCTTTTCTACCATTATTAACAGATAAATTATAACGAATATTAGGAGAAATAGAATAATAACCTAAAGCATCTCTACCTTTAGTGATAACTTTTTGACTTGCTCTAGAAATATTTTTATCTAAAGCCATAGCAACTTTAGTAGCTTTATCGACACCTCTCAAAACCCCAGCGCCACCTAACAATATATCAAATTCAGGATTAATTTGTTCAAGAGGAGTCATATTAACTTCTTTTCTAGCAGGAACTTTTTCTAAAGTATTATTTGCTATTCTATAAGTTTCTGGATAATAAATAAAATCTCCTTGTTTAATACCACTATTTCTAGGAGATTCCATTATAGGAGTTACTCTAGTATTATCACTTTTAGCTACATATTTTTCTTTACCATATTTAGCTTTAGTACCATCATCATTAATCCCATTTCTATCTTTAAAATCTTCTTGAGCTTTAAATACTTTATTAGGATTAGCTCCATCCATAACTAATTTAGCAGGACTAACACCATTAATAATAGGTTGTGCAGAATAAACTTTAAGTTCATTACCATTAGTTTCAACAACTTCACCGTCTTCTACTTCAATACCTGTTTTATCATTAGGTCCAATATCAATACCACCTTGACTATGTTTTCTTCCATTCATATAAAAGAAATTATTACCAAGAGGTTGAGCAATACCACCAGCAACTACATTTGGTACTTTACCACCAACAGCATATTGTTTTTGAGGAAGCTTTTTTCCATTACTTCTAGGAGTTTGAATAATATTAAATGGAAATGTTGGTCCAAGTTCATCATCACTAGGAAAAGATTCTTTATTAAAATCTTTAACATAATTAATAAGTCTACCAGCAGTATTATTCATTAATTTTTCTCTATTATCTTTAGATACTAAATTATTCACACCATTATAGAGAAATTCATTACCAAGTCTTATTAAACCAGTAGATTTAGCAACTTTATCATAAACTCCACCAAGTGGAGGAATACCATTTTGAATAAATCTTCCATTACGAGTAACATTACCTCTAAATGTACTAGGTAAATTACTTATATGAATAACTTTATCTTTTCTAGGCATTTTATATAATATAATGAGAAATTGTAATTTGATTGATTTTAAGGCTCTCTGCTGAACGATAACCTATCAGTCGATTAATAGTTCATACCTATATATAATAATTCAACAGAGAGCAAAAGACTAGCGTCTATGACCGCCACAGCGATATACATTTAGCCTATCTCGATATACTGATTGAGGCATAACAGGTTGTTGAACAGTACCATTAGTAATCCATTCAGGACGTTCAAGACCAGTTTTAGGAGCACTATAACTAGCTTGGTCAGCTTGTTTAACTTGAATTGGTTGTTGTCCTTTACTGCCAAACATACCACCAATTAAACTTCCAGCAGCACCAATAGCAGCACCAATCCATGCTTTTCTACGTCCACCACATTTATATTTATTAATAAAACTAGAACGTTGATACATAGTCATTGGATTAGTCATTTTATCAGAAGTAATATTAAGTTGCTGTTGACCAGCTTGAAGTTGTTTACGCTGTTCAGCTTCTTGAGCAATACGTTTATTTTCATTAATTTGTTGATTAGCAGAAATACCTTGACCTATTGCAGTACCTAATTCACCAAGTCCTTGAACTCCTGTAATAGAACTAGCAAGATTACCTAAACCTGGAAGAGCTTGAGCAAACTCAGTACCAAAATTAGCTTTACGTCGAACTCTACCACCACATTTAAGAGTAAGTTTATCATTATATTGACCAACGTAATCTTGATTAGCATAAGCACTAGTTAAAGCTTGAGCATTTTGTAAAGCATCTTTATGGTCTTGTGCAGCTTGAGCTTCAGCTTGAGCTTTTTCTTGAGCTTTCTTTTGTTTATTACCTTTAATTATACCACCAGCAATACTAGCAGCTGCACCAATAATAGCACCAATAAAAGCTTTTTGTCTTTGTCTATCTCTATACTGTATCATAATTTTCTAAATTGAGTTTGAGCGCATTCAAGACTTTCAAATTCAATGCGCTTATTATCTGAATTATTAAATATGAAACGAACTACAAAATAATTACCATATACTCTACGAAGTTTATCACTTACTGTATTAGGATGTTCTTTAATTGCATTACGGAAATAATTAAAGTTATATTGAGTAAGTTCATACCAAGGTTTTTTATACTTATTAAATTCATTAAGTTTATCAATATTAATATCTATATCATCAGTATCATTATCTTCATTAAATATACGAAGTATATCTCCAGCATAAGGATGTTCTCTTAAATCAACAGGATTATTAATATTATCACTATAAATAGGAATATATATCTTACGTACTTTATATTTAATAAATTCAAGAAATTTAATAAGTTCATAAGATTCATTAACCATAATATCAATATAACTATTATGAACTAATATAGGCTCATCACCAACTTCTTGTTTAGATACTAGATATAGACTTCTACTATCATCACCCATGTGAGTATTAAATCTACCATAATTATATTCATTAGTAAATACATGAAGAGGACAGTTAAGTCTATCATTGTTATGCTCAGTTTGAAAATAACATTTAGTTTTAGTAGACCAAGCATTATTAAAATAATAATCATGTAAACTAATAAAACTACCTATTTTATAATTAAAACTAATAACTTCATTATGTGATTCTATAATAGATTCTTTAGTATTAGGATTAATATTATCATAAGTATAATCAAATTTAATTAGAATACGATTATTAAATTTATCATGGGCAAATCTAACTTTATTAGAATGGTATTTATCTAACCATAATTTAATATCTTCATCCATTATTTTAAGTTGACCATCATCAAATTGATAAAGTTTATGAAAATCGTCATTATAAAAAATATAACCAAATTCTCCAACTATATAAGCCAAATCATCTTGCAATCCTCCATAACCTTTATCGCTAGTAAATACTTCTTTATAATCAACTTCAAAAGCATCAGGCTGATATAATTGAACATTTTCATCTCTAGTTTTAAGTGCAGCACTTATATCAAACATAAACATACTATGTTGAGTATGGGCTAAAAGATAAAAACCAATTCCAACTAGATTAGTTATATTTCCTTTATTTTCAGTAATGTTTTTATATCCTTCAATAGGAAATACTTTCCAAGCATTAACTTCACTTTCATCTTGTATAATATTACTACGTCTTATAGTTTTATCAAAACGAGTAATATTAATAATATCATTACGATATTGAGTTAACAATTTAGGAACATATTGGTCAACATTTCCAATAGGGTCTTTAAATAAATCAACACTATTCTTAGGTTCTACAAATGTACCAAAAGCAACACTTTTCTTATCACTATCTTCTTTAATACTAAAAGCTATCTTACTAGGTTCATTATTAAAACATTTACTTTCAAAGAATTTATCATTATAAAGAGGAAATTGAATATAAACATTAAATGGAATATCAAACCAACATGGTTCATCACCACTATAATAATATTGATTATTAGTAGGAGTATATAATTTATAGTTGCCTTCGTTCATTATAACTCCATTATCATTATAAATAAGAACACCATCATAAGTCATTCTACCATTATATCCATGTTCAATAGAATAAGTTCCACCATTATAGCGAACGTCATTAAGTCTTACAAGTTCTTTTTCTTTACTAGTATAAATATTTTTAGTACAATTAAGAACTGTTACGAGAAACATAGTTTCAGCATCAAGTAGTAATTCCTTATAATCATCCATTTCAAGAGCAGTTCCTTTTCCAGCTCTACTATCAGTAACACTATCAGCAATTACTAATTTATAATTATTAATAGGTTTATATTCATTTCTACTAATTACACCTATAACTGGCATATTATAACTATAAGGATAGGTAGTATTAACTACCATATCAACTACATCATGTTTTCCTTTATAAGGTTCAAATTTACATTTACCATCAATACGAATAATATTAAAATCATATTTAATACTATCATCAATATCAAATCGACCACTATATAGATAACATTTATCACTAGTAAAATTATTAGCCACAAAACCCGGTTTTGTACCCCAATCACCTTCTTTCCAAGTAACATTACTAGCTATATTACAATAATCTTTTCTAGTTAATAATCCAGTATATCTAGTAATAGGTTCAACTTTTTCATAACTAATAAACCATCCAACATATCCTAATTCTTTAATTTGATTCCATAAATTAGTATCAATATTAGCACGAATATAAAACTTATTAAAAGTATTATTCATGTTATATATAAAATCTCTAGTATGTTCACCACCAACAACTTCAGAATCAAATATCAAATCAGGTATTCTAAATAGTTCATCGCCATTAATATTTTCATAATAACCAAATTTAGCTTCATTATCAACACCAATACCACCTATTACTTGATTACTACAAGGAGTATAACTACCACTATTTATAACTTGATAAACATATAAATCATTGTATTTATCTTTATCTTTATAATCAATAAAATAATTAGATATAAGAGTATATAGTTCATCTTTATTACTAGCTTCAAGTTCTCCAGAACTATTAAGTAATATATTAGTGGTAGGATTATTAATAGGTTCAGCAGTATAAACTATAATTTTATGATTAGCAATATATCTTTTAACATTAGAACTAATAGTAGATATTGGAATATCTCCACTAATAACTGCCCAATATGGAATATTACTATTACCTTGATTGTTCCAATTAAAAGTAATTATAGTACAATGAGAACCATCATTAACAACATTATTTATATATTTATCTTTATTAGATAGTTTATAGCCTCTACTAGCATCACCATATTTATCAACAAAATGAATAAAGAAATTATATACTTCTCCGGGAATAAGAGTATCATTTTTCTTACGTTCATTAAAATCATAACTAGGCTCAATAATAGAATGAGTAATTCTCATTTTACAATTATCAATATCAAATATAGTATCTCCAAATAATACTTGCCCACTAGTAAATACAGAATCTTCTGTAAATCCAATTCCATTATAAACATAACAAGCTATTTTAACTGTACTAGGTAAAGTATAAACAGATTGATTATTTTCATATTTATAACTTGTAGGAATAATAAAACAATGACAAGCAAGATATTCTTTAAGATTATGACTACTTCTACTACCTACTTTTATTTTAGTATTATAATTAATCTTTAAATATTCATGTGCTGCAATACCTTGTATAACTGTATCATTAAATAAAGTTCTAAAAGTACGAAAAGGATATTGATTATTATTGAATACTTTATTAATATCTTTAATTTGCCAATCAGCAGTACCAGTAATTTGAAGGCTAGCCATTTTAAAATAAGGACCTTTTTCACTAACTGCATTGACAGTAGTATAATCATTATAATAAGCATTAACAACTCTATTACGAAGTTTAATAGTAATATCTTTAACAGCTTCTTCTAATGTTTTACCATTACTTAAAATTCTATCATCATTATCAGTTTTTTCATTATAATTAGCAATATATATTCTATTCTTATAATTAATGATATTACCAACATTATAATAATTATAATAGTCAGTAGTTAAATCCGCAACATTATATTCAACAAGAACATCTCTACTAAATTTAAAAATATTATTATTTAAATCATCTGTTCTAAACGCTTGAGTACTATCTTTTTTACATACAATAAAACCAAGTTGATAAAGACCAGAACGACCTCCACTAATATTTATTTCAAAAGTTTGATTACATATATCTTTAGAATCACTAAATGAATCGGTATTACCATAACAATAACCGTTTGGTTCATCTTTCGGTTCATAAACACTAGTTTTTCTAAAACAAACTTTATTAATAACTTGTGGAATTATAACATCATTAAAAATAGGAAATCCAATACTATACCATTTAGTATAATTAGTTTTATCTATCTTATATCTAATAAATATAAAATAAAATCCTTTATAAGCTCCACCACTAACATAATTTAAACCACTAATAGTAGGTAAAGTTACTTGTGGAATAACAGACATTTCAGAATCAGGACGTTCAGAATCTAAATCAATATTAATAGTTTTAAGAGGAACATCAATAGAAGCATCACTTTCAGCAATAGCTATTATAAGATGATTCTTAACATTATAAGTATATGTTCCTTTAATCTTTCCACCATTATACTTCCAATTACTATTTACTCTATAACAATTATCAGCTTGTTCATTATATCTATAAATATAAGATTCATTAGAATCAGTATTAACAATAAATAAAATAAGTTCAGTACTAGTTGGAATAACACCAACTATTTTAAAATTATTAATACCATCTTCATGTATAGAATTAGCAATTACTTTACAATCTTCAAGTCCTTCTTCATTAACAATCATCCTACCGTCATTGCTTATTTTAACATTCTTAGCAGCAATTAATGAATAAGGAACACAATCTCCCGGATGTTTATTAAGACTAAGTTTCTTTTGTATATTCATAATTATTTAGGAAAAGTAAAGTTATAAAAGAACTCATTCCAACCGCTATCATCATCACTTTGTTCATCTAATAGAATACTAGTCTTAATATCTTTCTTCATACTTTCCCATAGATAGAAAGGATTAGTTCCATATTGACTAGCAGAAAGATTAAACACAGGATGTTTATATCCTCTCATAAGCATACGAGCCATACAATAATAAGTAAGACCTTGAATTAATTTACCGTTAGCAGGTATAACAGGAATCTCACAATGATAATTATCACTATATTGAGTTTCAATATCTTTATAAACAACTGTTATACAAGTATCATTAAAATTAAGTTCAATAGTATTACCTCCAATAAGAATATAATTATGATTTGACTTATCATATCCTCCACGGGGGGTCTGACAATGAGAATGAACTTCATGCTGACATCTTGGGCATTCAGTATTATTATAAACTGTATAAACAACAAGATTACATCCTACTTTACCAGTATCAATAACTTCTCTAGTTCTAGAACCATTAGGACAACAATCATCGGGCATACCAAGATAGTCTTTATTAGTAGCACGCTCCGGACTTTCGTCCTCCACTTGACCCCCCGTAGAGGATGGAGCAGATTCAGTATCACCACATCTATATTTACTAGTATCAGCTCTAGGTACTTCACAACCATTACTATCATATACTTTAAGACCGTCATCAATAAGACAACATTTACTTTTAGCTATCTTATTAATGACGGTTAGTTTCATTTTCTTATCAATTTTACGAAGAACTTTAAGTTCATTCATAGCATCAACACACCAAGCAGGAACTCTAGGAATCCAATCACTTCCATCAGGATTGAAATCATTATCAAGTTTACCAATTATATGTTCTATCGTAATTGTTTTATTATTTGCCATAATATTAGTTTTTATATCTAGTTTTATTACCATTATTATGTGCTCCACGTTCATACTTTTGTTGATTAACATTTCTAATATATTTAAATGGAGCATTAGGTTCTCGTTCAAGATAAACAAGAAGTTTACTTCTTAATCCTAATTTAAGATTAAAAATATCATCAACAGTTTTACATTCAGAATTAAGTTGTTTAGCATCTTTACCTCTAAGTTCTCTATTAATATAATTAGCATACTTAAATTTAATAGCACTATAACTATGAGTTCCATTATTAATAAGTTGTATTTCATAAAACTCTTTATTAGTTTTATAAACTACATAAGGAATACCATCATACTTAAGTCCACGAATTTTATATATTTCTGCTTCTTCTTTATCATAAGGTTTAAGACCAGCATTAATAATTTCTTGTTTCTTAAGTCTAGTAGCGTTCCAATCAACATAAGTATCTCTAGGTTTATCTCTATATCTCCAGAAATTAATAACTAAATCACCAATTTCATATTTAAAATGATAAGCGTAGCCTTCAAGAATACATTTATGAACACCATAACTATAATATCTATGAATGTACTTTTTATAATCAGAAAGACTTAATTCAGAACGTCTTGTAGCAAGTTTAAGAGCAACAATATAATCATTTACTTTTTTAGCTAAGTTACAATAACGCAAAAGTTGGAGAAGAACAATACGTCTTTCTCCAACTGTATAACTAAGTCGATTATTAATTAATTGCTCTAATTTATTAATTAATTCAACATTATCATTAAGAAATTGAAACCCATATTCATTAAGATTAATTTTTAAATCATCTTTAATAACTTGATTTTTACTTTTAATATAAGCACGACAATCAGCTTTCATCTTATTTATAAGTTCAAGTTCTTTATTATATTTTGCCATATCGTCATTAGAAGTTTCAATAAACTTTTTATAATAATGACTAATATCTATATCTTTAATCATAATTTTATCTAGTTACAAGATTATCAATAGGAGTTTCATTTGTTTGACGAGGAACTTCAATAAGGTTACGTTTAAATACAATTTCTTTAAGAGAACCAATCATATCTTCGGGGATAAGAAATTCATCATCGTCATATTTAGCTTCATCATCAATAGGGTCATAATTTACATCTTTAGCTTTTTCAACAGTTTCGGTAGGAACAAGATAAGGAATTTCAAATGGAGATTCAATAATAATAGAACCTATATTTTGAAACCAATCTTTATTATTACTAAAGAAATAAATATAACCATTAATATAATCATAAACAGGAAGATTACACATACCTGCAAGATAATGATAAAACTTAGCACTAGCTTCTTTTGCAAATGGTATTTCTATCCCAGTATGTCCGGTAGTTCTAATTGATTGGAAAGGTAAGTTATTAATAAGTCTAACTGGCTTTGGAACTTCTTGTTTAGTACGTTTAATCGCAGGAAGCCCAAGAGTTTGACTATTATATAAGTCACCATCAGGAATATTAATAATAGAAACACGAATACGTTGCTGAATACCTTTATCAACATATTTATGATTTTCATAACTTTTACGAATTAGTTCATTACGACCATGAAGAATAGCATATCGAAGATTACGTCTAAGAGGAATACTATTAGGATTGCCAACAGCATGAGCAAATTCACTAACTAATTGATTAAGACTAGCCATGTTAAGATTGACTTGCGTTTTCTAATTGATGAACTCTTTCTTTAAGCTCATTAATCTTATCAGAATATGTTTCAACTTTAGCTTTAAGTTCATTAACTGTATCAACTAATTCATTATGCTTTTGTTCTATAACTTTAACTTTTTGTTCAAGTTCAGTATTATTAGTATAATCAACAATAGAATTTAATAATTCAATTAATAAGTTTCTATCTTTATTAGATATATTACTATTTAAACAGCATATAGTTCTAATAATATCATCTTTAAGTTTATTTTTAGCCATAATATATTATATTTTATATTTAATAGATTTTCTAATTAGAGTATGAGTATGATAAAATACATAACCAACAAAATTAATTCCTCTACTATCAACAGGATATATTTGATAATTATCTTTAACTTTCAATCCAATAGTATGAACATATAACTTAATATAAATAAGAACTTTATGAAGAAAATCTTCATTTTCATATTGTCTATTTTTATCATGTTTATTAATACCATATTTCTTATTCTTATTCTTTCTTGCATTATCATCAGCAACTTCAATATTTTCAATAGTACATAGTTTATCATGTAAACCACTATATCTTTTCATATTTATATAATTTATATAAGAGCCTTCGTGAATATCACTACCAACACTTTTAGTTTCTAAATAACGTTATCTTTTACCAAGAGGTAAGGTTATACTTCCCAAAATAATATTTATATTAATCTTATATTTATTAGTTTTAGGAATTATATAAAAGAAGCCGACATTAGCATTAGAATCTGACTGAACTCAATTAGAATTAAAGTTACTAGAGCTAGCTTTAGAACTATTATTAGCGTTACTGCTAAGCAGAAGCACTGTATCTAAATGTCAATCATTCTAAGAAATATAACCTTAAATATTATTATAATAAACTGTTGCAGGAGTAGTATCGAGAAATACAAAAACAGAAAACAAATTAATTAACCAACTACTCCTAGCAACAGTTCCACGTGGACTTATTTAATCAAGTTTAACTGTGGTAAAGAAGCCGACATCAGCATAAGAATCCGACCGACTCCAATGAGAATCAAAGTCAACAGAGCCAGCCGCAGAACCATCAGAAGCGCGACCGCTAAGCAGAAGCACACGAGCAGTTTTATCTGTATCTTGCCCATCATTACCTCTTTTCCAATTATAATCAGCTTTTTTATTACTTCCAACTTTATTAGGAATAAAATAAACTCCTCTTTGAAAATCAAATTCAGTAATAAAATTATTAGTATTAACTTGATATCCAATTAGATAACATTTTTCATTAACATTATCTTTTGTAACATCAGCATGATTAACTCCTTTTTTAAGAATATAAACATAATTATAATCTTTATCTTTATTGATAATGACTACATCTCTAATAAACGTCCATATATCTCCAAAGAAATTTAAAATACCACGATAAATAGCGGGATAAGTACTTAAATTACTCCCATCTGCATTATAATTTCCTAATTCATAATGGTCGCCATTAGTACTACCATTACCAATATTATGTTCAGCACTCCAATAAGTTTGTATAATAGGATTATTACCATTAAACACTGTCCATCTTTCCCAATTTAAGTTAGTAACTCCAGCGCCAAGTCCTCCTTGTTTAAACCCTTCACTAGTTAAATTAGTATTAAGTGCAGCTTGATTATCAAAATTTGCATATTCAATATAACAAAGAGCTTGTATAGCACAATATTCAAGATAATCAATCATTGTAATCCAATCTCCACGATTAACACAAAATTCATTGGCTTTATCATAATTAATTCCCGTTCTAGGTCTACCTTGTAATTTAGTTGCTACAACAGAAGAAGATTTATTACCTCCTAAATATCTAGTATCATCAGGTTTAATACAAGCACTAAATACTTCTTCCTTTCCATCTTCTCTAGTTCGAGTCATAGTTTTAGTATGACTTATAATAAAAGGATGAACTCTAGTAAACGTTCCATCAATATTAAAATCACTTATCCAAAGTTGATATTTAGTACCAGTATCTTTAACACACATATAAAACTCTGGAACTCTTACCCCAACATCGCCATCACTTCCATCAAGAGGAGGAATAAAACCATTTTCAAGAGGTTTAGCCCAACCCGTAGGATTAAGGAAATAACTTATTTTCTTTTCATTATAGACACAACCTTTAAGTCTATTTTGAATAGGAAGTTCTCTATGAAATTTAGCATTACCAATTCTGATTATATCATTGTCATCTTTAGTCCATTCAATACCATAAGCAGCATTTTCAAAAGTAGGAATAAATGCAGCAGAACCCCAAGCTGGATTACCTTGTTCATTAATAATTAAACTATCTCCTTTAGATACTCCATCTAAATTAGGTAGATGTTTAAGTCCTTCTGCAAGTTCATTTAGTATATGCTTGTTAAATCTTAACAAGCCATTATACATCTCTACTAAATTAAAATTCATGTTAAGCTTGTTCTAGAGCATCAACTCGACCGTTAAGAGAATTAATATTACTAGTATTTCGATTAACTTGAGTTACAAGTCTTTGAAGAGCAGTAATTATAGCATCGTTTTTAGTATCATTACTAGCTTTCATAGCATTAATCGCAGCAACTATATCCGTATTCGCTTTATTAATAGTAGAATTAACAGTATCAAGTTTACCACTAATAGTAGTTTTCATACTATCAATAGCAGATTTAATACTATCTAATTTAGCATCAACTTTATCAAAACGACTATTAAGAAGAGTTTGAGTTTCATCTGATTCACTTTTATGTTGATTTTCAAATTCATCAAATTCAGCTTTAACCATTTCATGTAATTCAGTAATCTTTTGACTAATCTCATCAAGATTAACTATAACATTATTCTTTCCAAGCTCATCATGCTCTTTATTACCTGAAATACTAAGTTTAAGATTATTAATAAGTTTATTAATAGCATCTAACTTATAATTAACTCTTTTATCATCTTCCATATCTTTAGAATTTAGTTTGTTACAAATATAAATTATATTATTAATAACAAGTAGTTTAACAATATTATTAACATTTTTTAATTAAGCAGTTTTAGAACTATTAATACCTAGATATTTAGTCCAAGTATAATGTTTACGTTTACTAATATAATTAAGATTATCATCATTAATATGAGCTTCTTCTTCAAAACTTACATCTTTATAAGCATCATGTTGTTTAATATGAAATAGTCTTATAATAAGATATTCAATACCATACCATATATAGAAAAAGATATATAACATCTCTTTCATTTGTTCTGTATGAATAGCTTCATGATTAAGTTCTTTGTTACTTAATTCACCTTTAGTAAATATAATACCAAAAAGATTAATAGCTTTATAACCATTAAAAGGAAAATGTTTAGTCTTAATAACTCTCATAACTTTACTATTTTAAAATTTAATATTGTAAATATTTATGTACGTTCATAGAGTCACTTTTTAGGCTCATAACAAGACTTTCATTAAATCATGTACAGTTAATCAGCTAGGTTTAAAACTAGCCAAATTCGGCAAGCTATACTCCCCGTAGAGGATATAGCGGGCTTGAATTAGTCAATCAAACCTAGCTAATCAATCTTATACAATCTTAACCAATAGTATTATCAATATCTTTATAGCCAACTCCAAGTTTCTTTAGAATAGGACTAACAACCCAACTCCAAAACACAGGAGCAAGAACAGCACTATTAACAAGCATAATAGTATTATCATACCCAGATGCAATATAAATCATAATCATAGTAAAAATACTTATTACTAATACACATCGTTTTTGCCAAGTAAGAACTTTATTATCACCATTAAAGTAATCAATAACTTTAATAATAATATAAGTTAGAATATTAACAATAAACATAAATCCAAAATCAAAATTACTAAGAATTCCATCTACAATTACATCAATAAATTTGTCCATACTAAAATTTAGATAAATAAAAAAGGGAACTATCCGAAGATAATTCCCTTTTACAGTTTTACAATAATGATTAGTTATTCATGTGGAAATATTCCCATACTTTATCACCATCAAAATCTACATCTTTAAACCAAAATGTAATAGCACTTTCAAACACTTTATTATCTATATTACCACCAAACCATTCTTCATTAATTGCTTGTTTTTGACTTTGAAGAAAAGCAATTTGTTCATCAATGCTATTAGTCATTTTTTCACTAGGATATAGCAAAGGGTCACTACCACCTAGTATGAATTGATTAACAGGTATCATATCTCTTTGAATTTAATGTTCTTAATCAAACTTAGTAATATTACTGAGCAGGAGTTCCACTAGCAGGTTGAGTAAAACCACATGGTAAGCATCCATAAGCATTACGTCCAACTAGACCTGTAACAGTAGGTTCATTCGGAAGAGTTACTACACCATAGATAACATTACAAGTTTTTCTATCAGTATAGTTGATACCAGCCGTAAACATCTTTTCCATTTCGCATTGGATAAGTTTATCTTGATAAGGACGAATAGCTTTAGTAACAGCCAATTCAGCTTTCAAATCAGATAACTCTTTACGGATATCATCATCAGCATCACGAGTATATTTGTAAAGATTAAAATGATCAGTGTTATTTTTCTCAATAAGAGCATCAGTACGATTACGTCCATCAATATAAACACCAAACAATTCACTATTAAGACGTTCTCTATCTTCAAAGCGTTGATTCTGTTGAGTCAAAGCCCACTGATAAAGACCACCTTGAAGAGCTAAAGTATCTTCACAAGATTTTTCCCATGCTTGAAAAGCAGTAGGAGCACCGCTTCCACTACCAGCAGTAGCACCAAGAACATTAATGTTAGTAGAACCATCACCTAACATTCCACCACCAGCACCACCTAAAATACTAGCAGGAGTAGAACGACGATTACCAAACAAAGCCCAAGCACCAAGTGCAGTACCGATAATACCAAGAGTTAAACCTGCATTAGCCTTACCGTTTACATCACGACGATTACAACCGTCATAATTCATTCCAGCACCATTATAGCCCTCTGGAACAACTTTCACTTTTTCAATTACTTGCATAATAAATTAAGGTTTAAGTTAAAAAAATAGATTAATACTTGTAGTTTGAACTACATAATCTATAACGCTTAAACCGTTATCTTTCTTTGTTTGGTCATTAACATTATTTTAACTTTCAATAGGACTATATATTGTCAATTCACCAATTTTGTTAAGTTTAGTATATTTTATTTCACCTATCGAAGTATTACCATCATCAGCTTTACCACCTTGTGTGCCTACATAACATTGAATAGTTTGTTGTCCTCTAAATTCAGAATTACCTGCAACAAAACCAAATTTAAATTTATAGTCATCAGTATAAGTATTATTATAAACAGTGTTATCTTCATTTAACAAAACTGTATGATATTCATAAATATAATTATCATCACTAGTTATATTAAGAGTTGGCTTATCAAGAGTTAAAGGAGTACCAGTTGTATTAGCTTGATTATTCCAAACTTTATATTTATCATTAGGTTTATTTTCATACCAACAATAACCATTGCCATGAACAAGTCCACCACCATGACGAATTATTTTAATATCATCTAAACCAATAACTTTATCATTAACAGGATTAACTCTAAAGTACTTTACTTCATTAACAAATTTAGCAATTCTTTTAACAACTTCACCATACCAACATTCTTTATAACCGCCATATCCATTAGGCATATTAATAGTTCCATCAGCCAAAGGAAAAATAAACATTCCTCTATTATCAACATCAATTTCATTATTCTTTAATTGCCAAGCATGAACAATAACTCCACCTTTATAAGCAGTACATTCAACAGTAACATGACCTCTACTCAAACTTCCAAACCAATTAGCACAAAGATTCATTTTCATTATATCAGGCATTTTATCTTCAAGGTCAATCATAGATTCAATATTGAACATAACACATTCAGCACCTGAGTTAGTATTATCGCCACCCCAATATAGATAAGGAATTTGACTTAAATTCCAAGACCAACCAACAGCTACATAGTTTAAATTATTAATAGGAGAATTAACATAATATGATTTAGTATCCAAATCTTTACCATCATCACTACCCCAAATGTATCTAAGTTGGACACTAGTAAAATCACTAAAATGAATAATAGAAGTAGGCCAAATATGATTAGCACCGTCATAAACATGAGCAATATTAGTTTGACCTACTGTTCGTTTCTTAAGAGGTTTAGCAATTCCTCCTTGACGTCCAAGAGTTAAACTCATTATTCATCAATAATATTATAAGTCATTCCAGCAACTGGGGTAATAGTTGCATATTGGGTAGCAGTTCCTGTCCAAATTGGAAGACTAAGTTTATTACTATTCGCACTAGGCATAGTCATATTAACTCCGCAGCCATCATTAATAGCTTTTTGAATCTTATCAAGATTAACACTATTAGTAATAGTTTGATTTATTTCTTCTTTAAAGTTATTAAATGTATCATTAGTAACATATCTATTAAGTAAATTATTAACTTCTTCTTTATTATAAGTTTCAGACTTAGTATAATAATTTTTAAGCAAGTTATTAATTTCTTGTTTAGTATAACTATCAAATGAAGAAGTATCTCCCATTACTCTCCATTCAGTACCATTCCAATAACAAATTTTTCCATTACGATATTCAATTTGACCAGCAGCCCAATTACTACAAGTTACATTATGAAGATATTCAGACTCTTGACCTATCATACCTGCAAGCTTACAACCATTTAAATTAATAGTACCATTTTCAATAATACCACCTTCAAATACAAGTTCACAACCAACAGGCATTGTAATAGTTTTACCACTTAAATCAAAAGCATAACGAATAATATAACGAGTATTTTCTTCGTTAACCATATCTTGAGTAAGAACAGCTTTATAATTAAGATAAATATTATTCTTAACTTGAACTAGATTTTCTTCATTAAAATAATATTTAATATTATCTACTGAATTAACATATATAATACCAAGCCTTGGACGTTCATCAGAAAGACAAGTATTATAAATATTATAATCTTCACTATTTCCATAAACAGCAGTGTTGACCCCCCGTAGAGGATGAACTCTATCAGTAGCTTCTACAATAGTCCATCTAGTATAATAATTATAAAAACCAACTCCATCATGAACAGTCTTAACTCTAAGAACAAATAATTTATGATATGTATCATAATAAATACCAGCAGTATTACCTAAATCTGTTCTAATAACTTCATACTTATCAGTATTAAGAATTATTTGACCATAGTGTTCACAATAAGTATCATCAAGAAAACCATCAAATAAAAGCTGTTCTGCATTACTAGCATCATCCTCCACGGGGAGTAAGACCTTGCGAATTATTTTATATCCTTTACCACTTTTATATTCAGGCTTATAAGGTCTATCTTTAAGACTAAGACGATTAACATTACAACAACCAGGACTTAATCTTATAGTAATATCTTCTTCATCGGGATAATTAATAATATTAACTTTACCATTTCCTGCAATCATTTGTTTAAGAGCTTCATTAAGCATATCCCAATCAATAGTTCCATCAGCAATTGGAATCTTAGCACCATTCTCTTCAAGATACTTCTCACTAAGAATTTTTGTCCAATTATCATCAGAAACCCAACTAGTTTCAACTCCAGCTTGAAGATTACTACCTATATAACTTTCAGTTACAGATACATTATGTTCAGCATCATAATAACTAACAGTAAGACTATTACGTCTAAAAATAGCAGGAACAGCTTTACGAGTATTAACTCTAGTTCCTTGATATGGAATCCATAAATGATTAAACCTAGAAAGAACAACAGTTAAATCATTATTTGTATCTTTGTCAAGAATATTTTGAAGATAAGTAATAGGAAATACTTTATCATAACTATTCTGACCTAGCTTTTCATATAGTTGTTTATTGTTCATAATTATGTGATTAATTTAAATAACTTTAATGAGTAAATAAACAATATAAGCATTAATAATATTGTTATATTAAATAGTATTCTTATTATATTAATTACCAGTACCTTTAACTATAAATACTCTAAATTTTAGTTCAGCATATTCAAATGTAACTTCACATAGATTAATAGGCAATGTTTGAATGTAACTTGTTACAAATGTTCTTATAACAGTTCTATCTTCTTCAAGACCAACACTAGTTTTAGTATGTGTAGTTATATCAGTAAAACCAGTTAATTTACAAGCATCATTAGGATTATTATTTCTTATTAATTTTACAGTTATACTTCTACTAGTCATCATATTTGATGTACTAAATAGATATATATATTGTTCACCACTACCAGCACAACCTTCAGTTATAGTATTATTATTATATAATTTTGTTCTAGTAACATTATTAACATTAACAGTAAAAGGTTGGTCTTTTTGTTCAAGAATTTCATTACACCATATTTGCCAATATAATCTAGGACGTCTAACATATAAAGTAATAATTATATTATTATTAGTTATATATTCTGCTGAATATTCTTCTTCATCAGCATTAGCTTTAGATATTATACTAAAACTACCGTAATAAGAATTATCAGTATCTTTATGTAATAAAGTACTAGTATTGAATGAAATATCTTTATGACGGTCAATACTACCATAAGATTCAGAAGAAATAACATTACCTACATTATTCCATTTATAACTTTCAGTAATAATAACTTTAAATCGAATATTATACGTAACTGCTCCATTATAATTTCCATTATTATCTCTAGCATTATTAATATACACAGAATTATTAATTGCTTCAACATAATCACTTGCCCCGTCATACAAAAACAATACTTTTGTAGAAGAAGTTATATTTGTTTTAACACCAGCGGATTGTGTAATATTAATTGATTTACTAACTCCACTATAAGTTGCAGTAACAGTTGTACTTCTACTTGTTGTAGCAGTTCTATTACTATAAGTGAGCTTACTTCCACTAGTAGTACCACTTAATGTACCATCACCAGATTTACTTAAAGCTGGGCTACCATTTTCAGTTTCGGTATAAGTAGTACCCACTCCGTTCCAAGTATAATTTCTAGTACGAGAAGCATGACAAAGAATTGTAGAACTACCACCACTAGCAGCAATATTCATAGGACTAGCAGATATAGTTACTTGCCAAGATGTCCAACTTCCAGTAACTTTATTACCACCATATTGCATAACATCACAATAATCAGTAACTCCATTATAATTAGCAGTAACTCTAGTTGTTCTAGCATAAGGAGATGTATTATTACTAAAAGTTAAAGTATTACCACTTAAAACTCCGACTCCACTTGTAACAGAAATACTAGGAGTAGCACTATCAGATTCAGTTCCTCCCGAACCTGCAACACCATTCCAAGTCCATGTTCTATTTCTTGAAGCACTACTATAAATAGTTACTGAATCACCTCCTGCCCAAACTTTATAGCTACTAGCACTACAACTTACAGACCAACTAGACCAACTTCCATAAATTTTAGCTCCAGCAGATTGACTAATAGTTATATCTTTAGTAGTACTATCTATCGTTGCTCTAAATACAGAACTACGAGAACTAGTAGAAGTATTATTACCATAATTAACAGTAGAACCACTTAATGAAGCAAAACCATTAACTTTACTTAGTTCTGGAGAACCACTAGCACTTTCAGTATAAGTTGTTCCTGTACCATTCCATTGCCAAGTACGACTTCTAGTAGCAGAAGTAGACAATGTAGCATTTCCACCAGCAGCAGCGATAGTTGTTACATTAGCACTTAAACTAATAGACCATGCTCCCCAACTACTATAAGTTTTAGAACCAGCATTTTGAGTTACAGTAGTATCTTTAGTTACAGAATCCATTGTAGCTCTAATAACTGTACTTCTAGTACTTGTAGAAGTATTATTATCATAAGTTACTTTATTACTAGCAAAAGAACCAGCACCACTAACTTTACTAAGAGTAGGAGTTCCAGTTCCTGTTTCAGTTCCACCACTTCCACTAACTCCGTTCCATGTCCAAGTTCTTGTTCTACTTGCAGAAGTAGTTATATTTGAGCTACCACCACTAGCAGCAACATTTCCACTATTAGAAATATTAACTGTCCATGCAGACCAAGCACTATATTGTTTAGCTCCAGCAGATTGACTAATAGTTATATCTTTAGTAGTTGAATCAATAGTAGCACGAATAACAGTTGATTTACCACTTGTGCTAGTATTATTTCCATAAGTAACTTTAGGACTAGTCCAATTACCACTTCCACTAACTTTACTTAATGTAGGATTTCCATTTCCAGTTTCTGTACCACCAGAACCGGCAACACCATTCCATGTATAACTTCTAGTTCTACTAGCACTAGTTGATATAGTAGCTGTTCCACCTGTTGCTCCAATACTAGTTTTATCAGCACTAATATTAACAGTCCAACTAGACCAATTACCATAAACTTTAGCACCAGCAGATTGTGTTATAGTAATAGATTTAGAAACACTATTACTAGTAGCAGTAATAGTTATACTACGACTATTTGTTGTAGTATTATTACTAGCAGTGACAGTTTTACCACTTAAAGTAAATCCACTAGCACTACCACTAAGTGTAGGTATAGCAGTTTCTGTATCAGTATGTGTAGTACCAACTCCATTCCAAGTCCAAGTACGAGAACGACTAGCATTAGTAGTTATCGTAGCAGACCCACCGCTTGCGCCTATGGTTTGCGTACTTGCCGAGATAGAAACAGCCCAAGCAGACCACGCTGAATACACTTTCGCGCCAGCATGTTGCGTTATCGTAACCGTTTTGGACAATCCTACATGACTAGCTGTAAGTGTTGCTGAACGAGCTGAAATGCTCTCATTTGATGTAAATTTTATTTGATTTCCACTAAGACTAGCACTACCACTAATACTAAGAGTAGGAGTAGCAGTTTCACTATAAACAGTACCAGTGTTATTCCATTTATAAGTTCTACGAGCAATATTAGCTGTAACTGTTCTAGTACCACCTTTAGCTTCAACACTAGTTCCATCAGTTTGTAAATCTAATACCCAATTGGTATAAACTTTAGCACCAGCAGCTTGATTTAAAGCAGCACTAACTTCTTTAGTTTGTTTATTTTCTAAAGTAAATGTAACAGTTAAAGTTCCACTTTTAGCATTAGTAGATTCATTATTAGGTATAGTTAATACATTATTACTTATACTACCTAAAGTAGTAGAACTAGTAAAACTAGCAGTAAGATTAACAACAGTTTCAATCCAAGTTCCAGTATAAGTAGAACCCTTGGTTATACTCCCCGTGGAGGATGCATAGTCAGTTCTCTTATATCCACTTTTAACAGAACTAGTAGGAAGTTTTAAATCATAACTTCCACCAGTATTAGCTATACTACTATCAACTACTGTTAATGTACTAGTATCATATATACTAGTTTTACTACCTTTAAACGTAACAGTATAACTATCTTTAGCTTCTGTATCATCAATTAATACAACTAACTTACCATTAGTTATAACTCCTTTTTCTATTCCATCAAATAAAACTTTAACTCCATCAGTAGGAAAAGTAACAGTATAAGATATAAATCTTTGTTCCCATTCTAATTCTACATTATGAGTTATAGGTAAATAACCACTATTACCACTAATAGTTTGAGATTTATAATGTTCAGCAGTAATAACAGCAGTATAATTAGTTATAACAGGAATAGTAAATACAAATTTAGTATTATTTTCACTTATAACAGGAGTATAACCATTAATAGTAACAGTTCCGGAAACATTCAATTTAAACGTAATAGTAACTTCAGTATTTTCTGGATAAACAAGTTTAGAACCTTGATATATTTCAAATACATCTATACTACCAAGTTTAATATCATGTATTCCAATATCTCCTTGATATATAGCCATAATTTAAGCATCCGATTTAACTATATAAGTAGTATTATTATCTTTTTGTGCAATAGCTGCATATTGAGTAGCAGTACCAATCCATATTTTAGGATTAACTATTGGTTCAATAGTAAGATTAGATAATCTATAAAGAGTTTGGTCAATTATTTGAATAGTATTATAATCATAATTGCCATCATTACGTAAAACTACATGATTTATTGTATTACTATTACTCCATTGTATAGTTATAACATCTCCGGTATATCTAATATAAAATTTACCATAATTATTATTATAAAATACAGAATTAGGTTTACCGATAGCAGCGACAAATCCATCAAAATTAGTAAATGTAGTATTTATAGCATTTAATACTTCTGTAGAAGTACCATCATTAGTTAATAACATAATAATAGTATTAATATCATAATGTTTAATAATTTGATTACTATTTATAACTACAAAAGTATTAATACTTTTAGTTCCTCTTTCTCCAGCTCTAGCAGCATCTTTATCCCAAATTAAGTCAATTTCATTAATTCCACCAGAAGAAAAATAAATAATACTAGCATCGATGCTATTATTATTAATAATTATTCTATCAAAATTAACTCTATTATTATTATTATCAACAGCAATAATGCTTCCACCTTTTAATAATATTTCTTTTACTTCATCAAAAGTTTTATCACAAGTAAATTCTTTTTGTCCATTAGTATATATTCCAGTAGGAACAGTTATAACTACACCATAAACAGGAATAAATCCTTCAGGAGTATCTTTTCTTTCATATAATTGTTGATTAATATCTTGCATAACTTTATAAACTTTAAATGGTGGCACTTATTCAGTACCACCATGATTAATATTAAGTTGTTTTCTTTTTAATAACAAGTTCATAACCAGCAGGAATTAAAGCTTTAATAGCATCAGCAATAGCTTTATCAACTTCAGCTTTAGTATAAGTATTTTCTACTGTTGGTACATTATCAAACTTATTATTAATTTCTTCTTTAGTATAAACATTATTACTAAGTTCAGTAATTTGATTAGGTAAAGTTTCATCAAGTTTAACTTTATCAGCAGCAGACATAACACCAGCCTTAGTTTTAGAAACAACTGGCAATTTCTTATTTGGATTATTTTGTTGCTGATATAGCCCACTATCTTGTTTATTATATGTATTAACATTATACTGAACGGTAGTTTCATTTTCTGCTATAAAATCAATACTGTTTACAACTATAACATTAGGTAAACTATTAACAGTATCAGTAGTTTTCTTACCTTTACCGCCATCATAAGCAGTACCTGTAACTTCACCTAAAGCTAAAGTTTCAGATATAACTGTATATTTAGTTCCAGACCAACGATAAGTTTTACCACTATAATCAGTATCTTCACTTATATCAACATAAATCTTACCTTTTTCAGGAGTATAATATACAGGAGCTTGTTCTATATACTTTTCAGCAAAATGAGTTTCATCAACATAATATCCTTCAAGAACATCATCAACATAACTAGGCAATTGACTTGCTGGAACTTTACCATCATCATCAAGACTTGCAATACCATTTGCTACACCACGTTTAGCTTCAATAGCTTCATTACAGAATCGAATAATCTTCTCTTTAATAATAGGATAATTATCTATATTAGTAAGAATCTTCTCAACTGTTGCTTCAACCTTATTCTCAATAACAACTTTAAGATTAGGATGATTATCAATATTATCAAAGATATTTTCTATATTACCTTTAATAACATTAAGTAGTTCAGTAAAATTATTAATATGTTCAAATATATAAGTAACTCTAGCTTCTACTTTAGTTTCAATAAGATTCTTAAGAATAGGAAATCTATCAATATTATTAAAAATATAATCAACTCTACTATTTACAGCATTATTAATACAAGTAACAAGAGCAGGATAATTATTAATATTAGCGAATATATTCTTAACACAATTACAAACTAAATCAGAAAGAATACCAATAAGTTCAGGATATCGAGTAATATTATTAAATATATAATCTACTCGTTCATTAATATTATTCTGAATAGCTTCTTGTAATTCTGGATATTGACTGATATTTTTAAATATATCAACTACTTTATTAACAGTGTTAGTAACAATAAGATTTTTAATAGCAGAATAATTATCAATATTGTTAAATATATTATTAATAGTAGTTTCTACATGAGTATTAATAGCATTAGTTATAAATTGATTAAGTTCGGGATAAGAAGCAATATTATTAAAGATAGTTTCAGTCCATTGTTTAACATATTGATTAAACACCTCTTTAAGTTCAGGATATTCATTAATATTATTAAATATATCTTTAATAATAATAGGTAAACTTTCAACTGTACTATTCTTAATAATTTCAACTAGTTTAGGATAATTATCAATATTATTAAATACATTAATAACAAAATCATTAATAAAACCAGTAATAATATCAAGAAAGTCTTTATAATCACCTATATTAGTAAATATCTCTTCAAGTGCTTCTGCCAAATCTTTAATAACAGTATCAAAAGACCATCCTTCCCAATTATCTGGATTAGTCCAAGCAGCATCACTAATATCATCACTATTATATCGTTGTGTCCAATTAATATTAGTTTCATCACGATAAGTAATAATATATCCTTTACGACGATAAATTTTATTAAGTTTATTAACAGTATCAGCAAAAGTACCTTCCCAAGTTAAATAAACACTGTTACAAGCAGCAAGTATTCTATCAAGTCTAGTACCAGTTAAACCATCAAATACAGCTTGTATAACAGTTAAAGGATATATATTATATCTAGTATCATTTTCTTCACAATACTTATCTAGTATATGAATTGGCATATTGCCCTCTTTATCACATTGAACTTTACTAGGGTCAAAAGATTGACAATTAGTACCAACAAAAACATTTTCTTCTTCAGCCATAATTACCACGGATTAGAAACACGTTTAATATAATGTAAAGCAATAGTAGGCATAAGTTTATTAATAGCAAGATAATTACCTGTCCATCTTTTACCACTCATTTGCTTCCAAGTCATTTCACCATTATTGCTAATATTAGGTCCAGTCATATACCAATTAGTAGAACGATTAATGCCAAGATTATCAAGTCTATTTCTATCAGTACCATAAGGATGACCATTTCTAACATCATGCTCTAAATTATCTAATATAGATCTCCAGTTACCAGGTGTTATAACTTGATGGTTATTATCACCGGATTTAGTTCTACCAACAGCAACAGCGTGTTGATGTAGAGGCAAATCTGTACCACCAATATAAAATGCATATGCACTTACATTAAGACCCGGAGTAGAAGGGTCATATGTATCTTTAATATTTTTAAGAACTGTTTTCCAATCAAGATTTCCTTGTTTAGGATTATTATAAACATTAATACCGTTAGGTATATAACCCATAACAAAACGCCCTTGTGCAGCAGTATAAACTTCCCAACCATTAGGAGGAGTTGAAGTATCCCAAAGCATAATAGAACCAATAGGAACAACAGCAGCAATCCAAGCTTGAATTTGACTAGCAGCAACTCCACCACCTTCTCCACTTCCACCACCTTGTCCAAATCCTTCTCCAACTAATTTATTTTTAATATCAGTATAAAGAGAATTAAAATCTACATCAAGTCTACTAGGTTTAGTTTCACTATCTGCAAATTTATTCATAACAAGATATTTACCTGTTCTAGCTTCACCAAGTTGAGTAGTAGACATAACATTATGTTCATCCATTCCACCTGAGCCACCACCACCTTCAAGACCTGCAATAATATCATTAATTTCTTGCTTAGTATAATAATTATTAAGCATAGAATTAATAATATTACGTACTTCTTCTTCGGTTAGTCCACCACCGCCAGAACCTCCACCGGCAGCATTAATAGTAATAGTACCATCATTATTTTCAACAAAAGTAATATTAGTACCCGGTCTAATCTTATTTTTAAACATTGATACATAATTACTTTCAAAATATTGTTTATACTCATTACTTACATTACCACCTTCTTGTTCTATTTTATTAAGAATTTCTTCAATCTTATTATTAATATATTGTTCAAGATTAGTAATGCTACTTTCAATATTATTATTTAAATCTCCAATCTTATTATAAATATCTTCAAATTTAGCATTATATTCAGTAATAAGATTATCAATTCTAGTATTAATATCAACTATATCTTGTTGTAATTCAGATATTTGATTATCATGAATTTCAAGATGGTCATTAATCTTTTTAAGTTCTGCAAGAAGCCAAGCATAAAACTTTTCCATCTCTTCTCTTAACTTCTCTAAGAAAGCTTCAAATTCAGCACGAGTAAGATATACAGATAAATCAAAACCCATACTTACCCATTTTTCACCATCCCAAAACCAATAAAAATCATTAGTATAAGCTCCACCCCAACCAACAATTTCAACTTGTTTATTATCTTCGCCTAAATCAAGAGGATGATAAAGTATTTGACCAGTAGCCCAATTTCCATCAAGAGATATACTTTCTTTATCAAACATATCTTCTTGACGATAATTACTAAGAAGTCTACATTGATTTAATTTAACTGCACCATCATATAATCTACCACCTCTCCAAAGAATAATACTATTATCTGGAAGTTCAATAGTTTGTCCAGCTAAACAATAATCATATTGAAGTATATAAATAGTATTAGGCTCGTTAATCATATCTTGAGTAAGAGTATTAACGCCACTAATCATATTCTTACGAAGATATTTACGAGCCTTTCCACTATAATCATTTGTATTATAGTCTTTATCTGCAAATTTAAGAAGATTATCAACAACTGTTAAATCTTCTTCATCAGCTGCATTAGTAATCTGTGAAGCAGTAAACATTTGTTTAACAGATTCACTAAGCATTTCAGGAGTAATTTGACCTTCAAGTATTTGAACAGCATTATCTTCAAAATACTGTTTAAGTACATGAGCCATATAATTGACTACAACATTACGACGAAGATAATTATCTTGAATATTAATACCAAATTCATCAGCAACAGCACGTTCTGCAATGGCTCTTGGAAACATACCACTAAACGATTCTACAAATTTAGAACCAATTTCAGAATCAGCTTCAAGATGCCATTTCTTTGCATTAGTAACAGGAGTTATTTCATCAAGAATATAACTCTTTTTAGTTTCAATAACATAAACTTCACAACCTACTCCAATCTGTTCCCAAGTAAGAGCATCTCTATCCTCCATTGTAGATACTACAATTCTAGCAGCTTTAAGACCTCTTTGAATAACAGCAATAAGTTCTAGTATTTCTTTCTTGAAAGTTTCATAATCAATAACTAAATCTTCTCGAAGTTTAGCAATAGGCTGCCAATATTCTTCATTAGATAAAGGAATACCAGCAGGAACAGCTTTACGAGATATATAGCTAGCATAGAAACCGTCATGAACTATACATAGTCTTTCATAAGGTCTATCATTCCATTGACCATTACAAGTAAGACTAACTTTACCAAGTTCTTCTTCTATTGTTTTCATACGTTCTCTAGGTTTACTAAATTCATAGTGTAGACCCCCCGTAGAGGATGGAACACATTCACATTATTCATTATCATAATCAACATCACTAAGACTATAAGTTTCATTATATTCTTTACCTTCTTCTTTCTTCTCCCAAAGTTTACCAGTTTCAGGGTCAACATAAAATTTAGGAGCATCTCCACAACTAACTATTGCATAAATTTTACCTTCTTCATCAACAGGAAGTGTAATAGAACCACTATACTGAATTTGTTCACTACCTTCATAAATAATATTAAGTTGACCTTTAATATATTTAAGAAGAGTTTCAGCAAGTTTACTTTGACCAAGTTGATATGCTGCCATAGCAGATTGAAACATATTCCAACAAGTAATAATATTTTTATTATTACCTTTACAAGTAGCAGAACAATCATTAAGCATATCAACTCCATATTGTGCCATAAGAACTAATAGTTTATGATAAACACAAACATATTTACTAGGAACAGTCATATAAACATATTGAGGATTAATCTCAACTTGTTCAGTTCCATCAGCCTTTACATAGACACCATTAACATAACTATCATCTATTTGTTCACTCATTCTATCATCAAGTTATTGTATGAATTAATAATTGATTTTTGTTGCTCATCAGAAAGCAATTCTAAGGCTTCTAGTGCTTGAATTAAAATTTGCCCTTGTGTTAGTTTGCACCAATTTTTTTCGTTCAATGGGAAGCCTAATTCTGCTATTCTCACCTGTTTTTCAGCCATGCTTGCAATACGCAATTGCATCTCTTTCGATAGCTGTTTTGGATTATTAATATAACCTCTTATCATAATACCATCTTATTTAAATGCCTTATTAATAATATAAGCAGTATAATCATTAACTCTAATATCAATACGTTTATTAAACGCAAGAATACGTTGATTAGAATCAAGATTTTTATTATAGACAATATTTATAATATCACCATAAATATCTTCTTTCCATTCTTCTTTCATATAATGACTAAGATAATCTTCATCACCACGATACATATTAAGTTTAGAATAAGCATCATAATAAACACTATTAACTAAATGTCTAGCGTTATATTCTATTTGGTCACGATTATTATAAACATTATTAGTAATAATAGTTGAAGCAACAAACTTTGCACATTCCGAAGCTGCATTAACCATAGTAATAGAAATAACAGCTTTAGATTTTTCTCTATCTTTTTCAATAATATCTCTAGTAACTATATTAAGAAGTTTGGCAATATCATCTAAAGGATTTCTTTTGTTATTATCAATTATCTTATTAATTATAAGATAAATAACAATAACAATACCGGGAATAAGACCTTGTTCAAAGGCATTTTGAATTAATTCCATTTTTATAGATACAAGAATAGGGACTATCAGTATCAACACTAATGCTAATACCAATAGCCCCTATTCGATTAATATTACCTAATATTTACCTAATCGAGTCGGGTAATAGGTTATGCTTTTTCTTCAGTAGCAATAGCTTTAAGGATAGTTTCAACAGTTGTAATAGCAGCAGCTCCATTAGGGAATGCTATTTGTACAATCTGATGAACAACTTCATCTCTAGTTTTCATTTCACGTGGAACAGCAAAACGAAGAGTAAAGATAGTATATCCAGCATCTGCACTATCAGGTTGTTTCAAAGGATTAAGCGGATATGTAGGATACAGTTCAGTATAAGTATCTCGATAAGTATATTCAATACCAGCATCAGCAGCAGCTTTATTAGCTAAATCAATAATATAAGCAGCATCTCCGTATGCAGGAGAACCTTTATCTGTAACTGTAACACTAATACCAACTAATTCATCAGCTCCAAGAATTTCATAATCAACACCTTTAGACTCGGCAGTTAAAGTAATTTTAGCATCAGAAACAGATGCTTTAATACCATGTCCAATAGTATTATTATTAATCTGGTTAGTTAATTTCTTTGCTACATCATTAGCAGTAGGATTAAGCCCTGTATGAATAGTGGCAGTCCAGCGATTACGTTCATTAAACTTTAATCCTTTCTTCACAATCATAATAGAATAATCAGAATAAGCATTTACATCTCCAATAGTGAGATTAGCAGAAAAAGTAGTAGCAGTTTGATAAGCACCTTTAACAAAAGTAAGATGTTTTTTATAAGCTGGAAGAACTACTGGACCATTTGCTTCACGACCAAGATTAATGTAAAATTTATCAGTAATCTTAGAACCGTCAGCGTCAATAGTTTCTTTGCCATCAGCAAGATAAGTAAAAGCAACCGCCCCAGCAGCAAGAGGTAAACTCGCTCCATAAGCGACTTTGCCCGCCAACAAAAATTGTCTCATTGTTAATTAAATTTAGAGTTTAACTTTGTTTATCAGCTCCATTAGAAGTAGCACCAATACTAGCAAGATAAATCTGCACTGCACGCATAACTATTTCACTATGTAAATATGGAGGTAAATCACAATTAACCCAATTATCTTCACTATCTTCATCAAATGAAACTTTAGCAGGTTCTTTAATATAAAGATATTTAACTAATTCAGGTTTAACTGTATTATTACGTCCAGTGTATATATTAGCTTCAATAGCAGATTCATCTCCAAATACAGTAACTATCGGAGCATCTTTCGCAGCACGATTACAGAAATCTCTTAACGTCTGACCTAAATCTTCAGCTTCAATAATTCTACAATCGTAAATTGTCTTACTATTATAACTAACTTGAAAGCCTGTATATAGCATAATACCGTTGCTAGGAATAGTAATTTTATAAGGGTCAACTTCTGTTCCATCACCTGTAATCTGTCCGCCGTTAACAGTACCCGCTGTGTATAAAGTTCTAAGAGCATTAACAGGACTAATAGAAGCATTTTGTCGAGCAACCTTATCATTATAAGGAACAGGTCCAACGTTTTCTACTATTACATTTCTAGCTTTCTCAATTATAGCAGTATTAAGACAAATATCTATATCTTCCATGAGAATAGCACGAACGGTCTGCATACCCATTTGTTGTGCCAGTTCTCTGAACGTCACGTGCATCTCCCCAATGTTCATAATCAAATGTTTTTAAGTTTATTTTTATAAGCACTAACAAGAGCACTATTAGTAGGATTTTTAAACCATGTAACAGCTTCTTTAACATTAGCACCAATGAACTCACCATCAGGAGTAGTAATATTCTGATTATGAATTGCTCTGATAAATTCTCCACGAGAAATAAGAACCTCAATTAAAGATTTAATAGTAATATCTTTATCATTGCAAAGTTTATTAAACTTAGCAGGTTCATTTGTACTAAATTTATCAAGATGAGTTTGTTTATCAACAGTATCCATAGCCATACCGTTAGGAATATTAATATTATTGGCAACACAGTATTGAATAAATACAGCATCAAACAAATCACTATTCGTGAGAAGTTTAACATAATTGCCTTTAGCAGAATTAATTTCCTGACGATGTTTAGCAAGACGCTCAGCTTCTCTTTGGTCATCTTTAAAATAAAATCTAATAGATGGGTCAGAATTAATAAGAGCAATATCTTTAGCTACATCTTTATATAATAAACAATGACGATAAATTAGATAATCATCAAGAACAATAGGATAACCATATTTATACTTTTCACTTTCAAGAAGATTTAACTTAGTAATCTTAGTTTCAAGAGCTTCTCTAAGTTCTTTAACTCCTTTACGGTCACTATTCATATAAGCAGTTTCAATAGCTTCTTCTTCGGCTCTAAAACGAAGATAATCTCGTTTACGATTCCAAAAGAAAGAAATATCAAAAGTCTTACCTAGTTCATCAACTGACACACTAATATTATTAAGATAAGCCTTAACCCGTGAAATAAAGTTTTCATTATTAGGAGCAAGACCAATTAAAGCAGGAAAATAAGATTCAATCTCACCTTTATTAGAAGAAAGAGTACGAGAACTACGAACACAACTACCAATCTTATCCATTCGTTTAGGTAATGTTTTATCATTAACTCTACGATATAATGAATAATTAGTAACTAAATTAATAGTAATAGTTCGTTTTTCAGTATAAGGTTCATCAAGACTTTCATCTCTAAATCCTACTGTATTAGCAGGCTGTTTATCTACTCCATCCTCTACGGGGGGTATAACCTGTTTATCTGTATTTATATTAGAAGCAGCAGGAGTATTTTCTCCTGCTTTATTAGCTTCATTTACTTTGTTAAAATCCATATCTTAAATAGCTTCTTTTAAATGATTATAATACACATTTCAATAAGAACATCTTAGTAGTGTTATCTACCTGCAAACCAATAGAGCCTTTAACTTCATAACGAGCCATATCAATTTCAGTAGCTGCATGATTAGTATTAGGCAATCCCCAGCAAGCAGGAATATCAGTCATACCTTCGATAACTTTAGCTTTATAAGCCTGTCCTTTTTGACGTACTATACGAACATTCTGATTACCTTTATAATTACTCATATCAATCAAAGCAGCTTGATGAGAAGTAATAGGCAAACCAGTAGTAGGATGAATCATACCATTTTGCTTAGCAGCTTCAGCATCAGTACCCTTATCGAAATAAGCATTATGAATAACAGTAATAGTATATCCATCTGGAGTTTTATACTTATTAAAGTAACGTCCATAAGAAAGACCATCACCATTATCTTGAATCATCTTTTCACCAAGAGGAGTAATAAATCCGTTTTCTTTAGCATCAGTTCTGATAGCCATTTCAAAGTCACGAATAAATCCTTTACCTCCCATAAGAGCTACATTCTTATCACCATCTTGAGTATCACGGTCAAGAACATCACCGATTGTACGTTCAAGTTTGTTAATAGTCAGAACTTCACCATAAGTATCGTAGTTAGATTCACGACAAATTTCTAACATACCAGCAGTACGAGGAATAGGTTTACCATTATCATGGTCTTTCAAAGGAATAGTACCATCAGGTAAACGGTTATATTCAGACTTCCACAAACGTTCTTCGTTCATTACTCTCATGTGCAAGTTGAACTGTCGCATCTCTTCGTTAATCCAAAGATTAGAAGTACCACCATTATCATTTTGGAATTGATATTGAGTAACAACATTAGCAAGATTACCAGCTATTTCTTTAGAATAACGATAAAACTCAAGTTGAGAAGTCATTCCAGCAGGACCCATAGTATTGCTTCTATTACCTTTAGAATAAGATTCAGAAACAGTAGGAGCACTCATTGCCCAATACATACCTTTAGCCAACCATTGAGGGTCAACATAAGCATCAGGATTAGGAGAAGTAAGTTTCAAAAGATAAGCATAACCATAAGCAGATTCACCTAAGTCTTTCTGAATACGAACTTGAGTAACACCATCGGGAGCAGTAAGACCATGTTGTTCAATAAACCAATGAGTAGAGAAATGAACTTCAAATTCACTACCATTTTGACCGGGTTTACTAACAGCAGTATTAAAGTAAGTTACAAAGTCTGTAAACTTCATACGACCCATAGTTTTCCAAGTCCATTGTACAGTAGCAACATCTTTAATACCACGACTACCTTGACCTTCAGTAATAAAACTTAAAGGAAAACGGTCATCATCCATACCATAATTATAAGTCAGAAAACTATTAATTTCTTCTGGCTTTTGAAGCTGAAGATAAGCAATTGATTCTTCATTAGAATAACCTCTATCTTCATAACGAGTTTGTCCAATAACACGTAATGTTTTCATCTACAAATTTACTATTATGTTAATAACCAAAACGCTCATCTTTCAGAGCATCTTTTTTACTGTCAGGTTTAGTTATTTTAATAGCTCCTTTTGTAGATTTACGTTGACTAGCAGTAAGTTTCAACTTTTTAGCTTCTTTATCAGAAACAGCCATTTCTATCAAACTATCATAACCTTTACCTGTATATTTAAGCCAAGCCTTAAGCAGTTCTTCATCGCGTCTTTCAGCAGGAGATAACTTCATTAAATCATTTTCATAACGAGAAAGTCCTTTATCATCAACTTGATAAACATAATTGAAGAAATCTTCTGGAGTAGTAGAAATTTGTTTTCCATTACGTTCAATAATAACAGTTTCAGGAATACGATAACCAGCAATTTGTCGTTTATCAATACATTCTTTAACTCCAGTCCAAAATTCTACAAGTTGTTTCTCTTCTTCTGCTTTAACTCGCATAGCTTCTTTAGCATTAGCTTCACGCATTTCGTTATCAGCTTTCTGAAGAGCTTCAAGTTCTTCCTTAGCAACATTGAAAAGTTCATTACTATCTTTAAGATATTGAATATACTTATCAACATTACCACGACGATTAAATTCCTTAAACGCCTCACGAACAATAGCTTCTTGTTGACTTACATTATTTTCATCTACTTCAATACCGCTTCTATCTCGAAGTTCACCAAAGCCTTCAAATGAATTACCATTTGCAACATAATAATTAAGAAAATCACCAACAATAGGATAATCTTCAAATAATTTATTAACACCAGCTTGAGCAAATTCATCACGTTTTAAATCAATAACGGATTGAATGTAACTTGCAACTCCTTGAGGAGTATTTTCAAAAGTAACAGCTTTACCATCTTCTGAAGTAACAGAAACACCTACAAGTTCTTGAATTGATTTAACATCAATAGTATTTTCTTCTTTAGTATCTTCTACTTCAAATTCTTTAAGATAAGCAGCAACTTCATTTTTAGCTTTAAAGATATTACCTTTATCGTCAATAAGATTACCGTCTTTATCAACAGTATATTTATTATCTCCATCTTCGATAATAGTACCTTCTTCTAAACCATGTTCAGCATTAGCGTCATTCGCTTTACTAGTAGGCTGACCCCCCGTGGAGGATGAAGATTGGTCATCTTTATTAGCATTAGTCTTACTATTCCCATTTCCATTATTATCATCAGTAATATCATCAATAGGATTACCATCAGCATCTAACTGCCCTGTTTTACCTGTATCAAGGTCTGTAATGTCGTCAGTAGGTTTTCCATCACCATTAGATGTTTCACCATTAAAACCAAAACTATCAAAATTAGGCATAATTCTTTGTTTTTAATTAATTACTATATCACAAATATAAACTATAATAATAATACGAGTTTTACTTGTATCGTTAAAATATGTTCACCTTTAAGCCGATTTGCCGACTAACATACTATTGCTAACTAGGATATTTATTACTGATAACCTATCCTGTCGCTTTCAGAGAAGCCGTGTATGAATCAAATTTTATCATAATGATTAATCTATCACGAAATGAATAAAGTGCTTAAAATGAACTTAAAATGGCTCATGTGATGTAAATAAAAATGAAAATGGGCTGAACCTACTTTCACAAGCAAGTCCAGCCCTATTATGAACAAAATTTAGAAGTACAGCCGATTATTTACTTTTACTATCATAACGATTTTTATTTGCTTTTGCAATCTTAACTTTATCATCACTTTCTTTAAGTTTAACAGCTAATTCTTTTTCTTTAAGTTGTGCTTCAACAGAAGCCTTTTTAGCATCTAAACTAAGTTTACTACGTTCAAGATTAAGTCTAGCATTTTCCATACGTTCTTCAGCTTGACTCTTTTCAGAATCACTAAGACCATTATCAAAACTCATAATGTTGGCATTTGCTTTCATAGCTTCAATTTGACCATCAAGATATTTTTCAACTCTAATAGTTTCTCTATCTTGTTCTGCTTTTCTATCAATCTTAGCAAGTTCAAATTCTTGACGAAGTTGTTCTGTTTGTTGAGAAACACGTTCAACATCAAGTTCATGCTCACGTTGAATATTTTGATATTTATCAATAAGTTTACTAATTTGAGCAACATTATCTCCACGTATAGCAGCATTAGCCATATCCATATTACCATTTTGAGCAGCACTAAATGCAAGCTGTTTATATTGTTCAAGTTTCTCACGTTCTTTAACAGAAGTTTTACAAGTAACAATATAATTAGCAAATATATGACTATTAACATCAAGACTTAAATATCTAATATCGCCATCTTTAGTTTTATAAGAAGTATTAAGACCATCAATCCAAGCAAGTTTAGTATAATCCATTTCAGCTTGATAATCTCGTTCTCTCATTTTATCAAATATAAATTCAATAATAACAGAACCCATACTTCCACGAATAACTGCTTCGTCAGTAACTCCTTTACCAGCACTATTAGCAATCTCACCATAACGTTGTGGAGTCATATCACATTCCATTTTAGCAGTCTGTTCAATCTCTTGAATAAGTTGCCCAAGTTCAGTAATATAATTATTTATTCGACTTTCAAGATAACGAACATTTTGTGCTTTAACTAAATTAGCATCATCTTCATCATCAATATAAAGCACTCCATCAGCAGCCATACGATATATAGTTTCAGCAGGTTTTTTACCAAGAAGAGATTTAGCAATCATAAGAACATTCATTTTATTTTTAGCAATAGCCATTTCTCTATGATAAGAAACTATATTACGAAATACTTGATAAGGAATAACTGTATCTACAATACTAAATCTTCCAAAACCAGGCAAAAGTTCTGCAATACCATTATAAGGAAGTTTACCATTCCTATTGTAAGCAATAGGACGAGCCTTATAAGGATATATGCTTGTAGCACGAGAACCAATTCTAACGCTCTCATAAACTTGTGGACGCCACACCCATTCAATACTAATATCACCATTAGCAGGGTTAAGCTGATAAGTTTCATCAACAATTCTTGTTGTAACAAATGCTCCATTACTATATGTAAGAATACCTTCTTTTATTTCACCTCTCCAAACAGTATGCCAAACTTCAAATAAACCATTATTAGCATCACGAGCCATTATATTAGTGTTCTTAATATGTTGTAAATCATCTTTATTAAATTTACTACATATATCACCAAAATAATACATATACTTATCCCAATTTAAAAGTGCTTTATCACTAGAAGTAGTAGCACTATATTGATAATATGTATCAAGAGCTTCACGTTCTTTTTCAGAAAGATATTCATAAAATTCATCTATAATTTGCTGTTTAGTCAACATACGACGTTCAGCAAACATATCATAATCTTCTGCAAACATATTATCGTTAGGAATAGGAAAAGCATCTCTAACACTAACAACACGTTTAATTAATTGATTACCTACAACATCTCTATATGTATAACAAGCTCCAAAAGCAACAAATTCAAAATAAGCTCTAGCGTATATAGTAAAAGCATCAGTAAGGTCATCAATAACATTAATTAAATCTTGTCCTTGTGCACTAATATCATCAATAAAATTTTCATTAAATTCTTTAATAAAAGCTTCAATATCAACAGCTTGTTCAGGATTAAATTGTTCAGGATTATTACCTTCATTAACAAACTGCATATAACTTTCTTGTATTTTCTTAGCAACAGCTTGCTCAGCAAGCATCATAATTTGTTTACCAAGTTCAGCATCTCTAGCAAATACAACTTCTGGATTATTAGCTCCAACAATAAAATCATGTGGATTCTTAATATATTCTCCAATATATCTTCTAATAATACCTTTCATCATATCATAATTACGCATAGTAGCTGGAAAACGAGTTAGATTTTCATCTTTCTCATTATAAGGATTAAGAGTTTTTCTATAATATTCTCTAGGAATATTACCAAGAAGTATATTAAACTTTTCTTCTACATTAAAATCAGCTTTACAAGCAATACCAGCTTCTATAACATAATCACAGCATTTAGCATACCAATCAACTTCTTGTTTTTCAGCATAACTAACATGCTGATTAGGAAAATCAAGTCTACCAAAATTATACATATCTTTATTTGTTTAATCTTAAAACCATTGTCTATTAAAAATATCTGTTTTATCATTATCTTCTGTAACTTTCTTACGACTAGCAAGTTCTCGTTTACCTTTAATATCAATAGACTTCCAATATATACCTAAAAGTATAAGACTAGATATACGGTCAAAGTTACCTTCAGCATTAAACTTTTTAAGTTCAAGAATTGTTTGATAATCAAGAAATCTTTCAAAAACATAAATATCTTCTCCAAATTCATTCTTACCAATAACTTCATATAAGAATTCTTTAAGAAGTCGAAGACCATCTAGTTTCTTAGGACCACTGCCAATATTATAACCATAACTAGTACTAACTTTTTCTTTAACAGCAGAATCCCAAACATATAAAGGTTCATAACCTAGATATTTAGTAGCTTTCCATTTACGAAAATTAGAAACAGTTTCACCACGATTTATTTCTACAAGTCCAGTACCAATACAATTATACCATTTACATAGTCGATAAAACTTTTCATCAGCTTCTTCTAGTCTTTCAGTACGTCCATAATATGCAGCACATAATTTAGGTTTAAATCCATTACGTTCTCTAGGCATTTCAATAACAAATATACTATTATGAGAATGTCTATCAGTAATTTCTTTTTTATCTTTATCAATACCAACAGGGTCATAAACTGCAACATAAGTACCCGGAAGAATACTTCTTATAAGTCTATCATTAATATATGTTTCTTCATATTCAGGAGCAAACCAAACTCTTATACAACCATGAGGGTCTTCGTTACCACGTCTAGGAACTCCTTGAATATAATCATAAGTTTTCATATCAGGATTTTCAATTCTTATACGGGCATTAGATTTAAAATAAATCTTTTTAGTTCCATCTTCAAATAGTTCACCATCAGTATAAAACTTATAACTATTATCAATTCGAAGTTTATCTTCAAACTTATTAAGAGCTTCACTACTAAATATATTTTCACTAGCACTACTAAAAGATTCAGCAGGAAATAAAGCACGCTGACCAAGATAATTAAGATATTCTGCAAAAGTCTTAGCAGTCTTTTTCTTTTCAATTCTTTCTCGTGCAGCAAGCTGAAGCCCTATTCGTAGATTACTATTTCCATCTTCATCAAATCCTTTAACTCCATCTATTTCTCCTTCAAGACCCCAAGCATAAGATTTAAAAAATCCACAAACTTCATTACGAGCATCATTATCAAAAACATTTTCAAAAGCCATAAATCCAAATGCTCTAGGATTATAAAAGTTTTGTTCAAATATTTGCATATTAGCAGCAGTAGCAGTTCCCCAAGCCATAAGAGTACCAGTAGTACGAGTACCAACAGTCATTGTAGGTTCAGTTACATTCATAAACTCATCAAAATTCTGCATTGTAGATAGCTCTTCAACTTTAATTGTAACAGCATCTTTACCAATAGCACAGTCTGGATTATTATTAGCACTAACGCTTAAAAGAGAACTAGACCAACTATCATCAGCTTCAACTCCATTTTTCATACGATAACCAAGTTTAAAACTATCAGTAGTAGGACTATATATACCTCTTTTAAATGGAGTCTTTTCTTCAAAGAACTTTAAGTTATTAACAGCAAAATCACTTAAGCCTCCTTGTTTAATTAAATATTTATTATCAGCTGCAACATGAATAACAACTTTATGTTTAGATAAGTTAACTTCATTAGAACTATCAGCAGCCATAATATAAGAAAAACCTCCACGTCGAGTTTTATCAATAATAAGATGTAAACCATTACGTCTACAAAATTCTATAATTTGCCAAGTCCAAAATTGAGCATCAATAAAACTAGGAAAACTATAAATCTTTTTAGCAGTAGCTCCATGTTCAGTAACAATAACAGATGATTCATCTGTACGTTCCATACGAGTATAATTAAGAAAATTATAATGACCACCTGTTATCCAAACATCTTCTATACTTCCATCCGGATTTTGCCAACAAGGAGCAGAAAAACCATTACGTCGTCTATCACATTCTCTACGTCTAAATTGTCTATGAGGAATACTATCAACTTTAAATTGCGTATATTTACCTGTGGCTTGATATGTTCTAGCAGCTTCATTAAAAAGTTCAGTATTAACAAATTTGCCAGGTCTAATATTTAAAAGAAAGCCACCACTATCTCCAATTAAAAAGTTATTATGAGGGTCATACCATCCACAATCACTAGCTTTCTTATACTTTTTCTCTTTATCAGGTTCTTCAATGTATTCTAAAAAAGGATATTTACCATCAGCCATAATATTTTATTTAACTAGTAAACAAACAACAAAAGCGATAGCGCAAACAGCACCACCGCTTACCAAATATCTATTCTTACGTTTAATACGTTCAATAGACTTATTTAAATTATCATTTACTTTATTACTATTATCAAGATTATTTTGTAAAATTTCAACTTCTTTATAAAGAGCATTATATTTAATCTTATGAAGATTAATTATACTATCTTGTTCGTTAATAATATCTTTATAAAGTTTAGCTTTAATAATCTTAGTATTAGCAATCTTAATCATATTAATAGGAACAAGAACAGTTGTATCAGTAGTGTTGACTCCCCGTGGAGGATGCACTACATTATCAATCTCACTCTGACACCAACTTCTTGAATAACTCCCAAGTAGCACTGTCATTAAGACTAATAACTTTATCTTCAATATCTTTTTCATGTTCTTTAAGTTTATAAACTATACTTTCTCTTTCAGTTATAACTAACTGTATAGAATCAATCCGAACATGATTAATAGCAGTGTCACTTTTATTATATGAATTGGCTTCTACACTAAAACGACTTATTGATAAATACAGAGTAACACATAAATTGATAATCGCTATTATAAATATTGCTATCAGCATCTTCTTCATAATTCTATACAGTATTAAGTTAATCTTTTATTTCTATAAGTTTATTAAGCAAATCAAGGTTCCATCTACCAGTTTCTTTAAGACCAAGAACTCTTTGAGCCATCTTAATAGCAGCAACTTGACCACAATTTACATTAGTATCAAATAATTGTTCAGCAACTCTCTGACTATTAAAATCATCAAGTTCAAATACATCCCAATAACCTATTTTATACTTTTCCCAAACAAGTTTCTGAAGCTGAACATCATTATCAAGCTTAGACTTAAACTTTTTACTACCAACAGTATAATGTTTCTTATAAGAATCAATCATAGTCCAACCTTGCCAAGTAGGATTATATTTACGACTGATACCTCTATAAGTTTCTCCACCAGCATCATCTTTATCGTTTACATAACCACCTTCTTTAATAGATAGTTTTTTAAAAGCATCTCCAAAGTAAGCCATAATTTAATTTATATAAGGATTAGTACAATATCTAAAACAATCAACAGCGTCATAATATTCATCTTCATCAAATTCTTTAATTGTAACCCAAAACCAAAGAACTTTAATTTGAACTTTATAAATCACAAATTCAAAGTCATCACCAATATGATATTCATCGCCAATTAATCTTATATTTTTTCTACGATTAATAATATACATAATATTTTATTCTTCAAGAGTTCTACGAATCCATGAACGTAAAAATTTGATATTATTTCCTTTACCTGCAATATCATTATAATATCTAATACGTTCAAGTTTATATTTAGCTACAAAATAATCAGCACTAATTGTAGTATCAGACTTATAAGCATTAAGAGAATCTTGAGTTCTACGAAGCAATTCTTTAGTTAGAACTAATTCATTAATAGCAGTAGAATCAGTAACAGGAACATAACGAATTTCAGGAACAGGAGTAATACGTTTAGCACATCCACTAGATAAACAAATAGCAAATATAACTAAAACAATAAAACCAATAATTACTCCAATTAAATTGTCTTTATTTAATTTCATATAGCAAGTTTAAATTGAGTTTGAACACTACTAGCTTTAATTTGTAATTCTCTATCTTTAAGAACTTTATTAATATCATCACGTAGATAATTCATAGTAAAGAATTTAGTAGTTTCAATAGGATTTTCTTTAATATGATAAAGACCATCAGAAAATCTTTTTGGCATACCATATTCATTAAGTTCAAAATCACTATCAATATGACATAACCAAATACCTTTAATAGTTAAACCAAGTATATATTCAACAGCAAAAGCATACATACTAAGTTGAAGATTATATATAGCACCATTACAATTAGGAAGATGATTAAGAGGAGCTAAAAGTCGTTCATCTTTATCAACCCAAACATTAGTTTGTTGTGCAGGTTTAACTGTTTTATCTTTCTTATAATAACCACTACTAAATTTTAATCCACCACGATTAGTTTTCCAATCACCCACAACAGCACAATTAGTATCTTCATTAACTAGAAGAATATCAATAGTTCCACTAATTAACCAATTTATAAGAAACATACCAATCTCACTATAAATCTTATATCCTCTTTCAGTGTACATTTTAAACGCATCATAAATAAGAGGATAACGATTATTAGTAAGTTCAATAAAATCTTTAAGATTAAGAAGTTTATAATTAGCACCAAAATTTGGAATATCAGCAATAGTAATCATTACACCATCTTCACGTTTATCAAGATAATTAATAGCTTGTTGAAACATAGATGCTCCTTTAACACCATCTTCAAGACCATTATGAGTATTAGTTCCACGTTCACAAGCTTCTTTAGTAATAGTTGACCATTGTTCCTCTAGTTTCTTCTCACTTATTCCTAGTTCTTTAGACTTCTTTCTCAACCAATAGTTCTTATCGAACTTTGGAGCATAATTATGAAGGATAGTAGTAGTTGAAATATAATCATTACCTAGACTATCATTATATTTATGTTCTTCTTCATGAAAAATAAGTCTAATATCATTATATCTTTTATCTCTAAGTTCCATATTATTAATACCATTAAGTTCAACACTAGTTTGGACCCGCTTCGGCACTACGTGCCTACGCTAGACTCCCCGTGGAGGATTGAGTAGATTAGCATCAGCTTATTCCTCAATCATACTACTAGTAATTTCAACACCACCTCTACCAGAAACATTCTCTTGTTCATACAGAAGATTTTCTTCAGCTACATTAAGAGCTTTAATCGTGTTTGGAAACTGATTAGCTAAATCATTAATTTGTTTCATATAACCAATAACAACTGGAACATCTTCTAGACTAGCACCATCAGATAACTTGTCATTCAACAATTCATTTAACTTGCTAGCAGCTAGAGCAACATTATGAATACCACGCTTAATATTAAGTACAGCTTCCATACCAGCACCAGCTTTTTGATTATAATATCTTTTAATAAGTTTCCAAACAAGAATATCAGGTTGATAATTTTTAGGTAAATCAAAGTTTTCAATAGCTTTCTTAAGAGCTTCTTTTTCACTAAGACCTTCTTGTAGACACGGACCTTTAGGGTCACCAAGATAATAAATAACTCCAACTTCTTTAACATACATCTCTTTATTAGGAGATTTATCTCTAGTATAAAGAAGACTAACATCTCTATCAAGAAGTTGTTTAAGTGTAGGAGCTTTTGGCATACCAGTTTCATCTATGGTCAGCATCCAATCCAATTCCAAACCGTTCATATATTTCTTCTACTTCTTCATCAAATTCAATAATTTCAAGTTTACTCATAGCATATAGCCAAAGATTAGCATAAGCAGCACTATGTTTTTTACTTAGTTTAATCCAAATAGGAAGAAGTTTCTTTTTAAACTTAAGTTCAGTCTTAATCTTTTCTTCTTCTTCATAATGTTTTTGCTTTTCTTCTTCCATAACTTTAGCAGTATATTCTTTATACTCTTCTCTAGTCATAGTTTTTCTAGCTTCTTTAAAGTCTTTATAATGACTAATAAGTTTGGAACGATACCAATTCTTTTGAATAGTACCAATATGAGGAATAGCAACACATTTATCTTTTCGTATATTAATACTAGCTTCTTTTTCAAGACTTTCAATAATAGATTTACAAAGTATTCTATCATTACCTTGAAACCCAATATCATCTAATATATTATTTATATCTTTATAGATAAGAATATAATCATCATCAAAATCTTCATTAGAACTAGTATTAGCAATATTAAAACTAGTATTAGTCTTAAAATCCATAATTGAAAGTTTAAGAACTCTTCTTAGATTACTACTATAAACAAGAACACCAGTACCTATAATTTTAAATTATACATAAGTAGTTCTAAGAAGAGTTCGATTATTTAGACGAAATGGCTAATTAGCTTTTTCAGCAGAATAATAAACAAAAGGATTAATAGCTTTATGTTTATCAGTAATAGCAGCTCTTAAATCATTAATAGCTATAACTTTAAATTCAACAAACCAAACTTTTTGTCCTTTTTTATATCCTTGATTTTGTCCAAAAGTACCAACAGTAATAGAACGAGTTAGTTCAGTATCATTAGTAATATACTTATTAACAAATTGAGGACTAAGAACATTATGTTTAAGATAAAGATGATAACCACGTTCAAGAGTAGAACGGTCAATTATAATCTTATCCATCTGATTCATACCAATAAGTTCAGCATCTTCTTTACTAATCTTAGCAATAATTGGCATAACCTCAACTGTACTTACTTTACTATTAATAACACCGAACAAACTTTCATTTTGGCAAAGAGCAACAACACAATAATGTTTAGCAATAACTACATTATTAAGAACAGCGTCAAGTGCTTCACTTGTTATTTCGCTGATGTCAGTAGGTATTTGAATACCAAAATCTTTAAATTTACTTTCAACTTTAATCATAATACTAAATTATTTAGTTTTAATAATACTATCAATACCAATATTTCCAAATTTAAGTTTACTAGGAACTTTAACTTCTTTTTTATTCCTTTCTCCACTATGAAATTCTCTAGTGTATTTAGGTTTAGTTTCACTTTTATCTTTACCCATAACTTAATTGTTTTTAGCAAATGTAAGAGTTTGAATGAATCTACCAAGAGAAAAACTATTTTTAACATTTCAATCGTATAGGATTATATGATTATAAATATGCAAGTCATACTCCCCGTGGAGGATGAAGATGAGTTAGACTTAATCATATTAGTATTAATGATATTAATAGAGATAATGATAATAATGATAGTATTGATTAACTTGATGTGATTGATACTGATTATATCCATCCTCCACGGGGAGTATAGCGGAGAGCGAAGCTCGGAGCGGGTCACAGCGAATCTATTAATGCTGATTATATTAATATTATATATAATATATAGCTGATTATATTAATATTATATATATAGCTGATTATATTAATATTATATATAATATATATCTATATAGATACTATTGCTCACTTATAATTATTTGATTATCAATAAGTTACAATATATAACTTGTTCCATCCATGGAACACATTTCGCTATTTATTTGCTATATTTGTTCCATGGGTGGAACACATTTCGCTAATTTCCTAGAGTAATATATTTTTATGTTGAATTTAATAATATTATTGTTATGACTTTTAAAGAAGATTTTAAACCTAGTAAAGTTTATAATAAACTTGTTAATGATGTTTGTTATAATGCTGATTGTTTAGAAGAATTTGAAAAACAAAGACTTGTTGTTGCTAATCCTTTTAGTTATAATAAAAGTACCAGAACTGGTATAGTTGCTGAATTTGATAATGGTTATCATCTTAGTAAAGAAGTTGGTATTAAACGTAATTTTGTTACTATTGGTATGAGAGTTTGGGATATAATAAGAAAAAATAGATATGCTGTTATTATTTCTTTTATTGGTTATATTGCTGAAAATATTAAATTTAATAGTAATGTTATTTATATTTCTCATGATTTAATTAAAGGTTATGGTTTAGTTAAACCTAATCGTAGAGATTATTATAACGCTATTGCTTATCTTGAAGATGAAAATATTATTAAAAGAACTAATTTACAAAATATTTATGTTGTTAATCCTATTTACATATTTAGAGGTGATGTTAACAAACTTATTAATATTATTAGTGAAGCTAAATTAATAAAAACTTTTGATGATAAAGATAGACTTATAGTTGATAAATTTGTTTTATTTAAAAATGATACTGATAAAGGTATTGTAATTGCAAATAAAGATTTATATGCGACTGAAGTTATAGATATTGGTGAGGACTGAATTAAATGCGATGATAAAAATGATGATAATTATAAAGATGAGGGCGAAGATAATGGAAATAATGAAGATGAAGGTAATAAAGGTAACGATAATGAAAATGAAATGAAAAGTTATAATGAGAGCGATAGTGAAAATGATAGTAATGGTAATAATAAAGATGACGATAAAAATGAAAAAGATAATAAAGATTATAATAATGATGATGAAAAGAATAAAAGTAATTATGAATATGAGGGTGATGATGATAGCGAATATAAGAGTAATAAAGGTAGTGATAATGAGAGTGAAAAAGGTAGTGAAAAAGGTAGTGATAATGAGAGTGATAATGAGAGTAATAATGAGAATGATAATGAGATTAATAATAAGAGTGAAAATAATGAGAGTAATAATAATGAGAGTAATAATGAGAATGAAAATAATGAGAATGAGAATGAGAGTGATGAGAATGATGAGAATGATGAGAGTGAAAATAATGAGAGCGATGATAATAAGAGCGATAATAATAATAAGAGCGATGATAATAATAAGAGCGATGATGAGAGTGAAAATAATGTATATTAATGTTTTGATGAGGCTAGTGAGTATAACCCCCGGTCATGTTAAACTTGATTGACTACCCCCGTCAAGTTCTAGGAGAAAGTAAAGTTCTCACTCTCATTATCAACATTAAATACATTGAGATTATTCATCTCATTACATTACTAACTATTAATACCAATCATTATGAAAACAAACAAACCATTGTTATTAGTTGCAATCATACTGATGATACCAGCTATCATACTAGCATTGAAAGTAGAGCCAACTAGTGATGAACAAATTACTGCTGTTGTATTTGGAATACTATCGGCTATTGTTAGTTATCTTAGTAGAGATTAATCTCTACTAGATGATGTTGCTCATTATCAACATTAAATACTTTGCAGTTGAAACGAAAACAACTGTCAGTAATGCTACTGATTAGCGTAATTAAATACTTAATAGTCATGCCAGACGTTAAAGATTTAGCGCAAGCTGCACAAGGTGCTGCTGCTTCCGAGAATGTTAATGTAGTTGAACCAACTACTAGTGTTAACCAACCTGTTCAACCTACTGTTGATACAGATAACCAAAGTTCTGCGCAAGTGGAAACCATTGATGATGTTGTTAAACGCATCTGTACTGATGGTCATAGTTATGTAATGACTACTGTCATTACTAATATTGATTGTCAAGAACGTACAGGTCGTAATGGCAAATCTTATCTCAATGCGTTTGTTACTATTGCTAGTCCTGTTAAAGGTGCTCAAAGTATGCCTGATGGTACACATCGAATGGGTATGCTTGGTGCTGTTCAGATGCCATTCAATCAGATACTGCTTGTAATGCGCAAAGACAAGTTCTACGGTAGATTTGTCAACTATGTTGGTGAAGCTGCTGAAGCTGGCTTTGCTAGTATGTATCTGACTGGTGTTGCTGTCAAAGTTCTTTGCCAGTTTGTACCTGCTGGTGTACAAGACCGTAATCCATTTACTCGTAAAGACAATCTTTACAATGTTGTGGATTATGACCGATATGTATATCATATTGTAGGTATCGAACAGCCTGCTGACCCTGTTCTTGTTGGTGCATATAATGTACTTATCAAGCAGATTATGGAGGACGCTCGTGCTGCCATTGCTGCCAAGCGTGAGGCTAAAGCTAAAGCGACTAGTTTTGTTGCTACTGCAATGAGTGATGACGATATGCCATTCTAATGAACATGACGCTACTGACCTTCGGGTTGGTAGCGTTTGTGTTATCAACAATAGTTTTGCTGATGCTGTTGCTAGTGTTCAACCTCGAAATGCTCATTATCAACATTAAATATATTGCAGCAAACGAACTTAACAGTCTGATAAGACTTGTCAATCATGAACTAACTGCAAGTTCTGATAAGTCTTATCCTAATATTAAACATCATGAAAGTACATCGTATTATTACTACTATTGAAGTTGAGAATGATAATTCTATTACTTCTGTTGAACTTACTAAACTTTATCCTGATAATGCTGATATTCCTCTTGCTATTACTAATATTACTACTAATGGTAATGCTGATGATATAACAAAAGTATATGATATTGTTAATAAGAGCAGACTTGGTATTGCTGGTAAATTAAAAAGTATCGCTCATATTATTGATAATATTCTTGATAGCCATGATTATAATGTAGTTGCTGATGATAATTTTATTAATGAAACTAATGATGATTTACTCCTATAACATTTTGTTATACTGATATTGGTCATGGAGATTTACTCTCATAACAAAAAGTTATAGAGGTGAAATTAGAGGTGACGAGAGGTATTGAATGTGGAGAAAGAGGATATGGAGATGAAAGTGGACATTGTAGAGTTTGTGGAGAATGAAATGGTGGAGTTGGATGTGGTTCAAATAGGGTTAAATTGAGGTTGAATGTGGAGATGAGAATGATTGTGGTAGTGGTAAATGTGGAGATAAGTGTGGAGATGGTGATGCTGAAGGAATTAGTCCTGCTGCCATTCCTCTTCTTCCTCTTCATCCTCTTCATCACACTTCTAATAATCAATCTAAACCTATTGCTCCAACTCTTTCTCCTATCTCATTATAACTTTTCGTTATAACCTTTATAACCTCTAGTTATATCTCCCACAACTTCTTGTTATACCACTATCAGTTTCAGTCATAGCATCATCTTCTCAATCTCATTCATTATAACCTTTAGTTATACCAATGTTATCATCAGTTCTATCGTCATTATCATCTCATTGACGTTCGTCATGACGATTAGTCATGCAATCGTTATTAAGACTAGCTCTAACAGAACTATCAAGTCTAATAAGACTTCTAGTCATAATGACCAATAGCATTAGTTCTAGCTAATAATAGCACTATTAATACTATCAGTATTATAATTACTATTAATACTAGTCATGCTAATATTGCTGGTGGTATTATTAATGATATTCTTAATATTCTTGATATTACTGATTCTCTTTATACTAATGATATTCTTGATACTATTGATATTTATTATACTCGTGGTAAGTTAATTCCTATTGCTATAATGATTTTAGTTATTTTAATATAGCTATTGATTATTAGTTAGAATTATAGTATAAATAAATTATAATATATTTGGAGTATTATATTTAATTATTATATTTGTCATGTTGTTCAGTAGAGTAATATTGCTACTGATAATAATATTAATCTTAAACTTATAAGTGTTATGGTAAATTTTGATAATGTTACTAGTAATGTTCAATCTAAGTCTAGAAAGAAAACTATGGCTGAAAGTTTAGAAGAAGCTAAACAAGAAGGTAAACTTGTTGTTCCTGAAGAAGATACACAAGTTAATGCTGTTGTTAGTAGTGAAACTATTCAGCCTAAGAATAAAGCTAGGAAGAAGAAACAAAGTAAAGTTCGTAAACAGGAAGAACAAACTACTGTTGTTAGTCAAGCTAATGAAGATAATGATTTTAAAGATGCTAAGACTGATAAACGTGGTGTTCCTGTTGGAATTAATGTTCCTCAACATATTCTTGATGTAGTTTGTATTGTTAAATTCAATGCTGCATTTAGACGCCATACTTCTCTCAATATTCTTCACACTCTTGAAGATGATGGAAGAATATATAATGCTAAAGGTGCTTATGTTGACTTCTTATGGAATAAGTTTAGAGTTACCGCTGATGGCGGTCTTCGTAGAGAATATAGATATACAGATGATTTATTCATTGATGCTTTAGTTAAAGCTCATGCTGATGTTGCTAGTGATAGTCAGCGAGTTATTGGTATTATGATTGATACTGAAACTGAACTTCATAAAAAGAATAAAGATTCTGAAGCTAGCTAAGTTTGTAGTATAGACTCCCCGTAGAGGATGGATAGTGCTGTTGAGCTTGTTAAAGCTAATTCTCATTTGTCTGTCATTTTTATCCATTTTGTTTATAAGGTTGGTTATAGTTAACATGATGATAATCATCCTCTACTCGGAGTTTATTTTATATATAAAGATATGGAAAGAACTGATATTTATTTTGTTGAAGATGATACATATTTCAATAATAATGTTGAAGGTGTTGAAATTCATGCAGAATGTCTAAGTCAAGATTTTGACGATATTGCTTGGGAACCAATAGTTGATGATAGTCCTATTGTTGACCCTGAAAATGATGTTTTTGGTTATTATGATTAAATAAATAAAATTATGGAAAATATTAATATTAAAGTTATTTCTAATACTACTGTCTATGAAGATAGTAGTATTATTTCACTTGCTGATGATGGAGGAATTGAACTCCGAAACTATGATATTGCTATTATCCGTTTTAATTTCTAATTGTAACTTTTGTAATAGTACGGTCTGTGAAGATAGTGCTATTAATATTTATCATAGTCCAAGTGTTATATGTCATATTTTATTTGGTGTTAATTATTCTATTATTATTGATTGTGAAATTAGTAATAATGATGTCTGTGTCAGACATTTCGTTTTATATGATTTCGTATTTGTAGTTTTGCCTAGCATTGTCTGTGAAGATAGTGCTAGGCTTTTTAGTATGTATATTATTAACTTTAAATATATAATTAAAATGGATAATTATGATTCTTTTATTTTTGATGGTCTATTAGATAGATACATTGAAGAACAAGCTAAGTTTAAAAAAGGACAAGTAGTTTATATGGAATATACTTATCAATATCATAATCAAACTAAGCTTGGTATTTGTGTTGGCATTGTAACCGAAGTTGGAATTACTAAAATCGAACGTACAGTAGGTAATAATAAATATATTAATTATCCTATTGTATATACTGTAACTCATGCTAAAGGTGTTAGTCGTTGTGTTAGTGAATGTAAACTTGGTTCTGTATCTGAACATATTCTTAAAGAACGTCTTAAACGTGATGGTAAGAATAATGAACAAAATGCAGAGCCTGCTAGTAATGACTAACTATTTATGTTCATAATACATTCGTAGATATGATTCTTTTGCTCTATGTTGAATTTTCATATATAATCTGATTAATCTATCACGATTAATATTGGGTTCAATACAAGGCAAAAGAACTAGCTAATAAATGTTAAACTAAAAATTTAATACAGTTTTATTATGAATTATATTGCTTATAAGAATATTGATGGTACTATTACATCTGGATTTAAAGTTAAACTTTATGATATTGTTACTTTGAATGCTGGTTATTGGAAAGATAAACTTGCTATTGTTCTATATATTAATGAAGATAAAAAACAAATTAAAGTTCGTATTATTGAATGTGGTATGAACTTAACTCTTAAAGTTAAAGATATTCAATTTGTTAATCATAATAATAGAACTGCTGCTCGTTCTTATATTGATTTATGTAATAAACTATCTAAAGCCTTTCGTGATAAATACACTGATAAATATTATATAAAAGATAATTGGTTTACTGATAAGTTTATTATTAATGATATAACTGCTGATACTATTGCTAAAGGTATTGGTCAATATATTACTAATACTGATAGTGATAGATATTCTGTTAGTGCTATTATGTGGCTTAGTGATATTAAAGATTATATAGATGCTTTGCTTAAATATGGTGATTTTGATTTTGTTGCTAAGGCATTTAAAATCTATAATATTACTGATACTAGATTTGAACTCATTCGTAAACTTTATCATTATTTCTATGATTGAAAATGTTTCTCATTTTATACTTGGTATGATATTTGGTTTATCTGTATATCTTTTTATAAGAATTACCATTGTTAGTAAAAAACTAGATAGACTTATTAGAGATATTAATGATACTCAAAATTGGATTAGAAAGATTCAAATTGATATTTGCGATATTAATAGACAATGGGAAGTTAAAAGAGATAGAGATAGAAATAGACTAAGTATCATTGAAGATAGGATTGGTAAACTTGCTAGTTATTTTAATGATATTATTAGAAAGAAAGTTTAATGACTAGCTTGCTTCCATCCTCTACGGGGGGTCGCCACGGAGCGTAGCGTAGTGGCTCTACTAATCTAACTATTATTGAACTTATTATAGTTTTAACTATTAAATATAATTGTTTTATTAATCTTTAAAAATGTAAAGTACTTATGAAAAAGTATGATGAAGTTTCTGTTGTTTGTCAACTTAATAATGTTGACGCTGTTATTGGAATCAATCCTGCTAGTAAAGTTATTAAAGTAGCTAAAAATAGTGCTATTGGTAATGGAACTAGTGGTAAGATTGATTTTCTTTCTCATTATTGTGGTTATCATGTTGAGATTGTTGATGTTATTCAACAACAAAAAGAACGTGATGAAGAGATTGCTGCTAAGAAAGCTGCTAAAAAGGCTGCTCGTAAAGCTAAATTTGCAGAGGATAATACTTTTAAAGGTATTACTCGTGCTGTTGATAAACGTATGCGTACTATTAAAAGAAAGTAGTATGTTATGGTTAGCTTTAAATTCTCATTTGGAGTTGTAGGTAAATCCAAAGAGAAAGGAATAGTCAATAAATATGTTATTATAGTTGCTAAATGTGAAGGTATTATTAGATATATTGATGGTACTTATAAAGTAGAATACAATGACAAACTATATAGCATTACAGGTGAAAGTTACAGAACTAAAGGAAAGAAAGTTGTTTATGCTCGTCGATTAGATGAATATAATCATAGAATTAAAATTATAAGAGATAGTGAAAATAGAAAAACTGTTGATATTAGATTTTATATTCCTTTTGCTGCTGGACTTATAGCTAAAGGTAAAATTGTTAAAATGCCTTTTGCTAAGGAATTGTTTCATATTACTACGTGCTATAATCGTGGTGATAGTGAATCTACTATTTTAGCTTTTCAAGAATGGAAAGAATATGAAGATAAAATTAAAAATAATCTTATTGATGTAAATAACGAATTGTAATGATTGGTAATCTTAATATTGCTAATAGTAATAGAAAAGATACTAACATTAAGTTTACTAAAGACCAAGAAATAGCTGTGCATGAACTTATTGAGTTTCTTGCACAGCCTTGGGATGATAAGAAATATATTAATGCTCTTTGTGGTGCTGGAGGTACAGGTAAGACATTTGTTATTAAATATGTTATTAATAATTGCAAATGGTCTGGTGGTGTTATAGGCTGTGCTGCTCCTACACATAAAGCTTGTAGAGTTCTTAGTAATTCTATTGGTGGAAAAGAAGTTAATACTATTCAATCATTGTTTGGTTTTAGACTTGATGTTAATATTGAAAATTTTGACCCTGAAAATCCTGCCTTTAATCCTGTTGGAAAAGATAAACTAGATGGTCTTAAAGTTTTAATTATTGATGAAGCTTCTATGCTTAATGCTAAACTTGTTAAGTATATTAGTAATAAATGTAAGAAACTTCAAATTAAAGTTATAATGCTTGGTGACTCTAGTCAGCTTCCACCTGTTAATGAGAAAACTAGTCAAGCTTTTCTTATTGCTAGTAATACTTATTATCTTAAAGAAGTTGTACGACAAGGAGATAATAACCCTATTAGTAAACTTCTTAAACTTCTTCGAGAAGATATAGATAATAAGAATGGATGGAGATTTCTTGATTATATATCTAAAAATAGACAAGATTATAATGAAGAAACTAAAGGATTTTATGTTTGTGGTCAAACTGAATTTTCTGATTTAATTGATACTTGTTTTAATGATGAAGAATATACTAAAAATATTGATTTGTATCGTATTATAGCTTATACTAATAGTCGTGTTGCACAATGGAATAACCATGTAAGACATATGATTATTCAAGATGCTGATAAAAGTCTTATTACTCGTAATGATTTAATAATGAGTTATACTACTGTTGTTAATGTTTTTAATGATATTATTATAAACAATAGTGAAGAATATATTGTTAAAGATATTGTTGATACAGTTGATAATGATTATGAGTTTAAAGGATTTCTTATTAAGTTTCAAGCTATTCATGGTGGTGTTATAACTCAACCTTTATTTGTTATTGACCATTATGATAACTATACATTTCAGATGTATTATAAGAAGTTGACTAGTCTTATTGATGATGCTAAAAAAGCTAGTAGTTCTGAACGTGGAAGTAAATGGAAACAATATTTTGATTTTAAACGTAAATATCTTATCGCTTCTAATATTACGAATAGTAATGGTAAGATTTTATTTAGTAGAGATTTAGATTATGGTTTTGCAATTACTTCTCATAGAGCACAAGGTTCTACTTATAAAAATGTATTTGTAGATATTAACGATATGATTTATGATAAATATGGTCATCCTTATACTAATAGAGATGAAATGCTTCGTAGATTATATGTTGCTTGTTCTCGTGCTAGTAATCAATTAGTATTATCTTATGGCAAGTAAAACTGTTGATGAATATCCTGATTGTGAAAGATGTCCAAATCGTATATTTAATACAGGTAAATATATACAAGGTGGTAGAGGAAGTATTCATGGAGATATTGTTTTCCTATTTCCTAGAGGTGATAGAAATTATTGTGAAGATTATCAATTATTTACTGATATTGGTAATCTTTATGATGAATATTCTGGACGTAATAATACTGAAGATGTGTATATGACTTATAGTATTAAATGTGCTTGTTCTAATAATTATAATACATATCTTACTGCTATTGATAAATGTCGTAATATTCTATGGAAAGAATTAGCTAGAATTAATTATAAGTATCTATTTATATTTGGTGATGCTTATCTTAGTATTAGTAATAATCATATTCCTAGATTTATGGCTACTGGTGGTAAGTATATATTTAATAATTATTCTCCTCTTATTAAATTTAAAGATGATAATCTTTATCATATATTTAAACAGCGTTTTGCTGATGATGTTAATTGGGTTACTAAAAATAGAAATAATTATGGTATAGTATAAATGATTAATTGTATAGCTTATGATGTTGAAGTTTTAAGAAATTTCTTTTCTATTACTTTTGTTAGTATTAATAGTTATCTTAAAGTTTTTAAAGATTGTGTTAATACTGATAATAAAGCTATTCCTTTAGTTCAAAAACTATCTGTTGAAGAAATTAAAGCTCGTCTTAAAACTGTTGAAAAACATAGTTTTTATATAACAGATACAGATGATAGTCAATTACTTTCTATGATAGGTTATATTAATAAAACTAAATGTTATAAGAATTCTAATGGAAATATTATTCGTACTGACTTGTATGGATTTAATAATTTCAATTATGATAATCTTATGATTGCTGCTTTACTTAGTTTTTATATGCGTACGAATAGTACGAAAGAACTTATTAATAAGTTATATGAAACTAGTAAAACTATTATTTCTAGTCAAGATGATAAAGATAAATTTAAAACTGATTTTTATCTTAATAGTCTTAGGAAATATAAACTACCATTTACAGGTGTTGATGTAATGCGTATATTTGCTCTTAATAAAGCAAGTGTAGTTGTAGATAGTAAAACAGGTGAACGTAAACCTGTTCCTAAAGGTTTAAAACAAACTTCAATTAATCTTCAATGGTATGAACTTCTAGAATATGAACTTCCTGATATTAATGAAAAAGAAGCTGAATTATATAATGAAATTCCTAGTCTTAAAGGAATGAATGTTAAACAGCTTAATAAGCTAGTAGATAAATGGGATAGATTTATTCTTGATGAATATATTGAACCTATGATGTATTATAATCTTAATGATGTTTTCATTGTAGCTGAAATAGTTCGTCTTTATCCAGAAGAAATTAAATCTCGTTATGCTATTAGTAAAGCATATGATGTTGATGTTCTTAATTCTAGTCGTAGTAAAACTGCTGATATTCTTTTTGAGAAATTTTATAGTAAGTTTAGTGGTCTTGCTCCCGAACAATGGAAAGGTAAGAAAACTGAAAGAACTGCTATGAGTTTTAAGAAAGTTATTTTTCCTTTTATTAAGTTTAAAACTAAAGAACTTCAAGATTTACTTGATAAACTATATAAAACTACTATTTATAGAGTTAATAAAGATGCTTTTAGTGAGAACGTTAAAATTGGAGATATAACTTATACTCTTGCAACTGGAGGTTTACATAGTCAAGATGTTCCTATGGAGTTATATTCAACTACTCCTTATGGTGATTACTTAACTCCATCCTCCACGGGGGGTAAACCTTTTACCATTTATCATTTTGATGTTGCTAGTTTTTATCCTAGTATAATAGGTGTTCATAAAGTTGCTCCTTCTCATATTGATACAAATGCTTTTTGTAATTTAATTAGTTGGATGAAACAAAAACGTGTTGATGTGAAACATAGTGAAGAAGAATACATAGATGGTATTGCTAAAGATATTCTTGCTTTAGTTTTAAAGATTGTCATAAATAGTATTTATGGTAAACTTGGATTTGAAAAAGGAGATTTATATGACCGTCTTGCTGTTCTTAAAGTTACTGTTAATGGACAACTTATGCTTCTTATGTTATGCGAGGCTCTTGAACTAGATAATATTCATATTATTAGTGCAAATACTGATGGTATTATGGTTAAAGTTTATATTGACCAAGAAGATAAATTTAAAGAAATTACTACTTGGTGGCAAGATATTACTGGTATGCAAGCTGATAGCGATGTTGTTCATAGTCTTATAGCTCGTGATGTTAATAATTATATTACTCAATTTAGGTCTAAAGGTAAGCTTAAAATTGAATCTAAAGGTGCTCTTAATCCTATGATGTATTCTTTAGATTTAACTAAAGGTTATTCTATGCCTATTGTTGCTCAAGCTATTGAAAACTATTTTCTTAAGAATAAACCTGTAATGGATACTCTTCAAGAAGCTACTAATATTCTTGATTTTTGTCTTACTCAAAATGTAGGTAAACAATTTCATGTAGAAGAAACTAAGATTGAAAATGGACAAGTTACTCATGTTGTTTGCCAAAGATATGTTCGATTTTATGTTTCTAATAGAGGTTATATTATTGAGAAAGTTCATAATGAAAATGGTTCTCGTAGTAGAATGGCAGCTGGTTCTGTTGTAACAGTTATTAATAGTCTTGATGATAAAGATATTTCTCTTAGAGATATTAATTTTAAATTTTATTATCAAGAAGCTATGAAGATTATTAATCCTATCAAACTTAAAATTTCTCCTAAAGGTAAAGGTAAAAGTAAAATTAAAAAATATAGTGGTATGTATAATCCTATTTTTAATGAAGATGATTTTGGATGAAAAATATAGTTGAAGAATCATATAGTAAACTTATTAATAAATGGGGTTCTAAAGATTATAAAGGTATTGGAACTATCCATTGTGTTCAACCTCTTGATTATTCTGAAATTATAAGTAGAGTTATTACTCTGATGAGGAATAAAAATCCTAATCTTAAAATACTTATTGTTACAGATAATTGGAAAAGAAGAACAGAAATTGTTGATGGTCTTAAAAATCATAATATAAATATAGATACTATTAATATTCTTACTCATACTTATGTTAATAGTAGATATAATTATAGTTATGATATTTCTATTGTTGTTGGAGTTAATGAATGGAATTTTTCTTGTAATACAGTTTTTAATCATGCTAGATTTAAACTTATGATTATAACTAAAGATACTATTGATACTGCCAAGCTAAAAGAAATTTATACTAATATTCCACCTATTAATGATAATATAAGTTCTAGTGGTATTAATGCTATGCGGGCTTTACTCCCCGTAGAGGAATACAGAGAGCAGATTTTATTTACTAGTCAAGAAGATATTACTAATTACGATAAATATACTGAATTTATTACTCAAACTATTCAAGTATTTGGTAATCTTGATAATATTAAATGTGCTCGAAATGGTACTCAAGATGGACGTAGTGCTATTCAATATATTACAGAAATAGCTGAATATAATGGATGGAGTGCTGATATGGATATGACTAATCCTTTTAGTAAACAAATTGATGAATGTTATAATCCTCTTGTTCTTGCTGAACGAGTTAAGACTTTTTATAATATTGTTCGTGAACGTATGCTTATATGTTCTGATAATGTTTGTAAGCTAGAAAGAATAGTTGAAATTATTAAAGATAATCCTGATAAACGATTTCTTATTATTAGTAAGAGAGGTGAATATGCTGCTACTGTAACTAAATATATTAATGATAAATTAGGTGAAATTTGTGGTGATTATCACGATAAAATTGAGGATAAAGTTCTAGTTGATAGTAATGGTATTCCTGTTTTGTACAAGTCTGGAAGCAAGAAAGGACAGCCAAGAATAATCAAATCTAAAGCTATTTCCACGCTGAATTTGAAGTCTTTTAATGATGGCTTATTAAGAGTATTATCTATAAAAAATAATTCAACTGACAGCCTAGAAACAAGCATAGACGAATGGATTTTAACCTCACCTTTATGTGATACAATAGATGAACTTATTTATCGTTATAATAATGTTAATTGTAGTCAATCAAAACTTAAAGTACATAAACTTTATATAGCTGGTACTATCGAAGAAGCAAGTCTTAAAAAGGAAAAGTTATCAGTTAACCATGAAGTTATACAGAATGTTAATTCTGATATTAGTGCTCAAAATTTTGATGATATTATTTTCTAGTATAAATATAATAGTTACATTTGTTGTGTAATCAAAATCGCTCTTTGATAGAATGGACGAAGATAAAGAAGTTAAAGTTAATGATGCTGCTGTTGCTGTTAGTAATAGTGGTATTGAAAAACAACATGGTGTTCAACATTCTGTTGCTCCATATCAGCTTAATTATATGAGTGAAGCTGAAATTGCAAGTCTTGAAGTATTTATCAAACGTGTTATGCGTAGTGATAAATGTGGTATTAAGTCTGTTGAAGATGGTCTTGCTATTGCAATGAGAGCTAAAGACCTTAGACTTCCATTTTCTACTTGCATTGAACATATTCATGTAGTTCAAGGTAAAACAGGTGTTGATGTTCACATTATTAAGGCATTACTTGTCAAAGGCAGCGTGAGTTGGGAAAAAGTAGATAATTATCGCGCTCTGTACGAATATACAGATGGCTTTAATGCTTATGATGAAGATAAACTTCCATCTGACTGTATTAAGTGTCTTACTCCCAAAGAGGCACAAACTAAAAATGCAGAAGATAAAGACCATGAACATATATATGTTTATCCTGTTAAATATTATAAAGATTATAATGGTAATGTATATAAAGAATATCAACTTAATGGTAAGTTTGAAATAGCTACTAATACTGCTGAAGCTAAACAAATTGCTTCTACTGGTAAAGTTCCTGTTTATAGAATACCTGCTGTTCCTATTGATTATATTACTAGTTATCGTTTTTATCGTAAAATTGGAGAACGTAATATGGTTGCTACTGGTGAGTTTACTTATAAAGATGCTATTGTTGCTGGATGTTTTGAAAAAGATACTTATAAGAAATATCCTAAAATAATGATAAGTCATAGAGCATTTGTTTATGGTGCTCGTGAAATTGCTAATGATTTAATTATGGGCTGTTTAAGCACAGAAGAATTAAAGACTATGCAAGGTATTGATTTAAGTAATGAAGATATTATTGATATTACTGAAATTCAATAACATAAACAAACTAGAGAAATTATTATTAAACAAAACAGTCGTATGACTGATATTATTCACTTTTTAAATAATTATAATTATGAAAGATTTTAAGAAAGGTTTGAGTTTTGGTATGGGTATTGTTAATGCTGGTCAAAGAGCAATTAGTGAAGAACCTGAATTGGTAGTTGTTTCTACTCCCGGTAGTTTCCGTATGACTGCCCAAGTTTCTAAAGCTCTCGGCATTGCTCATGGTGAATATGTAATGTTCATTAATAACTGTGCAAATATTGATAATGCTATTATCAATAAAGTACCCGAAGTTGTTGCTTTCTGTGAAGAACAAGGTTTGGATATTGAATCTCCCGAAGCTGCTATGGCTGTTCATGCTGAATTTGATATTTGGGCTTTGGCTAAAGGTATTGCTGAATTAGACAAGAATGGTAATCCTTGCACTACTCGTGTTCGTATGACTAAGAATGATAAGATTAAGTATGTTAATACTTATTTCCAAGAAACTCTTGAAGGTGCTTTATCTTCTTCTAATGAAGAACTTAAAGCTGCTCTTGGTCGTGAAGGTATTACCGAAGATGAACAGAAAGAACTTTTGGTTAGCTGTATTCAAGGTGATGAAGTTGCTAAGATTAAAGGTTCTAAATGTGCTAATACTGCTGCTTTGTCTGGTATTGGTGTAACTCTTAACTTTACTGATTCTAATGTTTGGAAACAGTTGAAAGCTGATATGACTGATGAAGAAGCTACTTCTAAGAATCGTGTTTATACAGTAGATATTGATAACTTGCAAGAAGCTGTTGTTAATAACGGTCATAAAGATATTGTTGTTAAGATTGCAATGCTTACCGAATATAAAGATGAAGAACCTGTTCGTATCGGTAAGAAAGCTGAAAAAGAAGAAACTGCTGAATAATCAAATCTTCGTCCTAGAAATATAGTATCTTGAACATAGAGCTGCATTGTTAGTATTGCTAATAGTGCAGCTCTTATTTTATCTAATAATTCTTTTAATTACTTTAATTATGTCGACAGAAAAAGAAATTAAGAATGAAGCTACTGTTGTAGCAAGTGCTGAACAAACTGCTAATGCAGAAGTACAAACTCCTAAAAAACGTAGAGGTAGAGGTATTAATAATGATTTACGTGATGTAACTCGTAAAAAGTTTGATGAACGTACTGATTGTAATAAAGCTAATGGCTTGTTTATTGGTCATCTTGAAGATGTTAAAGTTGATTGGGCTACATTGAAAGATGATGTTCAAGGTATGCCTTCATTTGCTGGTATGAGTATTCCTTATCTTACATTTACTTTTGCTAGTAATCATGAAAATATCAATGAACGTCGTTATGTAACTCAACGTCTTCTTCCTGCTGAAAGTAATGTTGAAACTATTCCCGGTGGTAAAGGTGCTTGGAAAGTTGATAACATTTTCCGCTTTATGAAACATATATATAATGTATTTGTTCTTAAAGGTCGTGATTTAACAGAAGAGGAAATTGATGCTCTTACTTTGCCTTTTGAAGATTTTGATGAAAATATGCAGTATGTACCTGTTGAGGCTGAAGAAGTTATAGCTGGTTATAAGACTGTATTTGAAAATTATGTTAAGTTACTTAACAATAATGGTAAACCTGTTTATAATGATGCTAAAGGTAAACCTATTACTATTTGGATGAAGCTTCTTCGTTTCGTTAAGAATGATGGTAAATGGCGTGCTGTTGTTGGAAGTAAATCTTCATTTGGTGATTTAGGATTTCCTACATTTATCAATGATGGAGTTATTGAACTTTATAAAGAACAATCTGCTCCTAGTTTGCATATTGACCCTTATAAAGAAAGTATTGTTTATCAAAAATCTGCCGAACAAGCTAAACAGCCAAATGTTGCTATGCCTGGTGTAGGTGTAATGCCCGGTGTTCAAACTGCTGCTCCTATGAATCCTGTTAGTGGATTTAATGGCGGTGGAGATTTTAGTCCATTTGGTGGTGGTAATGATGCTGCTGGTGCTTTTGTTAATCCAACAGAAGATTTGCCATTTTAAAAAATTAAAGTTAGTTAAATAGTTGTATGTAAGAGGATTGGGTACTATTTTAGTACCTAGTCCTCTTTTTTTATATGTTCACGATAAAGGTCAAATTAGAAATATTATGAAAAGAAATATTAGTAATACTATTTTAACTAAAGATTATATTTTCTCTAAAGTTAGTCAAATTACTATTTTTAGCGCTTATACTGGAATTAGTGTTGAAGATATACAACATTGTATAGATACAGGAGAATTTATATCTAGTCCTTTTCGTGAAGATACTCATCCTAGTTTTGGTTTTAGATATGATAATAGGAATAAACTTAAAGGAAGAGATTTTGCTGGATATTGGTGGGGAGATTGTATAGATGCTGCTGCAACTGTACTCTCTGAAATTGTTCATAAGCAAATTGATATTTCTATTAAAAGTCAATTTCTATTTGTTCTTAAACATATTGCTTATACTTTTAGAAATATTATTTATGGACAAGATAAAGATGAAAACAACGATTATAATATTACTAGGGCTATTAGTAATGTACGTAATCATAAACCTATTATTGAACTTGTTACTCGTCCGTGGAATAATTTAGATGCTAAGTATTGGGGACAATTTGGTGTTAATCTTAATTTTCTTAATACTCATTTTGTTTATCCTGTTGACCAATTTTATATTAATCGTTCAACTAATCCTATTCCTAAATATTTTTACGATAAAGATAAAACAGATTTATGTTATGGTTACGTTCTTGGACAAGATAAAAGAGGAATAGTTAATGTTAAACTGTATTTTCCAAATAGGAATAAGAAAACTGAAGTTAAGTTTATAACTAATAGTAATACTATTGAAGGAGTTATTAATCTTGAATTAGATAATTATGACGTTATTATTATAACTAAATCTACTAAAGATAGATTAAGTCTTGAATGTTATCTAAAGAGTATTAATCATTCCATCCTCTACGGGGGGTCTACCCTTGAATCTAAGGCTATTGGTATTGTTAATATTCCACATGAAACTTATAAACTTCGTCAAATTGAATATGATTGGCTTCGTAGTAAACTTAATCGGAATGGTTTTCTTATTAGCCTTATGGATAATGATAGAACTGGTCTTATGGAAGCTGTGATTCTTAAGAATGATTATGATATTATACCTATTATTATTCCTAAAGAACTTGGCGTTAAAGATTTTGCAGAATTGAGAAGTAGTTATTCTACAAATGTTATTAATGAATTAACTCAACAAGTTGTTAAATATATAGAAGATAATTATGGAGAAGAAACTGAATTTACTTGGGATACGGAAGAAAGTAATACTTTGCCATACTAAAAGTTTAGCTGGTGTTACATATACGGTTATGCGTCCAATTACTGAAGAGGATGAACAAAATCTTGATAAATTTGAATATCTTGATATAGATAATAAACGTATTGATAAAAAAGATATTTATTGTTATGGAGAAATTAATCTATCTTCTAATGATGACGTTGAATATATCAAAAAGTTTAGCTTACTTGATACTGATAACGGTGGAACTGTTCATAGTAATTTTAATTATCAAGAAGGTTATGCTCTTGTTGAAGGAATAGCTAAAACTTATCCTACATTTGATATTGTTGAATGGTTTAAATATAATCATTGTCTTATAGGTAAACCAACTCGTATTATTATTTATAAATGTAAGAAAGAAAATCTATGATAATAAAAGGATATGAAGAAAAGCTAGACGATAGAGATATTAGATATATTAATTATGTTATTGATAAATCTACAATGGCTGATGCAATTGAATCTTATATTAAAGATTTAGATTGTACTACTATTTATCCTGATGGTTCTCGTCCTAGACAAACTATTAATTATGGTTATCGTATTACTCTTTCTAGTATTGAATATATTCTTGATAAAGCTTATCTTATTCTAGAACATCATCCAGAAAAAGCTCAAAGTTATATTGATTATCGTAATACTATTATTAAAAGAATTATTGATATACATGAAAAAAATCTTGATTTCGAGAGAAGAAACCCAGTACGATATTATAGTAAAGAACCAAGGAAACGCACTAGAAGTTCTAGCAGAGTTAATCAATCAAAAGATGTCTTTACAGGTAAACCCATTGATGTTAGCACTGGTATTGCAAAGGCTATTAAGCCTAAAAAGGAAACGATTGCTCAGCGTAAAGCTAAACTTCTAGGTGGTAAAGCTGTTAGTTTTGCATTTAATGGTTTAAAAATAAGTGAACATAATGAATAAACTTTATCGTAGAAATAACAATGGTGCGCCTACTGTTTGGTGGGCTGAACTTGACAGTGGTACTAATAGTATCACTGTTTTTTATGGTCTTGTTCGAGGTAATATTCGTAAAGAAGTTTATGCTGTGACTCAAAAAGATGGTCAAAAAGAACTTGAAAGTAGATATAATGATAAGATTAAACAAGGATATACATATCTTAATGAACTTTGTGATATGCAGGGTTTACCCCCCGTGGAGGATGAAGATAATGATACTCTATTTAATTTTCTAAATACTTATCTACCTAAAGACCTTAGTAATGGAAACAGTAATCTTTTACTTCCAATGCTTGCTAAAACGTATAATGGTAATGTTTGGAAAAAAGTCAGTTGTATGTATAGTCAGTATAAGATTAATGGTCTACGTTGTATTATTACTGCTTATACTCAAAATGATATGTTTAAACCTGTTAGGCTTCGTTTCCAAAGTCGTGAAGGTCTTACTTGGCATACTCTTGACTATCTTGAAGATTATTTGCTTGCTACTATTAATACAAATATTATCGACGATATGATTAATGGATTTGCAGCACTTGATGGTGAAGTTTATCTTCCGGGTTATACTGTTAATCAAATTAATCATTTTGTTAAAGATGCTAATTGTGTTGAAAATAAACTTCTTCAATTTTGGTGTTATGATATTATGATGGAGGGTAACCAAGCTCATAGAAATACATATCGTTATCATATTAAAATGCCTACTTGCTTTAATAATATTAAAGAACATTATAATAATAAAGAACGATTGATTATTCTTCCTAGCGGATATATTACTAATGATAATGAAGCTATTGACGCTAGAAATCATTTTATTAATCTAGGTTTTGAAGGTCTTATACTTCGTAATACCGAAACTGATTATCAATATGGTAGGCGTAGAGCTAATTATATGGAGAAGTTTAAAGATGCTGCTGAGGGAGATTTTATAATTCTTGATATTTATAAAGAAAAGAAACGTGATTTACCTATTCTTCTTTGTAAAAATGATATTAATAATGAAAAGTTTGAAACTCGTTTAAGCACTAGTCATATTGTTCAGCAAGAAGTTTTATTCGATTCTCAATCTTATATTGGTAGAACTGTTCATATAGAATATGGTGAACGAAGTGGCGTTGCTAGAGTTCCATTTCATATTAAAACTGTTGTTATAAATGGAGATACTAGATTATAATGTAATTAAGAATAATAATTTTGATAGAACTAAATCTTATTTTAGTTGTTATTATAAATCTATTATTCTATTTACTGATTATGATGCTAAAAGTTATAATTTTGCTGTTAGATATAATGACATAACTAAAAGTAATGAACTTTATGTGATTTTATATAATGATGATAAAGTTAATAATAGTATTCCTGTTGTTCGAGATGCTAATACTGGATTTAAATTATATATTCCTAATAGAGTTATTAGACTTCTTGATACAAGACTACGTAATACTTTTGTTATGTCTAAAGATGATTTTAATATTAATGTTAAATTTGTAGAAGAACGTAATGGTTTTTGTATTATTTATCATATAGATATTGAATAAGGTGAAGCCTAGTACATAATATAGTGTGCTAGGCTTTTCTATTTGTTAGAGGTCTAAAACTATACAGAACACGCTCGTATATATGATTCTTTTTGCCTATATTCAATTTTATATATCAGAATGATTAATCTATCACGATAAGATTTGCGTGTCATGTTGAGCCTTAAAATGCGTCATTCTCACTATGATATTTAACATTAAATTCAGCATCATTATTACTAGTAAATTCCTATTATATTTTTATATTTGTCTTGATAAACAAAAACAAATTATTATGAGTATTAATAAAGTTACTATTGTTGGTATTAAAGGATTTAAAGGAAGTGGTAAAGATACAGTTGCTTCTATGATTAGTTATATTCTTCATGATGGTATTATGAAAGCTAGTTATGATACTTGGCTTCTTTATCATAAAAATGATTTTATCGAAAATGATGAAATAATTATTCATTTTGCTGATAAACTTAAAGATGATATTGCTGCATTTTGTGGTATTGACCGTAAGCTTCTAGATAGGCAAGATATTAAAGAAGAAAATTATTATAATTTTAAAACTGGTATTGTTTCTACTAATATCAAAGATACAGATAGAGTTATTAATAATATAGGGGACTTTAATTATGATAATTTATCTTCACTTCTTTCTTTAAATAATAATATTTCTATTAAAATTAGAGTTCTTCTCCAATATTATGGTACTAATGTTATTAGAAATCATTTTTGGCATAATGCTTTTGTTCATTATACTATTAATAAAGCATTTGATATTAGAAATAAACTAGGTCAATGTATTATTGCTGATGCTAGATTTGATAATGAATGTAATGTTATTAAAGTATGTGGTGGAAAAATAATAAGAGTAGATAGAAGAGTTAATAATGATAATCATGAAAGTGAACAAATAAAAATTTGTGATGATGATTATGTTATTGATAATACTGGTACTCTTGTTGGTCTTTTCTATAAAGTTCTTAAATTTGTAACTGATTATATGGTATGAAATTACATCCTATTTTTGGTATAAATGCTCTTGCTAGAGTTTGTATATGTTGTGGTAAAGTTATTGGTTATACTCCACTTGGAAATTCTGTTGAAGAAGATGCTAGTAAGAGTAAACAAATAGCTGAGGCTATTGTATGTAAAGAATGTATAGATAAGCTTGATAGTGAAACTTGTTTTATAGCTTGTGACATGGATAAAGATAATTATATAACTGCTACTTATGATACTTTATGGATTAGAAATAAAGGTCTTAAAGAGTTTTTTAAAGAGCTTGATTCCATACAACCTATTAATGTTATACCTAAAGAACATTTTTATAGTATATTTGGAAATGTAGTTAAAGATTTTTATAATAATCAAGAAGATGAAAATAATTGAACCTAAAGTTGAACTTTGGCAACAAGGAAATAATGCTAAAGCTCATGTTGCTAGATGCGCAAGAGTTTGTTATGGTAGAGAAACAGGTAATGATGAAGCTACTATTAAACGACTTATTAATGATAAACATTGGAGTATGTTTCGTCATGAAACTTATTATATAATAGCTAATGATAGTGATAAAACTTTAGAAACTATTGTTATTAATTATGCTAATACTATTGGTTTTAGTTATCATTATGAAAAACATATTTATTATATAACTGTCAATGGTAATTGGGTTTTAGACCATAAAACACAATTTGGTTATCTATCTAAATATATTGTTACTATTGAAGATTTTTGTAATACTGAAATAGGATTTCATATGATGAGATATACTTTTTGTGTTGATACACAAATTAGTACTTCTCGTGAATTAAACCGCGTTAGTCCTAATAGTATTGCTGAAAAATCAACTAGATATGTTTATGAAGATGGAAGTATTTGTAGACCTCATTGGATAAGCAAAGAAGAAGCTGAATTATTTAATAATGATAATAATATTATTTTAAATGAAGCTATAAATGCTGATTTAAATGAAGCTATAAATGTTTATCTTAATGGATGTAAAAGAGATTTTGAAGAATATAAAATTCTTGTAGATAAATATAAAATCCGTCGTCAAGATGCTCGTGGTAAACTTCCTCTTGATACTGCTACTAGATGTATTTATACATATTCCGTAAGAGAATGGCGTCATATTATTGATTTACGTTATTATGGTACTACAGGTACTCCTCATCCTAATTGTATTATTATAGCTGGTATGATTAGAAATAATTTAATGGAACTTGGATATGACTTCAGAGATTGATAAACTTAAACATTTTCATATTAAAGATTATAGTGGTATTTATTTTACTGATGAGTTAAATGCCGGTGAAGAATTTCTTTATACTACAATTGGAATTAAAGATGATAAAGAAGTAACATTTCTATGTAAATATATTAAAAATAAACATATTGAGGCTTGTCCTAATTGTGCATTTAATAACTATTTTTGTCATGGTATTTTATGTAATATTGTTGTTCTTAAAGTAGTTAAAGATGAAGAAATGAGAAATAATAAATAAATTATTAACTATTTAAATATTAAAGTTATGAGAAGAAGATTTTATGGTTTTAATAACCGTTTTAGAACTACTAAAAAATACAGAAGCTATTGTATTTGAAAATGGTGGATTTGTTGGTAATCTTGGTTTAGTAAAAAAAACTATGGAAGAAATATACTGAAGCTATTTATAAATATAGAACTAATACAGGTAAAATGACTGCTAGTGATTATACTCATTTATTTGGTTATTTAAATCCTTATTATCGTTCTGCTTATAATATACCTAAACGTAGAAAATAATGGCAAATATTTATAATATTACTGCTGAACTTGAGGATATATTTCTTGAGTTAGAAGAAAATGGAGGTGAATTAACTCCTGAACTTGAAGAACGCCTTGCTATTACACAAGATAATCTTAAATCTAAACTTGATGGTTATCGTAAAGCATACACTGTACTTAATCTTGAAGCTGAATCTTGTAAAAAGGAAGAGCAACGATTAGCTGTTCTTCGTAAAACTAAAGAAAACAATGCTGAAAGACTTAAAGGAGTTATGCTTGATGCTGTTATTGCTTATGGAGATTTAGGTAAGTCTGGTAACAAAGTTATTAATTTAGTTGATAGTAAACTCTATACTAAGAATAGTAAATGTGTTGAGATTGATGAAAATCTTAATCAAATATTTATTGATTTAGTTCTTGAACATTTACAATCTCTTTGGGATAATGATATGATTGATAGTAATTTCTCATTTAGTAGAGATGTGCTTCTTGAACAAATTAATGATAAATTTACTGAAAGATATCCTGAACAATCTGCTAGACTTAGAGAAGAAACTGGGGGTTATTTTACTCTTGATGATTTAGATTGTATTAAAGTTAAATTTGAAATTGAAAAACCTATTGGTGATTTAGCTAATAAAATTAATTTTGATTTACTTAATACTTTCTTTAATCATCAACATGAAATGACTAGAAGTAGCAGTGTTAATAAAACTACTATGAAGAATATTCTTAATGATGGTAGAGATATTAGTATAGCTAAACTTGTTGAAAATACTAGTCTTATTATTAAATAATTTGGTTATACTCCCCCGTAGAGGACAGAATTAAGTTCATCCTCCACGGGGAGTCAACACTACTAATCTTGCTAATTATGGAACTGGAAGAAAAAGTAAAAGAATTAATAAAATGGTATATGGATACTTACGGTGTTAATAAAGACCAAGCTGTTAGAGATATTGAAAGTGTTATATTACGTATAAGTCATAAATAATATGTATAAAGTAAAAGGTAAACCTTGGGCTTATTCTGGTGCTATTGATGTATCAGATTGTGCTACTGCTAAAGAAATTATGCTTAAAGCTGGACTTAATTTTAATGTAGCTAAATGTGAACTAGTTGGTAAAATGCCTATTAAACTTACTGGAACTGATGAAGAACTTGACCGAATTATTAAAGAACAAAAAGAAGGCGCTCATGTTTTTGGTACTGACATTTATCGTAAGTGTGATAACGCCTTTGCTACCTATCGTACTGATTACAATATTCCTTTAGGTGTTGTTAAAAGTAAATATACTATTGTACAAAATAATGATGCTTTTAATTTCTTTGATGACGCTATTGGTAAAAATTCTGCTATTTGGCAAACTGCTGGATTTTGGGGAAATGGTGAAAAAATATTTGTAAGTGCTAAACTTCCTAATAATATTCTTGTTAAAGGTGACCCTGTTGAAAATTATCTAGTATTTACTAATACTCATGATGGTAGTGGTGGAGTTAAGATTTTATTTACTCCTATTAGAGTTATTTGTCAAAATACTCTTAATGCTGCTATTCGTACTAGTAGTAATTATGTTAGTTTTCGACATACAACTAGTGTTCATAATAAGATTTCTGTTGCACAAGAAATACTTGGAATTAGTAAAATTAAATCTGAAGAATTTGGTCAATATTGTAATTTACTTGCTAATATTAAAGTTACTGATGAAGATGTAATTCAATTTATTGGAGAAAATCTTCTTACTAGTGATGAAGTTCAACGTCTAAAAGATACAGGACATACTATTAAAGATATTGCTTATCGTAGTGGTTTAGCTTTAACTGATAGTAAAATAAGTAGTAGAAAAATGAATGTTATTTCTGATACTTATAGTTATTATTTTGATGGTCCCGGTCAAAGAGATATTCTTGGTACAGCTTGGGGTGCAGTTAATGCTATTAGTGGATATTATTCTAATATAGATAATATTGAAGGTACTAAGCGATTTGATAGTATTTGCTATGGTGATAAATCAAGAAAAATAGAAAATGCTTTTGCACTTGCAGAAGCTCTTTAATTTAATAATTTAATTGTATATGGAAGTAAAAGTATTTAAACTGAAAGAGATTAAACTTCTTAGTGGAGATGTTGTAAATGTAGAACAGTATTGTAATGTTCAACCTATTCTGCCTGCTTATGGTAAAGAAGGTGATGCTTGTATGGATGTTTATCCTATTCATTGTGAATATGATAAAGATAAAGATAGATTTATCTATCATACAGGTTTAGCATTTAATATTGGAGATGATGCTAATGGTGAACCTAATGAAATGTCTTTACGTCCTAGAAGTAATCTTACTAAATCTGACTTTTATATGCCTAATGCTCCTGGTACTCTTGATTGGGGTTATCGTGGAGAACTTCTTATTATTTTTAAGAATCGTACTTCTAGAGATTTAGTTCATGCTGTATCTACTCTTGTTAAAGTAGTTGATAAACTTAGAGAACATATGCATTTACCGGATAGTATGGTTGGCAATTCTAGACTTAAACTTAATAATGTTAGAACTACAATGACTAACATACTTGCTAAAGTTTCTACTCCACCATATAATTGTGATGGTAAAGATAGATGTTGTCAATTAATTATTAATAGTGCTGAAAGAATTAATTGGAAAGAAGTTGAATCTATTGAAGAATTAGGAGAAAGTGAACGTGGAAACAAAGGATTTGGAGAAGGAACCGGTGGAGCAGCTAAAGCTTAAAGTTGGTGCTCGTTATATTCATAATAAAACGTCTAATGAATATATAATTATTAGTATTACTAAAATGAAACATCCAGATACAGGTGAATGGATTCCTGCTGTTATTTATAAAGTTGATGGACTTGAACCTTTATGGTGTAGAAGTGTTGAAAGTTTTAAAAGTCATTTTAGTGATGCTAAAGTTGAAAGTAATGAAGTTTATCTATGAAAAAGTTAATCTTGTTCTATTTACCTGATTGCAATGTTAGTAAACTTTTTGAAGAAAGGCTTCATAAAGCTCTTGCTCTTCCTGAGTTTGCCGGTAGGTTTAATCTTATTAGGCATAATCTATATACTGATATTGGTAGACAAGAAGCACGCAGTATTGGTATTAGTGATGCTCCTACTGCTTATTGTAATGGTGATATTCTACATGGTGTGCAAAGCGATTACACTATTAGGAAATATCTTCGCAAGCTGCTAGGACAGTCATAGATATGATTCTTTTGCCCTACATTGAATTTTAATTGTTATTGTGATTAATCTATCATAATATGAATATCATTCAATGTAGGGCTTTAAAATAGCTAATTTTATAAATTCTCATTATATTATACGAATACTATGGTTAAAATTGAATTTTATTATAAAAGTGCTGATAAAGATAAAACAGAAGCTATGAGAGAAGCTATTGATATAGCTTTATTTGGTACTAATGTTCAATGTAATTTTAAAAATCTTCCTGACCATCTTATTCTTGAAGATATGATACTTGAAAAGGCTGTTGCTGGTAAGAATATTACTGAATATCCTACTTGTATTATATATCGAGATGATACAGAATATAAACGATATAGTAATTCTGTTACTTGGGAAGAACTTCGTAATGATATTAATTATCTTACTGGAGATGAACCTACAAGACAAACAAATAATATATTTGTTGAAGCGTTTATTGATGAACATGATTGTATAACTCGTGCTAAGTGTGCCGACGCTATTGCTTGGATGTGGAAATATCAAAATACTAAAGTAGAATATATTCAAACTAATGTTGATAATACGAATAAGTTTGCTGTTGTAATTAAAGATAGTTGGAGAACATATGCTACTTATGTATATTCTGATAGTCTTACTACTGAAATGATTAAGAATACTCTTCTTATAGTTCCTAATACTATTAAAGAAGCTGTTAAAAATAATGCTATTGTGTTATGATACGTATTGATTGTTTTACTAGAAATGGATGTGATGCTTGTAAAATTGCAATTAAGAATATAACTGAAGCTATTAATGAAGCTAATTGCGATATTACTTTAAATATTAGAAATACAAGTCTTGATGATATTTTAAGAAAAGAAATTAATAAATTTCCTACTACTGTTATAATTAAAGTTGATAATGATTATAATAGAAAAGAGTTAGCTAGACTTGAAGGAAGTTTTCCTAGTGATTATATTAAAGATATTATTAACAAACTTGAAAAAGAATAAACTATGACAGTTAAAGAACTTATTGATAAACTTCAACAATTTGATGAAGATAAAATTTGGGAAGGTCTTGGGTTTGTTCTTCAATGGGCTAAGTATGGACTAAAGAAGTAAATAGTATTAATGCTAATGGTTTATATGTTATACGTAAAGCTGGCTCTATTAGAGCTGGCTTTATTAAATTTGATGATTAGCTTGGAACCGCTACGAGTGCTACGCACTCTTCGCTATACTCCCCGTAGAGGATGGAATGGTAATTATGCTAGTAATATTAGTATAGTTATTAATGATAATAATTATATTGATTGAATGAATACTAGTCTATTCCATCCTCTACGGGGAGTTGAGCGTAGCGAAGCGGAGCGTTCTACTAATCCTTAAACTTATAGTCGTTGGCATGACTGAACCTCGGTAGCTAAGCTAGTCTTACTACTGAGGTTTATTTTTATCTTATTGTTAAACTTAAATATATTATAATTATGGTTGCATTTATTGTTCTTCTTGGAATTATATTTGGTGGTGTTAAACTATTGGCTATTGCTAATAATATTAGTGATAATGAAGCTATGGATAAGTATAGTGGAAAACTATTTGTTGTTGGTATTATAGTTTTTATTATTCTTATGTGTGTTATTGGTAATAATGATGATGGTTTTAATTAAGATAAAAGAAAAGGGGCTTGTCTAGGTAGTGATACCATAGGCAAGCCCTTATTTTTTACTAGATTCAAGTCCAGCTTATTCAAATATATCTTTAGCTATATCTTTATAAGGTATAATACTAAGTATATTTTCATCAAGTTTATAATAACTATTATTATTAGGTAAATCAAGAACTCGATTAATACTACGAACAACAGGTATATTACGAACAGCCATAACTTCAAACTTATTCATACCTTTATATCTACCAGTAGTATATTCCTCAGTAAAATCTTCTTCAATAAGGAATCTAGCAGCCATAGCAGTAGTACCAATTAAGTCATTAATAGTTTGTCCAATAGCAACAGGACTAGACCATAACTTTTTACCTTCAGCATAAGCACCAAATGGAGTAAATGAAGCAGCTTCAGAAGCAAGACGGTCAGCGTGATAAAGCATAAGATTATAAATAATACCTTCATCATCATCACCTCCCATACCAGTTATAGCAATTGCTCCAATAATAGCAGCACCTACATAAAGTAAATCACCCAAATTACGTCTAATATTTGCTTTTTCATGTTCAGGAAGAAGTTCATAATTAAGTTTGAAATTAACAGCAAATGAAAGTAAATTCTTACCATAAATTTGAAATGCTTTAAGAGCATCACTTACATTATTAATTTCTCCTATGTTAGTTTCTTTAAATGGAATAGTCAAATAATCATAAAGACTAGTATAACTACCTTTTTCAACAGTACCTAGAGTTTCATTATAATAACCATTCCAACGATAACGTTTCTTAAAACCAGGATAAAGATGTTTATGATATTGCATAACCATACCACCCCACCAATGTTGTTCAATATTAGCAGAACCAAGTTTATCATAAACACCATGAACTTTTTTATTTACTTCACGAACTTTATCAATAAATTTAGCATATTCTTTAAGAGTAAGTTTGCTATCAGGTTTTATTTGAGCAATTCCATCTTTAAGTTCAAATTGATTATAAATATCTGGAAGTTCAGCAAACTCTTTATCAATATTCTTAATAAGTTCTTTACGTTTAGCTATATATTCTCTTTGTTGTTCTTCATTAAGATAAGTCTTAACAAAATCGAATATAGAATTAGCTTTAAATAGATTATATTTAGCTCGTTTTTTATTATCAGCTTTAGCATCATCCATGAACTTATTGAATTGTTCAAGAAGAGTTTGGCTCTCCCATCCACGAGGAGTATTTATTACAGACATAAGAGCATCTTGTTCAGCTTTACGATGATACATTTCTTTACTCATTATATCATAACCACCTCTACCATTATCAACAAGTCTATGAGATTTAAGCATAGCAAATAGCATAACATTTTGCATATAATGTTCACCAACAGATTGAGGACTAAATAGTAATCCACGAACTCTACGAATATTTTCTTTAAGACCTTCAGCAGTGCTAACTTCAGTTACTCTATCAAAATCAACTACATGACTAAGTTTAATAATAGCATCTTGAAGTGTACTACTATTTTCACTATACATATTAGCCATATAACTAACAGTTCCTTTAATCCATTCAGATTTACCAGCTTCCCAATCCTTAAGATTAATATATTCACCAGCAGCTCGTTCCATAAATATATTACTAGAACCAGTAAGAACGTTAGCAATACCACCAGTAATATTCATCATCATATATTTACTACCAGCAATATTTTGAGCAAGAGAACCTAGTTTAACTAGATTAGGAGTTTTATTATCCTTATATTGTTCAAATACAAGACGACGTATAAAACTTCTAAGATGTGCACTAGTTCTAGTTTGTTTTTCTTGTTTATATTCAATTTCACCACCAGCACTAGCTTCTCTATTCTCAGTTATACTACCTTTATAATTTATATCATAAGCAGTATTACTAGTAATAATTTGGTCAGCAGTATAAAGAAGATTTTTAACTGTTTTAATAGCATTATATCTATTACTTTCAATTAAGAAACTATTAAATACTTCTTCCCAATTACAATTAAGAATATCATTATGAATTTTATTATTCTTTTCAATAATTTCATCTCTAGCTTTAATAGAAGCAGCTTTACGTTTACTAAATTCTTCATCACTTTCATCAGGTTCTTTAAATTTAGGTATAGTAGGCAACTGTTGAGTATCTTTATTAACTAATTGAATTAATCTAGGATTAGGAATATCATAATCTTTATCAAAAGTTAAATCTTCATTATTTCTCCAATTAGTATTATTAGGAACATTGGCTGTCCAACCAAGAAAACTAAGAGCTTGCTCAAAGTAATCTTTAACAGTCATATCTTTAGACTTAGGTAAAGCTGGAAGATAACCCATATCAACATATCTCTTATTACTATTAGTAAAACAATACTTTTTCATAAGTTCATTTATTTTATTCATAAGTTCAAGTTGATATTCATTAAGATTAGTATAATTAGTATTATCATATCCTGTTCCTACTTTGTACTTATTAACAAAACTACTATATTCTGGATTAACAAGTTCTTCTTTAGGAGTAATATGCATTTGATTAATACGTGGTTCATAATTACCAACAACAGCTGAACCATCATCTTTAATCATTTGCATAGTAGTCCAAATACGAATAGGTTTAATAGTACGAGTATATGGGTCAAAATAATGATTATCTCTATACCATTGTTTATATTCAACACTATCAATACCATATTTGTCAAGAACTTCTCTTTCTTTCATATAATAATATTGAGTAGTAGTTTCTCTAGTTCTTTTTTGAAGAATATTAATTGCAGCAGTTCTATCAATATCAGTCCATTTATCTAAATCTTTAGGTTTAATAATACCATAAATAGTTCGATTAGGTCTTTCTGCAATAGTTCCATTTTCTTCAACTTGTTCACTAAATACTTCTAACCACTTATCATAATACTTTTTACCTTTAGCAAAAGCTCTATTTTTATCAAGTTCATATTGTTTCCAATTATAAGTAACATCACATTCACTTTCAATAAATTCAGCAACACGTTTTGCTTTAGCTTTATCAGTACTCTTTTCACCTCTAGTAATTTCATTAAATACTTCAAAACCAGTCTTGAGTTGTTCTAAATCTTCTTGACTAATATCAGCAGTATTAAGAGTTCTAGTAGCATTATCAAAATATTTTTCAAGTATTTTATTAATAGCTTCTCCTACATTAATTTCTTCTTCGCTCTTAGATTTATTACCTGTAAGATAATTATAGAAATCAGCACGATAAATTCTAAGTTCATCTTCAGTAGAACGAATAATACCAACATAAGGCATACCATTACCTTTAGTATATTTATATTTTCTAACTGTTTCAGCTTTTATGAGAGCGGCACGTTCTTCAGGTATTTTACGTCCATCAACTACGTTAAATTCATCTTTAGCTTGAAATTCTTTAATAGCAAGATTAAGAACACTATTACCTTTATTAGCATCTTTAAGTTCTTCAAACGCCCAATTTAAATCTTCTATATCTTTAATATCAAGAATATATCTAGTATTCTTACGAATCCATTCTTTAGCTTCACGATATTCAGGAACTTTCATAAGTTCTTCCATACTAATAAGAAGATTACCATTAGCATCACGTTGACTTTCATATTTACTAATAATAGAAAGTTGTTCTTTAAGTTTAGAATCAAATCCTTCTTTAGCTTGCTTATCATAGAACATTTCTTTAATTTTACGAATATTAGTTTGATAAGCACGAAGTCTTTCAGCTACATTTAAATCATGACCAATTTTTTTATTACCATCTTCATCATAAAGACTAGTAAGGCTATCCATTTGAGCATAGATACGTCCAAGTTCTTCATCTTGACTTTGCGTAGTAACATTATCAGTCGCTTGACTTAAAATATCTCGTATTCTGCCATTAAGTCTTTTATATTCAGCAAATTCTTTAGGAATACCATCATCTCCTTTTTTAAGTCCTAATAAACTTCTTTCAAGATTTATAATATAAGTAGAATATTCAATAGTAACATTATTACCATCTTCATCTTGAACTGTAATTGGTTTAAGCTGATGAATAGTAGTCATATCAATAAATTTAGCTTTATTAGATAAAGCAATAAGATGTTCAACACTATTTATACCAAATTTTTGTTCAGCTTCAATAGCAGCATCTCTATATTTCTTCATCTTTTCTTCCCAAACAGGATTATTAGGTTGAATTAATCTACCATCATCATCAATAATACTATCAAGACTAACAGATTTACCATCTTTAGCAGCTCTAGATTTAAGTTCTTTAAGATAATTTCTAAAGTCATTAGATTCTTTAATACCATTAAGACGACCTTCTTCAACAGTACCCATTACATCTTTAAGTATATTCTGCAATACAAAGTTACGATTAGCACGAATATCTTGTATCCAATAATCCATAAATCCAGTATCACCATAAGCATCAAATTCTTTCATAAGACCACTTAGATAATTAGGATTAGTAGTACGTAATTGAATCCATCTTTCAAACCAATCTTTTCTAGCAGAATGTACAGTAGTATTAGAATCAACTTGATTAACTAATTTTTGAATCTTTCTAATATTCTCTTTAGTTTTATCATCAAGATTTGTACTATCAATATCAATTTCGCTAATAAGTTTGTATTTATTCTTAAACGTATTAGCACTAAGAATAACATTTAAGAAACGATTTTGAAGTTGTTCATCTTTAAGAACTTTACCAATAACATCTTTATCGTTAATAGGTTTATCAATACCGTCAATTTTAATAAAACGATTAATATCATTAAGAATATTATTAGCTTCAACATCTATATAATTAGCTATAACCGATAATGAAAATTCAGAATTATCAGAAAGACTACTACTATCTAGATAATTAATTTCAGCATTATTAAGAGCGTTTAATACATTTTGAGCAGTAGGCTGACCATGACGAACTGCACGTGAAATAACTAAACTAGCATTTTTAGCAAATCTACCAATAGGAGTTTGGTCATCAACACTACTATATCTATCATTATCATTTATAACTCTATCTATTTCATTTTGATTAATTTCAATAAATAAACCAAGTTTACTATCTTCAATATTAGGATACTTAGCTTTATATTGTTTTAAATCATTATTCATATTAACAGCAGTAGTACCATTAATATTAAGATAAAGTTTATTATTAATAGTATATATAGTATTATTTTCAAAAGGAGTATTCATAAAAGGTTGAAAATACTCATTAGATATATATTTACTATATAGTTCAGGAGCTTCTTTATATTCTTTATTTACAGCTTCATTAATATTATCTTTAATACTATCAATAAAATTATCTCTTTTTTCTTGTTGAGTAAGACCATCATAAAGGAGAACAGCTAATGGTTTATGAATATTATTATTAGCTATAATACTAGGCTCAATACTATTATAAGTTTCAAATGATTCAAGTCTATCAATAGGATAATAAGCTAAAGTTTCATCATAAGTTCCTTTAATATATAAATTTCTATTAATTCTAATAACATTAACAGCATCTCCATTTCTTATTATTCCTACATTATCAAGATTTTCTTGACCATTAAAAGTAATAATACCACTTCTTTTTAGACTATAATTAATTTTATTATTAGTAAGTCTTTTAAATGTATAACTAGGACAATTGAAACTATTATAATTCTTACGAATAAAACCAATTATATCTTCAACATTATCTTTATCAATAAAACCATAGTTATTAATGCTTTTCATAGCTATATCTCCAATAGCTATTCCGCCCTCACTCAACCCTCTAAGGGGAGTATTACTTATAAGTCTACTAATATTTCTAGTTCTAAATTTATGACCTTCAACAATAAAAGCATATTTAACTAAATCAAGAGCTGTAAGTTTAATGAAAGGATTAGGATGATTCCAAGCTCTATCAAATAATCTATGAGCTTCATCATTAGTAATATCACCTTGTATGTAATTAATATATTGAATATTTACATTACGGCGATTACTTCTTTCGTCATTAGCAACTATTTCAATATGTTCAAATATACTACCATCTTGACTAAAATTACGTTTAATCCAATCAACTTTCTGAGCAGGAGTAAGTTTAGCAAATACATCAATTTCAGTTTGTGTAGGCTCAAATATATTTTTAACTACAACATCATCAGTTTTAATATTAACTAATGTACCACTTACTCGTCCAACTTCTAAAGCTCTAGATTGACCAGTACCATATTCTTTAATATATTTAGGATGAACAAAATCACCATTAACAACAGTAATAGGTAAATTAAGATAAGAACTACCATTATTACCTACTTCTAGTTTATTAATAAGATAATCTTTATAGTCATTATATAACTTTTCAATCATTATTCCACCTTTAGTCCATTCTGCTATTCTATATACATAATCAATAAATACAGGATTAGCAGTTTCAAATACTTGTTGAGTAGCTTTAACACTAAGAGCAGTACTCATTTGTAAAAATGCAGCTAAACTAGGATAACTACTTTTAGATATATCTGATTTAATAAACGCATCTATACCACCACTAATATCAGGAAATACACTCTCTAATAGCAAGGTTTGACCCCCCGTAGAGGATGGAGCATAAATATTACTATTTTCAATAACAGTTCTAGCATCTCTAAATACTTTATCACTAGCATAAAAACTTTGTTTAGCACCATATTTATCAGCACTAAGAATATTAAGATTATTACTTATATCCTGTCCGATTGAGTTTAACCGATTGAATTGTGCTAGAACATAAAGGTCAAATAAAGCCTGCTGAACGCCATTCATTTCCCCTCTAAGACGAGATTTATATGCGTCTGATGAAAATATAAGGTCAGGTGATGAAAATGCGTCAGAAACGCTTAAATTGAATATTTTCTTGAAAGTTTCACCATAACTTTTATCAATAGTTTCAATTAGCTTTTTACGTCCAGCAAAATTAACTTTTTCACCAAAACCAAGACTATGAGCAACTTCTCTAATAGCTTCAGTAAGCGGATTTTTAGTGCCTTCCGCAAGAACACTATTAGTTTCTTTCCATTTACGAACTAGTATGTCAATAGCAGGTTGCCACATAAATCCAATAGCAGTATCATAATTACTTCCAAAATCAACAATAGTTTTAAAAGCATTAAACGTATAAGTATTTTCATTATGTATAGCTCCCTCTTTCATAACATCGAGAATATGAGCAGTAGTCTGAGAACTATAAGGATTAATCAAATAACCATCAACATTCTTATCATCTCCAGACCAACCAAAATTTTTATGAGTAATACGAATATGTTTATTACCAATAGTTTCAACATTTTCTTTACCATATCTATTAACAGCTTCTTGCTCACTAATCACATCAGTAGTGTACATAACTTTAATACCTTCACTATGATTAGCTTTAGTAACATTACCAATACTCATAAAAGTATCTCGATTAACACTGATACCTTTAAGTTTAATACCAGAAGTAGCAGCATCAAACCAATCAAGTTGAGTAAAGAAATCACTAGGAGCAACAGTTGTTTTATTAGCACCAACTATTTCTGCATAAGTTTCATTAACTTCTTTGACATTTTCAAAATTAGAAGTAGTAGTATTTTCTTCAAATGCAGCAGGATTATTAAGTATATCAATAAATGATTGAATAATAGCATTAGTTCTAGCAGCTTGACTACTTGTATCCTCCACGGGGAGTTTCAAGTATGATTCGTAAGACTTAAGCCCACCATCATTAGCAATTTTTTCAACAACTTTAAGATTTCCATTATAACCTTCAAGAGTAGCATTAATAGCATCTTCGCTATTTTTTAAAGAAGCTCTAATATTACCTTGTTTATTATAAGTCTTACCAAGAATTTTACGACTAGCTTTATCTACATTATCTTTAACATAATTAATATATCCTACTTCATCTTTAGTATATCTAGCATGAGTAATTTCAGTTGGAATACCTTTAACAAGATTAAATGTTTTAGACATACCATAAACACTATCAACGTCAAAGTCAGAACCAGTTTGAGTAACCCATTCATCAGGAACAACAACAGTACTACCATAAGCATCTGGAAGAAACTCTTTAACATACATAATACATATAGATTGCTTACCTTCAGTAGGAATACGATAACCAATCATAGTACGTAAGCTATCAGGAACTTGTTCAATATTTAATCCTTTAAGTTTACTACTCCATCTAGGAAGTTTAATTTCAGTATAATAAACAGGAGTGCCATCAATCTCTCCAATCTTTTTATATTGAAGTTTACTATCTGTTTGAGTTTGTTTATCAACTTTAAAACCAAAATCAGATAACTGAGCAGCATGCCAACCACTAATAAGTTGTCTAGTAATATTAGTATTAAAATAACTATTAGCAATACTTTCAAGTTTACTATTAATATTAGATAAGAATAAAGGAAGATTATTAAATCCAGCACTATCTAAATCAAAAAATTCAAGAAGAGCTTTTTCAACTCCTTGTTGTTGAGCATTTTCTTTAAATCTATCAAAAAATACAAAACGATTAAGATTTTTAATAGTACCATTAGAATTTAAATCAATATGACCATTATCATCTAATCCAATACCAAGTTCAGCACAAGTTTTTTCAAAACTATTTCTAATATTAGCTACATAATTATTAAATACTTTATCTTTAAGTTCATTAAGTTCAGTTCGATTAGGAAGATTATCAAGCATTTTCTTCATAATCTGAATAGCAGCTTTATTACTAGCATCAACCATATGTTGAGGAACTTCTTGCTGGCGATAAAGATAATTATAACTAAATAATTCAGAATTATAAAATATATTATTATCAAATTCTTTAAGTGCTTCATCAGTTAAAACACCATCGTTATTCCAAAGTGTCATTCTATTATGTTGTGCAACTTTAACAGTTTCAACAGTATTAATTTGATGAATACCTCTATTAGTCATTATATTATAAACTTTTTCAAGTTCTGTTCCTTTAATAAGTTTAGGAATAAGAACAAACTCAGCGTTCTTTACTTGTCTAGGAACTTCAATACCAACAGTAGTATCATAATATAAATCATAATAGAAATTCTTTTGAATTTGAACTTTATTAGCAAATTTAGTCCAATCAATTTTATCTATTGGACTATCATCTGTAAGACTTTGAATAAATCCAGCATATTTATCTAATTCACCAGCAGCAGTAATACGACGAATCCATTCCTCAAGAGTAATATAAGATTGAGCATCATTAGCATTAACACCGCCTTTAAATGGTTCTAATATTCGTTCTCTATCTTTTTTATCAAGTCCAGCTTTTTTAAGTTGATTATCAAGTCTATCAATAACAACTTTATCAGAAGCTTTAAAAGTATTATAAATAGTAACACCTCTAAATTTATCTTGAAGAACTACTTTTTTACGTTTAGTAACTCCATTAACAGTATAAGGAACAGTAACAGCATTACCTTTAATAGTTACATCATATAAATCAGTAGCTATATCTAAATCATTTTTAGTAAAATCAGTATTACCAAAAGGATTACCACTAGCTTGTACTTCTTTAATACGTTTTAGAATAGCTTGACCATTCTTATAAAAACTTTGGTCACCACCATACATATCGTACATACTATCTCTAACAAGATAATCATTAACTAGAAATTCAGCTAAAGATTCATTATTAATCCTATCATCAATAAATGTACCATATTTATTTTTAAGTTCTTTATAACCATTAGTTATATATTCATTTAGCCAATCAGCAACAGTATCTTCAAGAGCAATACGTTGTTCTCCATTAAGAACTACTTGATTATTAACATAGCTAAGTCCGCGTGTAGACCCCCCGTAGAGGATGTCAATAGTCTTACCATATCCAATTAGTTCATTAAACGCTCCATTATTATTAGGAGTAATTTTACTAACTAAACGTTTAAAACTAAATACTCTACCAGCTAAAACTTTGTGTCCATCTTTAGTAGTAAATACATTACCTTTTCCATCTTTATGGTATTGATTATAAAAATGTTCAGGTTTATTATTATAAGTATCACTAAATTCAAAATCTCCATTAGTTAAAATAGGATTACCATTAGCATTAGTTTTAAACATTACATTAACAGCTTGAGCCATATTAGTAAGTTCTTGAATAACTATATTATAATACTGTTTAAATAATGGATGTTCTCTATTTATAATTTTAGTTCCATCTTCTAGTTGACTACGTAATCCAGCAAGACTATATCTAGGAGCAGTAATAGTAAAGTTTTTAGGAGCATCACTAGGTATAGGAAGTAAATAATTAGCAGTAGGAGTTTCAGAATTATTAATATCAGTCATAAATAATCCCATAGCAGTAATTAAATAATCACCATCACTCATACTACGATATAAGTCATTATTGTTATTATCTAATTCGCTAATACCATTAAGAAGAGAAGTTTTAAACATACTACGAGCATATTCGGTAAGTTTAGGAGTTCCATTTCCAACTCTTCTAAATAATCCATAATTAATTATATTACCATTACTATCCCTATGTTCAAGAAGTAAATTACTATAATCATATTGATGACTAGCAAACTTTTGTTTAGCATAAGCTTCAGCCATAGCATTTTGTTCTTCAACAGTAGATTTATCATCATTGATTATTTTAGCAATATTAGTAATAAAACTTCTATTAATAACATCAGAACTTAAATTACCTTCAGGATTACGAGAATTAAGTTCAACAGGAATATAAATAATATCTTTAAAAACATCAGCCATTTGATATATAATAGAAGTATCACCTCTATTAATAAAACTATCAGGCATTTTAGTTCCTTTATCTCTTTTAAGTGCTTCTACATATTTATTATAATTATCGACTGTACGATTAATAACATTAGCAAAATTGATAAGATTATTAGCCATAGCAACACGACCAATCTTAGCAATAGCTAAATTAAAACTAGCTTGATTAATATCTGGAAATATTTCTTTAAAAGCATCATATAAATAAAGATTAGCATGAGGAGTATTTTTATATCTATCATATATACGAAACTTTTCACGAGCAGCAGGAACACGATTAGTAATAATATTATTCTTAACATTATTATAAAAAGTATTCTGTAAAATAGTACGGGAATCAGTATTAGGATTAGTTACACGAGCACGAACATAACTATTACCAGCAGAATCAGTTTGAATATAAGTTTCAATTTTAGATATAATAGGTTTATTAAAAACCATCATATATTTATTAGCAAATACTTTATTTTTGCTAAGTAAATCATGTAATTGAATTAAACATTCGCAATTTGGAATAGTTTCAGATATACGTTTAAGACTAGCTATAAAATTATCTACATTACTAGTATCAGCACTAGCATATAATATTTTAGATAAATAATTAGCATCGGCAAAAGTAACAACACCTAATTCATTATTAGTATCAAAAGGATAATTTCCATTATCAAGTTGAGAAGCAGCAGTAAGTTTAGGTAAACTTGCAAGATGATACTTAATAATTTCTTCTACATGCTTATTAAAATCTTTAACTTCGCCAATACTTAAATTCCAAAGTTGGGTCATTAAATCAATACCATCATCTATACTATTTTCATCACCTTCAGTAGAAGTTTCATCAAGATATCCGCCTAATTCTTCATAATCAGTAGTTTGATATAATTCATCTCTTTTAATAAGTTTAGCAACATTCTTATTATTAAAAAGAGCTTCATTAAATTCAGTATTAGTTAGAGAACGCAGTAATGCCCCATAATTAAAATCTTGAGCATTACCGTATTTACGAAGAAATGCACCAAGACCGTTAATTTTAATAGCAGGATTTGGATTATTAATAAAACTATTAAGTTCATTATTTCTAGTTTCATCACTTCCAGCTAATTTCTTAGCACGTTTAAGTCCAGCATTAATAACAGTTTCATTGGTACGTTTTTTAATTTCATTAAAATTTAATGGAGCACCATTATATAGAAAATTAAAACTAAGTTTATTCATAATATCAGCCATATAAGTAATAGCTGTATCTCTAGCTTTAATTGTACTAAACAAACCACGTTCTTCTTTTTCAGCAACAGAAGCTATATCGTCCATATTACGAAGTTTAATAGCTCTAGCTTCAAGAAGAGCATTATAAGCTTGTCTTCCAGAAGTTTTAACATTAATACCTCTATCAGCTATAATCTTCTTAAAGATTGGGTCTTCAACCATAGCTATAAGACTATAATAATCTGCATTATTAGAACCATGTTCTTTAATAATAACATTATTAAGATTATTATATCCTACAAGTTTAATATTTCCACAACTCATAAGTTTATATTTAAGTTTAAATTCATTAATAGTAATACCTCTATGACTAATGTAAAGTAAAATTTAATTACATCGTCATAGAGGTGATTTCCTTTCGTTTTAAGCGACTTTTATCTTTGCTCGATTAATTCTACATACAGCTAAAACTGATGCGCCCTGTGTCAAGCAAAGTAGCAAATTCGGATTGTTGGTCTATTGGTAAACGGCTAGTTAATTCAGCCATATTTGACACCACATCATCATCAACACTACTAAACATATCAAGTCCATCATTAAGATTATCATTATCATAATTATAATCTTGACTATTATCTTCATTAGGATTTTCAGTTTGTTCTGTATTAATAGTTTCTTCTTCAAATTGAAAAGTTCCTTGAATAGCTTCTTGATTACTTTCTTTAGGCATTTTTTTAATAGCTTTATAAGCATCTCTAGCAGCGGCTAATAAACTATCTTCATTAATCTTAATACCTAACATATCAGCAATAACTTCAAGAAGTCTACTAAATAAAGTCTTACGTTTATTAACTTTTCTATTATCATATTTAATTTCATTAAGTGCAGTCATAAGAGCATTACTAGTAATACTTTCAACTAGAAATTCTTCAAGAGCTTCACTTGTATTAAAGTTCTCAAATAAATAAGGTTTAAGTTTTTCTTTAGTAGCATCATCTTGAGTATCAAACCAAGCTTTAAATTTATCATATATAGGTTTAACTAAAGCAAGAGCTTGTTCAGCATTATATTTAGTATAAAGTTGTCTATGTAAACTTTCATGAAGTATAATATTAACAACTCGATAAACTCTTTGACCTGCAATAGCAGAACTATTAAGTTCAATTGTATCAGTATCACGATGATAAACAGCATTAACTTTATTACCGTTATTATCAGTAATGCTATCTACAACTTGAATATTCTTAGGCAATATACCAATCTTTTGAAGAGCATTAATATAATCAATAGCAGTTTGGTCATTAGCAAAATACTTTTTAAGTCCACGAGTTAAATTCTTAGCAGTTATAGCAGATTCAAAAGCATTAAAATTAATAGCATTAAGAGTATCATCTAACATGAACTCTGATAGCTGTTCAGGTATAGCTCCATCCTCCACGGGGGGTCTACCCTCAAGCTCGTATGCAATATCAAGTTTAGAATGAATATCTATTTGCCAATTACCAGCAGTTTCGTCAGTATTCGTATTAGCTAGTTTAGTTCGAACTAAACCATTACTAATAATAAAATCTTGATAACTATTATAACTATAAGTTTTATCATCAATATTTATAATAGTTTTACCATTTTCACGATAAATATATTTATTGGTTTTATTATCAGTTTTTGTACTATCATTAATAAAATCTTTACTAATAGCAAATTGAGCATAGTTAAACATTTCATCAATAACAGGACGAAGAGCATTATCTAGTTCATCAATAGTACCAGCATTAATTCCATAGCTTTTACCTATTTTAAAAGCACTATTAACAACATAAGGAGAATTAATAATAATATTACGTTTATAATTACCAGCATCAGAATTAATAGTAAAAGCATAATCTTTACCATTAAAATGTGCACCTTTAACATAGAAACCTATATTAGTAGGATTAATACTAATTTGAAGTCCAGTATTTCTATCACCATTAATAAGTTTATTATTTCCAAATATATCTCCAAGACTTTGTTTAAGTTCACCAAAACTTATTCTCCCACTAATATAATCTCTACAAAGATTATTAACTTCATTCTTAATAGAATTAGTAATACGTCGAGCATCACCTTTAAGTAGATTACTATTTAATGGAACTTGTTTACAAAAAGCATATAGAGAAGTACCGTCACTACTTGGAATACTAATAACAGGCATACCATTAGTAGTAAGATTTTCAATAATAGTAGGTTTACTTTCTCCATTAAGATATACTTGACCTTGTACAACTACACCAAGTTTGTTAATATCTTCGTTATAATTAACTACTGTTTCTTGTATATCATTCCATTCACCATTAGTATCATCAATAGTATTAAGAACTCCATATTTAACATTAACAGCTTTAATCTTACCTTTAAAATCACCTTTTACTATTGTAATAGCTTGGTCATAACTATTAAGAAGATTATTAAACCAACGATTAATACTAGCTTCATGACTATTCTCATAAGGTTGATTAAATATATATTTAGTAAGATTAACAAGATGCCCAGCTAAATCAAAACTTGCAACAGGAGTAGTAAAATCTCTAACTATATCAGGATATTTAGTTTCAAATTCTTTAAATAGATTAACAAGTTCTTCTTGTGTAACTTCTTCTTTAACAGCAAGTTCATATAAATGACCAATAAATTCTTCGTCAAATCTATCACCATCAAGAATACTAATTAAAGCATCTTTAAACGGAGAAATAACTTGACCATTTTCAGCATGAATATTATATTTCCAACCTTGATTAACCATATCATAATTACCAAATTTATCAATATTTGGAACTCCTATATAACCAATAATTGTATCATTAGCAAATATATCAATACGTTTAAGTTTAACATTATATATGGCTTCTAAATAATCACCTTGCTTAATACTAGTAAATGCTTTAACATTTTCATTCTCTACTATATACTTAAGATTAACATTATTAGTATGTTCAACTTGAAGTCTTTCAAGACGTTCTTTAGCAATACCGTCAACGTATTGAACAAATTGTCTAGCATTAAGTTTTTTAATAGTTGATTCATCAGTAGCACGATATTTACCTTGATTATTAGTGCTGGCATAAAGATAGTTTTTTATTTGATTAAACAAGTAATTTTTAATAATTTTATTACCCGTAACACTATCTATATATTCAACTAATTGACCAATACTAAGATAGACTTTGCCATTAACAATTTTACCTCTAGTATTACCTTCACTATCAACACTATTAGCAAAATCATCCATAATAGCTTCTATATTACGTTCATTACCTGTAACAGTAGCATAAGTAGCATTAAGTAATAAACGTCTAGTACTATCATCTTGAACAGAACTATATAAACTACCTCCTGTAAGACCATCAATAATATTATTAACTATATCACTAGCTTCTGTTTGTTCAAATCCAGCTTGACTAAGTTTATCAATAATAGATTGTCTAGCATTAAATAAATCACTACTAGTAGACTCATGTCCTAAAGAATCTTCTAAATCAGCTATACTTTCATAAACCAAATCAGTACCTATTTGACCACGTTCGAAATCATCATCTGGAAGAGTATTATTAACTTCAGATTTAGGAGTACTAATAGGTTCTTGAGAAATTGGTTGTTCAGTTTGAGATTGAGGTTGTTCAGTATTAGTAGGCTCACTAGGAACCGCTTCGCTTCGCTCCGCTATACTCCCCGTGGAGGATGGAGATGAGTTAGTATCATCTACATCAGTTTCATTAACTTCATTAACATCAGGATTAACAGGAGCAACTTCTTCCTCTTTAGGAGTATTATTAACATCGTTTTCAATTTCTGCAATTTCAGCTAATTGTTCTAATGTAGTTTTAAGATGTTCATTACCTTTAGAGCTTAAATCAAGTGCAGCATAAGCATCTCGAATAATTTTATCTATATTAGGTTTATTACCATTATTAGCATCTTTAATAACAGAATTGACATATTCTTTACCATATTGTTTATAAGCATTACGTAAATCGTCCATAGCTTTATTAACAATCTTTTTACGACTATTATCAAAGAAGTTATTAAGATAAGTTATACGAGATTTAATATTATCATCAGATAGATTAAGTTGATTTTTATTAACCTCAACATTAATCTCAGCATTAACAACTTCTGCTAAATCTTTAAATACTTCATTATATTGTTTTTGAAGTTGAATAGCTGATTGAATATCATTTTTATTTTCAATATCAATAGGGATATAAAGTTTATTAATAGCATCTAGACGTTCATTTAATTGAGCAATACGTTCTTGTTTAACTGAATCATTAATTGCAGCATTATCTTGAATAGTTTTAATATCTCTTTGAATGCTATTAAGAATATGTTGATAAATACCATTCTTAGCAGAATTAATATCAACATCTTCAATATGATTATTTGTAATATCTCGATTTAAAACATCGTTAGCCCAATTAAGAAGATTATTATAATTTTCTTGACGATTACGAGCATGAACCATTTGAGTAGCTATAATACGTCCAACTTCAAATCCACCATCAAGTCTATTAACTTTATTTAAAGTAGTGTTATATTCATTTTTAAGATTATTAATTTCAGTTTTAAATCTATTAATAAGTTCTCCACTTTCTTGTTGTTGAATACCAAGTTTATTAACAATACTATCATTAAATTCTTTACTATTAATAGAACTTTCTAGAAGTTCTAAATTACCAGCATTCATAGAATTAATAATAATATTATCCATATATTCTTTTTCAGCTATACTACGAAGTTCTTCTTCAGTACCAACAACAATATCTGGATTTACTTGATTACCATTTTCATCAATTGTAGTTATAAAAGGATTTTTACCATTAGCAATAGAATTAAGTCTTTCTTGATATGCTTGAAATGTAGCAGTACGACCAAGAATTTCGTTTTCTCTTTGTTTTTCAGCAGAAGTCCAATCTTTATCAAGACGTTTATTAATAAACTCTCCAGCTTTATTCATAACACTACTAAAAGTAACACCACCAAGAGCACCCCAAAATGCTTGCTCCCATAACATTGGGTCTTGAAGATAATCTTTAATAGTTTGTTGAGGAATATCTTTATCAAATACTTTTTTACCATTATATAAACCATCTTGACTAGCTATATAATTAATAGCTTCTTCAGCCCCTTCAGTCCATTCTGCTCTTACACCATGAAGAATATCATTACCCACATCTTTTAATGTACTAGTAATAGCTTGTTTAGTAGTTTTATTACTTAAAGCATTAGTAATTGCAGCGGCATCATCAATATTACTATTAAATGCAGTATTTAAATTTCTAAGTCTAGAACTAGTTGTATTACCACTTAAAGCATTTTTCCATAAGTTCTTTAAACTATAAACTTGCCATACGTCAAAAAGAACATTAGCCCAATCTTCAGCAAAAGTAATATCAGCACTATTTTTAGCAATATCTTTAACTACTTCTTCATCAGACATATCTTTATATTTAGGATTATTATTATAAAACTCTTCTCTTTGTTTATCATTCATATTAGCAAGTTGAGTTTTAGAATAATCTTCAATATCATTATAAGTTTGTCTAGCTTCTTGATAATTTTCAAGATAACGAGAAGGAACTCCAATAGCAGTAGCCTCTGCTATTCTACCAGTAATGGCTCTACTCTTTTGAGTCATATTAATAGCATTAGCCATTTTATTAGCTAATTTATTAAACTTTATACCTTTACCTAATAAAGAAACACCTTTAGCAAGACCAGTACTAGGAACCATAAGAGTTAAAGAACTAGCTATACTAGGAGCATTGCTAGCCCACCAAGCAAAATCTCCAATATCAAAAGCAGCATTAGGATTTTCTCTATATATAGCTAAACGCTCATTAATAGATTCTTTTAAAGATTCAAGTTCAGAACTTATTTCAGATTGATAATCATTAGGACTATTACTAACCATATTATAGAAAGCATCAGCTAAATCTGCAAAACCAATAGCTGTACCAACAGTAATCTCATTACCAATTTGCCCAATCATTCTTAATCCTTGTTCCCAATTACTTTGATTAACAGCACGTTCTTTATCAAGTTTTTCTGGGTCATCAACAGGATTAACATAAACATCATAAGGAGCATATTTATCTATATCATATTGATTAAGATTATATGATTGCCCAGCAATACGACTAAATAAATGACCACGACCCCGGTCACTAATAGAAGTGCCGGGGTTATAATCAACTAAAGTAGGAGGCTGTATAGCCCCCTTTTTAGTTTTAGGATTATATTCAGGATTAGGTGTTTTGTTACCACCTTGTAGAAACTTTAATACATCCATATTAATATAGATTATTAGTTAATTCATCATAGTAATATTGAATAACATAAGGGTCTGAACTACCACTAAGTTGAGCAAGTTTAGTAGCAACATTTTGTTGAATAGCTTTAACAGCATTTTCATCTACTGTCATACCAGCTTTAACAGCAGTTACAGTTTGTTCCCATTGAGATAAATTATCTACAATATCAACAGCATTTTCTTTACTTACTAAACCAATAGTTTGATTATTAGTAGAATTAATTAAATTAAAACCTTCACCATTAGGTACTAATTTAAATTTATCAATTCCAGTAAATGCAGCATTATTAGTAAGAGAAATAGGTCTATTAGCATTATAATAATTTTCTACTTTACCAGCAGCTCTCCAACTAGTATCTTGATTCCAAGATTGAATAATAGAACTATCAATAGCACCACTACCTACAAGTAAAGTAATAGGTTCTCTTTTAAGTTTACCTTCTGTATCATAATAACCAGCAATATTAATTTGAATTCCAACATCACCAGTTTTTGGGTCACGAACAATAGTAGGAGTAATTTCATTTTCTTTAGCACTTCTAAGATAAGCTGTATAAGCTTTTCTATCTTCAGAAGTCATAGGTTCAAATATTCCATTTTCACTAGTAATATAAGATTCTCCTTGAGTTAAATCAATACCAGCTTTAATAGCAGACATAGCTTGTTCTTCTAATTGTTTCTTTTGAGCAGAATATTTACTAGCAGCTTCTGGATTAGAACTCATAACAAAATTAAGTTCAGCAAGTTCAGGAGTTATTGCAGATATACCAATAGTAGAAGAAGTTATTTGACCACCATCAAGAACAGCATCATTTTTAGATTTAAGAGAATCAACATAATCAATTAAACCAATATAAGGTTCTTTATTGCCTGTTGGTAATCCAGCATGATGTTCTTCACCATTAGAATTAACTCGAACAAATTTATCACCATAACCAAAAAATCTAGTCTTAGCAGAATTAAGAAAAGCATTTAAAGGATTCCTAGTATCTTCAGCTTCTTTAACAGCTTTACCAAAACTATAAATAGATTTATGATAATCTTTAGGTAATTCCGCATATCTATAACCATTACCATCAGAACCAAATCTTATTCCAAGACTAGCAGCTTTTTTCTCTCCACCAATAGCATTAATAAATGAATTATATACATCATCGTTATTAAAGTATTGTCTAATAGCAGAACTATCTCCAAATATCTGATTAACATATTTACTATATCTATCTGAATATTTATTACTAGGTAAATCACTTAAACTAATAATAGAATTATATGTATCAAATCCATCAATACTATCTTGAGATTTACCAACTTTAAGATTATTAATATATTCTTGATTATCAATAATATCATTAAGATAACTTAAAGCATAGGCTCTATCAGATGGATTAGTAATATTAGTCATAATACTAGTTCTAATATCATCTGGATTAGCAGTGCTTAAATTAATATTAATATCAGGATTATATTTACTAAGCAATCCAGCTATTGATTGTCTATTGCTAGTAATTTCAGCTTGAGCTTGAGCAGGCATAAAATTATCAATACGAACAGGAGTACCTTTATAGGTTAAATTATCAATAGCTTGTTTTCTTTGAGCACTACTTCCAGAACCAGCTTGTTTAGATAAAGCTAATTGAGCTTTCCATGCTTCACCATAAGTAGTATTACTATCTTGATTATAAAAAGTTGCAGCATTATAGAAAGGGTCAATACGTTTAGCAAGATATTGTTCAGGAGTAAGTAAAATACCATTTTTATCTGTTATATCAGGATTACTTCCATTTTGGTCATATTTCCATTTAGCAATCTTATAATCTTGCTCAAGACTAGCTTTAGCACCTGGAGTATTTTCAATAACAGCTTTAACGGCTTCAGCAAGTTTAGCTTTACTTAATCTTTGCCAATCACCTTTAGTATGAGAATAAATCTCTCCTGTAACAGATTTAGTAATATCATCAGTAACTTTTCCATTAGCATCAAGCCATCTTGTTTGACTACCGCCGCCTTGTTCTTTAGCAGCCCATTGAAGTGCTTGATTAAGTATCTGATTCATAGGAATTTCAGAAACTTCTTTATCAATAGGAGTCCATTTACTTCCACCGATAACATTACCATTCTTATCAGTTATATCTTGATAATTATATTTATTAATAGCACGATAATAATTCTTATAATCTTCAGATAAATCAGTACGTTTATCAAGATTATCCATATAAGCTTTATAATCTTGTTGAGCGCGTAAACGACCAATCATTCCAGGACTTGAAGTTATATCTCCATAAGTTCCAACTATATCGTCAAGACTAGAATAAGCATTACCATATTGCATATTTTCGGTAAGAGCATTACGAACTTTATTAAGTTGTTCTTGGCGCCAAGCATCTTCAGCTTCATTTAAATCTAATTGAGCAAGTTGAGCATCAATTTGAGATTTAGTTTGAATAGCTTGTTGATGACCTTGTTCAAGAGTATTATAAGTTCTAGCTAAGACATTTAAGTCAATAGGATTAACTTGTTGTCTAAAAGTAGGAGTATAAAAGTTTATCGGCATGATTGTTTTCCTCCAAGTTTTCTACGTTTACGAATAATAAATTCATCATAATCAACTCCAGCATCTCGCATAATTCTATCATCTACATTAGGAGCAGATGCTCTCATAGCACCAATAGTATTATTTAAAGCTTTACGATTTTCATATCTACTAATCATATCTTGAATACCAGCATTAATTCCACTAAATAAATTATTAATATTAGTTACTTTAGCTTCTCTAATACCATTATCAAATGCTGCTTTTCTATCTATATATTGATTGTATTGTTGAGCATTAAATTGACGAACGCTTTGTTGATTACGTCTATCTTGATTAATAAGATTAGTTTCTATATTTTCTTTATTACCATAAAGTTCATTAGCAGCTTGACCAGCAGCATTACGAACCCGTTGTTTACGAGCTAAACTTACACGACTACTAGCAGTATTAGAGTCAATATCACGATAAGCTTCAAATTTATTTTCTCTAATTCTATCAAGTTGAGGATTAATATTATATTTAGTTTTAAGTTTATTAGCACTAATAAGAGTAGGACGACCTGGACCTCTCATTTTATTAATAGCTCTTTTACTAGCAAAATAACTAGCTAAACCTCCAGCAACATTACTACCTAAACTAATCCAATCAGCAGTAGTAAGATTTTTAAATTTACCTTGTCCTTTACCATTAGAAGATGTAGTTCCTTGAGCAGGTATACTAGTAGAAACAGGTAAAGTAGTTGGAATACTAGCTTCTACTTTAGGTAGATTACGATTATAAACAGCAGTAGGAGGTGTTTTAGTAGGAACAGATTGAGTTGATTGACTTGACTTACTACGTCCTCCACGGGGGGTCTTCCCGTTAGATTTAGTTTCAGATAAACTTGGAATATTAGTATTATTTGTACTAATACCTCTATTATTTCCATGACTCCAACCAGCTCTAACTAAACCACTAGTAATACCAGCACCATCTTCAAATAAAGGAAGTCTACGTTCTGCATAATATTGAGGACGACGATTTCCATTATCAATATTAGACTTATTAGTATTAGTATTTACATTATTATTTGTAGTATTATTTTTAGACCATCTTCCATTTCTAAAAGTATAATCACTGCCAACAATAGTTTCACCTCTAGCAGATTTATTAATAGGATAAGCAGAAGTTCTATTAATAGTTCTATTAGTTATAGGAACATAAGCTCCAATTTGTTCATCATATTCCCAAGTTCTTCCATGACGATTAATTCGAGTTCCACCAACAGCAAATTTATCGCGTAGACCCCCCGTAGAGGATGGAGAATGAATTAATCCATTTTTAACATTACCACTAATACTTACAATCATATTTTTTCCTCCAAGTTTTCTAGATTTACGACTATAACCTTTGGTATATTTACCAAAATGGTCACGAGTATAAGGTATTCCTTTAAATTTATCTGAATTAACATCTACTATATCAATAACTTCAAGACCTTGTTTTCCAACATCACCTGTAAAAATAAAATGTTGATAAGGATTTCCTTCATTTCGACTACTTTTAACTAGTTTTTCACTAGTTATAACATTATATTTTTTATGTTCTGGATGAATACCTTTAGATTCAATATATTCTTTTAATTCATCATCAGTAATTCCATTTTTTGCAATTTCTTTATTAATTGCTTTACGATATTGTTTATTAAATTGCTTTTCAACATATTTTCTATAATTTTTAGAAAGCAATTTACCAAGTTTATTATTAACATTATTATAATAAAGAGCTTTAACTTCATCCTCAGGTATTTTATCTATGGTTTGATAATCAGTAAAATTATCATCTATATAATCAAGTATTTTATAATCTTTATCATCATAACGTATAGAATAAGTAGGACTATTAATTCCTCTTTTTTGAGCTATATCATAAGCATATCGTAGTGCTAAATAATCATTAGGACTATAAGAATCTGTATTACTAATTTCACGAGCTATAGTATTATTAATATAGTCTTGTTTAATATCACCAGTTATTTGATAACTAGGTTTATATTTTATATTAGGGTCATTAATAATTTTTTTGATTTTATTTGCAATATAATTGCTATAAACTGATTTATTTATTTTATTAACTTTAGAAACAATATCTTTATATGGAATTGTTTTATTTTTACTTAATTCAGTTCTAGCACTCTTACCATATCGAAGTAAATACGGAAGTTCATAATCTGCATAAAGTCTACTTCTTTTAGAATTATCAAAACCAAAATCAGCATTTTTAACCCAATTTTCTCTATTACCTTCAAATTTAATAGGACGTCTAACAGATACTACAAATCCATCTTTTTCATTACGATGCTTAGTTTTTGCATATCCAATACCTGTATTTAAACTATTAGAAGAATAAATACTACCTTCTCCATTATATGAAGAATTAAATCCAGCTCTACCAGCTCCTGTATCTGGGGCATAAGTTGAAGCATAATATTTAGCTCTATTTTCAGGAGTAGGTTCAACACCATTTCTTCTAAGTATATTATTTATATTTTCTTCATTACCTGTTTCATGTACACCTCTAATGAAAGTATTATGTTCTAATAGTCTATCTTTAATAAGTTTATCTGCTTGTTTAGGATTCTTTGCAGCAGATAAAGGAATGGGGTCATAACCATAACGAGCATTCCATTTATTAAAAGTCTTAAGAAAAGCTTTTGTATCATCAATATTAGTTTGAAGAACATCAGGTATATCAATAACTTTTCCGTTACTATCTAATATATTAACAAAATCTTTATATTTACCAATATTAGAAGTTAATTGTTTTTTAGGAGCTTCAAGAAGTTTAGTAGGTTTAACACCAAGAGCTTTTCTACCATTATTAACAGATAAATTATAACGAATATTAGGAGAAATAGAATAATAACCTAAAGCATCTCTACCTTTAGTGATAACTTTTTGACTTGCTCTAGAAATATTTTTATCTAAAGCCATAGCAACTTTAGTAGCTTTATCGACACCTCTCAAAACCCCAGCGCCACCTAACAATATATCAAATTCAGGATTAATTTGTTCAAGAGGAGTCATATTAACTTCTTTTCTAGCAGGAACTTTTTCTAAAGTATTATTTGCTATTCTATAAGTTTCTGGATAATAAATAAAATCTCCTTGTTTAATACCACTATTTCTAGGAGATTCCATTATAGGAGTTACTCTAGTATTATCACTTTTAGCTACATATTTTTCTTTACCATATTTAGCTTTAGTACCATCATCATTAATCCCATTTCTATCTTTAAAATCTTCTTGAGCTTTAAATACTTTATTAGGATTAGCTCCATCCATAACTAATTTAGCAGGACTAACACCATTAATAATAGGTTGTGCAGAATAAACTTTAAGTTCATTACCATTAGTTTCAACAACTTCACCGTCTTCTACTTCAATACCTGTTTTATCATTAGGTCCAATATCAATACCACCTTGACTATGTTTTCTTCCATTCATATAAAAGAAATTATTACCAAGAGGTTGAGCAATACCACCAGCAACTACATTTGGTACTTTACCACCAACAGCATATTGTTTTTGAGGAAGCTTTTTTCCATTACTTCTAGGAGTTTGAATAATATTAAATGGAAATGTTGGTCCAAGTTCATCATCACTAGGAAAAGATTCTTTATTAAAATCTTTAACATAATTAATAAGTCTACCAGCAGTATTATTCATTAATTTTTCTCTATTATCTTTAGATACTAAATTATTCACACCATTATAGAGAAATTCATTACCAAGTCTTATTAAACCAGTAGATTTAGCAACTTTATCATAAACTCCACCAAGTGGAGGAATACCATTTTGAATAAATCTTCCATTACGAGTAACATTACCTCTAAATGTACTAGGTAAATTACTTATATGAATAACTTTATCTTTTCTAGGCATTTTATATAATATAATGAGAAATTGTAATTTGATTGATTTTAAGGCTCTCTGCTGAACGATAACCTATCAGTCGATTAATAGTTCATACCTATATATAATAATTCAACAGAGAGCAAAAGACTAGCGTCTATGACCGCCACAGCGATATACATTTAGCCTATCTCGATATACTGATTGAGGCATAACAGGTTGTTGAACAGTACCATTAGTAATCCATTCAGGACGTTCAAGACCAGTTTTAGGAGCACTATAACTAGCTTGGTCAGCTTGTTTAACTTGAATTGGTTGTTGTCCTTTACTGCCAAACATACCACCAATTAAACTTCCAGCAGCACCAATAGCAGCACCAATCCATGCTTTTCTACGTCCACCACATTTATATTTATTAATAAAACTAGAACGTTGATACATAGTCATTGGATTAGTCATTTTATCAGAAGTAATATTAAGTTGCTGTTGACCAGCTTGAAGTTGTTTACGCTGTTCAGCTTCTTGAGCAATACGTTTATTTTCATTAATTTGTTGATTAGCAGAAATACCTTGACCTATTGCAGTACCTAATTCACCAAGTCCTTGAACTCCTGTAATAGAACTAGCAAGATTACCTAAACCTGGAAGAGCTTGAGCAAACTCAGTACCAAAATTAGCTTTACGTCGAACTCTACCACCACATTTAAGAGTAAGTTTATCATTATATTGACCAACGTAATCTTGATTAGCATAAGCACTAGTTAAAGCTTGAGCATTTTGTAAAGCATCTTTATGGTCTTGTGCAGCTTGAGCTTCAGCTTGAGCTTTTTCTTGAGCTTTCTTTTGTTTATTACCTTTAATTATACCACCAGCAATACTAGCAGCTGCACCAATAATAGCACCAATAAAAGCTTTTTGTCTTTGTCTATCTCTATACTGTATCATAATTTTCTAAATTGAGTTTGAGCGCATTCAAGACTTTCAAATTCAATGCGCTTATTATCTGAATTATTAAATATGAAACGAACTACAAAATAATTACCATATACTCTACGAAGTTTATCACTTACTGTATTAGGATGTTCTTTAATTGCATTACGGAAATAATTAAAGTTATATTGAGTAAGTTCATACCAAGGTTTTTTATACTTATTAAATTCATTAAGTTTATCAATATTAATATCTATATCATCAGTATCATTATCTTCATTAAATATACGAAGTATATCTCCAGCATAAGGATGTTCTCTTAAATCAACAGGATTATTAATATTATCACTATAAATAGGAATATATATCTTACGTACTTTATATTTAATAAATTCAAGAAATTTAATAAGTTCATAAGATTCATTAACCATAATATCAATATAACTATTATGAACTAATATAGGCTCATCACCAACTTCTTGTTTAGATACTAGATATAGACTTCTACTATCATCACCCATGTGAGTATTAAATCTACCATAATTATATTCATTAGTAAATACATGAAGAGGACAGTTAAGTCTATCATTGTTATGCTCAGTTTGAAAATAACATTTAGTTTTAGTAGACCAAGCATTATTAAAATAATAATCATGTAAACTAATAAAACTACCTATTTTATAATTAAAACTAATAACTTCATTATGTGATTCTATAATAGATTCTTTAGTATTAGGATTAATATTATCATAAGTATAATCAAATTTAATTAGAATACGATTATTAAATTTATCATGGGCAAATCTAACTTTATTAGAATGGTATTTATCTAACCATAATTTAATATCTTCATCCATTATTTTAAGTTGACCATCATCAAATTGATAAAGTTTATGAAAATCGTCATTATAAAAAATATAACCAAATTCTCCAACTATATAAGCCAAATCATCTTGCAATCCTCCATAACCTTTATCGCTAGTAAATACTTCTTTATAATCAACTTCAAAAGCATCAGGCTGATATAATTGAACATTTTCATCTCTAGTTTTAAGTGCAGCACTTATATCAAACATAAACATACTATGTTGAGTATGGGCTAAAAGATAAAAACCAATTCCAACTAGATTAGTTATATTTCCTTTATTTTCAGTAATGTTTTTATATCCTTCAATAGGAAATACTTTCCAAGCATTAACTTCACTTTCATCTTGTATAATATTACTACGTCTTATAGTTTTATCAAAACGAGTAATATTAATAATATCATTACGATATTGAGTTAACAATTTAGGAACATATTGGTCAACATTTCCAATAGGGTCTTTAAATAAATCAACACTATTCTTAGGTTCTACAAATGTACCAAAAGCAACACTTTTCTTATCACTATCTTCTTTAATACTAAAAGCTATCTTACTAGGTTCATTATTAAAACATTTACTTTCAAAGAATTTATCATTATAAAGAGGAAATTGAATATAAACATTAAATGGAATATCAAACCAACATGGTTCATCACCACTATAATAATATTGATTATTAGTAGGAGTATATAATTTATAGTTGCCTTCGTTCATTATAACTCCATTATCATTATAAATAAGAACACCATCATAAGTCATTCTACCATTATATCCATGTTCAATAGAATAAGTTCCACCATTATAGCGAACGTCATTAAGTCTTACAAGTTCTTTTTCTTTACTAGTATAAATATTTTTAGTACAATTAAGAACTGTTACGAGAAACATAGTTTCAGCATCAAGTAGTAATTCCTTATAATCATCCATTTCAAGAGCAGTTCCTTTTCCAGCTCTACTATCAGTAACACTATCAGCAATTACTAATTTATAATTATTAATAGGTTTATATTCATTTCTACTAATTACACCTATAACTGGCATATTATAACTATAAGGATAGGTAGTATTAACTACCATATCAACTACATCATGTTTTCCTTTATAAGGTTCAAATTTACATTTACCATCAATACGAATAATATTAAAATCATATTTAATACTATCATCAATATCAAATCGACCACTATATAGATAACATTTATCACTAGTAAAATTATTAGCCACAAAACCCGGTTTTGTACCCCAATCACCTTCTTTCCAAGTAACATTACTAGCTATATTACAATAATCTTTTCTAGTTAATAATCCAGTATATCTAGTAATAGGTTCAACTTTTTCATAACTAATAAACCATCCAACATATCCTAATTCTTTAATTTGATTCCATAAATTAGTATCAATATTAGCACGAATATAAAACTTATTAAAAGTATTATTCATGTTATATATAAAATCTCTAGTATGTTCACCACCAACAACTTCAGAATCAAATATCAAATCAGGTATTCTAAATAGTTCATCGCCATTAATATTTTCATAATAACCAAATTTAGCTTCATTATCAACACCAATACCACCTATTACTTGATTACTACAAGGAGTATAACTACCACTATTTATAACTTGATAAACATATAAATCATTGTATTTATCTTTATCTTTATAATCAATAAAATAATTAGATATAAGAGTATATAGTTCATCTTTATTACTAGCTTCAAGTTCTCCAGAACTATTAAGTAATATATTAGTGGTAGGATTATTAATAGGTTCAGCAGTATAAACTATAATTTTATGATTAGCAATATATCTTTTAACATTAGAACTAATAGTAGATATTGGAATATCTCCACTAATAACTGCCCAATATGGAATATTACTATTACCTTGATTGTTCCAATTAAAAGTAATTATAGTACAATGAGAACCATCATTAACAACATTATTTATATATTTATCTTTATTAGATAGTTTATAGCCTCTACTAGCATCACCATATTTATCAACAAAATGAATAAAGAAATTATATACTTCTCCGGGAATAAGAGTATCATTTTTCTTACGTTCATTAAAATCATAACTAGGCTCAATAATAGAATGAGTAATTCTCATTTTACAATTATCAATATCAAATATAGTATCTCCAAATAATACTTGCCCACTAGTAAATACAGAATCTTCTGTAAATCCAATTCCATTATAAACATAACAAGCTATTTTAACTGTACTAGGTAAAGTATAAACAGATTGATTATTTTCATATTTATAACTTGTAGGAATAATAAAACAATGACAAGCAAGATATTCTTTAAGATTATGACTACTTCTACTACCTACTTTTATTTTAGTATTATAATTAATCTTTAAATATTCATGTGCTGCAATACCTTGTATAACTGTATCATTAAATAAAGTTCTAAAAGTACGAAAAGGATATTGATTATTATTGAATACTTTATTAATATCTTTAATTTGCCAATCAGCAGTACCAGTAATTTGAAGGCTAGCCATTTTAAAATAAGGACCTTTTTCACTAACTGCATTGACAGTAGTATAATCATTATAATAAGCATTAACAACTCTATTACGAAGTTTAATAGTAATATCTTTAACAGCTTCTTCTAATGTTTTACCATTACTTAAAATTCTATCATCATTATCAGTTTTTTCATTATAATTAGCAATATATATTCTATTCTTATAATTAATGATATTACCAACATTATAATAATTATAATAGTCAGTAGTTAAATCCGCAACATTATATTCAACAAGAACATCTCTACTAAATTTAAAAATATTATTATTTAAATCATCTGTTCTAAACGCTTGAGTACTATCTTTTTTACATACAATAAAACCAAGTTGATAAAGACCAGAACGACCTCCACTAATATTTATTTCAAAAGTTTGATTACATATATCTTTAGAATCACTAAATGAATCGGTATTACCATAACAATAACCGTTTGGTTCATCTTTCGGTTCATAAACACTAGTTTTTCTAAAACAAACTTTATTAATAACTTGTGGAATTATAACATCATTAAAAATAGGAAATCCAATACTATACCATTTAGTATAATTAGTTTTATCTATCTTATATCTAATAAATATAAAATAAAATCCTTTATAAGCTCCACCACTAACATAATTTAAACCACTAATAGTAGGTAAAGTTACTTGTGGAATAACAGACATTTCAGAATCAGGACGTTCAGAATCTAAATCAATATTAATAGTTTTAAGAGGAACATCAATAGAAGCATCACTTTCAGCAATAGCTATTATAAGATGATTCTTAACATTATAAGTATATGTTCCTTTAATCTTTCCACCATTATACTTCCAATTACTATTTACTCTATAACAATTATCAGCTTGTTCATTATATCTATAAATATAAGATTCATTAGAATCAGTATTAACAATAAATAAAATAAGTTCAGTACTAGTTGGAATAACACCAACTATTTTAAAATTATTAATACCATCTTCATGTATAGAATTAGCAATTACTTTACAATCTTCAAGTCCTTCTTCATTAACAATCATCCTACCGTCATTGCTTATTTTAACATTCTTAGCAGCAATTAATGAATAAGGAACACAATCTCCCGGATGTTTATTAAGACTAAGTTTCTTTTGTATATTCATAATTATTTAGGAAAAGTAAAGTTATAAAAGAACTCATTCCAACCGCTATCATCATCACTTTGTTCATCTAATAGAATACTAGTCTTAATATCTTTCTTCATACTTTCCCATAGATAGAAAGGATTAGTTCCATATTGACTAGCAGAAAGATTAAACACAGGATGTTTATATCCTCTCATAAGCATACGAGCCATACAATAATAAGTAAGACCTTGAATTAATTTACCGTTAGCAGGTATAACAGGAATCTCACAATGATAATTATCACTATATTGAGTTTCAATATCTTTATAAACAACTGTTATACAAGTATCATTAAAATTAAGTTCAATAGTATTACCTCCAATAAGAATATAATTATGATTTGACTTATCATATCCTCCACGGGGGGTCTGACAATGAGAATGAACTTCATGCTGACATCTTGGGCATTCAGTATTATTATAAACTGTATAAACAACAAGATTACATCCTACTTTACCAGTATCAATAACTTCTCTAGTTCTAGAACCATTAGGACAACAATCATCGGGCATACCAAGATAGTCTTTATTAGTAGCACGCTCCGGACTTTCGTCCTCCACTTGACCCCCCGTAGAGGATGGAGCAGATTCAGTATCACCACATCTATATTTACTAGTATCAGCTCTAGGTACTTCACAACCATTACTATCATATACTTTAAGACCGTCATCAATAAGACAACATTTACTTTTAGCTATCTTATTAATGACGGTTAGTTTCATTTTCTTATCAATTTTACGAAGAACTTTAAGTTCATTCATAGCATCAACACACCAAGCAGGAACTCTAGGAATCCAATCACTTCCATCAGGATTGAAATCATTATCAAGTTTACCAATTATATGTTCTATCGTAATTGTTTTATTATTTGCCATAATATTAGTTTTTATATCTAGTTTTATTACCATTATTATGTGCTCCACGTTCATACTTTTGTTGATTAACATTTCTAATATATTTAAATGGAGCATTAGGTTCTCGTTCAAGATAAACAAGAAGTTTACTTCTTAATCCTAATTTAAGATTAAAAATATCATCAACAGTTTTACATTCAGAATTAAGTTGTTTAGCATCTTTACCTCTAAGTTCTCTATTAATATAATTAGCATACTTAAATTTAATAGCACTATAACTATGAGTTCCATTATTAATAAGTTGTATTTCATAAAACTCTTTATTAGTTTTATAAACTACATAAGGAATACCATCATACTTAAGTCCACGAATTTTATATATTTCTGCTTCTTCTTTATCATAAGGTTTAAGACCAGCATTAATAATTTCTTGTTTCTTAAGTCTAGTAGCGTTCCAATCAACATAAGTATCTCTAGGTTTATCTCTATATCTCCAGAAATTAATAACTAAATCACCAATTTCATATTTAAAATGATAAGCGTAGCCTTCAAGAATACATTTATGAACACCATAACTATAATATCTATGAATGTACTTTTTATAATCAGAAAGACTTAATTCAGAACGTCTTGTAGCAAGTTTAAGAGCAACAATATAATCATTTACTTTTTTAGCTAAGTTACAATAACGCAAAAGTTGGAGAAGAACAATACGTCTTTCTCCAACTGTATAACTAAGTCGATTATTAATTAATTGCTCTAATTTATTAATTAATTCAACATTATCATTAAGAAATTGAAACCCATATTCATTAAGATTAATTTTTAAATCATCTTTAATAACTTGATTTTTACTTTTAATATAAGCACGACAATCAGCTTTCATCTTATTTATAAGTTCAAGTTCTTTATTATATTTTGCCATATCGTCATTAGAAGTTTCAATAAACTTTTTATAATAATGACTAATATCTATATCTTTAATCATAATTTTATCTAGTTACAAGATTATCAATAGGAGTTTCATTTGTTTGACGAGGAACTTCAATAAGGTTACGTTTAAATACAATTTCTTTAAGAGAACCAATCATATCTTCGGGGATAAGAAATTCATCATCGTCATATTTAGCTTCATCATCAATAGGGTCATAATTTACATCTTTAGCTTTTTCAACAGTTTCGGTAGGAACAAGATAAGGAATTTCAAATGGAGATTCAATAATAATAGAACCTATATTTTGAAACCAATCTTTATTATTACTAAAGAAATAAATATAACCATTAATATAATCATAAACAGGAAGATTACACATACCTGCAAGATAATGATAAAACTTAGCACTAGCTTCTTTTGCAAATGGTATTTCTATCCCAGTATGTCCGGTAGTTCTAATTGATTGGAAAGGTAAGTTATTAATAAGTCTAACTGGCTTTGGAACTTCTTGTTTAGTACGTTTAATCGCAGGAAGCCCAAGAGTTTGACTATTATATAAGTCACCATCAGGAATATTAATAATAGAAACACGAATACGTTGCTGAATACCTTTATCAACATATTTATGATTTTCATAACTTTTACGAATTAGTTCATTACGACCATGAAGAATAGCATATCGAAGATTACGTCTAAGAGGAATACTATTAGGATTGCCAACAGCATGAGCAAATTCACTAACTAATTGATTAAGACTAGCCATGTTAAGATTGACTTGCGTTTTCTAATTGATGAACTCTTTCTTTAAGCTCATTAATCTTATCAGAATATGTTTCAACTTTAGCTTTAAGTTCATTAACTGTATCAACTAATTCATTATGCTTTTGTTCTATAACTTTAACTTTTTGTTCAAGTTCAGTATTATTAGTATAATCAACAATAGAATTTAATAATTCAATTAATAAGTTTCTATCTTTATTAGATATATTACTATTTAAACAGCATATAGTTCTAATAATATCATCTTTAAGTTTATTTTTAGCCATAATATATTATATTTTATATTTAATAGATTTTCTAATTAGAGTATGAGTATGATAAAATACATAACCAACAAAATTAATTCCTCTACTATCAACAGGATATATTTGATAATTATCTTTAACTTTCAATCCAATAGTATGAACATATAACTTAATATAAATAAGAACTTTATGAAGAAAATCTTCATTTTCATATTGTCTATTTTTATCATGTTTATTAATACCATATTTCTTATTCTTATTCTTTCTTGCATTATCATCAGCAACTTCAATATTTTCAATAGTACATAGTTTATCATGTAAACCACTATATCTTTTCATATTTATATAATTTATATAAGAGCCTTCGTGAATATCACTACCAACACTTTTAGTTTCTAAATAACGTTATCTTTTACCAAGAGGTAAGGTTATACTTCCCAAAATAATATTTATATTAATCTTATATTTATTAGTTTTAGGAATTATATAAAAGAAGCCGACATTAGCATTAGAATCTGACTGAACTCAATTAGAATTAAAGTTACTAGAGCTAGCTTTAGAACTATTATTAGCGTTACTGCTAAGCAGAAGCACTGTATCTAAATGTCAATCATTCTAAGAAATATAACCTTAAATATTATTATAATAAACTGTTGCAGGAGTAGTATCGAGAAATACAAAAACAGAAAACAAATTAATTAACCAACTACTCCTAGCAACAGTTCCACGTGGACTTATTTAATCAAGTTTAACTGTGGTAAAGAAGCCGACATCAGCATAAGAATCCGACCGACTCCAATGAGAATCAAAGTCAACAGAGCCAGCCGCAGAACCATCAGAAGCGCGACCGCTAAGCAGAAGCACACGAGCAGTTTTATCTGTATCTTGCCCATCATTACCTCTTTTCCAATTATAATCAGCTTTTTTATTACTTCCAACTTTATTAGGAATAAAATAAACTCCTCTTTGAAAATCAAATTCAGTAATAAAATTATTAGTATTAACTTGATATCCAATTAGATAACATTTTTCATTAACATTATCTTTTGTAACATCAGCATGATTAACTCCTTTTTTAAGAATATAAACATAATTATAATCTTTATCTTTATTGATAATGACTACATCTCTAATAAACGTCCATATATCTCCAAAGAAATTTAAAATACCACGATAAATAGCGGGATAAGTACTTAAATTACTCCCATCTGCATTATAATTTCCTAATTCATAATGGTCGCCATTAGTACTACCATTACCAATATTATGTTCAGCACTCCAATAAGTTTGTATAATAGGATTATTACCATTAAACACTGTCCATCTTTCCCAATTTAAGTTAGTAACTCCAGCGCCAAGTCCTCCTTGTTTAAACCCTTCACTAGTTAAATTAGTATTAAGTGCAGCTTGATTATCAAAATTTGCATATTCAATATAACAAAGAGCTTGTATAGCACAATATTCAAGATAATCAATCATTGTAATCCAATCTCCACGATTAACACAAAATTCATTGGCTTTATCATAATTAATTCCCGTTCTAGGTCTACCTTGTAATTTAGTTGCTACAACAGAAGAAGATTTATTACCTCCTAAATATCTAGTATCATCAGGTTTAATACAAGCACTAAATACTTCTTCCTTTCCATCTTCTCTAGTTCGAGTCATAGTTTTAGTATGACTTATAATAAAAGGATGAACTCTAGTAAACGTTCCATCAATATTAAAATCACTTATCCAAAGTTGATATTTAGTACCAGTATCTTTAACACACATATAAAACTCTGGAACTCTTACCCCAACATCGCCATCACTTCCATCAAGAGGAGGAATAAAACCATTTTCAAGAGGTTTAGCCCAACCCGTAGGATTAAGGAAATAACTTATTTTCTTTTCATTATAGACACAACCTTTAAGTCTATTTTGAATAGGAAGTTCTCTATGAAATTTAGCATTACCAATTCTGATTATATCATTGTCATCTTTAGTCCATTCAATACCATAAGCAGCATTTTCAAAAGTAGGAATAAATGCAGCAGAACCCCAAGCTGGATTACCTTGTTCATTAATAATTAAACTATCTCCTTTAGATACTCCATCTAAATTAGGTAGATGTTTAAGTCCTTCTGCAAGTTCATTTAGTATATGCTTGTTAAATCTTAACAAGCCATTATACATCTCTACTAAATTAAAATTCATGTTAAGCTTGTTCTAGAGCATCAACTCGACCGTTAAGAGAATTAATATTACTAGTATTTCGATTAACTTGAGTTACAAGTCTTTGAAGAGCAGTAATTATAGCATCGTTTTTAGTATCATTACTAGCTTTCATAGCATTAATCGCAGCAACTATATCCGTATTCGCTTTATTAATAGTAGAATTAACAGTATCAAGTTTACCACTAATAGTAGTTTTCATACTATCAATAGCAGATTTAATACTATCTAATTTAGCATCAACTTTATCAAAACGACTATTAAGAAGAGTTTGAGTTTCATCTGATTCACTTTTATGTTGATTTTCAAATTCATCAAATTCAGCTTTAACCATTTCATGTAATTCAGTAATCTTTTGACTAATCTCATCAAGATTAACTATAACATTATTCTTTCCAAGCTCATCATGCTCTTTATTACCTGAAATACTAAGTTTAAGATTATTAATAAGTTTATTAATAGCATCTAACTTATAATTAACTCTTTTATCATCTTCCATATCTTTAGAATTTAGTTTGTTACAAATATAAATTATATTATTAATAACAAGTAGTTTAACAATATTATTAACATTTTTTAATTAAGCAGTTTTAGAACTATTAATACCTAGATATTTAGTCCAAGTATAATGTTTACGTTTACTAATATAATTAAGATTATCATCATTAATATGAGCTTCTTCTTCAAAACTTACATCTTTATAAGCATCATGTTGTTTAATATGAAATAGTCTTATAATAAGATATTCAATACCATACCATATATAGAAAAAGATATATAACATCTCTTTCATTTGTTCTGTATGAATAGCTTCATGATTAAGTTCTTTGTTACTTAATTCACCTTTAGTAAATATAATACCAAAAAGATTAATAGCTTTATAACCATTAAAAGGAAAATGTTTAGTCTTAATAACTCTCATAACTTTACTATTTTAAAATTTAATATTGTAAATATTTATGTACGTTCATAGAGTCACTTTTTAGGCTCATAACAAGACTTTCATTAAATCATGTACAGTTAATCAGCTAGGTTTAAAACTAGCCAAATTCGGCAAGCTATACTCCCCGTAGAGGATATAGCGGGCTTGAATTAGTCAATCAAACCTAGCTAATCAATCTTATACAATCTTAACCAATAGTATTATCAATATCTTTATAGCCAACTCCAAGTTTCTTTAGAATAGGACTAACAACCCAACTCCAAAACACAGGAGCAAGAACAGCACTATTAACAAGCATAATAGTATTATCATACCCAGATGCAATATAAATCATAATCATAGTAAAAATACTTATTACTAATACACATCGTTTTTGCCAAGTAAGAACTTTATTATCACCATTAAAGTAATCAATAACTTTAATAATAATATAAGTTAGAATATTAACAATAAACATAAATCCAAAATCAAAATTACTAAGAATTCCATCTACAATTACATCAATAAATTTGTCCATACTAAAATTTAGATAAATAAAAAAGGGAACTATCCGAAGATAATTCCCTTTTACAGTTTTACAATAATGATTAGTTATTCATGTGGAAATATTCCCATACTTTATCACCATCAAAATCTACATCTTTAAACCAAAATGTAATAGCACTTTCAAACACTTTATTATCTATATTACCACCAAACCATTCTTCATTAATTGCTTGTTTTTGACTTTGAAGAAAAGCAATTTGTTCATCAATGCTATTAGTCATTTTTTCACTAGGATATAGCAAAGGGTCACTACCACCTAGTATGAATTGATTAACAGGTATCATATCTCTTTGAATTTAATGTTCTTAATCAAACTTAGTAATATTACTGAGCAGGAGTTCCACTAGCAGGTTGAGTAAAACCACATGGTAAGCATCCATAAGCATTACGTCCAACTAGACCTGTAACAGTAGGTTCATTCGGAAGAGTTACTACACCATAGATAACATTACAAGTTTTTCTATCAGTATAGTTGATACCAGCCGTAAACATCTTTTCCATTTCGCATTGGATAAGTTTATCTTGATAAGGACGAATAGCTTTAGTAACAGCCAATTCAGCTTTCAAATCAGATAACTCTTTACGGATATCATCATCAGCATCACGAGTATATTTGTAAAGATTAAAATGATCAGTGTTATTTTTCTCAATAAGAGCATCAGTACGATTACGTCCATCAATATAAACACCAAACAATTCACTATTAAGACGTTCTCTATCTTCAAAGCGTTGATTCTGTTGAGTCAAAGCCCACTGATAAAGACCACCTTGAAGAGCTAAAGTATCTTCACAAGATTTTTCCCATGCTTGAAAAGCAGTAGGAGCACCGCTTCCACTACCAGCAGTAGCACCAAGAACATTAATGTTAGTAGAACCATCACCTAACATTCCACCACCAGCACCACCTAAAATACTAGCAGGAGTAGAACGACGATTACCAAACAAAGCCCAAGCACCAAGTGCAGTACCGATAATACCAAGAGTTAAACCTGCATTAGCCTTACCGTTTACATCACGACGATTACAACCGTCATAATTCATTCCAGCACCATTATAGCCCTCTGGAACAACTTTCACTTTTTCAATTACTTGCATAATAAATTAAGGTTTAAGTTAAAAAAATAGATTAATACTTGTAGTTTGAACTACATAATCTATAACGCTTAAACCGTTATCTTTCTTTGTTTGGTCATTAACATTATTTTAACTTTCAATAGGACTATATATTGTCAATTCACCAATTTTGTTAAGTTTAGTATATTTTATTTCACCTATCGAAGTATTACCATCATCAGCTTTACCACCTTGTGTGCCTACATAACATTGAATAGTTTGTTGTCCTCTAAATTCAGAATTACCTGCAACAAAACCAAATTTAAATTTATAGTCATCAGTATAAGTATTATTATAAACAGTGTTATCTTCATTTAACAAAACTGTATGATATTCATAAATATAATTATCATCACTAGTTATATTAAGAGTTGGCTTATCAAGAGTTAAAGGAGTACCAGTTGTATTAGCTTGATTATTCCAAACTTTATATTTATCATTAGGTTTATTTTCATACCAACAATAACCATTGCCATGAACAAGTCCACCACCATGACGAATTATTTTAATATCATCTAAACCAATAACTTTATCATTAACAGGATTAACTCTAAAGTACTTTACTTCATTAACAAATTTAGCAATTCTTTTAACAACTTCACCATACCAACATTCTTTATAACCGCCATATCCATTAGGCATATTAATAGTTCCATCAGCCAAAGGAAAAATAAACATTCCTCTATTATCAACATCAATTTCATTATTCTTTAATTGCCAAGCATGAACAATAACTCCACCTTTATAAGCAGTACATTCAACAGTAACATGACCTCTACTCAAACTTCCAAACCAATTAGCACAAAGATTCATTTTCATTATATCAGGCATTTTATCTTCAAGGTCAATCATAGATTCAATATTGAACATAACACATTCAGCACCTGAGTTAGTATTATCGCCACCCCAATATAGATAAGGAATTTGACTTAAATTCCAAGACCAACCAACAGCTACATAGTTTAAATTATTAATAGGAGAATTAACATAATATGATTTAGTATCCAAATCTTTACCATCATCACTACCCCAAATGTATCTAAGTTGGACACTAGTAAAATCACTAAAATGAATAATAGAAGTAGGCCAAATATGATTAGCACCGTCATAAACATGAGCAATATTAGTTTGACCTACTGTTCGTTTCTTAAGAGGTTTAGCAATTCCTCCTTGACGTCCAAGAGTTAAACTCATTATTCATCAATAATATTATAAGTCATTCCAGCAACTGGGGTAATAGTTGCATATTGGGTAGCAGTTCCTGTCCAAATTGGAAGACTAAGTTTATTACTATTCGCACTAGGCATAGTCATATTAACTCCGCAGCCATCATTAATAGCTTTTTGAATCTTATCAAGATTAACACTATTAGTAATAGTTTGATTTATTTCTTCTTTAAAGTTATTAAATGTATCATTAGTAACATATCTATTAAGTAAATTATTAACTTCTTCTTTATTATAAGTTTCAGACTTAGTATAATAATTTTTAAGCAAGTTATTAATTTCTTGTTTAGTATAACTATCAAATGAAGAAGTATCTCCCATTACTCTCCATTCAGTACCATTCCAATAACAAATTTTTCCATTACGATATTCAATTTGACCAGCAGCCCAATTACTACAAGTTACATTATGAAGATATTCAGACTCTTGACCTATCATACCTGCAAGCTTACAACCATTTAAATTAATAGTACCATTTTCAATAATACCACCTTCAAATACAAGTTCACAACCAACAGGCATTGTAATAGTTTTACCACTTAAATCAAAAGCATAACGAATAATATAACGAGTATTTTCTTCGTTAACCATATCTTGAGTAAGAACAGCTTTATAATTAAGATAAATATTATTCTTAACTTGAACTAGATTTTCTTCATTAAAATAATATTTAATATTATCTACTGAATTAACATATATAATACCAAGCCTTGGACGTTCATCAGAAAGACAAGTATTATAAATATTATAATCTTCACTATTTCCATAAACAGCAGTGTTGACCCCCCGTAGAGGATGAACTCTATCAGTAGCTTCTACAATAGTCCATCTAGTATAATAATTATAAAAACCAACTCCATCATGAACAGTCTTAACTCTAAGAACAAATAATTTATGATATGTATCATAATAAATACCAGCAGTATTACCTAAATCTGTTCTAATAACTTCATACTTATCAGTATTAAGAATTATTTGACCATAGTGTTCACAATAAGTATCATCAAGAAAACCATCAAATAAAAGCTGTTCTGCATTACTAGCATCATCCTCCACGGGGAGTAAGACCTTGCGAATTATTTTATATCCTTTACCACTTTTATATTCAGGCTTATAAGGTCTATCTTTAAGACTAAGACGATTAACATTACAACAACCAGGACTTAATCTTATAGTAATATCTTCTTCATCGGGATAATTAATAATATTAACTTTACCATTTCCTGCAATCATTTGTTTAAGAGCTTCATTAAGCATATCCCAATCAATAGTTCCATCAGCAATTGGAATCTTAGCACCATTCTCTTCAAGATACTTCTCACTAAGAATTTTTGTCCAATTATCATCAGAAACCCAACTAGTTTCAACTCCAGCTTGAAGATTACTACCTATATAACTTTCAGTTACAGATACATTATGTTCAGCATCATAATAACTAACAGTAAGACTATTACGTCTAAAAATAGCAGGAACAGCTTTACGAGTATTAACTCTAGTTCCTTGATATGGAATCCATAAATGATTAAACCTAGAAAGAACAACAGTTAAATCATTATTTGTATCTTTGTCAAGAATATTTTGAAGATAAGTAATAGGAAATACTTTATCATAACTATTCTGACCTAGCTTTTCATATAGTTGTTTATTGTTCATAATTATGTGATTAATTTAAATAACTTTAATGAGTAAATAAACAATATAAGCATTAATAATATTGTTATATTAAATAGTATTCTTATTATATTAATTACCAGTACCTTTAACTATAAATACTCTAAATTTTAGTTCAGCATATTCAAATGTAACTTCACATAGATTAATAGGCAATGTTTGAATGTAACTTGTTACAAATGTTCTTATAACAGTTCTATCTTCTTCAAGACCAACACTAGTTTTAGTATGTGTAGTTATATCAGTAAAACCAGTTAATTTACAAGCATCATTAGGATTATTATTTCTTATTAATTTTACAGTTATACTTCTACTAGTCATCATATTTGATGTACTAAATAGATATATATATTGTTCACCACTACCAGCACAACCTTCAGTTATAGTATTATTATTATATAATTTTGTTCTAGTAACATTATTAACATTAACAGTAAAAGGTTGGTCTTTTTGTTCAAGAATTTCATTACACCATATTTGCCAATATAATCTAGGACGTCTAACATATAAAGTAATAATTATATTATTATTAGTTATATATTCTGCTGAATATTCTTCTTCATCAGCATTAGCTTTAGATATTATACTAAAACTACCGTAATAAGAATTATCAGTATCTTTATGTAATAAAGTACTAGTATTGAATGAAATATCTTTATGACGGTCAATACTACCATAAGATTCAGAAGAAATAACATTACCTACATTATTCCATTTATAACTTTCAGTAATAATAACTTTAAATCGAATATTATACGTAACTGCTCCATTATAATTTCCATTATTATCTCTAGCATTATTAATATACACAGAATTATTAATTGCTTCAACATAATCACTTGCCCCGTCATACAAAAACAATACTTTTGTAGAAGAAGTTATATTTGTTTTAACACCAGCGGATTGTGTAATATTAATTGATTTACTAACTCCACTATAAGTTGCAGTAACAGTTGTACTTCTACTTGTTGTAGCAGTTCTATTACTATAAGTGAGCTTACTTCCACTAGTAGTACCACTTAATGTACCATCACCAGATTTACTTAAAGCTGGGCTACCATTTTCAGTTTCGGTATAAGTAGTACCCACTCCGTTCCAAGTATAATTTCTAGTACGAGAAGCATGACAAAGAATTGTAGAACTACCACCACTAGCAGCAATATTCATAGGACTAGCAGATATAGTTACTTGCCAAGATGTCCAACTTCCAGTAACTTTATTACCACCATATTGCATAACATCACAATAATCAGTAACTCCATTATAATTAGCAGTAACTCTAGTTGTTCTAGCATAAGGAGATGTATTATTACTAAAAGTTAAAGTATTACCACTTAAAACTCCGACTCCACTTGTAACAGAAATACTAGGAGTAGCACTATCAGATTCAGTTCCTCCCGAACCTGCAACACCATTCCAAGTCCATGTTCTATTTCTTGAAGCACTACTATAAATAGTTACTGAATCACCTCCTGCCCAAACTTTATAGCTACTAGCACTACAACTTACAGACCAACTAGACCAACTTCCATAAATTTTAGCTCCAGCAGATTGACTAATAGTTATATCTTTAGTAGTACTATCTATCGTTGCTCTAAATACAGAACTACGAGAACTAGTAGAAGTATTATTACCATAATTAACAGTAGAACCACTTAATGAAGCAAAACCATTAACTTTACTTAGTTCTGGAGAACCACTAGCACTTTCAGTATAAGTTGTTCCTGTACCATTCCATTGCCAAGTACGACTTCTAGTAGCAGAAGTAGACAATGTAGCATTTCCACCAGCAGCAGCGATAGTTGTTACATTAGCACTTAAACTAATAGACCATGCTCCCCAACTACTATAAGTTTTAGAACCAGCATTTTGAGTTACAGTAGTATCTTTAGTTACAGAATCCATTGTAGCTCTAATAACTGTACTTCTAGTACTTGTAGAAGTATTATTATCATAAGTTACTTTATTACTAGCAAAAGAACCAGCACCACTAACTTTACTAAGAGTAGGAGTTCCAGTTCCTGTTTCAGTTCCACCACTTCCACTAACTCCGTTCCATGTCCAAGTTCTTGTTCTACTTGCAGAAGTAGTTATATTTGAGCTACCACCACTAGCAGCAACATTTCCACTATTAGAAATATTAACTGTCCATGCAGACCAAGCACTATATTGTTTAGCTCCAGCAGATTGACTAATAGTTATATCTTTAGTAGTTGAATCAATAGTAGCACGAATAACAGTTGATTTACCACTTGTGCTAGTATTATTTCCATAAGTAACTTTAGGACTAGTCCAATTACCACTTCCACTAACTTTACTTAATGTAGGATTTCCATTTCCAGTTTCTGTACCACCAGAACCGGCAACACCATTCCATGTATAACTTCTAGTTCTACTAGCACTAGTTGATATAGTAGCTGTTCCACCTGTTGCTCCAATACTAGTTTTATCAGCACTAATATTAACAGTCCAACTAGACCAATTACCATAAACTTTAGCACCAGCAGATTGTGTTATAGTAATAGATTTAGAAACACTATTACTAGTAGCAGTAATAGTTATACTACGACTATTTGTTGTAGTATTATTACTAGCAGTGACAGTTTTACCACTTAAAGTAAATCCACTAGCACTACCACTAAGTGTAGGTATAGCAGTTTCTGTATCAGTATGTGTAGTACCAACTCCATTCCAAGTCCAAGTACGAGAACGACTAGCATTAGTAGTTATCGTAGCAGACCCACCGCTTGCGCCTATGGTTTGCGTACTTGCCGAGATAGAAACAGCCCAAGCAGACCACGCTGAATACACTTTCGCGCCAGCATGTTGCGTTATCGTAACCGTTTTGGACAATCCTACATGACTAGCTGTAAGTGTTGCTGAACGAGCTGAAATGCTCTCATTTGATGTAAATTTTATTTGATTTCCACTAAGACTAGCACTACCACTAATACTAAGAGTAGGAGTAGCAGTTTCACTATAAACAGTACCAGTGTTATTCCATTTATAAGTTCTACGAGCAATATTAGCTGTAACTGTTCTAGTACCACCTTTAGCTTCAACACTAGTTCCATCAGTTTGTAAATCTAATACCCAATTGGTATAAACTTTAGCACCAGCAGCTTGATTTAAAGCAGCACTAACTTCTTTAGTTTGTTTATTTTCTAAAGTAAATGTAACAGTTAAAGTTCCACTTTTAGCATTAGTAGATTCATTATTAGGTATAGTTAATACATTATTACTTATACTACCTAAAGTAGTAGAACTAGTAAAACTAGCAGTAAGATTAACAACAGTTTCAATCCAAGTTCCAGTATAAGTAGAACCCTTGGTTATACTCCCCGTGGAGGATGCATAGTCAGTTCTCTTATATCCACTTTTAACAGAACTAGTAGGAAGTTTTAAATCATAACTTCCACCAGTATTAGCTATACTACTATCAACTACTGTTAATGTACTAGTATCATATATACTAGTTTTACTACCTTTAAACGTAACAGTATAACTATCTTTAGCTTCTGTATCATCAATTAATACAACTAACTTACCATTAGTTATAACTCCTTTTTCTATTCCATCAAATAAAACTTTAACTCCATCAGTAGGAAAAGTAACAGTATAAGATATAAATCTTTGTTCCCATTCTAATTCTACATTATGAGTTATAGGTAAATAACCACTATTACCACTAATAGTTTGAGATTTATAATGTTCAGCAGTAATAACAGCAGTATAATTAGTTATAACAGGAATAGTAAATACAAATTTAGTATTATTTTCACTTATAACAGGAGTATAACCATTAATAGTAACAGTTCCGGAAACATTCAATTTAAACGTAATAGTAACTTCAGTATTTTCTGGATAAACAAGTTTAGAACCTTGATATATTTCAAATACATCTATACTACCAAGTTTAATATCATGTATTCCAATATCTCCTTGATATATAGCCATAATTTAAGCATCCGATTTAACTATATAAGTAGTATTATTATCTTTTTGTGCAATAGCTGCATATTGAGTAGCAGTACCAATCCATATTTTAGGATTAACTATTGGTTCAATAGTAAGATTAGATAATCTATAAAGAGTTTGGTCAATTATTTGAATAGTATTATAATCATAATTGCCATCATTACGTAAAACTACATGATTTATTGTATTACTATTACTCCATTGTATAGTTATAACATCTCCGGTATATCTAATATAAAATTTACCATAATTATTATTATAAAATACAGAATTAGGTTTACCGATAGCAGCGACAAATCCATCAAAATTAGTAAATGTAGTATTTATAGCATTTAATACTTCTGTAGAAGTACCATCATTAGTTAATAACATAATAATAGTATTAATATCATAATGTTTAATAATTTGATTACTATTTATAACTACAAAAGTATTAATACTTTTAGTTCCTCTTTCTCCAGCTCTAGCAGCATCTTTATCCCAAATTAAGTCAATTTCATTAATTCCACCAGAAGAAAAATAAATAATACTAGCATCGATGCTATTATTATTAATAATTATTCTATCAAAATTAACTCTATTATTATTATTATCAACAGCAATAATGCTTCCACCTTTTAATAATATTTCTTTTACTTCATCAAAAGTTTTATCACAAGTAAATTCTTTTTGTCCATTAGTATATATTCCAGTAGGAACAGTTATAACTACACCATAAACAGGAATAAATCCTTCAGGAGTATCTTTTCTTTCATATAATTGTTGATTAATATCTTGCATAACTTTATAAACTTTAAATGGTGGCACTTATTCAGTACCACCATGATTAATATTAAGTTGTTTTCTTTTTAATAACAAGTTCATAACCAGCAGGAATTAAAGCTTTAATAGCATCAGCAATAGCTTTATCAACTTCAGCTTTAGTATAAGTATTTTCTACTGTTGGTACATTATCAAACTTATTATTAATTTCTTCTTTAGTATAAACATTATTACTAAGTTCAGTAATTTGATTAGGTAAAGTTTCATCAAGTTTAACTTTATCAGCAGCAGACATAACACCAGCCTTAGTTTTAGAAACAACTGGCAATTTCTTATTTGGATTATTTTGTTGCTGATATAGCCCACTATCTTGTTTATTATATGTATTAACATTATACTGAACGGTAGTTTCATTTTCTGCTATAAAATCAATACTGTTTACAACTATAACATTAGGTAAACTATTAACAGTATCAGTAGTTTTCTTACCTTTACCGCCATCATAAGCAGTACCTGTAACTTCACCTAAAGCTAAAGTTTCAGATATAACTGTATATTTAGTTCCAGACCAACGATAAGTTTTACCACTATAATCAGTATCTTCACTTATATCAACATAAATCTTACCTTTTTCAGGAGTATAATATACAGGAGCTTGTTCTATATACTTTTCAGCAAAATGAGTTTCATCAACATAATATCCTTCAAGAACATCATCAACATAACTAGGCAATTGACTTGCTGGAACTTTACCATCATCATCAAGACTTGCAATACCATTTGCTACACCACGTTTAGCTTCAATAGCTTCATTACAGAATCGAATAATCTTCTCTTTAATAATAGGATAATTATCTATATTAGTAAGAATCTTCTCAACTGTTGCTTCAACCTTATTCTCAATAACAACTTTAAGATTAGGATGATTATCAATATTATCAAAGATATTTTCTATATTACCTTTAATAACATTAAGTAGTTCAGTAAAATTATTAATATGTTCAAATATATAAGTAACTCTAGCTTCTACTTTAGTTTCAATAAGATTCTTAAGAATAGGAAATCTATCAATATTATTAAAAATATAATCAACTCTACTATTTACAGCATTATTAATACAAGTAACAAGAGCAGGATAATTATTAATATTAGCGAATATATTCTTAACACAATTACAAACTAAATCAGAAAGAATACCAATAAGTTCAGGATATCGAGTAATATTATTAAATATATAATCTACTCGTTCATTAATATTATTCTGAATAGCTTCTTGTAATTCTGGATATTGACTGATATTTTTAAATATATCAACTACTTTATTAACAGTGTTAGTAACAATAAGATTTTTAATAGCAGAATAATTATCAATATTGTTAAATATATTATTAATAGTAGTTTCTACATGAGTATTAATAGCATTAGTTATAAATTGATTAAGTTCGGGATAAGAAGCAATATTATTAAAGATAGTTTCAGTCCATTGTTTAACATATTGATTAAACACCTCTTTAAGTTCAGGATATTCATTAATATTATTAAATATATCTTTAATAATAATAGGTAAACTTTCAACTGTACTATTCTTAATAATTTCAACTAGTTTAGGATAATTATCAATATTATTAAATACATTAATAACAAAATCATTAATAAAACCAGTAATAATATCAAGAAAGTCTTTATAATCACCTATATTAGTAAATATCTCTTCAAGTGCTTCTGCCAAATCTTTAATAACAGTATCAAAAGACCATCCTTCCCAATTATCTGGATTAGTCCAAGCAGCATCACTAATATCATCACTATTATATCGTTGTGTCCAATTAATATTAGTTTCATCACGATAAGTAATAATATATCCTTTACGACGATAAATTTTATTAAGTTTATTAACAGTATCAGCAAAAGTACCTTCCCAAGTTAAATAAACACTGTTACAAGCAGCAAGTATTCTATCAAGTCTAGTACCAGTTAAACCATCAAATACAGCTTGTATAACAGTTAAAGGATATATATTATATCTAGTATCATTTTCTTCACAATACTTATCTAGTATATGAATTGGCATATTGCCCTCTTTATCACATTGAACTTTACTAGGGTCAAAAGATTGACAATTAGTACCAACAAAAACATTTTCTTCTTCAGCCATAATTACCACGGATTAGAAACACGTTTAATATAATGTAAAGCAATAGTAGGCATAAGTTTATTAATAGCAAGATAATTACCTGTCCATCTTTTACCACTCATTTGCTTCCAAGTCATTTCACCATTATTGCTAATATTAGGTCCAGTCATATACCAATTAGTAGAACGATTAATGCCAAGATTATCAAGTCTATTTCTATCAGTACCATAAGGATGACCATTTCTAACATCATGCTCTAAATTATCTAATATAGATCTCCAGTTACCAGGTGTTATAACTTGATGGTTATTATCACCGGATTTAGTTCTACCAACAGCAACAGCGTGTTGATGTAGAGGCAAATCTGTACCACCAATATAAAATGCATATGCACTTACATTAAGACCCGGAGTAGAAGGGTCATATGTATCTTTAATATTTTTAAGAACTGTTTTCCAATCAAGATTTCCTTGTTTAGGATTATTATAAACATTAATACCGTTAGGTATATAACCCATAACAAAACGCCCTTGTGCAGCAGTATAAACTTCCCAACCATTAGGAGGAGTTGAAGTATCCCAAAGCATAATAGAACCAATAGGAACAACAGCAGCAATCCAAGCTTGAATTTGACTAGCAGCAACTCCACCACCTTCTCCACTTCCACCACCTTGTCCAAATCCTTCTCCAACTAATTTATTTTTAATATCAGTATAAAGAGAATTAAAATCTACATCAAGTCTACTAGGTTTAGTTTCACTATCTGCAAATTTATTCATAACAAGATATTTACCTGTTCTAGCTTCACCAAGTTGAGTAGTAGACATAACATTATGTTCATCCATTCCACCTGAGCCACCACCACCTTCAAGACCTGCAATAATATCATTAATTTCTTGCTTAGTATAATAATTATTAAGCATAGAATTAATAATATTACGTACTTCTTCTTCGGTTAGTCCACCACCGCCAGAACCTCCACCGGCAGCATTAATAGTAATAGTACCATCATTATTTTCAACAAAAGTAATATTAGTACCCGGTCTAATCTTATTTTTAAACATTGATACATAATTACTTTCAAAATATTGTTTATACTCATTACTTACATTACCACCTTCTTGTTCTATTTTATTAAGAATTTCTTCAATCTTATTATTAATATATTGTTCAAGATTAGTAATGCTACTTTCAATATTATTATTTAAATCTCCAATCTTATTATAAATATCTTCAAATTTAGCATTATATTCAGTAATAAGATTATCAATTCTAGTATTAATATCAACTATATCTTGTTGTAATTCAGATATTTGATTATCATGAATTTCAAGATGGTCATTAATCTTTTTAAGTTCTGCAAGAAGCCAAGCATAAAACTTTTCCATCTCTTCTCTTAACTTCTCTAAGAAAGCTTCAAATTCAGCACGAGTAAGATATACAGATAAATCAAAACCCATACTTACCCATTTTTCACCATCCCAAAACCAATAAAAATCATTAGTATAAGCTCCACCCCAACCAACAATTTCAACTTGTTTATTATCTTCGCCTAAATCAAGAGGATGATAAAGTATTTGACCAGTAGCCCAATTTCCATCAAGAGATATACTTTCTTTATCAAACATATCTTCTTGACGATAATTACTAAGAAGTCTACATTGATTTAATTTAACTGCACCATCATATAATCTACCACCTCTCCAAAGAATAATACTATTATCTGGAAGTTCAATAGTTTGTCCAGCTAAACAATAATCATATTGAAGTATATAAATAGTATTAGGCTCGTTAATCATATCTTGAGTAAGAGTATTAACGCCACTAATCATATTCTTACGAAGATATTTACGAGCCTTTCCACTATAATCATTTGTATTATAGTCTTTATCTGCAAATTTAAGAAGATTATCAACAACTGTTAAATCTTCTTCATCAGCTGCATTAGTAATCTGTGAAGCAGTAAACATTTGTTTAACAGATTCACTAAGCATTTCAGGAGTAATTTGACCTTCAAGTATTTGAACAGCATTATCTTCAAAATACTGTTTAAGTACATGAGCCATATAATTGACTACAACATTACGACGAAGATAATTATCTTGAATATTAATACCAAATTCATCAGCAACAGCACGTTCTGCAATGGCTCTTGGAAACATACCACTAAACGATTCTACAAATTTAGAACCAATTTCAGAATCAGCTTCAAGATGCCATTTCTTTGCATTAGTAACAGGAGTTATTTCATCAAGAATATAACTCTTTTTAGTTTCAATAACATAAACTTCACAACCTACTCCAATCTGTTCCCAAGTAAGAGCATCTCTATCCTCCATTGTAGATACTACAATTCTAGCAGCTTTAAGACCTCTTTGAATAACAGCAATAAGTTCTAGTATTTCTTTCTTGAAAGTTTCATAATCAATAACTAAATCTTCTCGAAGTTTAGCAATAGGCTGCCAATATTCTTCATTAGATAAAGGAATACCAGCAGGAACAGCTTTACGAGATATATAGCTAGCATAGAAACCGTCATGAACTATACATAGTCTTTCATAAGGTCTATCATTCCATTGACCATTACAAGTAAGACTAACTTTACCAAGTTCTTCTTCTATTGTTTTCATACGTTCTCTAGGTTTACTAAATTCATAGTGTAGACCCCCCGTAGAGGATGGAACACATTCACATTATTCATTATCATAATCAACATCACTAAGACTATAAGTTTCATTATATTCTTTACCTTCTTCTTTCTTCTCCCAAAGTTTACCAGTTTCAGGGTCAACATAAAATTTAGGAGCATCTCCACAACTAACTATTGCATAAATTTTACCTTCTTCATCAACAGGAAGTGTAATAGAACCACTATACTGAATTTGTTCACTACCTTCATAAATAATATTAAGTTGACCTTTAATATATTTAAGAAGAGTTTCAGCAAGTTTACTTTGACCAAGTTGATATGCTGCCATAGCAGATTGAAACATATTCCAACAAGTAATAATATTTTTATTATTACCTTTACAAGTAGCAGAACAATCATTAAGCATATCAACTCCATATTGTGCCATAAGAACTAATAGTTTATGATAAACACAAACATATTTACTAGGAACAGTCATATAAACATATTGAGGATTAATCTCAACTTGTTCAGTTCCATCAGCCTTTACATAGACACCATTAACATAACTATCATCTATTTGTTCACTCATTCTATCATCAAGTTATTGTATGAATTAATAATTGATTTTTGTTGCTCATCAGAAAGCAATTCTAAGGCTTCTAGTGCTTGAATTAAAATTTGCCCTTGTGTTAGTTTGCACCAATTTTTTTCGTTCAATGGGAAGCCTAATTCTGCTATTCTCACCTGTTTTTCAGCCATGCTTGCAATACGCAATTGCATCTCTTTCGATAGCTGTTTTGGATTATTAATATAACCTCTTATCATAATACCATCTTATTTAAATGCCTTATTAATAATATAAGCAGTATAATCATTAACTCTAATATCAATACGTTTATTAAACGCAAGAATACGTTGATTAGAATCAAGATTTTTATTATAGACAATATTTATAATATCACCATAAATATCTTCTTTCCATTCTTCTTTCATATAATGACTAAGATAATCTTCATCACCACGATACATATTAAGTTTAGAATAAGCATCATAATAAACACTATTAACTAAATGTCTAGCGTTATATTCTATTTGGTCACGATTATTATAAACATTATTAGTAATAATAGTTGAAGCAACAAACTTTGCACATTCCGAAGCTGCATTAACCATAGTAATAGAAATAACAGCTTTAGATTTTTCTCTATCTTTTTCAATAATATCTCTAGTAACTATATTAAGAAGTTTGGCAATATCATCTAAAGGATTTCTTTTGTTATTATCAATTATCTTATTAATTATAAGATAAATAACAATAACAATACCGGGAATAAGACCTTGTTCAAAGGCATTTTGAATTAATTCCATTTTTATAGATACAAGAATAGGGACTATCAGTATCAACACTAATGCTAATACCAATAGCCCCTATTCGATTAATATTACCTAATATTTACCTAATCGAGTCGGGTAATAGGTTATGCTTTTTCTTCAGTAGCAATAGCTTTAAGGATAGTTTCAACAGTTGTAATAGCAGCAGCTCCATTAGGGAATGCTATTTGTACAATCTGATGAACAACTTCATCTCTAGTTTTCATTTCACGTGGAACAGCAAAACGAAGAGTAAAGATAGTATATCCAGCATCTGCACTATCAGGTTGTTTCAAAGGATTAAGCGGATATGTAGGATACAGTTCAGTATAAGTATCTCGATAAGTATATTCAATACCAGCATCAGCAGCAGCTTTATTAGCTAAATCAATAATATAAGCAGCATCTCCGTATGCAGGAGAACCTTTATCTGTAACTGTAACACTAATACCAACTAATTCATCAGCTCCAAGAATTTCATAATCAACACCTTTAGACTCGGCAGTTAAAGTAATTTTAGCATCAGAAACAGATGCTTTAATACCATGTCCAATAGTATTATTATTAATCTGGTTAGTTAATTTCTTTGCTACATCATTAGCAGTAGGATTAAGCCCTGTATGAATAGTGGCAGTCCAGCGATTACGTTCATTAAACTTTAATCCTTTCTTCACAATCATAATAGAATAATCAGAATAAGCATTTACATCTCCAATAGTGAGATTAGCAGAAAAAGTAGTAGCAGTTTGATAAGCACCTTTAACAAAAGTAAGATGTTTTTTATAAGCTGGAAGAACTACTGGACCATTTGCTTCACGACCAAGATTAATGTAAAATTTATCAGTAATCTTAGAACCGTCAGCGTCAATAGTTTCTTTGCCATCAGCAAGATAAGTAAAAGCAACCGCCCCAGCAGCAAGAGGTAAACTCGCTCCATAAGCGACTTTGCCCGCCAACAAAAATTGTCTCATTGTTAATTAAATTTAGAGTTTAACTTTGTTTATCAGCTCCATTAGAAGTAGCACCAATACTAGCAAGATAAATCTGCACTGCACGCATAACTATTTCACTATGTAAATATGGAGGTAAATCACAATTAACCCAATTATCTTCACTATCTTCATCAAATGAAACTTTAGCAGGTTCTTTAATATAAAGATATTTAACTAATTCAGGTTTAACTGTATTATTACGTCCAGTGTATATATTAGCTTCAATAGCAGATTCATCTCCAAATACAGTAACTATCGGAGCATCTTTCGCAGCACGATTACAGAAATCTCTTAACGTCTGACCTAAATCTTCAGCTTCAATAATTCTACAATCGTAAATTGTCTTACTATTATAACTAACTTGAAAGCCTGTATATAGCATAATACCGTTGCTAGGAATAGTAATTTTATAAGGGTCAACTTCTGTTCCATCACCTGTAATCTGTCCGCCGTTAACAGTACCCGCTGTGTATAAAGTTCTAAGAGCATTAACAGGACTAATAGAAGCATTTTGTCGAGCAACCTTATCATTATAAGGAACAGGTCCAACGTTTTCTACTATTACATTTCTAGCTTTCTCAATTATAGCAGTATTAAGACAAATATCTATATCTTCCATGAGAATAGCACGAACGGTCTGCATACCCATTTGTTGTGCCAGTTCTCTGAACGTCACGTGCATCTCCCCAATGTTCATAATCAAATGTTTTTAAGTTTATTTTTATAAGCACTAACAAGAGCACTATTAGTAGGATTTTTAAACCATGTAACAGCTTCTTTAACATTAGCACCAATGAACTCACCATCAGGAGTAGTAATATTCTGATTATGAATTGCTCTGATAAATTCTCCACGAGAAATAAGAACCTCAATTAAAGATTTAATAGTAATATCTTTATCATTGCAAAGTTTATTAAACTTAGCAGGTTCATTTGTACTAAATTTATCAAGATGAGTTTGTTTATCAACAGTATCCATAGCCATACCGTTAGGAATATTAATATTATTGGCAACACAGTATTGAATAAATACAGCATCAAACAAATCACTATTCGTGAGAAGTTTAACATAATTGCCTTTAGCAGAATTAATTTCCTGACGATGTTTAGCAAGACGCTCAGCTTCTCTTTGGTCATCTTTAAAATAAAATCTAATAGATGGGTCAGAATTAATAAGAGCAATATCTTTAGCTACATCTTTATATAATAAACAATGACGATAAATTAGATAATCATCAAGAACAATAGGATAACCATATTTATACTTTTCACTTTCAAGAAGATTTAACTTAGTAATCTTAGTTTCAAGAGCTTCTCTAAGTTCTTTAACTCCTTTACGGTCACTATTCATATAAGCAGTTTCAATAGCTTCTTCTTCGGCTCTAAAACGAAGATAATCTCGTTTACGATTCCAAAAGAAAGAAATATCAAAAGTCTTACCTAGTTCATCAACTGACACACTAATATTATTAAGATAAGCCTTAACCCGTGAAATAAAGTTTTCATTATTAGGAGCAAGACCAATTAAAGCAGGAAAATAAGATTCAATCTCACCTTTATTAGAAGAAAGAGTACGAGAACTACGAACACAACTACCAATCTTATCCATTCGTTTAGGTAATGTTTTATCATTAACTCTACGATATAATGAATAATTAGTAACTAAATTAATAGTAATAGTTCGTTTTTCAGTATAAGGTTCATCAAGACTTTCATCTCTAAATCCTACTGTATTAGCAGGCTGTTTATCTACTCCATCCTCTACGGGGGGTATAACCTGTTTATCTGTATTTATATTAGAAGCAGCAGGAGTATTTTCTCCTGCTTTATTAGCTTCATTTACTTTGTTAAAATCCATATCTTAAATAGCTTCTTTTAAATGATTATAATACACATTTCAATAAGAACATCTTAGTAGTGTTATCTACCTGCAAACCAATAGAGCCTTTAACTTCATAACGAGCCATATCAATTTCAGTAGCTGCATGATTAGTATTAGGCAATCCCCAGCAAGCAGGAATATCAGTCATACCTTCGATAACTTTAGCTTTATAAGCCTGTCCTTTTTGACGTACTATACGAACATTCTGATTACCTTTATAATTACTCATATCAATCAAAGCAGCTTGATGAGAAGTAATAGGCAAACCAGTAGTAGGATGAATCATACCATTTTGCTTAGCAGCTTCAGCATCAGTACCCTTATCGAAATAAGCATTATGAATAACAGTAATAGTATATCCATCTGGAGTTTTATACTTATTAAAGTAACGTCCATAAGAAAGACCATCACCATTATCTTGAATCATCTTTTCACCAAGAGGAGTAATAAATCCGTTTTCTTTAGCATCAGTTCTGATAGCCATTTCAAAGTCACGAATAAATCCTTTACCTCCCATAAGAGCTACATTCTTATCACCATCTTGAGTATCACGGTCAAGAACATCACCGATTGTACGTTCAAGTTTGTTAATAGTCAGAACTTCACCATAAGTATCGTAGTTAGATTCACGACAAATTTCTAACATACCAGCAGTACGAGGAATAGGTTTACCATTATCATGGTCTTTCAAAGGAATAGTACCATCAGGTAAACGGTTATATTCAGACTTCCACAAACGTTCTTCGTTCATTACTCTCATGTGCAAGTTGAACTGTCGCATCTCTTCGTTAATCCAAAGATTAGAAGTACCACCATTATCATTTTGGAATTGATATTGAGTAACAACATTAGCAAGATTACCAGCTATTTCTTTAGAATAACGATAAAACTCAAGTTGAGAAGTCATTCCAGCAGGACCCATAGTATTGCTTCTATTACCTTTAGAATAAGATTCAGAAACAGTAGGAGCACTCATTGCCCAATACATACCTTTAGCCAACCATTGAGGGTCAACATAAGCATCAGGATTAGGAGAAGTAAGTTTCAAAAGATAAGCATAACCATAAGCAGATTCACCTAAGTCTTTCTGAATACGAACTTGAGTAACACCATCGGGAGCAGTAAGACCATGTTGTTCAATAAACCAATGAGTAGAGAAATGAACTTCAAATTCACTACCATTTTGACCGGGTTTACTAACAGCAGTATTAAAGTAAGTTACAAAGTCTGTAAACTTCATACGACCCATAGTTTTCCAAGTCCATTGTACAGTAGCAACATCTTTAATACCACGACTACCTTGACCTTCAGTAATAAAACTTAAAGGAAAACGGTCATCATCCATACCATAATTATAAGTCAGAAAACTATTAATTTCTTCTGGCTTTTGAAGCTGAAGATAAGCAATTGATTCTTCATTAGAATAACCTCTATCTTCATAACGAGTTTGTCCAATAACACGTAATGTTTTCATCTACAAATTTACTATTATGTTAATAACCAAAACGCTCATCTTTCAGAGCATCTTTTTTACTGTCAGGTTTAGTTATTTTAATAGCTCCTTTTGTAGATTTACGTTGACTAGCAGTAAGTTTCAACTTTTTAGCTTCTTTATCAGAAACAGCCATTTCTATCAAACTATCATAACCTTTACCTGTATATTTAAGCCAAGCCTTAAGCAGTTCTTCATCGCGTCTTTCAGCAGGAGATAACTTCATTAAATCATTTTCATAACGAGAAAGTCCTTTATCATCAACTTGATAAACATAATTGAAGAAATCTTCTGGAGTAGTAGAAATTTGTTTTCCATTACGTTCAATAATAACAGTTTCAGGAATACGATAACCAGCAATTTGTCGTTTATCAATACATTCTTTAACTCCAGTCCAAAATTCTACAAGTTGTTTCTCTTCTTCTGCTTTAACTCGCATAGCTTCTTTAGCATTAGCTTCACGCATTTCGTTATCAGCTTTCTGAAGAGCTTCAAGTTCTTCCTTAGCAACATTGAAAAGTTCATTACTATCTTTAAGATATTGAATATACTTATCAACATTACCACGACGATTAAATTCCTTAAACGCCTCACGAACAATAGCTTCTTGTTGACTTACATTATTTTCATCTACTTCAATACCGCTTCTATCTCGAAGTTCACCAAAGCCTTCAAATGAATTACCATTTGCAACATAATAATTAAGAAAATCACCAACAATAGGATAATCTTCAAATAATTTATTAACACCAGCTTGAGCAAATTCATCACGTTTTAAATCAATAACGGATTGAATGTAACTTGCAACTCCTTGAGGAGTATTTTCAAAAGTAACAGCTTTACCATCTTCTGAAGTAACAGAAACACCTACAAGTTCTTGAATTGATTTAACATCAATAGTATTTTCTTCTTTAGTATCTTCTACTTCAAATTCTTTAAGATAAGCAGCAACTTCATTTTTAGCTTTAAAGATATTACCTTTATCGTCAATAAGATTACCGTCTTTATCAACAGTATATTTATTATCTCCATCTTCGATAATAGTACCTTCTTCTAAACCATGTTCAGCATTAGCGTCATTCGCTTTACTAGTAGGCTGACCCCCCGTGGAGGATGAAGATTGGTCATCTTTATTAGCATTAGTCTTACTATTCCCATTTCCATTATTATCATCAGTAATATCATCAATAGGATTACCATCAGCATCTAACTGCCCTGTTTTACCTGTATCAAGGTCTGTAATGTCGTCAGTAGGTTTTCCATCACCATTAGATGTTTCACCATTAAAACCAAAACTATCAAAATTAGGCATAATTCTTTGTTTTTAATTAATTACTATATCACAAATATAAACTATAATAATAATACGAGTTTTACTTGTATCGTTAAAATATGTTCACCTTTAAGCCGATTTGCCGACTAACATACTATTGCTAACTAGGATATTTATTACTGATAACCTATCCTGTCGCTTTCAGAGAAGCCGTGTATGAATCAAATTTTATCATAATGATTAATCTATCACGAAATGAATAAAGTGCTTAAAATGAACTTAAAATGGCTCATGTGATGTAAATAAAAATGAAAATGGGCTGAACCTACTTTCACAAGCAAGTCCAGCCCTATTATGAACAAAATTTAGAAGTACAGCCGATTATTTACTTTTACTATCATAACGATTTTTATTTGCTTTTGCAATCTTAACTTTATCATCACTTTCTTTAAGTTTAACAGCTAATTCTTTTTCTTTAAGTTGTGCTTCAACAGAAGCCTTTTTAGCATCTAAACTAAGTTTACTACGTTCAAGATTAAGTCTAGCATTTTCCATACGTTCTTCAGCTTGACTCTTTTCAGAATCACTAAGACCATTATCAAAACTCATAATGTTGGCATTTGCTTTCATAGCTTCAATTTGACCATCAAGATATTTTTCAACTCTAATAGTTTCTCTATCTTGTTCTGCTTTTCTATCAATCTTAGCAAGTTCAAATTCTTGACGAAGTTGTTCTGTTTGTTGAGAAACACGTTCAACATCAAGTTCATGCTCACGTTGAATATTTTGATATTTATCAATAAGTTTACTAATTTGAGCAACATTATCTCCACGTATAGCAGCATTAGCCATATCCATATTACCATTTTGAGCAGCACTAAATGCAAGCTGTTTATATTGTTCAAGTTTCTCACGTTCTTTAACAGAAGTTTTACAAGTAACAATATAATTAGCAAATATATGACTATTAACATCAAGACTTAAATATCTAATATCGCCATCTTTAGTTTTATAAGAAGTATTAAGACCATCAATCCAAGCAAGTTTAGTATAATCCATTTCAGCTTGATAATCTCGTTCTCTCATTTTATCAAATATAAATTCAATAATAACAGAACCCATACTTCCACGAATAACTGCTTCGTCAGTAACTCCTTTACCAGCACTATTAGCAATCTCACCATAACGTTGTGGAGTCATATCACATTCCATTTTAGCAGTCTGTTCAATCTCTTGAATAAGTTGCCCAAGTTCAGTAATATAATTATTTATTCGACTTTCAAGATAACGAACATTTTGTGCTTTAACTAAATTAGCATCATCTTCATCATCAATATAAAGCACTCCATCAGCAGCCATACGATATATAGTTTCAGCAGGTTTTTTACCAAGAAGAGATTTAGCAATCATAAGAACATTCATTTTATTTTTAGCAATAGCCATTTCTCTATGATAAGAAACTATATTACGAAATACTTGATAAGGAATAACTGTATCTACAATACTAAATCTTCCAAAACCAGGCAAAAGTTCTGCAATACCATTATAAGGAAGTTTACCATTCCTATTGTAAGCAATAGGACGAGCCTTATAAGGATATATGCTTGTAGCACGAGAACCAATTCTAACGCTCTCATAAACTTGTGGACGCCACACCCATTCAATACTAATATCACCATTAGCAGGGTTAAGCTGATAAGTTTCATCAACAATTCTTGTTGTAACAAATGCTCCATTACTATATGTAAGAATACCTTCTTTTATTTCACCTCTCCAAACAGTATGCCAAACTTCAAATAAACCATTATTAGCATCACGAGCCATTATATTAGTGTTCTTAATATGTTGTAAATCATCTTTATTAAATTTACTACATATATCACCAAAATAATACATATACTTATCCCAATTTAAAAGTGCTTTATCACTAGAAGTAGTAGCACTATATTGATAATATGTATCAAGAGCTTCACGTTCTTTTTCAGAAAGATATTCATAAAATTCATCTATAATTTGCTGTTTAGTCAACATACGACGTTCAGCAAACATATCATAATCTTCTGCAAACATATTATCGTTAGGAATAGGAAAAGCATCTCTAACACTAACAACACGTTTAATTAATTGATTACCTACAACATCTCTATATGTATAACAAGCTCCAAAAGCAACAAATTCAAAATAAGCTCTAGCGTATATAGTAAAAGCATCAGTAAGGTCATCAATAACATTAATTAAATCTTGTCCTTGTGCACTAATATCATCAATAAAATTTTCATTAAATTCTTTAATAAAAGCTTCAATATCAACAGCTTGTTCAGGATTAAATTGTTCAGGATTATTACCTTCATTAACAAACTGCATATAACTTTCTTGTATTTTCTTAGCAACAGCTTGCTCAGCAAGCATCATAATTTGTTTACCAAGTTCAGCATCTCTAGCAAATACAACTTCTGGATTATTAGCTCCAACAATAAAATCATGTGGATTCTTAATATATTCTCCAATATATCTTCTAATAATACCTTTCATCATATCATAATTACGCATAGTAGCTGGAAAACGAGTTAGATTTTCATCTTTCTCATTATAAGGATTAAGAGTTTTTCTATAATATTCTCTAGGAATATTACCAAGAAGTATATTAAACTTTTCTTCTACATTAAAATCAGCTTTACAAGCAATACCAGCTTCTATAACATAATCACAGCATTTAGCATACCAATCAACTTCTTGTTTTTCAGCATAACTAACATGCTGATTAGGAAAATCAAGTCTACCAAAATTATACATATCTTTATTTGTTTAATCTTAAAACCATTGTCTATTAAAAATATCTGTTTTATCATTATCTTCTGTAACTTTCTTACGACTAGCAAGTTCTCGTTTACCTTTAATATCAATAGACTTCCAATATATACCTAAAAGTATAAGACTAGATATACGGTCAAAGTTACCTTCAGCATTAAACTTTTTAAGTTCAAGAATTGTTTGATAATCAAGAAATCTTTCAAAAACATAAATATCTTCTCCAAATTCATTCTTACCAATAACTTCATATAAGAATTCTTTAAGAAGTCGAAGACCATCTAGTTTCTTAGGACCACTGCCAATATTATAACCATAACTAGTACTAACTTTTTCTTTAACAGCAGAATCCCAAACATATAAAGGTTCATAACCTAGATATTTAGTAGCTTTCCATTTACGAAAATTAGAAACAGTTTCACCACGATTTATTTCTACAAGTCCAGTACCAATACAATTATACCATTTACATAGTCGATAAAACTTTTCATCAGCTTCTTCTAGTCTTTCAGTACGTCCATAATATGCAGCACATAATTTAGGTTTAAATCCATTACGTTCTCTAGGCATTTCAATAACAAATATACTATTATGAGAATGTCTATCAGTAATTTCTTTTTTATCTTTATCAATACCAACAGGGTCATAAACTGCAACATAAGTACCCGGAAGAATACTTCTTATAAGTCTATCATTAATATATGTTTCTTCATATTCAGGAGCAAACCAAACTCTTATACAACCATGAGGGTCTTCGTTACCACGTCTAGGAACTCCTTGAATATAATCATAAGTTTTCATATCAGGATTTTCAATTCTTATACGGGCATTAGATTTAAAATAAATCTTTTTAGTTCCATCTTCAAATAGTTCACCATCAGTATAAAACTTATAACTATTATCAATTCGAAGTTTATCTTCAAACTTATTAAGAGCTTCACTACTAAATATATTTTCACTAGCACTACTAAAAGATTCAGCAGGAAATAAAGCACGCTGACCAAGATAATTAAGATATTCTGCAAAAGTCTTAGCAGTCTTTTTCTTTTCAATTCTTTCTCGTGCAGCAAGCTGAAGCCCTATTCGTAGATTACTATTTCCATCTTCATCAAATCCTTTAACTCCATCTATTTCTCCTTCAAGACCCCAAGCATAAGATTTAAAAAATCCACAAACTTCATTACGAGCATCATTATCAAAAACATTTTCAAAAGCCATAAATCCAAATGCTCTAGGATTATAAAAGTTTTGTTCAAATATTTGCATATTAGCAGCAGTAGCAGTTCCCCAAGCCATAAGAGTACCAGTAGTACGAGTACCAACAGTCATTGTAGGTTCAGTTACATTCATAAACTCATCAAAATTCTGCATTGTAGATAGCTCTTCAACTTTAATTGTAACAGCATCTTTACCAATAGCACAGTCTGGATTATTATTAGCACTAACGCTTAAAAGAGAACTAGACCAACTATCATCAGCTTCAACTCCATTTTTCATACGATAACCAAGTTTAAAACTATCAGTAGTAGGACTATATATACCTCTTTTAAATGGAGTCTTTTCTTCAAAGAACTTTAAGTTATTAACAGCAAAATCACTTAAGCCTCCTTGTTTAATTAAATATTTATTATCAGCTGCAACATGAATAACAACTTTATGTTTAGATAAGTTAACTTCATTAGAACTATCAGCAGCCATAATATAAGAAAAACCTCCACGTCGAGTTTTATCAATAATAAGATGTAAACCATTACGTCTACAAAATTCTATAATTTGCCAAGTCCAAAATTGAGCATCAATAAAACTAGGAAAACTATAAATCTTTTTAGCAGTAGCTCCATGTTCAGTAACAATAACAGATGATTCATCTGTACGTTCCATACGAGTATAATTAAGAAAATTATAATGACCACCTGTTATCCAAACATCTTCTATACTTCCATCCGGATTTTGCCAACAAGGAGCAGAAAAACCATTACGTCGTCTATCACATTCTCTACGTCTAAATTGTCTATGAGGAATACTATCAACTTTAAATTGCGTATATTTACCTGTGGCTTGATATGTTCTAGCAGCTTCATTAAAAAGTTCAGTATTAACAAATTTGCCAGGTCTAATATTTAAAAGAAAGCCACCACTATCTCCAATTAAAAAGTTATTATGAGGGTCATACCATCCACAATCACTAGCTTTCTTATACTTTTTCTCTTTATCAGGTTCTTCAATGTATTCTAAAAAAGGATATTTACCATCAGCCATAATATTTTATTTAACTAGTAAACAAACAACAAAAGCGATAGCGCAAACAGCACCACCGCTTACCAAATATCTATTCTTACGTTTAATACGTTCAATAGACTTATTTAAATTATCATTTACTTTATTACTATTATCAAGATTATTTTGTAAAATTTCAACTTCTTTATAAAGAGCATTATATTTAATCTTATGAAGATTAATTATACTATCTTGTTCGTTAATAATATCTTTATAAAGTTTAGCTTTAATAATCTTAGTATTAGCAATCTTAATCATATTAATAGGAACAAGAACAGTTGTATCAGTAGTGTTGACTCCCCGTGGAGGATGCACTACATTATCAATCTCACTCTGACACCAACTTCTTGAATAACTCCCAAGTAGCACTGTCATTAAGACTAATAACTTTATCTTCAATATCTTTTTCATGTTCTTTAAGTTTATAAACTATACTTTCTCTTTCAGTTATAACTAACTGTATAGAATCAATCCGAACATGATTAATAGCAGTGTCACTTTTATTATATGAATTGGCTTCTACACTAAAACGACTTATTGATAAATACAGAGTAACACATAAATTGATAATCGCTATTATAAATATTGCTATCAGCATCTTCTTCATAATTCTATACAGTATTAAGTTAATCTTTTATTTCTATAAGTTTATTAAGCAAATCAAGGTTCCATCTACCAGTTTCTTTAAGACCAAGAACTCTTTGAGCCATCTTAATAGCAGCAACTTGACCACAATTTACATTAGTATCAAATAATTGTTCAGCAACTCTCTGACTATTAAAATCATCAAGTTCAAATACATCCCAATAACCTATTTTATACTTTTCCCAAACAAGTTTCTGAAGCTGAACATCATTATCAAGCTTAGACTTAAACTTTTTACTACCAACAGTATAATGTTTCTTATAAGAATCAATCATAGTCCAACCTTGCCAAGTAGGATTATATTTACGACTGATACCTCTATAAGTTTCTCCACCAGCATCATCTTTATCGTTTACATAACCACCTTCTTTAATAGATAGTTTTTTAAAAGCATCTCCAAAGTAAGCCATAATTTAATTTATATAAGGATTAGTACAATATCTAAAACAATCAACAGCGTCATAATATTCATCTTCATCAAATTCTTTAATTGTAACCCAAAACCAAAGAACTTTAATTTGAACTTTATAAATCACAAATTCAAAGTCATCACCAATATGATATTCATCGCCAATTAATCTTATATTTTTTCTACGATTAATAATATACATAATATTTTATTCTTCAAGAGTTCTACGAATCCATGAACGTAAAAATTTGATATTATTTCCTTTACCTGCAATATCATTATAATATCTAATACGTTCAAGTTTATATTTAGCTACAAAATAATCAGCACTAATTGTAGTATCAGACTTATAAGCATTAAGAGAATCTTGAGTTCTACGAAGCAATTCTTTAGTTAGAACTAATTCATTAATAGCAGTAGAATCAGTAACAGGAACATAACGAATTTCAGGAACAGGAGTAATACGTTTAGCACATCCACTAGATAAACAAATAGCAAATATAACTAAAACAATAAAACCAATAATTACTCCAATTAAATTGTCTTTATTTAATTTCATATAGCAAGTTTAAATTGAGTTTGAACACTACTAGCTTTAATTTGTAATTCTCTATCTTTAAGAACTTTATTAATATCATCACGTAGATAATTCATAGTAAAGAATTTAGTAGTTTCAATAGGATTTTCTTTAATATGATAAAGACCATCAGAAAATCTTTTTGGCATACCATATTCATTAAGTTCAAAATCACTATCAATATGACATAACCAAATACCTTTAATAGTTAAACCAAGTATATATTCAACAGCAAAAGCATACATACTAAGTTGAAGATTATATATAGCACCATTACAATTAGGAAGATGATTAAGAGGAGCTAAAAGTCGTTCATCTTTATCAACCCAAACATTAGTTTGTTGTGCAGGTTTAACTGTTTTATCTTTCTTATAATAACCACTACTAAATTTTAATCCACCACGATTAGTTTTCCAATCACCCACAACAGCACAATTAGTATCTTCATTAACTAGAAGAATATCAATAGTTCCACTAATTAACCAATTTATAAGAAACATACCAATCTCACTATAAATCTTATATCCTCTTTCAGTGTACATTTTAAACGCATCATAAATAAGAGGATAACGATTATTAGTAAGTTCAATAAAATCTTTAAGATTAAGAAGTTTATAATTAGCACCAAAATTTGGAATATCAGCAATAGTAATCATTACACCATCTTCACGTTTATCAAGATAATTAATAGCTTGTTGAAACATAGATGCTCCTTTAACACCATCTTCAAGACCATTATGAGTATTAGTTCCACGTTCACAAGCTTCTTTAGTAATAGTTGACCATTGTTCCTCTAGTTTCTTCTCACTTATTCCTAGTTCTTTAGACTTCTTTCTCAACCAATAGTTCTTATCGAACTTTGGAGCATAATTATGAAGGATAGTAGTAGTTGAAATATAATCATTACCTAGACTATCATTATATTTATGTTCTTCTTCATGAAAAATAAGTCTAATATCATTATATCTTTTATCTCTAAGTTCCATATTATTAATACCATTAAGTTCAACACTAGTTTGGACCCGCTTCGGCACTACGTGCCTACGCTAGACTCCCCGTGGAGGATTGAGTAGATTAGCATCAGCTTATTCCTCAATCATACTACTAGTAATTTCAACACCACCTCTACCAGAAACATTCTCTTGTTCATACAGAAGATTTTCTTCAGCTACATTAAGAGCTTTAATCGTGTTTGGAAACTGATTAGCTAAATCATTAATTTGTTTCATATAACCAATAACAACTGGAACATCTTCTAGACTAGCACCATCAGATAACTTGTCATTCAACAATTCATTTAACTTGCTAGCAGCTAGAGCAACATTATGAATACCACGCTTAATATTAAGTACAGCTTCCATACCAGCACCAGCTTTTTGATTATAATATCTTTTAATAAGTTTCCAAACAAGAATATCAGGTTGATAATTTTTAGGTAAATCAAAGTTTTCAATAGCTTTCTTAAGAGCTTCTTTTTCACTAAGACCTTCTTGTAGACACGGACCTTTAGGGTCACCAAGATAATAAATAACTCCAACTTCTTTAACATACATCTCTTTATTAGGAGATTTATCTCTAGTATAAAGAAGACTAACATCTCTATCAAGAAGTTGTTTAAGTGTAGGAGCTTTTGGCATACCAGTTTCATCTATGGTCAGCATCCAATCCAATTCCAAACCGTTCATATATTTCTTCTACTTCTTCATCAAATTCAATAATTTCAAGTTTACTCATAGCATATAGCCAAAGATTAGCATAAGCAGCACTATGTTTTTTACTTAGTTTAATCCAAATAGGAAGAAGTTTCTTTTTAAACTTAAGTTCAGTCTTAATCTTTTCTTCTTCTTCATAATGTTTTTGCTTTTCTTCTTCCATAACTTTAGCAGTATATTCTTTATACTCTTCTCTAGTCATAGTTTTTCTAGCTTCTTTAAAGTCTTTATAATGACTAATAAGTTTGGAACGATACCAATTCTTTTGAATAGTACCAATATGAGGAATAGCAACACATTTATCTTTTCGTATATTAATACTAGCTTCTTTTTCAAGACTTTCAATAATAGATTTACAAAGTATTCTATCATTACCTTGAAACCCAATATCATCTAATATATTATTTATATCTTTATAGATAAGAATATAATCATCATCAAAATCTTCATTAGAACTAGTATTAGCAATATTAAAACTAGTATTAGTCTTAAAATCCATAATTGAAAGTTTAAGAACTCTTCTTAGATTACTACTATAAACAAGAACACCAGTACCTATAATTTTAAATTATACATAAGTAGTTCTAAGAAGAGTTCGATTATTTAGACGAAATGGCTAATTAGCTTTTTCAGCAGAATAATAAACAAAAGGATTAATAGCTTTATGTTTATCAGTAATAGCAGCTCTTAAATCATTAATAGCTATAACTTTAAATTCAACAAACCAAACTTTTTGTCCTTTTTTATATCCTTGATTTTGTCCAAAAGTACCAACAGTAATAGAACGAGTTAGTTCAGTATCATTAGTAATATACTTATTAACAAATTGAGGACTAAGAACATTATGTTTAAGATAAAGATGATAACCACGTTCAAGAGTAGAACGGTCAATTATAATCTTATCCATCTGATTCATACCAATAAGTTCAGCATCTTCTTTACTAATCTTAGCAATAATTGGCATAACCTCAACTGTACTTACTTTACTATTAATAACACCGAACAAACTTTCATTTTGGCAAAGAGCAACAACACAATAATGTTTAGCAATAACTACATTATTAAGAACAGCGTCAAGTGCTTCACTTGTTATTTCGCTGATGTCAGTAGGTATTTGAATACCAAAATCTTTAAATTTACTTTCAACTTTAATCATAATACTAAATTATTTAGTTTTAATAATACTATCAATACCAATATTTCCAAATTTAAGTTTACTAGGAACTTTAACTTCTTTTTTATTCCTTTCTCCACTATGAAATTCTCTAGTGTATTTAGGTTTAGTTTCACTTTTATCTTTACCCATAACTTAATTGTTTTTAGCAAATGTAAGAGTTTGAATGAATCTACCAAGAGAAAAACTATTTTTAACATTTCAATCGTATAGGATTATATGATTATAAATATGCAAGTCATACTCCCCGTGGAGGATGAAGATGAGTTAGACTTAATCATATTAGTATTAATGATATTAATAGAGATAATGATAATAATGATAGTATTGATTAACTTGATGTGATTGATACTGATTATATCCATCCTCCACGGGGAGTATAGCGGAGAGCGAAGCTCGGAGCGGGTCACAGCGAATCTATTAATGCTGATTATATTAATATTATATATAATATATAGCTGATTATATTAATATTATATATATAGCTGATTATATTAATATTATATATAATATATATCTATATAGATACTATTGCTCACTTATAATTATTTGATTATCAATAAGTTACAATATATAACTTGTTCCATCCATGGAACACATTTCGCTATTTATTTGCTATATTTGTTCCATGGGTGGAACACATTTCGCTAATTTCCTAGAGTAATATATTTTTATGTTGAATTTAATAATATTATTGTTATGACTTTTAAAGAAGATTTTAAACCTAGTAAAGTTTATAATAAACTTGTTAATGATGTTTGTTATAATGCTGATTGTTTAGAAGAATTTGAAAAACAAAGACTTGTTGTTGCTAATCCTTTTAGTTATAATAAAAGTACCAGAACTGGTATAGTTGCTGAATTTGATAATGGTTATCATCTTAGTAAAGAAGTTGGTATTAAACGTAATTTTGTTACTATTGGTATGAGAGTTTGGGATATAATAAGAAAAAATAGATATGCTGTTATTATTTCTTTTATTGGTTATATTGCTGAAAATATTAAATTTAATAGTAATGTTATTTATATTTCTCATGATTTAATTAAAGGTTATGGTTTAGTTAAACCTAATCGTAGAGATTATTATAACGCTATTGCTTATCTTGAAGATGAAAATATTATTAAAAGAACTAATTTACAAAATATTTATGTTGTTAATCCTATTTACATATTTAGAGGTGATGTTAACAAACTTATTAATATTATTAGTGAAGCTAAATTAATAAAAACTTTTGATGATAAAGATAGACTTATAGTTGATAAATTTGTTTTATTTAAAAATGATACTGATAAAGGTATTGTAATTGCAAATAAAGATTTATATGCGACTGAAGTTATAGATATTGGTGAGGACTGAATTAAATGCGATGATAAAAATGATGATAATTATAAAGATGAGGGCGAAGATAATGGAAATAATGAAGATGAAGGTAATAAAGGTAACGATAATGAAAATGAAATGAAAAGTTATAATGAGAGCGATAGTGAAAATGATAGTAATGGTAATAATAAAGATGACGATAAAAATGAAAAAGATAATAAAGATTATAATAATGATGATGAAAAGAATAAAAGTAATTATGAATATGAGGGTGATGATGATAGCGAATATAAGAGTAATAAAGGTAGTGATAATGAGAGTGAAAAAGGTAGTGAAAAAGGTAGTGATAATGAGAGTGATAATGAGAATGATAATGAGAATGATAATGAGAGTGATGATAAGAGTGATGATAAGAGTGATGATGAGAATGAAAATAAGATTAATAATAAGAGTAATAATAAGAGTAATAATAATGAGAATGAGAGTGAAAATAATGAGAGTAATAATGAGAGTGAAAATAATGAGAGTAATGAGAGTAATAATAAGAGTAATAATAAGAATGAGAATGAAAATGAGAATGATAATGATAATAACGAGAATGAAAATAACGAGAATGATAATGAGAATGATAATGAAAAT